>Ga0302202_10003724_pt1 | contig 16592 bp, 16 predicted proteins | sample II_Bog_N3_3_FD_194579 | JGI IMG/M metagenome (GOLD analysis project Ga0302202, IMG submission 194579) | Peat permafrost microbial communities from Stordalen Mire near Abisko, Sweden - II_Bog_N3_3 | ecosystem: Environmental > Terrestrial > Soil > Wetlands > Peat | place: Sweden: Abisko...
GTGACTGGTAATAACATTTCCCACGCAAACAACAAAACCCGTCGTCGTTTCCTGCCGAACCTGCAGCATCACCGCTTCTGGGTCGAGTCCGAGAAGCGTTTTGTGCGTCTGCGCGTATCCGCCAAGGGCATGCGTATCATCGACAAGCGCGGCATTGATGTCGTGCTGGCCGAAATCCGTCGCGATGGCAAGGTATAAGGAGCTAAATCATGCGTGAATTGATTCGTTTGATCTCGAGCGCCGGTACTGGTCATTTCTACACGACTGACAAGAACAAGCGCACTACTCCGGACAAAATCGAGATCAAGAAATATGATCCGGTTGTTCGTAAGCACGTGATCTACAAGGAAGGCAAAATCAAGTAATTGATTTTGTTTTTCGAGAAAAACCCCGACTCGTTCGGGGTTTTTTTTCGCCTTTTTTCGGCCCGCTCCTGCCGTTTGCGTGTCTGATTCCTACATTTTTCCCGTTGCGCCTTTCCTAGACTGGGTGAACACCGAAAGGATGCGGATGTGGAGAACGCTCATGATGATTGCGAGGATGTTTGGAATTTTGCTGCTGGTGGTCCTGGCGGCGGGCAGTATTGCGGTTTCGGCGGAGCCGCCGAATGAACAGGCCGGCACGGACGCCTATGTGCGCAGGATGACCGAGGCGACCCGGGCCGCCTGGCCTGCGCTGGCTGAGTTCAACGAGGTCACCCGGGTCTTCGCGGATGTTCAGCTGCTGACCAGCAACGGGCGGCGGGCCTGGTTGATGAACGCTCACGGCGGGCATGAGATCGACATGGCGGCCGTCAGGGCGCTGGGGCTGTCGTATGGATACAAGTCGTTCGACAAGCTCCGCTGGCAAGGTCGCCCGGCCGTCTTTGTCGGGATGGGCGAAGCGTTGCCCGAGGATGAGCTGCTGCGGCTGAAGGACCCGCAGGCGGTCCCCGAGCTGTTCAGCCTGGCGACCCACGAGGCCTTTCATTTCTACGCCGAAGCAGCCTGGGCGCATCATCCGGATGCCGAGCGCAGCATCCGTTATCCCGCCGTTGCCGAGCCGCGGCTGTATCGCAACCTGATGATTCGTCACTTGCTGGCGGCAGCCCGGGGTGAGACCGATGGGGTCGCGCGGGCCGGCTACTGGTATCGCCGCTGGTTGGACGAGCATGCCGATGAGTCGACGGACATTCGCAATACCGACCGCTCCGAAGGCAGTGCCCGCTATGTGGAGTGGGTTGCCCAACTGCTGGCGCTCGGGCTGGGGCCGGGCACTGTCGAATGGCAACGGCTGATGCTCGAGAAGCTCAGCCTGTCGAGCCGGACCGAGTATCTGGCGGCCGATCATGAAAGTTATGCACTGGGTGCCCTGGCAGGGCATCTGCTCGATCGCCGGGGTGTGAACTGGCTGCCTCGCGTTGCCCGGGGAGAAATGCCCGTGTCGATTCTCCTGGGTTCGGTGGTGCCCCTCGAAAACCCGCCTGACGAGTCCCTGGGGCGACGTCTGCGAGAAGCGATTGCCGAGACCAATCGCGAGGCGGCGCAAGCCTTCGAGCCCTTTCTGCGGCGCTTCAACGACCCGGCGGGCCAACGCCTGCTGGTGCCGCAGGGAGCCATGCAGGGGAGTTTCGGTCTCGGCAATACCTACCGTATCGCCGCGCTGTCCGAGAAAATTGAAACCGGAGTCGATGCCCGGTTCGCCTTGAGCGACGGTCGTATCGACCTGCGGACGGCGACGGTGGCCTCCCATGTCAAAGAGGACTGTGGCCGGAAGGATTTCTACTGGATCCTGGCCCTGAGCGAGGCCGAGTTCGAGGAAACGGCCGAGGGGCGCCTGCGTTTCGAGCGCGATGACCTCCAACTGGACATTCCCTATCCGCTCAAGTCCAGCCAGGACCCACGGTCCTGGTGTGTCCAGGTCTGATCAGGCTTTCTGTTCGAAGACCACATAGATTTTGCGGCAGTGCTCCAGCACTTCCCAGGTGCCCTTGAAGCCCGCCGGGATCACGAAGCGATCGCCGGCGCGCAAGGTTTTGGCGTTGCCGTCTGCGTCGCGCAGCACCGAGACGCCCTGGACGATTTCGCAGTATTCATGCTCGGTGTAGTTCACCGTCCACTGGCCCACCGCGCCTTCCCAGACGCCGGCATTCATCTGCCCGCAAGGGCTGCCATAGTGGTTGTAGATCGTTTGCTCGGGATCGCCCTTGAACACTTTCTCCGCTGCCGGCCGAAAGCGTTCCGGTACGGGAGTGGCTTCGCTGAAATCGACGATGTCCTGGATGCTCATGGTGCTCTTCCTCTGCGGTGACGGGCCTGGGGTCGCAAGCACCGAGTCTATGTTTATTAAAACGAACATGGCAACGGCGTTTGACGAGTCTTTGTCAAATATATTGAAACTTCAGGTGCCGCTGGTTTAGGGTGGTGGGTGCCATGGGCCCAGATCGGGGCCCGTTGGGCAGAATTCCGAACGGTGCTGGCGCAAGAGCGCATGGCTCCAGTATTTCAATAAGAGGAGGACACTCGAATGACCACCCTGACTCGTGCTGACTGGGAACAACGTGCCCGTGAGCTGAAGATTGAAGGCCGCGCCTACATCAATGGTGAATACACCGCCGCGGTCTCGAATGAGACGTTCGAGTGCATCAGCCCGGTCGATGGCCGCCTGCTGACCAGCGTCGCCAGCTGCGATGCGGCCGATGCCCAGCGCGCCGTCGAGAGTGCCCGCGCGACCTTCAATTCCGGTGTCTGGTCGCGCCTGGCCCCGGCCAAGCGCAAATCGGCGATGATTCGTTTCGCCGCGCTGCTGAAGGTCAATGCCGAGGAGCTGGCCCTGCTGGAAACCCTCGACATGGGCAAGCCGATCAGCGATTCCCTGCACATCGACGTGCCCGGCGCGGCCCAGGCCCTGAGCTGGAGCGGCGAGGCCATCGACAAGATCTATGACGAAGTGGCCGCCACTCCCCACGATCAACTGGGTCTGGTGACCCGCGAGCCGGTGGGCGTGGTCGCGGCCATCGTGCCGTGGAACTTCCCGTTGATGATGGCTTGCTGGAAGCTCGGGCCGGCGTTGTCCACCGGTAACTCGGTGATTCTCAAGCCTTCGGAAAAATCCCCGCTGACCGCGATCCGCATTGCCGCCCTGGCGGTTGAAGCCGGTATTCCGGCGGGCGTGCTGAACGTGTTGCCGGGTTACGGTCACACCGTCGGCAAGGCCCTGGCCCTGCACCAGGATGTCGACACCCTGGTGTTCACCGGTTCGACCAAGATCGCCAAGCAACTGCTGATCTACTCCGGTGAGTCGAACATGAAGCGTGTCTGGCTCGAAGCCGGCGGCAAGAGCCCGAACATCGTCTTTGCCGATGCTCCGGACCTGCAGGCCGCCGCCGAATCCGCGGCCAGCGCCATCGCCTTCAACCAGGGCGAAGTCTGCACCGCCGGTTCGCGCCTGCTGGTGGAGCGTTCGATCAAGGACCGCTTCCTGCCGCTGGTGATCGAAGCGCTGAAGGCCTGGAAGCCGGGCAATCCGCTGGACCCGGACACCAATGTCGGTGCCCTGGTGGATACCCAGCAGATGAATACCGTGCTGTCGTACATCGAATCGGGCCATGCCGATGGCGCCAAGCTGGTGGCCGGTGGCAAGCGGACCTTGCAGGAAACCGGTGGCACCTACGTCGAGCCGACCATCTTTGATGGCGTGAGCAACGCGATGAAGATCGCCCAGGAAGAAATCTTCGGCCCGGTACTGTCGGTGATTGCTTTCGACAGTGTGGAAGAGGCGATCAGCATTGCCAACGACACGCCGTATGGCCTGGCGGCGGCGGTCTGGACCGCGAACATCTCCAAGGCGCACCTGACCGCCAAGGCCCTGCGGGCCGGCAGCGTGTGGGTGAACCAGTACGATGGCGGCGACATGACCGCACCGTTCGGTGGGTTCAAGCAGTCGGGCAACGGCCGCGACAAGTCGCTGCATGCGTTCGACAAGTACACCGAGCTGAAGGCGACCTGGATCAAGCTGTAATCATCAGGACGCAACAAAACCTGTAGGAGCCGGCTTGCTGGCGATGAGGCCCTCGAACCTTGCATGGTTCTTGCGGACGCTATCGCCAGCAAGCCGGCTCCTACAGGTCGGGGTTTAATCAGGATCTTGTCTGCATGATCGGGCAACGCCCCTGGCACAGCCGGACTCTCCGCAAGGAAGTCCGGCTGTGTCGTCTTGAACAAAAACTATCCACAGGAGTGTGGAACATGCGTTGGGCGACTTATTTCGCCGTGCTGGCTTCGGTACTCAGTGTCGGGCTGGCACTGGGCGTGAGCATGCCGTTGGTGTCCCTGCGGTTGGAAAGCTGGGGTTATGGCACCTTCGCCATTGGCGTAATGGCAGCGATGCCGGCCATCGGCGTATTGCTGGGGGCCAGTATCTCCAGCCATCTGGCGGCGCGCTTCGGCACTGCCCGGCTTATGGCCCTCTGCCTGTGGGCCGGGGCCTTGTCCATCGGTTTGCTGGCGCTGCTGCCCAGCTACCCGGTGTGGCTGGTGCTGCGCCTGATGATCGGGGTGATCCTGACCATCGTCTTCATCCTCGGCGAGAGCTGGATCAACCAACTGGTGGTCGAGCAATGGCGCGGACGCCTGGTGGCGCTGTATGGCAGCACCTATGCGCTGAGCCAACTGTCCGGTCCGCTGCTGCTGGCCGCCGTGGGCACCGAGGGCGACTACGGTTTCTGGGTCGGCGTGGGCTTGCTGGTGGCCGCGCCGTTCCTGTTGCTGGGGCGCAGTGGCGCGCCAACGACGGAGTCCAATCGCGTCACCCTGGCGGACTTGCTGGGCTTCTGTCGGGGGTTGCCGGCCATTGCCTGGGCCATTTCGCTGTTTGCCGCCTTCGAGGCGATGATTCTGACGTTGCTGCCGGTCTACTGCCTGCGCCAGGGCTTCACGGCGGATATTGCCCTGGCGATGGTCAGCACCGTGGTGGTGGGCGATGCCTTGTTGCAGTTGCCGATTGGCGCCTTGGCCGACCGTTTGTCCCGGCGCGCGCTGTTCACCGGTTGCGCCCTGGCCCTGATGCTGTCGAGCCTGGCGGTGCCGCTGTTGCTCGACACCTTGCTGATCTGGCCGTTGTGGGTGCTGTTCGGGGCCAGCGCGGGCGGGCTGTTCACCTTGTCGTTGATCCTGATCGGCGAGCGTTATCGCGACAACGCGCTGGTGCGGGCCAACGCCCATGTGGCGCAGCTGTGGGGCATCGGCTGTCTGATCGGGCCGTTGGTGGCCGGGGCGGGCAGCCAGTGGATCAGCGGGCATGCCTTGCCGTTGTTCATGGCTGCGGGAGCCTTGGGCTTGCTGGTGCTGGTGCTGCGTCAGGGCGCCTTCGGCACGGCACAGTCGGCCACGTCCATGTAGGAGCAGCCTGCCGGCTGATCGCGAGCAAGCTTGCTCCCATGGGTTCAGGCCTTGTGAACCTTCAGAGCATGCGCTCCAGCCCTATATGGTTGGCGAACCAGGCGTTGAACCGGCGCCACCAGTTGCCCGGCTCGTGGTGCAGCTCGTGGAGCTGGCCGTGGTCCTCGGTGACCCAGACAATCTGTCCCTGCTCCAGGCGCGGCTGGTAGCTCAGGGCCGGGGCCATGCCGCGCAAGGCCAGGGCCCGGACGTGTTCCGCCAGTTCCGGGCTGTCCACCAGCACGCCGACTTCGGTATTCCACAGGACCGAGCGCGGATCGAGGTTGAACGAGCCGATAAAGGATTTCTCCCGGTCGAAAATCATCGCCTTGCTGTGCAGGCTGGAGTCCGAGCCGCTGTAGGCTCCTCTGTGAAACAGGTGCGGTCCGCTGCCGCCAAGGTTCCCTGGCTGGCGGCGCAGTTCGAAGAGTTTCACGCCGTGTTCCAGCAACGCCTTGCGGTAAGGCGCGTAACCGCCGTGTACGGCCGGTACGTCGGTGGCTTCCAGCGAATTGGTCAGCAGGCTGACCGAGACCCCCGCATCGGCACGCCCGGCCAGGTAGACCAGCCCCGGTTGACCGGGCACGAAGTAGGCGGAAATCATCATCAGTTCGGTATGAACGTTCTGCAGTTCCGGCGCCAGCTGCGTGGTCAGCAACAAGCGCGGGTCCGGCTCGCCCCTGGCCAGGACCTTGCTCGGCGCGTCCCACAGCGCCTCGCTCCAGGCCCAGATCAGCTCATGGCGCCAGATATCCATGTGCGGCTCGCTCATGTAGGCCCGAAGTTTCAGGTACAGGGCGGTGTTGTGCTGGCGATAGCTGCCGAGCGAGTCCTTGAGCTGTTGTCGGGCCTTGGCCAACTCCGCCGCGGAGGGTGGGGTTGAGAGGAAATCGCCGATGGGCGTGCTCAGGGCGCTGTTCCAGTACTGGTCGAAACTGTGTCCGAGTTGTTCGGCCACGGGCCCGAAGCCGAGCAGGTCGATGTCGGTGAAGTTCAGGTCCGGCTGGGCGCCGAAATATTCGTCGCCGAGGTTGCGGCCGCCGACGATGGCCGCGCTGTTGTCGGCCAGCCACAACTTGTTGTGCATCCGCCGATGTTGCTGCGACAGATTGAACAAGCGGCCCAGGGTGCGGGTGGCACCGGTGCTGCGGCCCAGGTTCAGCGGGTTGAACAGGCGGATCTGGATATTTGGATGGGCGGCCAGGGTGCCGATGACCGAGTCGAGCCCGTCGCTGGTGGTGTCGTCCAGCAGGATGCGCACCCGTACGCCGCGATCGGCGGCCTTGAGCAGCTCATCCACGAGCATGCGGGTGCTCAGGCCGTCATGGACGATGTAGTACTGCAAGTCCAGGCTGACCTGGGTATTGCGGATCAATTCGGCCCGGGCCCTGAACGCCTCGCTGCCGTTGGGCAGCAGGCGAAAGCCCGAACGTCCCTGCCAGGGCGCGGCCTGGGCCTGGATCGAACGGCCGAAGCTCGACTCGCTCGCCGCCAGGGCCTGGCTGGGAAGCCGTGGAACATCCCGGGTCGCGCATCCGCTCAAGAGCAAGGCAATGAGCAGCAAACAGGCTTTCAATGGTCATCGCCCCGGATCATGGCAGGTGTGGGCATATGGACGCTGTCCGGCGGCTAAAGGTCAATCGATACTGCTCTCGTTTTGTGCCAGTAATTTGATCGCGGCGGCGCCGACTTTGCGCACGGCCTCTTCGATCAGCGGCGTCGGCTTGGCAGCGTAGTTCATGCGCAGGCAATTACGGTATTTGCCCGAGGCGGAAAAGATGCTGCCCACGGCGATCTGCACGCCCTGGTCCTGCAATGCCCGGTTCAGGCGCAAGGCATCGAAACCCTCGGGCAGTTCGACCCAGAGCATGAAGCTGCCCTGGGGGCGACTGGCGCGGGTGCCGGCGGGAAAATAACGGCTGATCCAGTCGATCATCAGATCGCGGTTACGCTGGTATTGGCTGCGCATGCGCCGCAGATGGGGCTCGAAATGGCCGTTTCTGAGGAAGTCGGCGATGGCCAGTTGCGGCTGCGGTGCCGTGGAGCCGGTGCTGATGTACTTCATGTGCAGCACCCGCTCGAGGTAGCGACCGGGCGCGACCCAGCCGATGCGCAGGCCCGGGGCGAGGGTCTTGGAGAAGGAACTGCAGAGCAGCACGCGGCCGTCTTCATCGAAGGACTTGATGGTGCGCGGACGGGGATAGGTGTAGGCCAGTTCGCCATACACATCGTCTTCGATAATCGCCACGTCGAAGCGCTGGGCCAGGGTCAGCAGGGCCCGTTTGCGCGACTCCGGCATGATGTAGCCCAGCGGGTTGTTGCAATTGGGGGTCAGCTGTATGGCCTTGATCGGCCACTGTTCGAGGGCCAGTTCGAGGGCGTCGAGGCTGATGCCGGTGATCGGGTCGGTGGGGATTTCCAGGGCCTTCATGCCCAGCCCCTTGAGGGTCTGCATGGCGCCGTGGAAGCTGGGGGAGTCCACCGCGACGATGTCCCCCGGCTCGCAGATGGAGCGGATGCTGGTGGACAGGGCCTCGTGGCAACCGGTGGTGATCACCAGGTCGTTTGGGCCGAGCTGGCAGCCGGAGTCGAGCAGCAGGCGGGCCACCTGTTCGCGCAGCCCGAAGTTGCCGTGGATATTGTCGTAGGCCAGGCCGGGCATGTCCTGGCGCCGGCTGATCTGCGCCAGGCTGCGCAGCAGCGGTTTCAGGGTCGGGCTGTCGATGTCCGGCATGCCACGGCCCAACTGTACGGTGTCCTCGCGGGGGACGGCACGGATCAGTTCCAGCACCTGTTCCCATTGCGAGATATCCACAGGGCGTTGCGCCGGCCGCCCGATGACCGGCAACGCAGGCAGTTCGCGGCCTACGGGCACGAAGTAGCCGGACTTGGGTTTCGGCTGGGCCAGCCCGCTGTCTTCCAGGACGCGGTAGGCCTGCTGCACCGTGCTCAAGCTGACACCGTGCTCCACACTCAACGCCCGTACAGAAGGCAGGCGGTCTCCGGGACGATAGAAACCCTGTTCTATGCGGGTTCCAAGCAGTTCGGCGAGGTTGACGTAGAGAGTCATGGCGCAGGTCTCGGGTGAAGTGGGAAGCATTGGCCGGTACAGATGGGGTAAAAATACAGGATTCAGTCGTGCTTTGGCGAGATCTGTATTGGATTAATAAAAATTGATTGAATCTGTAATGGTTTTGGCCGTTCGCCCATCCTGTGTACTCATGGCAACCGAGTAACAAAGGAGCAGAGGTAATGAACGGCATGAGCGATGTGCGTCTGGTATTGCGCAGTCAGGAACTGGTGATCGAGCACGAGCGGGTAGTCAAGGCGCCTTCCGCCCGTGGCAGCACGCCGGCCTTCGGTTCCATGGGTCTGTTCTGGCATCGCCTGCGCACCCGCAAGACCTTGCTGGAACTCACACCCGAGCAACTGCGCGATGTCGGCTTGAGTCCGGATCAGGCCAGGGAAGAAGGCTTGAAACCGTTCTGGCGCCCTTGACGCGAAACCTGTGGGGGCCCGGCTTGCCGACGATGGCGTCCAGATAGATGGCGCATGACTCAAGGGCCTCATCGCCGGCAAGCCAGCTCCTACACAAGGCGGTGATTGCACGATATGCAGATCGGCAGGAGGGCGGTTGCGTTCCTTCAGATGAACAGGTTTGCTGCCGGGAGCGGCCTTTTCAGGCAAAATCCGCGCTTATTCTTCTTTCCGGTCGTTGTTCGATGAGCTGTAACAGCCAGAAAATCCGCTTTCTGCGCCAGCAAATTCCGTCTTTCGACTGTGTGCCGGGCTGTCACGACTGCTGTGGGCCGGTGACCACCTCGTCCGAGGAGATGGCCCGCCTGCCGCGCAAGACCGCCGCCGAGCAGGAAGCGGCGCTGGACGAGCTCAATTGCGTGCACCTGGGACCGAACGGTTGCACGGTGTACGACGAGCGACCGCTGATCTGCCGCCTGTTCGGGACGACGCCGACGCTGCCTTGTCCCAATGGCCGACGTCCCGTGGAGATGATTCATCCACGGGCCGAGCAGCAGGTGCACGAATACATCGCCAGCACGCGTCAGGTACTGGTCTAGGTTCAATCCGGAATCGGCAGGTTCAGGCTCTCTTTCACTTCTTCCATCACGATGTAGCTCTTCGATTCCCGCACGTGGGGCAGCTTGAGCAGGATGTCGCCGAGCAGCTTGCGATAGGAGGCCATCTCGGAAATCCGCGCTTTCACCAGGTAGTCGAAATCCCCCGAGACCAGGTGGCATTCCAGCACGTGCGGCAATTTCAGCACGGCGCGTCGGAATTCTTCGAAGGTATCGCCCGACTTGTAGTCGAGGCTGATTTCGACGAACACCAGCAGGCTGCCCTTGAGGTGCTGCGGGTTCAACCGGGCGTTGTAGCCCATGATGATGCCTTCGCGCTCCAACCGGCGGACCCGTTCGGTGCAGGGCGTAGTGGACAGGCCGACCTTTTCGCCAAGCTCAGTGAACGAGATGCGCCCGTCGGCCTGCAGGATGCGCAGGATATTGCGGTCGATCTTGTCCAGCTCGCGCTTGGTCTGATGGTTGGTTCTCATTAGGGAATGCCCCTCCGTCAAAAGCGATAGTGCCGAGAATTCTCGCCAAATATAGGCACTTATATAGTGAAAAGCACTGGCTATTGTTTTTTACACTGCGCGCATCTTGGCTTTGAACACTAAACATCGGCGCCTGGCCGCGGATTGAGGAATAGACACATGCGAGTTCTGGTATTGGGTAGCGGCGTCATTGGTACCACCAGTGCTTATTATCTGGCCCGGGCCGGCTTCGAAGTGGTGGTGGTCGACCGTCAGCCGGCCGCCGCCATGGAAACCAGCTTTGCCAACGCCGGCCAGGTCTCGCCTGGTTATGCCTCGCCCTGGGCCGCGCCGGGCGTGCCGCTCAAGGCCATCAAGTGGTTGCTGCAGCGCCATGCGCCGCTGGCGATCAAGGCCACCGCCGATATCGACCAGTACCTGTGGATGGCGCAGATGCTGCGCAACTGCACCGCCAGTCGTTATGCGGTGAACAAGGAGCGCATGGTCCGCCTGTCCGAGTACAGCCGTGACTGCCTCGACGAACTGCGCGCCGAAACCGGTATCGCCTATGAAGGCCGCAGCCTGGGGACCACCCAGCTGTTCCGCACCCAGGCGCAGCTCGATGGCGCGGCAAAAGACATCGCGGTACTGAAAGAGTCCGGCGTGCCTTACGAATTGCTCGACCGTGCTGGCATTGCCCGGGTCGAACCGGCCCTGGCCAGCGTCACCGATATCCTCGCCGGGGCCCTGCGCCTGCCGAATGACCAGACCGGCGACTGCCAGATGTTCACCAGCCGCCTGGCCGAAATGGCCGTCAAGCTCGGTGTGGAGTTCCGCTTCGGCCAGGACATTCAACGGCTCGACCATGCGGGCGACCGCATCAACGGCGTGTGGATCGACGGCAAGCTGGAAACCGCCGACCGCTACGTGCTGGCGCTGGGCAGTTATTCGCCGCAGTTGCTCAAGCCGCTGGGGATCAAGGCGCCGGTCTATCCGCTCAAGGGTTACTCGCTGACCGTGCCGATCACCAACCCGGCCATGGCCCCGACTTCGACTATCCTTGATGAAACCTACAAGGTCGCGATCACTCGTTTCGACAACCGCATCCGCGTCGGTGGCATGGCGGAAATCGCCGGTTTTGACCTGTCGCTGAACCCGAAACGGCGCGAAACGCTGGAGATGATCGTCGGCGATCTTTATCCTCAGGGCGGCGACCTCGAGCAAGCCAGTTTCTGGACCGGTTTGCGTCCGACCACACCCGACGGTACGCCGATCGTGGGGGCGACCTCATTCCGCAATCTGTTCCTGAACACCGGTCACGGCACGCTCGGCTGGACCATGGCTTGTGGCTCCGGTCGCCTGCTGGCTGACCTGATGGCGAAGAAAAAGCCGCAGATCAGCGCCGAAGGCCTCGATATTTCCCGTTACGGCAAAACTCCCCAGGAGACTGCAAAACATGTCAATCCAGCGCCAGCTCACCAATGAGCGTTTGAGCCAGATCGTCGTTCATAACGGCACCGTGTATCTGGCAGGGCAGGTCGGCGACGATATGGGCGCCGGGATTGAAACCCAGACCCGTGAAGCTCTTGGCAATATCGAGCGTTTGCTGGATCTGGCGGGTACCGACAAGAGCAAGTTGCTGTCGGTGACGATCTACCTGAAAGACATCGATGCCGATTTCGCCGGTATGAATTCGGTCTGGGACAAGTGGCTGCCCAAAGGCGTCGCCCCGGCCCGGGCCACGGTTGAATCGAAGCTGTGCGAACCGGAAATCCTGGTCGAGCTGTCGGTTGTGGCCGCTCTGCCTTAAGTACGATCCCTCTCCCGGTGCGACGGCGGTTTCACTGCTTTTCGCACCGGTTTTTTATTCCCCGTTGACCGTCCAGAAGTTTGCCGCCATGCGTCCTGCCCGTGCCCTGATCGACCTCCAAGCCCTGCGTCACAACTATCAATTGGCCCGTGAAGTATCGGGTGCCCGAGCCCTCGCGGTGATCAAGGCCGATGCCTACGGTCATGGTGCGCTGCTCTGTGCCCAGGCCCTGGAAGCCGAGGCCGATGGTTTTGCCGTGGCCTGTATCGAGGAGGCCCTCGCGTTGCGGGCCGGGGGTATTCGCGCGCCGATACTGTTGCTGGAAGGCTTTTTCGAGGCCGACGAACTGCCCCTGATCGTCGAACATGACTTCTGGTGCGTGGTGCATGCGCTCTGGCAGCTGGAAGCCATCGAGCAGGCGGTGTTGGCCAAACCGATCAATGTCTGGCTCAAGTTGGATTCGGGCATGCACCGGGTGGGGCTGGAGCCGGCCGACTATCAGGCGGCTTACCAGCGCCTGCAGGCCAGCGGCAAGGTGGCGAAGATTGTCCTGATGAGCCACTTCGCCCGCGCCGACGAACTGGGCAACCAGCGCAGCGTCGAACAGGTGGCGACCTTCGAGGCCGCCCGCCAGGGTTTGTCGGCTGAGGTCAGCCTGCGCAATTCTCCGGCGGTGCTCGGCTGGCCGCAGATTTTCAGCGACTGGGTCCGTCCCGGTATCCTGCTGTTCGGCTCGACCCCCTTCGAAGAAGAAAACCCGCTGGCCGCGCGCTTGCAGCCGGTCATGACCCTGGAGTCGAAAGTCATCAGTGTGCGTGAACTGCCGGCGGGTGAGCCGGTGGGGTACGGCGGCCAGTTCGTGGCGCCGAAGCCGATGCGCATTGGCGTGGTGGCCCTGGGGTATGCCGACGGCTATCCGCGTCACGCCCCGACCGGCACGCCGGTGCTGGTGGCCGGTCAGCGCAGCCAGTTGCTGGGACGGGTCTCGATGGACATGTTGTGCATCGATCTGACCGATGTGCCCCAGGCCGGGCTGGGTTCGACGGTGGAATTGTGGGGCAAAAACGTCCTGGCCAGCGAGGTCGCGGCCCGGGCCGAGACCATTCCTTATGAGATTTTCTGCAACCTGCGCCGGGTACCACTGCTCTACACCGGGAGCTAGCGGGTAACCCGCTGCGCCACAGATCGTCTCGCCGACTCGGATTCGGGCCCGAGTGTTGTAAATACTGAACGCTATGCCATGATATCGCTCAATTACAACATCGCCTGAATCCCTGGGAGGCTGCCGTATTGGACGTCGGTGAACGACTGCAATCCATCCGTAAACTGAAAGGTCTGTCTCAGCGTGAACTCGCCAAACGCGCGGGCGTCACCAATAGCACCATTTCAATGATTGAGAAAAACAGTGTCAGCCCCTCGATCAGTTCGCTGAGGAAGGTGCTTGGCGGCATTCCCATGTCCATGGTCGAGTTCTTTTCCGAGGAAATCCTCCAGGAAAAACCGACCCAGATCGTCTACAAGGCCAACGAGCTGATCGATATCTCCGATGGTGCCGTGACCATGAAGCTGGTCGGTCGTGCCCATCCCAGCCGTGCTATCGCTTTTCTCAATGAGATCTATCCTCCAGGTGCCGACACCGGAGAGGAAATGCTCACCCATGAAGGCGAAGAGACTGGAATTTTGCTGGAAGGTCGACTGGAATTGGTGGTCGGTGCAGAAACTTTCGTCCTCGAAGCGGGCGACAGCTACTATTTTGAAAGCACCAAGCCGCATCGCTTCCGCAACCCGTTCGATACCCCCGCGCGACTAATCAGCGCAGCGACACCGGCGAATTTTTAACAGCAAGAGGCGTCAGGTCAGGGATTTCAAGGCGCCCGGCAGTATTGGTTAGCCACTCGGCTAATACCCTTGCGACTATTGGGGTTGTTTCGGAGTGGCAATCGAACCGTTATACTCACGCCGCCTGCGAAACCGTGGTTGCGGGCGTGATTAGCCACCATTGAGGGTGTACGCGTGAATCCAATTATGAAAATGCTGGCCGTACCAGCAACCTTAGTGGCCCTGTGGGCAATCAGCGCTCAGGCTTCGACCATCAATGACGACATCGCCAAGCGCCTCGAGCCGGTGGGCAAGGTGTGTGTCCAGGGCGAAGAGTGCAAGGGCATGGAAGTGGCGGCTACCGTGGGCGGTGGTGGTGGTGCCAAGACGCCGGATGACGTGATTGCCAAACATTGCAACGCCTGCCATGGCACGGGCCTTTTGAATGCGCCGAAAATCGGTGATACCGCGGCCTGGAAAGAGCGGGCCGATCATGTGAGCACCGTGATTGCGAGTATTGCCGGAGCCTCGGACGAGGAGAAGGGCAAGAAAGGCGTCGCGGGCTTGGCGGCAGTGGCGACTCATGGCTTCAACGCCATGCCGCCGAAGGGGACTTGTGCCGACTGCACGGCTGAAGACCTCCAGGGTGCCATTGAGAAAATGTCCGGCCTGAAATAAGACCGATCTTCTCTGAAAAAGCCGCTTACGAGCGGCTTTTTTGCATCTGGCGAAAACTCGATCCTGTGTCGCCGGGCTGTCATTTTCGGCAAATTCCCGGCAAGCTCGGTCGAACCTCAATTCAAGGAAAGGCGAGGAGGCTCCGATGGTGCAGTGCTGTTCTATCGAACGTGCGGTCGACGAGGTGTTGGCGCGGCTGCCGATGCATATTCACATGGCCAGCCCGCTGGGCCTGGGCAAACCCAATCGGTTTATCAACGCGCTCTACCAGCGCATCAGGCAATTGCCGGAGTGTCGGCTGACGATCTACACGGCCTTGAGCCTCGGCCGCCCATCCCTGGGCGACGGTTTGCAGCGGCGTTTCCTCGAACCCTTTGTCGAACGGATATTCGGTGACTACCCCGAACTGGATTTCCTCGCCGACCTGCGCCGGGACAGCCTGCCGCCGAATATCCACGTCCAGCAGTTCTTCATGCAGCCCGGCAGCTTGCTGCACAGCGAGCAGGCCCAGCAGGACTACGTCAGCAGCAACTACAGCCATGCCGCCCGCGACATCAATGCCGCCGGCCTGAACCTGATCGCGCAACTGGTGGCCGAGGCCCCGGAGCACCCCGGGCATCTGAGCCTGAGTTGCAACCCGGACATCACCCTCGACCTGCTGCCGATGATCGCCAAGCGCCGCGCCGCCGGGGAGACCATCCTGGTGCTGGCGCAGGTTCACAGCGACCTGCCGTATATGCCCGGGGATTCGGAGCTCAGCCGTGAGGCTTTCGACCTGCTGATCGACGAGCCGGAACGCAGCACCCTGTTCTCCACCCCGAACATGCCGGTGGATACCCAGGATCACTTTATCGGCCTGCACGCCAGCACCCTGGTGCGCGATGGCGGCACCCTGCAGATCGGCATCGGCTCCATGGGCGACGCCTTGACCAGCGCCTTGCTGGCCCGTCAGGCGGACAACGAGGGTTACCAGGCCCTGTTGGCGGATATCGACCTGTCACCCTGGAAGGTGCTGCTCGACAAGGAGGGCGGTGTCGAGGCGTTTGCCGAGGGGCTTTACGGTTGCAGCGAGATGTTCGTCAATGGCCTGCTGGTGCTGGCGGACGCGGGTATCGTGCGGCGCAAGGTCTACGCCGACCTTGAGCAGCAACGCCAGGCCAACGCCGGGACCCTCGACAGCGCCCGGCAGACGGGGGGCATTGCGGTGCATGGCGGCTTCTTTCTCGGGCCGCGCAGTTTTTATCAGCGCCTGCACGATCTGTCCCGGGACAAGCTGGGGGAGTTCAACATGACCGCCATCAGCTATATCAACGAGCTGTTTGGCCAGGAAGAACTCAAGCGCCTGCAGCGTATCGACGCGCGGTTTATCAACAGCGCCTTCACTATGACCCTGCTCGGCGCGGGCGTGGCCGACCAGCTCGAGGACGGTCGGGTGCTCAGTGGTGTCGGCGGACAGTACAACTTCGTGGCCCAGGGGCATGCGCTGGAAGGCGCGCGGTCGATCCTGATCCTGCGCAGCTGGCGTGAGTCGGGCGGCGAGGTCAGTTCGAACATCGTCTGGGAGTATGGGCATTGCACCATCCCCCGGCATCTGCGGGATATCGTGGTGACCGAGTACGGGATTGCCGATCTGCGCGGCAAGACCGATGCCCAGGTCATCGAAGCGTTGCTGAATATCGCCGATTCGCGCTTTCAGTCGGGACTGATCGAGCAGGCGCAAAAAGTCGGCAAGCTGTCGGGGAATTTCCGTCTCGATCCAAGATTTGCCGATAACAGCCCGCAGCGCTTGGAGACAATTCGCACGCGTCACCCGCATTTGTTCCCGGAGTATCCGCTGGGCTGTGATTTCCAGCCCGAGGAGCGGGATCTGTTGCGGGCGCTGAACTGGCTGAAGAGCCGATTCAAGTTGAGCGAGGCGCTTGAGCTGGGCAAGGCGACGCTCGACGCGCCCGAACCGTCGGCGTTTCCGGTGCATCTGGAGCGCATGGGGCTGGCGCAGCCGCAAGGCCTGCGTGACGAGTTGTACCAGCGTCTGCTGCTGGCGGGGCTGCAGGCCACTGCCGGCTAGTGGGCTGGGGCTTGGTGCAGGGGGCATGCCTCAGTTGTAGGTGATGTTCACGGTGACGGCACTGGCCAGTGAGCCTTTGGTCAGGGCGCCGGTGGTTTTGTGATAGGCCGCCCCCAGTGGCAGTACCGCCCGATTGCCTGACACCGCCACGGTACGGGTGCCGTTATGGCTGAGGGTTGATTCGACGCCGCCGATTCGTGAGTACAGCCACAAACCCACACCGCGGGCGTCGCCCGTGCTGGCAAAGAGCGCCGA
>Ga0302202_10003728_pt1 | contig 16577 bp, 12 predicted proteins | sample II_Bog_N3_3_FD_194579 | JGI IMG/M metagenome (GOLD analysis project Ga0302202, IMG submission 194579) | Peat permafrost microbial communities from Stordalen Mire near Abisko, Sweden - II_Bog_N3_3 | ecosystem: Environmental > Terrestrial > Soil > Wetlands > Peat | place: Sweden: Abisko...
GGACGGCTAACTATCCCGATGCCCATCCCCACCGCGATGGATGCCTTGTCACCCCAAAAGCTGCCGAACCCCGCCCGCTGGCCGGCTCCGCGATATCCATCCGACTTCCATGCCCGGGCCGATCCCGCCTTCGGTGGGGGACGACCGGCGATGGAGAAGTATCCGGCGCCAAGCTGAACTTTGCCAGCCATGCGGCGTTGACCCGGAATCGAAGGGCCGACCCGAACGGGAACCGGCACGCGGAAAAGTGCTGCCGAAGGCTCAACAGTGCATGACGCCACAGATCAAGGCAGCGGTCCCCAGCATGGCAGGCGTCACAGGCGCGACCTCTCGGCACAGGCCGATGCCCTCAGGATGAGCATCAAATTGAGAAACGCCCAGTCGCTCGAAGACGTCGCCGGCCTGGTCGGCGCCTGCGCCGTCACGGTGCTGGCCGGCATCATCGTTGCCGCGCTATACGTCGGACGAGAAATTTTCGTGCCCGTGGCGCTCGCCATCCTCCTGAGTTTCGTGCTCGCAGCCCCCGTCAATCTTCTGCAGAGCCTTCGCGTCCCCCGGGTGCTGGCGGCGGTCGCCACCGTGCTGCTGGCCTTTGTCGTGATCTTCGCCCTGGGCAGCCTGATCGCCACCCAGCTGACTCGGCTTGCCGGCGATCTGCCGCAGTACCAATCGACGATCCAGTCGAAGATTACCTCGCTGCGCGGCGTGACCGGTGGTTCGTCGACCCTGGAACGCGCCGAGGGAATGCTGCAGGACCTCGGCAAGGAACTGAACAAGCCGAAGGGCAGCGCGGCGACGTCGCTGGTGAACGGGCCGTCTTCCGGAGCTACGCCCTCACGAACGCCCGTACCCGTCGAGGTCCTGCAGCCCGATCCCGGTGCGCTGGCGAACCTGCGGTCGCTGATCGCGCCGCTGGTCTCGCCGCTGGCAACCACGGGCATCATCATCATTTTCGTCATTTTCATTCTTCTGCAGCGCGAAGACCTTCGCAATCGCCTGATCCGGCTGGCGGGCACCCGCGACCTGCAACGGACCACGGCCGCGCTCGACGATGCGGCCGGCCGCCTGAGCCGGCTTTTCCTCAATCAGCTCCTGATCAATTCGGGCTTCGGCATCCTGATCGGTATCGGGCTGGCGATCATCGGCGTCCCCAGCCCGGCATTGTGGGGGATCCTTGCCGCTGCCCTGCGCTTCGTGCCCTATATCGGTTCGTTCATCGCCGCGGCGTTTCCATTGACCCTGGCGGTCGCGGTCGACCCCGGCTGGTCGATGCTGATCTGGACGGCGGTCCTGTTTTTCATGATCGAGCCGATCATCGGACCGATGGTCTATGGGCGCAGCACCGGACTTTCGCCGGTGGCGGTGGTGGTCTCCGCCACGTTCTGGACGGCGCTTTGGGGGCCGATCGGCCTGGTCTTGGCCACGCCGCTCACGGTCTGTCTGGTCGTGCTCGGACGCCATGTCGAACGCCTGGCATTCCTCGACGTGATGTTCGGCGACCGGCCGGCACTGTCCCCGTCGGAAATCTTCTATCAGCGCATGCTGGCCGGGGATCCGACCGAGGCCGCCGAAAAGGCCGAGCAGTTCTTGAAGGAGCGGTCGCTGTCATCCTATTACGACGACGTCGCGCTCCGCGGCTTGCAGCTTGCCCAGATGGATCTTGATCGCGACGTGCTGGATGCCGCACGGCTGCTCAGGATCAGGGATATGGTGCTCGAATTCACCGAAGACCTGTCGGATCAGACCGACCATGAGCCGATCGACGGCCAGCCCACCAGTGACGCCGAGGCCGCCGCTGCGGTCGAGCAGGTTGCAACCGAGCCTGCATTCTCCGATCTTCCCGTGCTTCGGCCCGAAGACCTCAGGCCGGAATGGGCCAGCGACCATCCGATCCTGTGCATCGCCGGCCGCACCCCGCTGGACGAGGCGGCCGCGGTGATGATGTCGCATCTGTGCCGGGTCCATGGGCTGTCGGCGCAGGTCAGGGGATCCGACGCGCTCTCCACGGCGAACATTTTTGGTCTGGATGTGACCGGCGTCGCGCTGGTATGCCTGTCCTATCTCAACTCGGCCAATCCGGCGCACATGCGCTACGCCGTCCGCCGTCTCCGCCGCAAGGTGCCGAAGGCAAGGATCGTGCTCGCGGTCTGGATGAGCGACGATCAGGCTGCCGTCATCCAGGAATCGGCCAAGGCCGACGCCGTTGCGGTGACGCTGCGCGATGCCGTCCGTCTCTGCATAGACGAGGCCCGCGTCCCGGATGCGATCCCCGGCGAAGTGCCCGCCCCCACCGTCGCGCTGATTTCCGGCTGAGCCGTTAGGGCGCTCCTGGCTAACGCCGTGTCCCGGCTCTGCAGCGCAGCGTGAAGGACACCGCACTCCGTCCTGGGGAACGCAGGCGGTCGAGATCCCTGCGCGCTACGGACTGGATGCGGTCGGCGACTCATACCCTGGATGCCCGCCCGACGGCTTCCCGTTCAGCGCTCCGCGACGTCAGCCGCCTCCATCGATCTGCCGGCCCATCAGTGCGATAGCCTTTTGATAGACCGGGGCGGCGTTCCAGGCCTCGATGGCGGCAAAATTCGGTTCGCCGGGCTGGTAGCCGGCGCCGGCGCGCCAACCATGCGCCCGCAGCAGGTTTGCCGTCGCACTCAGCGCATTGGCGGCGACGTCGAGATTGCCGCTGCCGTAGGCCAGGATGTTCTTGGGCATGAACTGGGTCTGGCCGACCTCGCCGTGCATGGATCCGCGCGTACTGGCCGACAGCGCGCCGCGCTCGATCAACTTCAGCGCCGCGTAGAGCTGCTCGGTGAAGAACTCGGAACGGCGGCAATCATAGGCCAGGGTGGCGATCGACGACAGCATGTTCTGGTTGCCGCGCTGGCTTCCGAAGCCGGTCTCCATTCCCCAGATCGCGATCAGCGGCCCCGGCGGCACGCCGGTGCGCTGCTGGATCGATGCGAACAGGGCCGCCTGGGACCGCTTGAGAGCGCGTCCGCGGGCGACGATGGTCGAAGCGCCGCGCTTGGCGAGAAACTGATCGAGCGACAGCCCGAAACTGCGCTGGCTGCGGTCGGCCGCAATGGTCGCGCTGGCGTAACCGGTCTGCATCAGGGCGGCCACCGCATTGCCGCCGACGCCCTTGGCCGCCGCCTCGGCCGCGAATTGGCGCTTCCAGTTCTCGAAACCGGCCGCCGTGCTGCCGCATTGCGCGGCCTCCGCCGTGGCGCCCAGCAACACAAGCGCGGCCAATGCCGCGAAAAGCCCCACCAGCCGCCCGACCCCGGTCATGCCCAACTCCTCCATGCCCTCCTTGCCATCCTAGTCCGGCAGCTTCACCTTGAAAATCGTAAACGGCCCGGAGCGCGGCAGATCGTTCTTGAAGGCGATTTCCCACAGATGGGAATCGGCGATGTAGAGATAGCCGCCGCTGATCGCAAAGCCGTCGGCCCAGGAAAGTTTCGCGGGGTCGCTGACAAAGACTTTCGAGCCGAGCCTGTGGTCCGGCAGCATTGTCAGCGCCACCACGGTGCGGTGTTCGAGATCGCCGCCATACAATGTGCCGGCCGCATCCATGATCAGCCCGCCGCTCAGCGCGGCACTGCCGAGATACTCGACCTTGCCGGAAAGCTCCGAGGGCGACAGCGTGGCGTCGCGCAAGGCCGAGGTCGGCACCCGCCAGTAATTATGGTCGGTCAGCGGCCGGTAATACAGAAACTGTGTATCCGGCGACAGCGCGATGCCGTCGGCCTGGATCGCCACCACCGAGCCGTCCGGCCGCAGCGCGATCTGGCTGCCGATCATCAGATGCTGGCTGGGATCGGCAAAGGTGGAGCGGTCGCCGACCAGCACCTGGCGGGCTTCCCCGGTCTTCAGATCGAGCACCACCAGGCTGCCCTTGTTGCCGGCATTGGTGAGGTAGGCGTAACCGTGCGCGCTATCGACCCGCACATCGTTCAGCGAATCCTTGGCCGAGACCACGCCGTTGAAATCATATCGCCGGATCACCCGGTTGGTCGACAGATCGAACTCGACCAGTTTCGGCGGCAGCCGTGCCTGATCGAGCCTGGGCAGCGAGGAGTCGAGCGCCCAGAGATGATCCGAATTGTCGACCCACAGCGCCTGGACCGAGATCCATTGCGATCTTCCATCGCCCTGCTCGCTGAAATTGTTCCAGGCGGCATTGGGATAGGGCGTGACCGCGCCGGTTTTCGGATCGACCTCGACCATGCTGAAGCGCGAACGCACCTGGGAGGACGGGGCGGTCGCGAAAACCCTGCCCTCGGCGGAAACACCGATGCCGACCAGCCGGAAATCATCGCCGAACGCTTTCACGGTCTCGAGCGGCGGACCGATCGTGCCAGCCTCCTGCGCCGCCGCCGGCGCGGCCGCGAGCATGCCAGCCGCCAGAACGATGCCGAGCCGCACAGGGGCCTGCGTGATCGCCCTCGTCATGGATTTGTCCCACCGTCAAAATGAAACCCGCCTTGCAAACCGTCACGGGCCATTGGTGTTCCCGCAGACCATCCAAAAACCAGGTTGAAACCTCATGGGGCTGCCAGCATCGGATGGTGTCGCCCGACCGCAATTCGCGCGGTCCACGCTCGGCAGCCGCGCCGCGGCCGTCTAGCGCTGCGGGCCGGAAAGCGAAATCTGCTGTTCGGCGCGGAAGACGTTGCCGTACAGGGTCGCGATCCACTGCCGTCCGCTCGAGGTCATGTTGAGATAGCGGATTTCGGTCTGGATATGCGGCGCCACGCTGTTCCAGTAGAATTGCGGGTAGCGGTTGACGATGTCGGCGGGTGACTCATAGCCAAGCTGGCGATTGATGCCGACTTCCTCGAATTCATGGAACAGCGCGTTGGCCTTCCTGATGTAGTTGGGATCGCCGAGCTGGCCGATGAAATCCGCCGCGCGGACGATCGACGCCTCCTCGCCGAATTCCTGGCCCTCATAGGCCGGAAACCTCGTGCCTTCGATGGCATCGGCAATGCGCTGCTGGTCGAGCGGGGCAATGCTTTCGATCCGCTGCATCACGTAGAGCTTGGAGCGGTCGACGTGGTGCGGCATCAGGCCGGCGTCCGATGAACCGCGCGGCAGGGTCACGCGGCTGCCTCTCGAATCGATCACGAAGCCCTCGACCTCGTCGTCTTCCTTGAACAGGCCCCGCACATAACCGATGTCGTGGGCGAGGCAGGCAATGATGACATGCGCGTAATCGTCGGCGTCCATCTTGCTGTGCAGCGCGCGGCCGCGCAGGATGTCGTGTCCGGCCAGCGTGACCAGCAGCGTATGCTCGATATTGTGGTAGAGCGCGTCGCTGTTGGCGATGCATTCCAGCGCGACGCGGGCGGCCCCCGGCACGATCTCCACGAGCGGGGCCTGCGAGGCGCCGAACCGGCGGCGCATGTAGGAGCCGAGAAACTCTTCCAGGGCGTCTGCCGCCAGCTCCGGTATGGTCATCATGAATGCTGCCCCGCTTCGGTTGCCTTCCTGCGACGATTCCTGTCTCTCAAGCGTTGACGTAGACGGCCGGCATGGTCCCATCTCCGGTCGAGCCAAATGGCTGCGATCGCATCCGGCAGAAAAACCAACATCGCCCACAGGATGGCTTGGTCGCGAATGCATGCCCGACGGCAGGCTCAGCCTATTCCCTCTTTCCGCCTGCCTGCAACCGAACTTTACCGCTTGGCGGCCGGTGCTCACGCACGCTTGCCCGGCGGTGGAGCAGCGCGGGCGCAATGCTTGGTTTCCCGGACGCGGCGCAGCGCGCTTTCGTGCTGCGCCGCCGCGCGACCCCACGCACGCAAACCGGGACCCATTATGGGCCCACGATCAGCAGCCATCCCGGGCAGCCCGGGCCGTCGCGGCCGAATTCAACTTGACGCTGCAGCGGTAAGTCATCACACTCTCATTTTGTTCTTACGTCCTGATTTTAGAAAACACCGGTTTGAACAAAGCCGGAAGCTGGACATGCTGACGCGATCGGTCGGTTTCACTCTGACGTCGTCCAGCGCCCGCATCCGCAAGGCTTCCCGCTTTTGTGGGAGTTTTTGATGCCCAAGAAGATTGTCGTATTTGCCGACGGCACCGGCAACGCCTTTTCGACACAGGAGTCAAACGTCTGGCGGCTCTACGATGCGCTGGACCAGACATTCCCCGGTCAGATCGCCCACTACATCAAGGGAGTCGGCACGTCGGGCTTCAAGCCGTTCGCGATTCTCGATGGCGCGACCGGCATCGGGGTCCCCTCGAACGTGCGCAAGCTCTACCGCTTCATCAGCCGGAACTGGGAGCCGGGCGCTGAGATCTATATGTTCGGATTCAGCCGCGGCGCCTTTACGATCCGCACCTTGATCGGCATGATCCACAGCGAAGGCCTGATACCCGTCGAAACCGATGGGGAGCCGACGTCGCATGCCGAGATGCGCCGCAATTCCATGGCAGCCTGGCGCGCCTATCGATCCAAGACCACGTCATGGAAGGATACGCTCTTCACCATCACGATCACCCGCTTGATCCGCGATATCCTGTTGGGACTTCTCCATCTGGCGGGATGGCTGTTTTTCGGACACCGCTTCTATCGCACCGTCGCCGGCGAGACGTTGAGACAGGCGCGCAACAATGTGCCGATCACATTCGTCGGATTGTTCGACACCGTCGAGGCCTTCGGCGTGCCTATCGAGGAATTTCGGCGCGCCATCGATTGGGCGATCTGGCCGATCTCCTTTCGGAACAAGATATTGAACGACAAGGTCGCATGCGCCCGCCACGCCCTTTCGCTGGACGACGAGCGCGAGACGTTCCATCCGCTCCGCTTCGACCTCGAGAAGTCGCCGCATCCGGAGCGGATCAAGGAAGTCTGGTTTGCCGGCGTCCATTCCGATGTCGGCGGCGGTTATCCGGAAGACGGTTCGGCTCACGTGCCGCTGGCATGGATGATGGACGAGATCGGCGACGGGTTGCGCTACCTGCCCGGAGCGAGGCAAACCCTGGCGGACAAGGCCTCGGCCTATGCGCCGGTGCACGATTCCCGCAGCGGGCTGGCGGTATTCTACCGCTACTCTCCGAGGCTGGTCGGCTACAACGGCGGGCCGCCTGTCATTCACCATTCGGTGGCCGAGAAGATCGCGTTCGGCGCCGAACGCTATGCACCGGTGACGCTTCCCGATACCGCGCGGGTGCTGATGCCCGACGGCTCGATGGAGACCATCAAGGGCTTCGACAGGGAAAGATTTGCGGCAAAACGGGCGGTCGGGCGGCCGGCCGACGACATCGCTTCGCATGCCGTTCATTCGCTCAGGGATCCCAGTCCCGCCATCGTTTCTTTGACGCTCGACGAAATCTGGAAGCGGCGTGTCGCCTATTACTGCCTGCTGTTCGCGGCGTTCGCGGTAGCCTCGCTACCCTGGATGGTCAAGCCCGTGGTCGAACAATTCCGTTACTGGATGCAGCACCTCGCTTATGGGATAAGCGCGAGCGTCGGGCAGCATTGGGACAGCCTATGGGATTGGCTGGCCGGCAACGACCAGGGAAGTTCGGCTTTCCTCGCCAGCGTCCTGCAGTATGTCGGCAGCGCTCTTCCCGGCTACGCCAAGCCGTGGTCGGATGCGCTGATCGACAGGCCATGGGCTTGCGGCATCGTGATCGCAATCACGCTCTATCTGTACCTGAAAAACTCCGGCTTGCGCGATTCCATCGCCGATCTCGCGCGTCAGGCCTGGATGCCGCTGGCGAGGACCAGGCGCCTGACCGCACAGGCCAACGCGCCCAAGGGGACCGCGACGTTCGCGCGCTGGATGCGTACCTCGGCGATCACCGGCGCGGTTTCCTGCCTTACCAGCCGATATATCCTCCCCGGTGCGGGCCTGCTGTTGATTTTCGCGGCGATCGGCATTTCGATCAGCAGATCCACCGTCACCTTCCGCGACGGCAGCGGGGCGCTCTGTTCAACTCCGTCCTCCGCTTCGATCGAAGCTCCCCAGCCGGGAAACAGCCTCTCGCGGGACGGATTCAGCACGGACCAGATCTGCTGGGCGAGCGGCCTCCGGTTGCAGAAGGGGCGGCATTACGAACTGACCATGGAGATGACCGAGCCTTACTTTGACCAAACGCTGATGACCGGCATCTTGGGCTTCAAGGATGTCAGATCGTGGCGGCACCTTTCTGGGCAGTTGATCCTGCGCTGGTGGACCGCGGACTGGTTCCAGCCGATCGCCAAGGTCGGACGAACCGGCAGCGACGCATGGCCATTGATCTCGGCCGATGGCGACACCGCGCTTCCGATCGGAAGCGACAGTTCCGGCAACAAGATTCCGGAAAATTTCTACCAGGACCCGAGCTACCAGGACCGGCTAGCCGAACTGAGCCGCGGCCCGGCCAAGGACGATCCGATCCGGCTCCGTTATTCCAGCAAGATTCCGCCGTCCGAACTTGCCGCGGCCAACGCCATCGAGTCAAAATACAGCCTTCCCAGGAAATTCATTTCGCATTTCACCGCGCCGGCTGACGGCGAACTGTTGCTTTACGTCAACGACGCCATCGCGGCCATTCCCCTGGTCAGGACCATGGGTGGTTTCTACGCCAACAACAGCGGGCGCGCGAAGGTCACGCTGAAGCTGCTTTCGGCGCTTGCGCCGTCCGATGCTTCGCCATGATGCCGATCCCGGGATAGGCGCATCCACCGCCCGATCCTTCGCGAAAGACGCTGATTCACCGGCTGCCGTGCGCAGGCCGGGCCGGCTTGAAAAAAGTCTGCGGCGCCGCGGCATCTCCGCGTCATCCGGGCCGGCCCGCGCGAGCAACTCCGCCCGCTTGACTCCAAGACAACTTTTGGTAGCCTGCACCCATTGACACACTATTATTTTCGAGCCTCGCCGCCGGCGATCGTATGAGAGCGGGGGGATCTGATGGGTATTTTGCGGCTGCGCCCGAGGAAGCGTCTCCGCCTGTTTTCTGCGCCAACAGCTGCTGGGAAATCCCGCGCCGCCGGTCAACTCGACTGACAAAACGCGTCGACTGACGAGCACCGATGTCAAAACCTCCGAGGAAGCGGCGTGCCGCCTCTGGCGCCCGCCCGGGAGACATTTCAGGGAGGAGCATCACCATGCCGGCGGATCTTACACCCTGGCTCACAACCATGGGCACCCTCGACGGTACCAAATGGGCGCCGGGCGAAGGCAAGCCCAACCCGGCAATTCAGGGCTGGCTGCGTGACATCGGCGCCGCCTATCCGAACATGGCGACGTACTGCAACGCGGTCATCAACGACAACTATTTCTCATGGTGCGGACTGACGGTGGCCTATTGCATGGCCAAGAACAACATCGCGCCGGTTTTCGGCACAACCGACATCACCCAATTCCTGTATGCCGCGGCGTGGCTTGGATTTGGCACCACGGTGACGACTCCGCCCCAGCAAGGCGATGTCCTGGTCTTCAATTTCGGCGGCGGCGACCACCATGTAACGCTGTTCGAAAAGGACAATGGCGACGGCACCTATAGCTGCCATGGCGGCAATCAGTCCCATACCGTCAATCTGACGAATTTTCCCAAGAACTGCCTGATGGGGGTGCGTCGGCCGGGCGGCGCGGCTGCCGCGCCGGAAATCGTTGCCGGTGCGCTCTCCTCGGGCGCGCAGGGCCGTGTGGTGACGGCGCTGCAGTCGGCGCTGGCGGCAAGGGGATTCGACCCCGGCGGAATCGACGGGGAGTTCGGCCCGCTCACCAGCGCAGCGGTTTCGAGTTTCCAGCGCGCGCGCAATCTGCCGGTCACCGGAAGCGCCGATCCGGCAACGCTTCAGGCGCTCGGAGTTTCCACCGATAGCGGCCCACAGCCCTCCGTTGCAGCACAGGAGCCGACGATGCAGTTGCCAGATCTCCTCAACACCGTGATTGGCGCCTTGATCAAGCAAAAGGCCACACCGGCCGCCACGACAACGACGGCGACGGCCCAGGGACAGGTCGACATCACCCAGGTGCTGCAGATGGCGATTGCGGCGCTTGCGGGACAAACGCCGGTGCCACCTGCTTCCGGCGCCGGATCCGGAACGACCGCGGGGGCCGCGACGGGGACCGCCACCACGCCACCGGTGCTCTCCATCATCGACCAGATCTTCGGCGGGCAGGCGCTGGCCGGCAAGAAGACGATGCTGGCGGTGATCGCCTATGTCATCCTCGCCATTCTGCAAGCAACCGGCGTGGCCGGCACCGCGACCGGCGATACCGCAACACCGACCGGCGATATCCTCACCACCCTGATCGGCGCCTTCGGCGCGCTCGGCGGACTGGCCAAGGTCGATCGCCTGACCCAGACGCTTGGCCAGGTCGCAAGCCAGGCCGCGCCGCCGCAGAAATAGATCGCAGACCGGAGCGCGCGCCATGCCGAACTACCGAAGCCTGGTACCTGGCGGCTTTTTTTCAGCCACGCCGATGGACAAATCCAGCGGGCCCGTGACGGTGCGCTGCAACAATCCCGGCGCCATCAACGGTGCGAAGTGGGAGACGAGCTATCCCGGCTACGTCGATACGGTCGAGACCACGCCCGGCAATCGCTCGACCATCTTCGAGGCGCCGGAATACGGCGTCGGCGCCTGGTGGGACCTGCTGCGGCAGTATAAGGCCGGCAACGCCGGCACCGTCAGCGCCATCATTACAAAATACGGCGGAGGCCAGGACTATTCGGCCTACCTGCAGTTCGTGCTGAAGCAGACCGGGTTCGGCGCCGACACCGTTATCGATCTCGACAACGATCAGCAGGTGCTGCAGTTCGGCCGCGCCATGTTCCGCTACGAAGCCGGTCGCCCGCTGCCATGGAGCGACGACCAGATTCTCTACGGCATCAGGGGCGGCCGCACCTATGCCAGTACCAAGGCCTGGCCAGCTTCGCCGACGGCCGCCCCCGCGCCGCCGGCCCCGGCGCCGGCAACACCGTCCGCACAACTCAGCGACAACGATGTGCTGGCGCTGCTGATGCAGTTGCTGCCGGCGCTGGCGGCCAAACCTGCCAATCCGCCGGTCACCGGCACGCCAGGCAGCCCAGCTGCTCCGGCGGCGACAACCAGCACCGCCCCCTCGGCTGTCGTGCTTTCGCCGATCGACAAGCTGTTCGGCGGCCAGGCCCTGGTCGGCAGCAAGACCATGCTCGGCGTGCTCGCCTATGCGATAATCGCGATCCTGAAGGCGGTCGGCGTCCTCGGCGTCGCCACACCGCCGGGCCAGATCCTCACCGCGCTGTCGATTGCCTTCACCGTGCTGGGCGGCCTCGCCAAGGTCGACCGCATGACGCAGTCGCTTGGCACCATCGCGGCCAACCCGAAATGAACGCGCGGAGGGTATCTCGAATTGACCCCTATTCGGTTCGGCCGAACTTGCAGCCCTGCCTGGCATAGGAGGCGCGGCGAACGCCGTATTCGTCGGCGCGGAATGTCGGCCGGCAGAACGCTTCCCATTTCGCGTCTTCCTTCTGGCGCGCGATCGCCTCCAGCCGCTCCTGCTCGACATTGCGAACCGGATCCGGAAGATCGGTCCAGGTTGTCCTGCAGTCGCTGTAGCCGTAATACCGCGAATGCCTGCAATTCCACGCCGACACGGACGATCCGGCAAGCGCGGGCGACGCGCAGGCCACCAGCGCGGCCGTCAAGATCAGCTTCTTCGCCGTCATTCCCGCTGCCGGCTTCTGCATTGGGTTGTCGCGAAATCGGACAACCGGGACAGTCCGGCTGCGCTGAAAGGACAAGACGCCCGGGGCGCTGGCGTCGCTCGCGGTAAAATCACCCTGAAAATCGCTTCGCATTGTCATATGCCCGGTTGTTTTGGCTTAAAATCGAGGACTCGGGGCCCTAATAGCAATATCCGGTCCAGCCGCCGCCAGGCCGGGATCGGCGCTCGCGATCAATCGAAAGCCGCGGCGTACTGGATCCCAGGCTGCGCTGTGGAAGAAGACGGCTCGTTGCGGAGCCGCACGGCACGCCTCACTCCCCGCCGCCAGCATCCGCGAACGCGGATGATCCGGTAATCCCCGGCATTCGCGATCCAAGCGAAGGCCGCTGCCTACCCGCCGATACCCCCTTGTGAATGATATCCCGTGGCTTCCGGCCTTAGCGCGGGCGCCCCGGGCATTTTCCAAACGTTAAGCACGGTCGCAACGCCCGACGCGGGCGGCAAAAAATCACCACAATTCTTGCAAAGAAATCACCGGCCTTCGACAAGGAGACCCATGATGCGTAGAGCAGGCGCAATCCTGATCGGCTCGTTGGCCGCCCTCGCCGTCCTGACCGCACCGGTGCTGGCCAAGAATCCCGCAACCCCGCCAACCGAAGACAAACCGGCCGGGCCGGCCTGCCATTCCTATGAACAGGATGCCAATGGCGAATGGCAGCCCGTGCCGTGCCAGGAGGGGCCGGCGGGCGCGGCCCAGCGCAGGCCGCAGCCTGCCGGCGCCGTCAACGCCACTCGCTGAATAAGTCCGCAGCGCTGCCCGGTTGGAGCCCGATCAGGCGACCGCGCGTTTTGGCTCGGGCGCGGCACCGTCGAGCAATCCGAGCAGCCGCTCCCTGATCAGGCGCTCGGCATCCTGCATGATCCGGTCGATCAGCTGCTTGACGCTCGGAATGTCGTTGATCAGACCGGCCACCATGCCGCAGCTCCACGCCCCCGCATCCATGTCGCCGTCGATCATCACCCTGGGATAGATGCCGGCGACCTCGTCGAGAATATCGGCGATCACCAGGCTCGCGCCCTTCTCGCGCTCGATCTCGATCAGGCGCTCGACGCCGGCGTTGTTCAGCACGCGCTCGGTGTTGCGCAGGGCGCGCATCACGAGGCGGGTGTCGAGCTCAGATGCCCTGACGATGGCGTCCTTGACGTTCTGGTGCACCGGCGCCTCCTTTGTGGCGATGAACCGCGTGCCCATGTTGATCCCCGCCGCCCCCAGCGCCAGGGCGGCGACCAGGCTCCGGGCGTCGGCCATGCCGCCGGACGCCACGAAGGGAATTTTCAATTCCTCGGCGGCGCGCGGCAGCAGGATCATGTTCGGCATGTCGTCCTCGCCGGGATGTCCGCCGCACTCGAAACCGTCGACGCTGACGGCATCGCAGCCGATCTGTTCCGCCTTCAGCGAATGCCGCACCGAGGTGCATTTGTGGATCACCTTGATGCCGGCGGCCTTCAATGCCGGCATGTATGGCTCCGGACTGCGCCCGGCGGTCTCGACCACGGTGATGCCGCCTTCCCTGATGGCGGCGATGTATTCCGGATAGGGCGGCGCGCTGAAGCTCGGCAGGAAGGTCAGGTTGACGCCGAACGGCTTGTCGGTGAGATCGCGGCAGCGCGCGATTTCGCCGGCCAGCAGTTCCGGCGTCTTCTGGGTCAGGCCGGTGATGATGCCAAGGCCGCCGGCGTTGGAAACCGCCGCCGCCAGCTCTGCAAATCCGACATAATGCATGCCGCCCTGGATGATCGGATGTTCGATCCCGAACAATTCGGTAATGGCGGTCCGCATGTGATGCTCCAGAGGGTGATGAATTTCCGATCGCGACGAGGTATAACGACGAGCCCTCGGCTGCGCTACTGCTACCACTTCTCCCCGAACGGGCGGATTTCCTGCTCGAAGGTCCACGCGTCGCGCGGCTGCTGGTACAATTGCCAATAGGTTTCGGCGACCGCGGCCGGGCGCATCAGGCGGTTGGGATCGAGATTCTCGATCGCCTTGGCGCCCTCGCGGCTGACGATCAGTTGCCGCACCCATTCGGTATCGACGCTGGAGTCGATCACCAGATGTGCCACGTGAATGTTTTGCGGCCCGAGTTCGCGGGCCATCGACTGCGCCACCGCGCGCAGGCCGAATTTGGCGCTGGCGAAGGCGGCAAATCCCTTGCCGCCGCGCTGGCTGGCGGTGGCGCCCGTGAAGAAGATGTTGCCCTTGCCGCGCGCCAGCATCAGGCGTGCGGCCTCGCGGCCGGCCAGGAAGCCGGAATAGCACGCCATCTCCCACACCTTGCGGAACACCCGCTCGGTGGTCTCGACGATCGGGAAGTTGACGTTGGCGCCGATGTTGAAGACGCAGACCTCCAGCGGCGCATGCGCGTCGGCGTCGGCCAGAAACTTGACCATCTGGTCTTCCTTGCGGGCGTCGAGCGAGCGGGCGAGCACCGTGCCGCCGGCCGCCTCGATTTCCGCAACCAGCGGCTTGAGCTTGTCGCCCTGGCGGCGGCCGACAAACACGTCAAAACCTTCCGCGGCGAATTTCTTGGCGATCTCGCCGCCGATAAAATCGCCGGCGCCAACCACCGCGACCGTTGCATTGCGCTTTTCCATCCGAATTCTCCCAGCGAGCTGTTTTTTACCGATGTCGTCGTGATGAAGCGGTGGTCATGCACCGCGCAGCGATTCCGCGAGCCTGTGTTTGAGGATCTTGCCGGTCGAGGTCGCCGGCAGCACCGGCAGCACGATGATTTGGGACGGGCGCTTGTAGGAGGTCAGCTGCGGTGCAACATGTGCCATCAATTCCTCGACACTGGTGTTGGTGCCCTGCAGCAGCTGGACGAACGCCACCACTTCCTCATTGCCTTCGACCGCCCGGCCGACCACCGCGCATTGTACCACCGAAGCATGCGAGCTCAGCACCGCCTCGATTTCCGCCGGATAGACGTTGAATCCGGAGCGGATGATCATCTCCTTGGTGCGGCCGACAATGAACAGTGCGTCGCCCTCGAAGCGGGCGAGATCGCCGGTGTTGAACCAGCCGTCGGCGTCGATCGCCCCGGCGGTAAGCTCCGGCGCGCGGTAATAGCCCCGCATCACATTGCGGCCGCGCACGTGCAGTTCGCCGACCGCGCCGGCAGGCACGGGCCCGCCGCCGGAACCGATGATCCTGGCTTCGACGCCCGGCAACAGCGGGCCGACGGCCTGGTCGGTTCGCGGCGCATCCATCCTGACGCCGGACAGGCCGGGCGAGCATTCGGTGATGCCGTAGCCGTTCAAAAGCGGCAGGCCGAATTCCTGCTCGACCCGCGATTTGAGGTCGAGGTCGAGCGGCGCGCCGGCCACCGCGATCAGCCGCAGCGAGCCCCGCTGCAGCGCCTCCAGGCCCGCCACAGCCTTGTATTCCAGCAGCCGCTGATAGGTCGCCGGGACGCCGTTGAGAAGGGTGACGCCCTCCTGCGCGATTGCGCGCGCGAGCGCCGCCGGATCGTATTTGCCGGCGAGCCTTGCCGTGGCGCCGCTCATCAGCGTCATGATCAAAAGCGATATTCCGACAATGTGCGAAATCGGCAGCACGATGTACTGCTTGTCCGCCGCCGCCATGCGACGGATGTCGGCGGTGGTCCTGGCGCTGAACAGCAGGTTTTCGTGGCTCAGCATGACGCCTTTCGGCGTGCCCGTGGTGCCGGACGTGTAGATCAGCACCGCGACCTGGCCGGCGGCGGCGGCCTCGACCGGCTCCGGCATGGTGTCGGCATTCACCGGCGTCACGCCGATGTCGCGCAACGGACCCATCGCATCGATGCTGGCGCCGCAGCGCGTGGCGTGGGCCTCGGCTTCCCTGGACAGGCCGGCGGTGAAGAACACCCGCCGCGCCCCGCTATGGTCGCGGATCTGATCCAATTCGCGCGGCGACAGCCTGGGATTGACCACGATCGCCCAGGCGTCGATCCGGCTGGCGGCCAGCAACAGCGCCGCAAGCGCGATGCCGTTCTCGCTCACGATCATGACGCGGTCGCCGGGCCGCACCCCGAGCGCCAGCAGCGCGTCGGCGGTTGCGCCGATGGCGGCCTGCAGTTGCCGGTAGGTCCAGCTGGTGCCGTCGTCGATCAGCGCCACCCGGTCGGGCGATTGCAGCGCCGGCGGATCGACGACCCGGTGGATCCGCGACGGCAGCGTCCGCAGGATGGCGGCGGCGCGGTCGACATTTTCTGCTTCGGCCAAAGGCTCGCCTCCGGTGCGCTCGGTCGCCCCTGTGCGAGGCCGAGCGCGAATGCGCGATACAACGTTCTTTTTTAGAACTTGTCAATCCGGCTTTGCCGGTTTGGCCGTTCAGCGGCCGCCTCCGCCATCGCACGGTTGCACTGCAACCGACCGATCGACGCAATTTCGAGTTTACAACCCGCCCTGGCGGCGATATGACTTACTCAAGTACTAAATTAGAACTATAGGGGAGAAGGCCGATGGCCGGCGACAGCGGCGTGGCGTTACTGGTCGGTGCCGGCGATGCGATCGGTGCGGCGGTGGCGCGCCGCTTCGCCAGGGGCGGTTACGCCGTATGCATCGCGCGGCGCGATGCCGCCAAATCCGAAGGCCTGGTCGCCGAGCTGCGGGCCGAGGGCTGCGACGTGCATGCCTTCAGCGTCGATGCGCGACAGGAGGCCGAAGTCGAGGCGCTGTTCGCCCGTGTCGAGGAAACCGTCGGTCCGGTCGAGGTCTGCCTGTTCAACGCCGGCTCCAATGTCAGCAAGCCGCTGCTGGAGACCAGCGAAAAACTGTTCTTCAAGGCGTGGGAGCTCGCCTGCTATGCCGGATTTCTGGTCGGCCGCGAGGCCGCGCGCCACATGCTCAAGCGCGGGCGCGGCACCATTCTGT
>Ga0302202_10003739_pt1 | contig 16546 bp, 14 predicted proteins | sample II_Bog_N3_3_FD_194579 | JGI IMG/M metagenome (GOLD analysis project Ga0302202, IMG submission 194579) | Peat permafrost microbial communities from Stordalen Mire near Abisko, Sweden - II_Bog_N3_3 | ecosystem: Environmental > Terrestrial > Soil > Wetlands > Peat | place: Sweden: Abisko...
TGTGGCCATCAAGCCGATGAAAGACGGCGTGATTGCCGACTTCAAAGTCACCGAGAAGATGCTCAATTACTTCATCCAGAAGGCACACAACCGGAAGATGCTGGTGCATCCGCGCATTGTTATCGGCGTGCCCTCAGAGATTACGCAGGTTGAAAAGCGGGCGGTGGAAGACTCGGCCTACCGCGCCAAGGCCAGCGAAGTTTACCTGGTGGAACAGGCTATGGTGGCGGCCATCGGCGCGGGTCTGCCCATTACCGAGCCGGGCGGCAACATGGTGGTGGACATAGGCGGCGGGACGACCGATATTGCAGTGATTTCGCTCTCCGGCATCGTCTACTCGCGCTCAGTGCGCATGGCCGGCAACCAGATGGACGAGGCCATTACCAATTATTTGAAGCGCAAGTACAACCTGCTGATCGGCGAGCGGACGGCCGAGGCCATCAAGATAGAGATAGGGTCGGCTTATCCGCTTGACAAGCCGTTGAACATGGAGATCAAGGGGCGCAACCTGATTGAAGGCGTGCCCAAATCCATCACTATCGACGACAGTGAGATTCGGGAGGCGCTGGGCGAGTGCATCGCGGTGATCATGAACGCGATTCGCGTGGCGCTGGAGCGGACGCCGCCCGAGTTGTCGGCAGACATCAGCGACCGCGGCATTGTGCTCACCGGCGGCGGCGCGCTTATCAAGAACCTGGACAAGCGCATCAGGGAAGAGACCGGGTTGCCCGTCTCGGTGGCCGACGATCCGCTGGCTTCGGTGGTACTCGGCACCGGCAAAATGCTGTCAGATTTCCGCCTGCTGCGCAAGATCAAGATCGACTAGCAGGGGTCAGGGATCAGAGATCAGTTGGTTCACCAGGTCTCAAGACGATTATGGGTGCCTGATTGCCCAAATTCAGGGGTAGAATTGCGTTATGCGCACGCTCCCTCGTTTTGAATTGAGCCCGTTGGCCCGCAGTCTGGCGGTCGATCCGCCCCTGACGGATGCGGAGTTCGAGGCGCTCTGCCTCAAGAACGATGACGTTCAGTTCGAGCGCACGAGCGAAGGAGCGATCCGCATGAACCCTCCCGCAGGCATGTTGACCGGAGACGGCAATGCCGAAATCATTCGCCAGCTTCGCAACTGGTGGGATACGCACCAGCGGGGGCGCGTCTGCGACTCGAACACCGGCTTTTTTCTCCCCGACGGATCGATGCTAAGCCCCGATGCAGGTTATCTCCTTCCCGAGCAACTGAAGGGAGTGACCAGAACGCAACTCACGGGCTTCCCGCGCCTTTGTCCCGCATTCGTCGTTGAGTTGCTATCTCCGTCCGACAGTCTCTCGGAGACCGGCAGGAAGACGGAGGACTGGATCGCGAACGGCGCCCAACTGGGCTGGCTGATCGATCCCTACAGGCAGCGAGTCGTCGTCTACCAGCCGGGACAGGAGCCGCGCGAATCCTCCGCGCCGAAACTGGATGGGTGCGGGCCTGTTCAGGGTTTTTCGCTCGACCTCCAGAAGGTTTGGAGATGCTACGAAGTTGATTGAACAGGGGTCACGAGTCAGTTGGTTCGCTGGTCCGAAAATCCGGACTTGGGGCACCCACATCTTCTATTTGTTCAGATGTGGGCCACTTGTCGCTGGGCGACTTATCAGGGGGATCTGGGAAATAAGAGTCGCCGTCCTACTTCGCCGCTGCCCGGAGCGCCGTCAGCATCTCTCGCCTGAGAATGGCGTTAATGCGCGACTGGTAGCCCTTGCCTTGCGACTTGAGCCATGCCAGCACATCCGCATCCACGCGTGCCGTGATCTGCCGCTTCACCGGACGATAGAAACTGCCGCGAACGGCGGTCTTCCATTGCTCCTCGGTCAGCTCGGGAATATCGCTGAAGTCGATCTCGCTATCGGGACGCGCCGCCAGCGCCTCGAGATTAGCAAGCTGCGCCTCCGTCAGCTCCGGCAATGTCTCCAACGTGTAACTAACCATTTTCGTCTTCATAGGCTCTTCTCTCTTTCGTTGCTGCCTTTCGAGCAGAAATGATGCGGACCACCTCGATGTATCTGCCCGGTTCCATTTCTTCGCGAACGGTGTGCGCAACCAGCAACAAAAGAACCCGTCCCGATGCCCTTCTGACGAGCCCCGATGTCTGCCAGCGTTGCTCAAATTCCACCACGCGATCAGCGACGAGTACGCGCATGGGGTCGCGAAAGACCTGGACAGCTTCCTCAAAGCTCACGCCGTGCTTGCGCTGATTGGAGAGGTTCTTCGCCTCGTCCCATTCGAAACGAATTCCGCTCACTACAGTAATATAATTACATATATGGCATTATGCAACAGGGGTTCGATCGCTGTGAGCTGGATTATGCCCCGCACGCAGGTAGCACCGCTGGATGCGCGGAAAATAAAGAGCTTCGACCGCCGTTAGTATACTGGGGTCACTCTTGCTGTTCTCAAGGTCCTTCTCCCAGCCAGAGCATTGGCCATGGAATCGTTCATCATCCGCTACCGAAATCTTCTGGTTCTGCTGGCCATCCTGTTGGCGCAGATCATCGGGTTGGCCATGCAGGTGCGGCACACAGGCGCGGGGCGCAACACACTCGACCCTAATGATGGGCCTGGGGTGCGGCTGATCCGGCTGTGGGCCGACGCCGTGGTAACGCCGCCGGAGCAGGCGATTCATTCAAGCAAGCTGGGCATCGAGTATATGTGGCAAAGCTACATCGACCTGCGGCACACCCAGAGTGAGAACCAGGAGTTGAAACGCACCGTCGACCGGCTGCGTCTGGAGCAGGCCGAGTTGCTTGAAGACGCGCTGCAGGGCAAGCGTTTGCAGGCGCTGGCGGATTTTCAGCAGAAGTACATCTACAAGACGGTGGCCGCGCAGGCCGTCGGCTCCAGCGGCAGCGATCAGTCGCGGGTCTTCTATCTGGACAAGGGCTCGGCGGAGGGATTGCAGCGCGACATGGCGGTGATAACCGGGGATGGAATCGTAGGCAAGGTTCGCGATGTGTTTCCTCATTCCGCGCAGGTGCTGGCAATCAACGACCAGACCAGCGGCGCAGGGGTTATTCTGGCCACGACCCGGCTGCGGGGCATTCTAAGGGGCAACGCTATTGGCCAGCCGCAAATCGTGGGCATTCTTGCCGACCAGCGCATCCAGCCGGGAGAAAAGGTGCTTACCGCCGGGGGCGACCTGATCTTTCCCCGCGGACTGCCGGTGGGGGTGGTGGACAGGGTGGTGCGCGACCCGGACAGAGACGCGTTCATCGATGTGATTGTGAAGCCGGCGGCGCATCTTGACCAATTGGACGAGGTGCTGGTGATCACTTCCACCGAGCCGCGCTTCAGTGACGAACAGCAGCAGGACCTGGCCACGAGCGAAGCGGTCAAGGGCGCGGAGGCGGCTGCAATCGCGGAACAGAAGAAGGCGTCGGCGATTATGGCCGAGCGGTTGCCTGGGTTGATCGACCCCAACCTTCCGCCGGAGCAGCAGCCTCTGCTTGAGACTACGAACCCGAACCCGGTGGTCCGGCCGCCACAGGCCGTATGCCCGGACCGGTTTACGCCGGGTGGCGCAGCGCAGCCCGTTCCACCCGGATGCAAAAATCCTGTAACCGACGCCGATAAGAAGGCCGCCACGCCGGGTACGACGGCAATGCCAGCCACTCCGGCGGCAACGCAGAATCCGGAAGCGCCCAAGAGGAATCCGCAGCCATGAACACATTCAGCGGAAACCTTCGCCGAGATCTTGAGGTTCGGCGCTACCCGATTCTGGTATATGCCATGACGCCGTTGGCGGCCCTGGTTTTGCAGGCCTGGCTGCCGCGTGTCCTCGGGGGCTTTGCGTGGTTTGACCTGCCGCTGGTGGTCACGGTCTACTTTGCCCTTGTGCAGCGCGTCCCCATTCAGGGAACACTGATGGGCGCGGGCATGGGGCTGTTTGAGGATGCGCTCACCAGTCACGCAATCGGAGTAAACGGCATAGCCAAAACCCTGGTGGGCTTTTTGGCCGCCTCGCTGGGCAAGCGGATCGACGTGGAGAACCACACTATCCGCCTGGGGCTGACGTTTCTGTTCTCCCTGCTTTCGAGCGCGACGTATGTCTTTGTCTACCGGGGCCTGCTGGGGATCAATCAGCAGTGGACCTGGTTTGTGGACCTGTTCAAGGCGGTGGGCAGCACGCTGATTGCGGCGGCGCTGTTTCCGGCGCTGGATCGGCTGCAGGTCAGGGAGTAAGGGATAGCCCGGTTGGCCCGCTTCGTTGATTCGAGGAACGCGATGAAGCTGCGCTTGCTCTGACCATCGGGATCGTCAGAGCAAGCGCCCACATTCTAACCAATGGATTACTTTCTCAAGTCGGACCGTCTTGGCTTTCGCTGCTGGCAAAGCGAGGACCTCCCTGTGGCAATGAAGCTGTGGGGCGACCCGAAGGTGTCCGCTTTAATCGGCGGGCCGTTTACCCCAGAGCTGGTGCGCGCGCGCCTGGAGCGGGAAATTGAGCGGATGCATAACCTTGGCTTTCAATACTGGCCTGTATTCCTCCTGGACGGCGATCTTCATGCAGGTTGCGCCGGGCTACAGCCCTGGGGGAATGAGCCCGGCGTGTACGAGCTGGGGTTCCATCTGCGCCGTGATTTCTGGGGGCTGGGTTTGGCCACGGAAGCGGCGCGGGCCGTTATCGACTATGCCTTTGGTACTCTGGGCGCGGATGCGTTGATCGCCGGACATCACCCTCGCAACCGGGCGTCGCGCAAAGTCTTGCTGAAACTGGGCTTTGTTTACGTGGGGATGCAGCTTTATCCGCCAACCGGAATTGTGGAGCCTATATACCGGCTTGAACCTAATCCGGCTTGGACTGGGGCAGGCCGAGGCACAGTAGCTGTATCCTAAGGCAGAGACCCATGTATTCGAACCGGCCCAATCGCGACGAGAAGCTCTCCACCCTGAAATTGACGGTGGTGCAGTACGCGATTCTCTTCATGATGCTGGCCCTGAGCGCCGGCCTATGGCGGCTGCAGGTGCTGGGCGCGGACAACTTTCGCGTGCTGGCCGAACAGAACCGTATCCGCAAGGTCCCGGTTATGGCGCCACGCGGCAAACTTTTCGACCGCGAAAACCGCATTATTGTCGATAACTACCCGTCTGTCTCTTGCTTTCTGGTTCGCGAGATGAACCATAACGTGGATGCCGACCTTCCGCTGATTGCCAAGGGCCTGAACCTGGACCTGGACCAGTTACGCGCCACGCTTCGCCGCTATCGAGCGTCGCCGGGCTACCAGCCCATCCCCATCAAGCAGGACATTACCGCGGACGAGCAGGCGTTTATCGAGGCGCGGCGCAACGAACTGCCCGAACTGGAAACCATTGACGAGGAGCGGCGCCTCTATCCTCGCGACGGCTTTGCCTCGCACCTGATCGGGTATGTGGGCGAGGTAAGCGAAGAGGATCTGAACAACCCCAACTTTGCCTATAACCAGCCCGGCGACGTGGTGGGAAAGGCCGGCGTTGAAGAGACCTACGACGCGCTGCTGAGGGGCACGGACGGATCGAAAGATGTGATTGTGGATAGCCATGGCCGCGAGGTGGGCCTGCTTGGATTCCAGCACACCATCCCCGGCCAGGATCTAAAGCTGACCATCGATAACGATCTGCAGCGCGCGGCCGAACTGGCGCTTGGGGATCGCAACGGCGCAATTGTGGCCATGGACCCGCGAAACGGCGAGATTCTGGCCATGGTTTCCCGGCCCAGCTTCGATCCGAATGCGTTCGCGGTGCGCATCAACCGATCGGATTGGAACAAGCTGATGACCGATCCAGACCATCCGCTGATGAACAAGGCACTGCAGGCGCAGTTGGCGCCGGGGTCCACGTTCAAGATCCTCATGTCGGTGGCCGGCTTGCAGGAAGGAATCGCGCAGGACTTGAAGGTGACCTGCTCGGGCGGATGGGGTCCATACGGGTTTTTCCACCACTGCGACGAGCACCATGGCGCGGTGGATATTCACAACGCCATTCCTTTTTCATGCGATACCTATTATTACCAACTGGGCGATAAGCTGGGCATCGATCGAATCGCAAAGTACGCCACGGAATTCGGCTACGGGCAGAAGACCGGGATCGACCTGCCGGGCGAGCAGGCCGGGCTGATGCCCTCGGCGCAGTGGAAGCTGAGGAACTACCATGCGCGGTGGTATCCCGACGAAACTCTCGACGTCTCCATCGGCCAAGGGGCGGTTGAAGCGACGCCGATCCAACTGGCGCGGATCATTGGCGGAATCGCATCTGGCGGACACCTGGTGAGGCCTCACGTGGTATCTCCCGACCAGCTACCGTCTGACTTCCGCGCTTCGCTGGCCGAGCGGTTTCCGGGCGCCGGCGAGGCAAGCCTCCCCATCGACCCTGAGAATTGGCAAATCATCACGGACGGCATGTATCAGGTGACGCAGCCCGGTCTCTACCACACCGCTGCCGCGGAGGGCTTGGTGGGTATCGACTTCGGCGGCAAGACCGGGACCGCCCAGGTGATGAGCCACGAAGCTCTGGATAAGACCGACAAGGGCCGCGCCACCAATCCCAATGTCTGGTTTGTCGGTGTCACCCCAACGCACAACCCGGAACTGGTGGTCGCTGTGTTGTTCCAGAATGGAAACAAGAGCTGGTTCGCCGCGCGCATCGGCGCCAGGGTGGTTTCGGCTTATGTGGAGAAGCAGCGCCTGTTGGCTCATAACCTGACGCCGCCCAAGACGGCGCCTCCGGTGGAGATGACCGCTCTGTGGACCCCGTCGAGTCCCACATCGGGCGTCGCGGCCACTCCATCCGGACAAAGCGGCCAGGCTGGCAAGATTGTTGGCGGCAAGTTTCTGGTGAAAGACGGGGAGATTGTGCCGCCTGCGACTCCAAAGGCGCAGCCGGGTGTCCAACCGAGACATGCAGCACAATCCGGCTCCGCGCCTCCATCGGCCGCGCTGTCCGCAGGGTCAGGGAAGGGACAATAGTCCTGATGCGCCGCGCAATGAGTCTTCGAGATTTCGACTGGATGCTGCTGGGGATGGTTCTGCTGCTGTGCGCCCTTTCCGTGCTGGAGATCTACTCCGCCACGCTGCACACCAAGTACGTCGGGTTCCACACCAAGCAGATGCTCTATATTGGCGGCGGCCTGGCGGCGATGTTCGTTTTCTCGAAGATCGATTATCACAAGCTGATCGATTACGTTCCGTGGGCCTACGGCATCTGCCTGGTATCGCTGCTGGCCGTGATGGCGGTGGGACAGAAGGTTCTGGGCGCCAGGCGCTGGATCAAAGTGGGCCACATGCAGTTTCAGCCCTCGGAGTGGGTCAAGCTGGTGCTGATTCTGATTGTGGCCCGGTATTTTGCGAACCTGGGCGGGCGGAGCCTCACATGGAAGGATATATTCAAGGCGTTCGCGCTGGTGGGGGTGCCGCTGCTGCTGGTGCTGAAGCAGCCCGATTTGGGAACCTCGCTGACCTACACGCCGATTCTGGTCGCCGGACTGTTTCTAGGCGGCATCAACATTCGCCAGGCGCTGATTCTCTCCACCTGCGGCCTGCTGCTCGTGGCCGGCGTGTGGAGCAGCGGAAAATTGCTGAAGCCTTATCAAAAGGCGCGGCTTACCAGCTTCATACACCCCGACAACGATGCCCGGGGCACCGGTTACCAACTGCTGCAATCGAAGATCGCCGTCGGCTCGGGAGGAATCTGGGGCAAAGGCGCGGAGCAGGGGAGCCAGACGCAGGGGGACTTCTTGCCCATCCCTCATGCCGACTTCATTTTTGCCGCATTTAGCGAGGAACACGGCTTCGTGGGCGCGCTTTTTGTGCTGCTGCTATACTTTTGCATATTGATGCGTTTGATTCAAAACGCTCAAACAGCCGCGGACCTGTCCGGCTCACTGATTATCATGGGGATAGTGGCTGTGTTGACCTTTCAGATAGCGGTCAACGTAGGCATGGTAATCGGGTTCATGCCCGTCACCGGAATTCCTTTACCGTTAATGAGTTACGGCGGTTCTTCGGTGCTGTTCACGTTCCTGGCGCTGGGTACGGCGATGAATGTCCGCATGCGCCGGTTCGTCAACTGATCGACCTGGACCCCGGGGGTCCGGAGCAAGTTTTTGAAAGTTGTGCCTCTTGCCTTCATCCGGAATTGTCCGGCGCGCAAGAGATTAAGTTGTAAGCATTTAGCCGGTCAGGTCCGGATGGATCTCGAGCCCGGCAGGACAAGGGTTCATGAGGACGCAGAGACGGGAAAACCGTTGGCAGAGTTCACGTAGCACGGAATGCGCGGCCCACGGCGGCATATATTTGCCGCTTGGATCCGGAGATTCGGGGCAGGCACGTCCGGCTTCGGTAGCGCTCCACGCTCGTGCAGGCGCCACGGTTGGAACGGCCCCGCAGGAGACAACCTATAGGTTGTTGGCGGCATGGTTGGCCACAAACTCTCTGCAATCGGATTCCCGCATGATAAAGTTCGTTTGGCTTGTTCACCAGAACATCCGTCACAGTTCGCGCAGTTCGCCGCCCGCAGGGAATGGCAACCGCTCGGTCTCAGGCACACCAGCGACTCACGTGGCACTCCTTCCGCACCTCCCTTTTTCTTCCGGTATCGCGCGTCTCCATCCCACCTTGCCGCTTGACCCAGCAGGCCAATGCCGCTGGACGGAAAGGTACGATGGCAAAAGAGATATGCATTTCCAGCACGCCGCATGAAACGCGGCTTGCAATTCTTGAAGACGATCAACTCGCGGAAATCTATTACGAACGCGAAAACGAGTACACCCTTGCGGGGTCCATCTACAACGGGCGCGTCACCCGCGTACTGCCCGGCATGCAGTCCGCTTTTGTGGATGTGGGCCTGGAACGCGACGCCTTCCTTTATGTAACCGACTTCCTTGAGCTGGAAGATCCGGAAGAGACCGACGAGCTGGAGAAGGCAGCCGCCAGCGGTGGGAATCAGCCCCCTCGCGAAGTGCGGCACACCAATGCGCCGCCGGAGAGCAACAAAGACACCAGCAAAGACACAGGCAGCCCAAATGCCCGCCGTGAGCCGCGGGCGGACGATCGCTCCGGACGTGGGAATCAGAAGCCCGAGCAGAAGCAGGAACCCAGACAGGAACGCTCGCAGCGGGACCGCCGTCCAGAGCCAGCTCCCACACCCGCTCCAGAAACACTAATCGTGTCAGAAGAGACCGAAGACGCGGAGCAGGATTCCGGAGCTGCCGGTACACGGCGGTGGCGGGGCCGCCGACGCCGGCGCGGAGGCCGAGGCCCCGGCGGAGCGCCGGGAGGCCCGGAATCAACTTCGGAAATCGAGAGCGCTGAAACCGAGATCTCCAGCGAGGCGGAGGTTGCGCCGGAGATTCATGCTTCGGCCGCACAAACCCAGGTCTTCGCACCCGCACCCCGCGCACCCCAGGTGCCTGTCGCGCCCCCGACACCCTTTGTCCTGCCGGGCGAGTCGCTTTCAAGGTACGGGGGCGTGCCCAGCGACGATGCTCCCAAATCCGCCGCACCAGCGCCGGCTCGTCCGGCCAGCAGCTTCAAGCCCGCCACGCTTATCGATTCCCCCCTTGAGTGGGACGGCTCTGGCCTGCTGCCCGGGGAGTCATTATCGAAACATCGCAACCGCCATTCGGAGCCGGTTGCAGAAGTGGCCCCGGAGCCTTTCGGCGTCTTCTCCGATGCCGTCAAAACCGATGAGCCGCTAATCGGTGAGGAGCAGGCCACCGACGCCGCAAGCGATTTCACCGAAGAGGAGTATTTCGTCGAGGAGTTCACCGAATCGGCATCTGAATTCAGTCTGCGGCACGAGTCGGAAGAAACACAGGAAGAGCATGCGGAAGAAGCCGCTGCACTCGATGTGGAAGAAATGCCGCAAGCGGAGCACGATCCGATCGACCAGGACGATTTTGAAGAGACAACGGAGCTGGCGCCCGCATCGTTTGCATCCGAGCCGCCCCCTGCGGAACCAGTCCCCATCGAAGTGGTCTCAGTCGAACCTCAGGAACGGAATGACTATGCGGTTGAGACCGTGATCGAGCAGCCATCGGCCGATGAGCCAACGGCAGCCCCGTTGACAAGGCAGGAAGAGGTTGTAGCTGAGCCTGCAGCGGAATCGATGGCGGCCGCCGCGGAACCCGCTCAGCCGAATGAGCTGGATGCAGACGGCGATGAGCCGCCGTCCGACGCTTCCGCTTCACACCACATTGACTCCGTCCCGCCCACCGGGTTCCGGCTCTTCGGGCTCGGCGGAAAGAAAAAGGCCGAACCGGCGCCGCCCGCGCCGGAGCCAAAACCGGCCACTGTGGCTGCCATCTCAACCTACGCGCCCGGCAGCGGCCTGATTGAAGAAGAAGTGATCGAGGGTGAGGAATTCGATGCCCCTCATCATCACGGCAAGGCCGATGAACACGACCTGGATGAGTTTGAAGAGGAGACGCTGCCTACTCAGGCGCGCTCCGGCGACCTGGGAGAACTTCTCCAGGAGGCGCATCTGGACCATCGCATCCAGTTGAACTTCGACGAAAAGGGCGAGGAGGACGAATCCTTCGACGACGATGACAGCGAAGATGAGGAAGAGTCTCCCGGCGAGGGGCAGCCTGTTGCCGCGCCCGGCCAGGAGACCAGCCAGCAGCGCCGCGACCGCAACGGCAGGAATCGCCGCGGCCGTGGCGGACAACAGGGCCAGCAGAGCAACCAGGGCAATCGCCGTGGCGGCCCTTCGCGCCGCTCCGCGCAACTCTCCGATCTTCCGGTCATCAGCGACCTGCTGAAGCCCGGCCAGGAGATTCTGGTTCAGATTGCCAAGGAGCCTATCGCTAAAAAGGGCGCGCGCATCACCAGCCACATCGCCTTGCCTGGGCGCTTCCTGGTTTTCATGCCTACCGTCTCGCACATTGGCGTCAGCCGCAAAATTGCCTCCGACGAGGAGCGCCAGCGGCTCAAGCGGATTCTGGTCCACGAGCGCGGTGAGGCTTCCGGAGGCTTCATCGTCCGCACCGCCGCCGAAGGCGCTTCGGAAGAGGAACTGCGCGCCGACCTTCGCATGCTGATCCACCTTTGGAGCGAGATCAAGCAGCGCTCCGACAGTTCCAACTCGCCGGCGCTCATCTACCACGACCTGGGTTTGATCGAGCGCATTTTGCGCGACCAGATCAGCGACAACTTCTCCTCCATCTGGGTCGACTCCGAGGCCGACTACGAACGCATCGTCCGCTTCTTGAACCGCGTTTCGCCATCGCTGGTGCGGCGCGTCAAGCTTTACACCAAGGAGCTTCCGCTTTTCGAGCACTTCGGCATTCAGGACGAGATCTCGAAGGCCCTGCGCTCCAAAGTGTGGCTCAAGAGCGGCGGCTCCATCGTGATCAACCAGACCGAGGCGCTGGTGGCCATCGACATCAATACCGGAAAATATGTCGGCAAGTCCGCCCGCCTTGAAGACACCATCGTCAAGACGAACCTCGACGCGGTACCTGAGATTGTGCGCCAGATTCGGTTGCGCGATCTGGGCGGGATTATCGTGATTGATTTTATCGACATGGACGAGCGCAAGAATCGTTTCCGCGTCCTTGCCGCACTGGAAGAAGCTCTGAAGTCCGATCGCGCGCCCACAAAGGTGCTACAGTTCAACGACTTCGGCCTGGTCGCCATCACCCGCAAACGCGTCAAGCAGTCGCTGGAACGAACCCTCAGCGTACCGTGCGCAACCTGCCAGGCCACCGGGATGGTGAAGAGCCCCACCACAGTGTGCAACGAGATTTATACCGAACTGCGCAAGATGAAGAAGCACTTCGAGGGCGCAGACGTGCTGCTCCGCGTCCACCCCGAGACCGTGAAGGTGCTCAAGCAAAACAACGCCAGTTGGCTAACCGAATTCGAAGAGCTTACCGGCAAAAACATCCTGGTAAAGAGCGACGCCACGCTGCATCCTGAGCAGTTCGACATTCAGGGGTGAGCGACTCACAAGCCACACACAACGACGAAGGCCGGAGCAACTGCTCCGGCCTTCGTTGTTCGGCAACGCCCACACTCTTTGCGACAGATTACGGCACGGCAAGTTCCAATGCTTGCCCATTTCGCCACATTCGGAATTTCTTGGCAGCGCCGTTACGAATGAATTCTACTGCGATCTGCTGATCCTCGACCTCAGATTCGTCCGCCAGGGAGTAGACTGGTCCCAAAGGGAAGGTTCTATGGCAACCGCAACTCAAATCTCTCTCGAACAGTATCTACAGACTCCGTTTGAGCCGGATGCGGAATTGCTCAGACGGCAATTGGACGCGAAAAGAGCGATTCGAAGTTGCTGGCTCCCCGATCTACCTCGACCTGCGCGATCTCTTCAAGGAGCTTGACGCCGCCGAATCTTGGGAGTAGATGTCTCACCGAATCACATGGATCGGCACGCCAACCTTCAGGTTTCTCCAAAGCTGTTCGGTGGTATACACGGGAGCTTTCAGCGCAATCGCCAGAGCCAGGCAGGAACGATCTCCCAATGACAGTCCATATTTCTCCGTCGCCGCAATCAGATCGCCGGCGATCCGTGCGTGTTCGCTAGTGTAGGGCTCCGCCGCCGGTACAAGCGCTAGCGCATCCTCCCAGGCTTGCTGTGGTGCGAATCCATTCTTAACCAGTTTTGACTGAACCTCCGCAAGGTTGACCGTGCTGATGACTGCGCCACTCAACACCTCCGCAGTCAGCTTCTCCGCGCCTCGTTCGTGCTGGATTATTGCGAGAATGGCGGATGCATCCAGAACAACTTCATTCATGCTTTGCAGCCTCGCGCCTTTCCGCGCTCAACTCGTCGGCTAGGCTGACGCCCGGTTTGATGTACTTCTTCGCTCTCTCTTGCACGCGCCGGATTGTCTCCCGCAGCGTTGCAACTCGCAGTTCGCCGTCGACCACACGCAGATCGATGACCTCATTTTCAGCCATCCCCAACGCCTCGCGCATAGCAGCCGGTATCACGAGACGCCCTTTCGCCCCAATGCGCATCCGAACCCGATGATCCTTTATAAACTTGGGGCGTTCCCAAACGGCATCTTGCTCTTGAAGTTCCAAGGTCTCCATCTGCGCCACCTCTCACCATTAGTGACACCACTATACCATAGTGACACTATTCTAGAAAGTGCCACCAAATCTGAAAGCCAAGACCCGGCTCCCATCAGGCAAGGCACCCTCGCTGCGAATCGCCGGTCGCCCACTCCAGCCCCACCCCCCGGCTTGGTACAATCGAACCTGCCGGACCACCGCCGATTTTGACTGCTTTCCGAGCAAGAATTTAGACCCTGAACCCATGCCCCTTCGCCTTTTTAATACTCTCTCCGGACAAATCGACGAGGTCTTCGCCATGGACGGGCAATCGCTCCGCATGTATGCCTGCGGGCCGACTGTTTATGATTATGGCCACATCGGCAACTTCCGAACTTTTTTGGCGGTAGACGTTCTCCGCCGGTTTCTCAAGCTCACCGGAACCAGCATCCGCCACGTAATGAACATTACCGACGTGGACGACAAGATCATCCGCAACGCCGCCGCCGCCGGCCTTCCCATCGGCCAGTACACCGAGCGGTTCGAACAGGCTTTTTTTGAAGACCTTGAGGCCCTCCGCGTCGAGCGCCCGGAGATTATTGCACGCGCCACCGAAAACATCCCGCGAATGGTGACGCTGGTTGAAAAACTGGCAGCGGCGGGCGCAGCCTATCAAACCGAGGACGGCTCCTGGTATTTTCGCCTGGCCGCTTTCCCCGAATACGGAAAGCTGAGCAAGAAGGATTTGAGCGGCATTGAGGACGGCGCTCGCGTCGATCTCGACGAATATGAGAAGGACTCCGCCCGCGACTTTGCCTTATGGAAGGCCGCAAAGCCCGGCGAAACCTCGTGGGATACGCCCATCGGCCGCGGACGGCCGGGCTGGCACATTGAATGTTCAGCGATGGCCATGGAGTACCTGGGCGAGAGTTTCGACCTGCACGCCGGCGGCGAGGACCTGATGTTCCCGCACCACGAAAACGAGATTGCCCAGAGCGAGAGTGTGACCCATAAGCCCTTTGCGCGCCATTGGATGCACGTTCGCTTCCTGCTGGTGGATGGGCGCAAAATGTCCAAGAGCGAGGGCAACTTCTTTACCTTGCGCGACCTGCTGATGAAGGGCTACAAAGCCTCCGCCATTCGCCTGGCCCTGGTTTCGGTGCCTTACGGCCACCAGCTCAATTTCACCTTCGACGGCCTGATTGAGGCGACCAACGCAATCGAGCGCCTGCGGACGTTTTCCGAGCGCCTGGCAAGGGGCAAGTTTCCTGAAGGTTCGAATCCCGATTTGCAGGCGGCGGCGAAGACGGCGCAGGCAAACTATCTTGAGGCGCTTTCAAACGACCTGAACACCGCCGAAGCCCGCGCCCCGATCTTCGACCTGATTCGAACGGCGAACACCGCCATCGACCAAGGGAATTTGTTTGCCGGGGACCGGGACGCCATCCTGGCCGTGCTGACAAGTTTCGACGCGGTATTCGACGTGATTGAGGATCGCGATGCCGAGCCGACCCGCCGCGCCCTCGAATGGGCTAAACAAGCCGGCCGCCTTGCCGATGTCGCTCCGGAACTGCTTTCCCGTCAGTCACTTACCGACGATGCCATCGATGCGTTGGTAGCCGAGCGCACGCTGGTTAAGAAGCAGCGCAACTTCGCTCGCGCCGACCAGATTCGCAACGAACTAGCGGCGAATGGCATCGTAATAGAAGACTCCAAAGATGGCGTCCGCTGGAAGCGCAAGTAGCCGGGAGCTCGCAATGCCACAATCATTCAAGATTGACTTCGAGATGGAAGAAGACGGTCGTTGGATTGCGGAAGCCGTTGATCTTCCCGGTGTGCTGGCGTACGGCACGACCCGAGAGGAAGCGCTGGCCAAGGTCGAAACCCTGGCCCATGAAGTGTTGAAAAGTTTAGCAGTTCACGGTTTTTAATTCGATCGGCCGGTTCCGGCTTTAGCCCGGAAACTCATCCTCTCTTTGCGGGCCGCTCAAGGCAGCTCATTTTAGCGTAATTATCAGAGGTCCCCATGGAAGCCAACGAAGCGCAGGAATTGCAGGAGCATGCCGAGCACGGATCGAAGGAATCCGGCATGCAGCCGGTCGCCTTTACCATGGCCGTGCTGGCCGTGCTTGTGGCCGTTACAACGGTGTTCGGGCATCGCACCCACACTGAGGCCATCCTCGACCAGAACAAGGCCACCGACCAGTGGAACGAGTACCAGGCTCACAAGATCCGCGCCAACGACACAGCCCTGGCGGCCGACCTGCTGGGCGTCGTCACCATCCAGGACAAGGATGCCGCGAAGAAAATTGCCAAAGCCTACGCCGACCATCAGGCCAAATGGGGCGACGACCTGAAAGACGACAAGGAAAAAGCAGAAGCGTTCGAGGCCAAGGTCGAGCAGGCCGAGGCGCGCGCCAACCGTTTCGATCTGGCCGAGGCGCTGCTGGAGATCGGCCTGGTGATCACATCGGTAACGCTGCTCACCCGCAAGCAAGTCTACTGGTACATGGGAATCGTCTTCTCCCTTGCAGGAATCGCGTCGGCAGCATCCGCTTTCTTTTTGAAGTAGGACGGGTGGTCAGCGAGGCGGATGCGTTGGCTCGCGAAAGGGCAGCCAACGCCGCACCTTCCATGCGAAATGCACAGATGGTATGCCCTGCCGTTCCCTGAAAATCCTGCTAGAATCGACCTTTCCGGCCAGCCACGCCGTCTTTGAAATCCATCTTGCAGAAAGTCCTCACCGTGCCCGATAAACCCAAATCCGTAACTTACGCCGACGCCGGTGTGGACATCAGCGGCGGGGATCGCGCCAAGGATCGGATCAAGTACCTGGCGCAGAAGACATTCAACCGCAATGTGCTGGGCGGAATCGGCGGCTTTGGCGCGCTGTTCCGGCTCGACATGCAGCGCTGGAAGAACCCCATTCTGGTGAGTTCGGCGGATGGGGTGGGCACCAAGCTGAAGGTGGCCTTCGAGATGGGACTGCACCACACCGTGGGCGCCGACCTGGTGAACCACTGCGTGAATGACATTGCCGTACAAGGCGCAACTCCGTTGTTTTTCCTCGATTACCTGGCGAGCGGCCGGCTCGATGCGGAAGTGACCGAGAGCGTCGTGAGCGGGCTGGCCGATGCCTGCAAGGCCAATGGATGTGCGCTGATAGGCGGCGAGACGGCGCAGATGCCCGGCTTTTATGCCGATGGCGAATACGATCTGGCCGGCTTTATTGTAGGAGCGGTTGACCGCGACAAGGTGATTACCGGCGCAGGCATCAAGCCCGGCGACGTGCTGATCGGGCTGCCCTCGACGGGTTTGCACACCAACGGGTATTCGCTGGCGCGGAAGCTGTTTTTCGAGGTGGCCGGCTACAAGCCAAACCAATATGTCACCGCAATTGGCGAGAAGGCGGGCACCGCGCTGATGAAGACGCATCGCAGCTATCTCCATGTGATTCAGAAGCTGGTGGCGGCGGGAATGACCACCGGAATGGCGCACATAACCGGAGGCGGCATCAC
>Ga0302202_10003740_pt1 | contig 16543 bp, 13 predicted proteins | sample II_Bog_N3_3_FD_194579 | JGI IMG/M metagenome (GOLD analysis project Ga0302202, IMG submission 194579) | Peat permafrost microbial communities from Stordalen Mire near Abisko, Sweden - II_Bog_N3_3 | ecosystem: Environmental > Terrestrial > Soil > Wetlands > Peat | place: Sweden: Abisko...
CGCGCTCGCTCGCAAGCTGCTCATAGCGCTCTGGCGCATGGTCACCACCGGCGAGGTCCCGCACGGTGTTGTGCTGCGACAACCCGCCTGACAGACACCACGACAAGGAAAGCAGGAACGGAATTTCGGCGCGCTCGGCAGACGCTATCCTGCACGGCCGGCCGATCACGATCCGAGGTGGCGGTGACCCGAGCCAGAACATGGTCATTGAGCCGTTCGTTAGAATGGGCCCGCCGCCTCGGAGCCTCGCCGCCGAAGCGAATGGCTGCTTCATGGTCGGGCTCCCGGGTGGGGCCAACCGAATACAAGGTTGCGGCGCGATCCTTCGCGCCTGATGGCGGGCTCCCCTCGGTTCGTTGCTCTCTGGCTTGCTTCCAATGCGAGTACGGTTCCCGATACGGCGAGGCAGGTGGCACGGTGCTCAGGCGTGGCAAATGGTGGGTGCTCGCCATACTCGGTCCGCCCGTGAAGAACGGGCGGCCCTGCGCGTGGCTCCGCTCCCGCCGCGCAAGCGCGCGGCGCATTTGCCAAGCCTTCCGCTCCGTGCCGTTCAGATGTGTTGGGACGAGGGGCGCCCCGACACATCGACGCAACGCGCTCGCCGCGCGGCGTCGAACAAGGGGCTTGGTTTTGAAGCTGCTTCCCGCGCGCCTCGCTGGAAAGGCCCAGGCAGAATCGGCTTGACAAGGAAAGCCCCATACAAGTTCCGGCGTTTCTCCGTCACGCCAACCCCCCGTCAAAACGAGCGGGACGACGGTAAGAGCGACCGCCGATGGCCGGCGATGAGCGTCTTCTGCGGGGCGGCAACCTCCGTCAGAAAGCGTGCATCGTTGATGCGCCTGCGGTGAGTGGCCCGAGGAACCGAAGCAGGCCGACGACTTTCTGTTCGATGCCGCCGGCAAAGCGATCGAGCAGCGAGACCCGCAGCGCGGCGGAATCAAGCGGCGGCATGAAGGCGGCCATGGCGACCGGCTGGGATGGGCCGGCGGCGAAGGTCAAACGCCACCACCCGCGCCAGCGCGCCAGCGTCCGGCGGTCGATCCCCAGCATGGCCGAGAGACGCTTCAGGCGGAACGCGGTCGTCCCTTGCTGCATTGCCGAGACCAACGTCACCACCGTGGCGAGACAGAACTTGCGGCCGAGGAAGCGCAGCGATGGCGGCGTGACCCTGTGGCGGCAGTTGTCCACCGAACAGCAGAAGCTGAAACGCTGGGCATACGCGTCGCTCAGTCCGGCCGGGACGCCACGCGGCTTGCGGAGAAACCGCGCCGAATGGAGGGTGCCTCCACACGTCCGACACCCCGCCGCCCGGGCGGTTGCCGCGAGGTCCCGGTCGAAGTCCAGAAGTTGCTCATGGAACTTGGCGTCGGCCAGCAATGCTTGATACAAGGGTTCCGTCCTTTGAACTGACGTTGACGAGATTGCCAAAATCGGACGGAACGATCTTTGCCCTTGCGGCAGTGGCAAGAAATACAAGAAGTGCTGTTTGGCCAAGGACGAAGAGAACGAGCGCCAGGCCCTCGTCGCCGCTGCTCCGTCACGTGATGCTCCGGAATTTTGCGACGACTGCTACGACGAGATGGCGACCGCATCCAATGCGGTTCTCCATCTCATAGACGCTGGAAAGTCAGACGAAGCAGAACGTGCCGCCCATGACCTGCTGCAACGCTTCCCCGACGTCCCCGACGGCTACGCCCGTCTCGGCTTGATCTACGAGGTCCGCGGGGAAAACCAACAGGCAATCGAATATTACCGGAAGGTCATCGCCTTTGCCCGCGAACATGGGGACCGCTGCGAGCCCGTGTGAACTGATCGATCGCCTCGAACGGCCCCCAGCCGGCTGACCCGCCCGTCCCAGCCGCCCCAGGCCGGCGGCTTGGGCAGGGAGCAGCCTCAGCGCTCGGTCACGATCTGTGAGGGCTGGCGCCTGCCCCCCATCACCAACCGTGATCAGAAAGCCGCCGAAATCCACCGCTTTGCGTGTCCAGGCTCACCTGTGCCGGACGGGTTCGAGCCCGGCTCGCCGTTCGGGCCAGGTGTGTGCGCGCTGATCCTGCACCTGCACATCACCCAGGCGATCAGCTTCGAGCGTCTGGCGCGTCTGATGGCCGAAGTGTTCGGCCTGACGATCAGCGAGGGCGCGATCGCCAACATCCTGGCCCGCGCGCAGGCGCCGCTGCTGGCCGCCGCCGCGCCGATCGCACAGGCGGTGCGTGGCAGTTCCGTCGTCGGCTCCGACGAGACCTCGGCGCGCGTGCGCGGCAAGACGTGGTGGCAATGGGTGCTGCTGAGTTCGACCGCGGTCTACCACGTCATCGCCGATACGCGGGCGGCCTCGGTGGTGACGACGTTCCTGGAGGGCGCGCAGCCGGAGGTTTGGGTCGCCGATCGTTATGGCGGGCAACTGGGCCATGGCGCGGTGCGCCAGATGTGCCTCGCGCATCTGTTGCGCGATGCGAAATACGCGATCGAGGCCGGGGACACAGAGTTCGCGCCAGGCTTTCGATTGTTGCTGCTGCGGGCGGTGGCGATCGGCAAGCGGCGTGCCACGATATCGCTCAAGCAGCTTTCGGCCGAGCTCGCCGAGCACCAGCAGATAGCGAAGCGTGAGGCCGAGACGATCCTGACCGGCCTGGTCGGGCTTCTGGTTGACCACCTGAACAGCGGCGATCGGCTGCGCATCGGCGGTCTTGGCACCCTCGAAGTGAAGGACCGGCCCGAGCGGACTGGCCGCAATCCCGCAACCGGCGAGCCGATCACGATCAAGGCCAGCAAGAAGATCGCCTTCCGGCCAGCGAAGGAACTGAAGGCGGCGATCTGATCGAGGCAGATCGCACGCGCCGGGCAGGGCGGACTTTACCCCGCGCGCTCGGCGTTGTGTGATCGGACCAGCGCCGTTGACGCTTGTCGCGAATCGAGGCGCTGATCGAGGGTCGCTGTATGACAGCGGTCCCTAATGGTACGATCCGCTTTTGGCACTTCCAGTGTCCGGAATGCGGCACAAGCGATCAGGAGTTCCGCCATCTGGCGGAGGCTCACGACGTCCACTGCGAAGTGTGCCTGGCGGACAACGGTCGAACGGTGATGTTGCGGCGTTGGCCCGCCGACGACTCGGCGCTGGTCGAACGACAGGCGCCATACGCGACGGCAGCGATACCGGCAGAACGGGATCGGCTGGTTGGCTAGGCTCAGCGTCGCGCGGACTTCTTTGAGGACGTGGGCGTTGTGGCCGACGCCGCCTTTTGCCTGCGTGGCGTCCCCGTCTCCTGCTCAACGGCTGCAGTCGCTGCCTGAAAGCTTTCTGACGCGCCACGCACTGATTCACTCTGCTCGACGCTGCGCCTCAGCGCCGCCATCAGGTCCACCACGTTACTGGTACCGGCGGCCGCAACGTTCTCGGGCGCGAGCCCTTCGCCCTTGAGCTTCGCCTCGATCAGGTCTCGCAACCGAGCCTCATAGCGGTCCTGGACGTCGGCCGGGTCGTAGCTGCCGGTCTGCCGGTCAATGAGCTGCCGCGCGAGCTTGATCATCTCCGGATCTGGCTTGGCGTCGGGGATGGTCCTGAAGATCTCTCCCGCGTCGTTCAAGTCGCGCTGCTCCCGCAATGTGTGCGCGACCAGGCCCCGGCCCATGGGCGCAATGGCGTCGCGCAGAACGGCGAAGACATCCTCCCCGGCCTCGCCGTCGGGCGCGAGATAGTAGCTGGAATCATAGTAGATCGGATCAAGAGCGCCGACGGGCACGAACTTCTCGACGACCTCGACGACTGCGGTGCTCGAACAAACCGCCACGCCACCGGGCACCGCGCGGGCCGTTGACGCGACAAGCCATCCCGCCAAAACGTCCGAATCGCCGGCGGCACAGGCTGGGGTACCCGCTGCAAGCCTGCCGACCGCGCCTCCCGCTCCGGCGCCTGCTCCGGTCGCGGCGGCGCCCACCGGCCCGGTGCTGGCCCCTGCAACTGCTCCCATCCCAAGCGCCGCGCCGGCGCCGCCGGATACGGTCGGTGCCCAGGACCAGGCCACTGCCCAGCTCGCTACGGTCTTCTCCAGGAAACTGGTTACCTACGAATGGCATCGGCTGCAGAAGCTGCTGCCGGGCCTGCTCGGCAACCGCGAGCTGGTTGTCAGCAAGCGTCATCGAGGCGGCCGCACGCGCTGGCTGGTGCGGACCAGTGGCTTTGACAATAGCGCCCAGGCTGCCGAGTTCTGCCGGCTCGTGCATGCCAAGGGGTTCCACTGCCAGGTCATCACGGCCAGGTAGGGAGACGGGGTCGACGGCGAAATCGGCGGGGCCCGAAGCTGGGTTTTCGTGGGGCAGGTGACAATGGACACCACCCAGGAGGCCAAGTTCTACCTTTGCGACAAAGCCATGACACGCCGACGCAACCCATCCGCGATCCGTTCCAGGTCGGTCTGTCCTGCTCCTTCGTCCCGCAGCACCTCGGAACCCACCGGCTCGCCAAAGACGACCGTGACTGGATGCAGGCGCGGGACCCGCCGGCTGCGCGGCAGCGCCTCGAACGTGCCGGCGATCCATACCGGAACCGCCGGGACGTCGGTGCGCAGCAGCAACTGCGCGATACCCGGCATGAAGCGACCGCACTGCCCGTCGGGCGAGCGCCACCCCTCGGGAAACCAGACCTGCGTACCGCCCTCGGCGAGCACGCGCGATGCCGCCGCCAGCGCGGCGCCCGGATGGGTCTCGTCTACGGGGAACAGATGGACGATGCGGCAGAACAGCCGGCTCGGCGCGCTGTTGAACAGCCGCACGATGTCGCCTGCCCAATGCAGCCGGCGCAGCCGTGCGATGGGCAGCGCCGCGGCGAGCGCGAGCGGGTCTAGGTCGCTCGCGTGGTTCGGCGTGATGACGTACGGACCCGCCCGCGGCAGATGCTCCAACCCGCGCACGCGCAGCCGGAACATGGTGCGGATGACCAGTCGGTTCAGCGTGAACAGCGCCGCCCCGGCGACCGTCAGCAGCGGCCCGGTTGGAGCGAGCCAGCGGTCGAGGTCGAGCGCGATCGCGGCGGCGACGCCGGCCGGCGGGTCCATCCGCCGCTGAGCCGCGATCCGCAGCAGGTCGCGAATGGTGGCAACCGCCGAAACGTCTGACTCCGACAGCACGACGCCGAACCGGTCCTGCAGCGTGACCGCGAGCTCCATCCAGCCGAAGGAATCGAGGTTGAGGTCCAACGCGGGATTGACGTCGAGATCGATCGCCCGCCCCGGATAGCGTTGCTGTAGCAAGTCCCAGATCCCGGCGGCGATCGGATCGCGCAGCAGGATGACATCATCGTCGGATAGCGGCCGGGCAGCGCGCCGTGTCACACCGGCCAGCGCCTGGGCGTAGAGCTGCGGCAGCAGGAAACGGCGGAGCTTGCCCAACCGCGTTCGCGGCAGCGGCGCATCGGTCAGGGCGAAGCCTGCCAGGCGCTCGTACGATGGCAGAGCTTGCGCCTGCTCGGTCAACGCCACATGAACGCCTTCGCGCAGATTGGTGAGACCGCGTGCCCGCAGCACCCCTGGGTCCGGCCGTACCAACCCGACCAGAGCACCGCCGGATTCCAGAATGCCGATCTCCGCGATACCCGGCGCTGCGGCATAGATGCGTTCCAGAGCGTCGGGCTCGATCTTCTTGCCGCCACCGAGCACCAAGACCTCCTTGGCGCGGCCGCTGACAAACAGGAATCCATCATGGTCGATGGTCCCGAGGTCGCCGGTGCGAAACCAGCCGTCCGCGGTGAACGCTGCGGCGTTGGCGTCGCGGTTGTCCAGGTAGCCGGAGGTCACCGCCGGGCCGCGCAGCTGCACCTCGCCCAGGCCCTGTGCGTCCGGTGCGGCGATACGCATCTCGCCGCGCCCGAGCGGCTTGCCGGCGCTGCCGAGCCGGCGGTTGCCAGGGAGGTTGGCGGTGAACAGCGACGCCGTTTCGGCCAGGCCATAGCCGCACAGCACCAGCCAGCCGAGCGTGCCCAGCCGCTCCTCAATGGCCGCATCCAGCCGCGCGCCCCCCGAAATCAACAAGCGCAGCCGGGATGCAAGTCCGCGGCGGACCGGCAGGAACATCGCCCGCCCCACGTTCAGCCGAGCCCGGCCGAGTCGGCTGGCCGCCGCGAGCGCGGCGCGCCAGGCCAGTTGTGCGATGCGCCCCCTCCTCGCCACGCGCGCCTCTAGCGCCGCCACGATCGCCTCATAGAGACGCGGCACGCCGATGATGACAGTCGCTTCACTGTCGCGCAGCGCCTGAAGGATGAGCGGTCCGGTCGTTCCGGCCGGCAGGACAATTGCAGTGCCCACGTTCAACGTGCTCAGCATCCCCACCACGAGCGGATAGGCGTGGTGCAGCGGCAGCGGGAGCAGTGCGCGGTCACCCTCGCCGACGGTGTCGAGCGCCTCGATCGCCTCGACGATGCTGGCGATGTTGCGCAGTTCGAGCGCGAAGATCTTCGGCGAGCCAGCTGTGCCGGAGGTCCAGGCCAGCAGCAGCGGATCATCGGGTGCCGGCACGGGCAGCGGCGTCGCCTCGGCGTACGGCAGGATACGCCACGACCCGGCCTCGGTTGCGGGGCCATCGAGCCGCAGTGTCCTGACGCCGCGCGCGCAGATCGGGCCGGCCGCTGCGTCCAGCCGGGCAGCGGTGGCCACCACCATCTGGACATTGCTGCTCGCCAGCGCCGCCTCGAACTGCGGCGCATCGCACAGGTCGTCGATCGGCACCAGCACCCCGCCGGATGTCATCACGGCCAGGGCCACAACCATCCAGGCCACACTGTTGGGTCCGCACAGCGCCACCCGCGTGCCCGCTCCAACGCCGGCGTCGCATAGGCCCTTGGCAAGGCTGACAGACTCCGCCGCCAACGCCGCGCAGGTCGTGACCGCGATCCCGGTCTCGCCGGAAACGGCCACCGCGGGATGTGATCCGCGCGCTTGCAGCCGCTGCAGCAGGCTGACGGGCGTCCAGGTCGTACTTATGGTCCGCCTCCCTGCGCCTCGCCGGCGGCGTCGGCCGCCGATCAAGCTGGTCTTGCCCACTATGTCGCGCTGACCGATCTAGCACTGCCGCAAACAGGTTCGAAATCTGTGGCGGCAGTGGCTTTATGCCGCAGGATATTCGGCCGCCGTCGATCCGAGACCGCGCGCCGGGACCGGGCACGACCAGGCCGATCCAGATAGCTACGGTCGTCGTGTTTGTTGCGAAGTGTGAGAACGCCGCGGATGCGGCCAACGCTAATGTAAGTCATTAATGATAGGCGGAATCGCCATCGCTACAAGTATAGTTATTGTCCGAGTTGAGCTTGACGCGGAGATAGAATCCCGGCGGGTCGCCCATCCATTTGTGAGGGGCACAGGCTGACAAAACCGGAAGCGCCCCGTATTTTCCAGGCTGGCTGAGCTCTGTCGCTTGGCTGGGAGGCGGTTCGGATGAAAGCGGTGCAACATCTCGTCGGCGCCGTCATCGCCGGGGCGCTCTTGGCTGCCCCGCCGGCGGACGCGCAGCGGCTGCTTGCCGCCGTGTTCCTCTTCGAGATGGACGACGCCGGCCTCCACGGCGCAACACCAGAGCGGGAGCCGAGCGACCGAGTGCGTCTCGGGCGTCTCGATGAGCTGCTCGTGGTGTCTCTCGAGCGGTCAGAGCAGTATGCGCCGGTCGCCGTCGCCGTCGATCCGACCTGGCCGAGCTTGCGGACCTGCGGCGGCTGCGAGGTGGAGGCGGCGCGGCGCGTCGGTGCGCAGGTCACGGTGACCGGCTGGGTGCAAAAGGTGTCGGACGTTCACCTGAATATCAATGTCGTCGTGCGCGATGTGGCGACTGGCGGACGCGTGGCTGGTGGCAGCGCTGACATTCTTGGCGACACCGACGAGTCCTGGACGAGCGGACTTGCCGAGCTGCTCCGCAACCAAATTCTGGACAGCCCGACGGCCAAATGAGTCGGATCACGCAGGTTAGAACGGCGCCCGGCGCCCGGCGCGATTACCGCCGAAGACACTCTCGAAGAGCCGTTGCCGGTCCCCTGGCGCCCTTCCGCTCCGAGCCCAGCGTCAGGAAGCCGCCAAGCGAGAGCGCGGAAGGCAAACCGACTGCGGTAGCGCGCCAGGGACTGGCCAGATGGCGCAAGTGTAAGCCCGGCGGCGGCCGAATCCAGTCGAAGTAACGGGCGCGGCGTTGTTTTTACGCCGAAGGGTCGTCTGCCCCAGGACGGCGCGTGGACCGCCGCACAGACGGGCCACCGCCGTCTTGATCCGGCCGCCCGACGATGGTATTCTTCCGGTGTCGAACGGATGCCTCCCAGAGGGCGTGTTGAGTGCCAGTGCTGGCTGCCGAGCGCCCCCATGCGGGGCCAGCGGCACGCGGCGAGAGCCAGGGCATGACCGCGTTGGATGCAACCCCAACGACTATGGCGCTGGCTTAGATACCGACGCGGGCAGGGCAACGCATGGCATCGCGTAGCTTCCGGCTCGGCTGTCGCTCTAGGCCAGCAGCCAAATTCTCCGGACGGCAGCGCCGCAGAGATGTGCCCGGGTTGCTGCGCAGGGTCAGGCCGCGGCGGGCGATCTGGAGTGCCTCCCGCATCCGCGGCCGCGGCCCTACCGCCGCTATGGCGCCGTAAGCAGAACGGCCGCTTTGCGGATGGCCAAGGGAAAAGGAGACATGCATGCGGGTGGAGATCGCACGCTGACCATTGGCGCGGATCGCTATCCACGCCGCGCTCAGGCGGACGTTCCACTTAACCGGCCTGTCCAGATTTTCCGGCCACCTCTGAATCCGTCCACATGGCTACGGGCACAAAGCAGATTTGCGAACGATTGTTTACAACCCGTCAAGACCGATCCGATTACGGGTCGTAACATCTGCATGAGGAAGGGCGGATGGTTCGGTGATTTGGGAAATGTGGGTTGGAATCGATTCTGCTCCGTGTCACACAACGTTGCGGAGAGCAGAAGAGCAATAGGGGAAAGTCGCCATGGGGAAAAGCGATTGCCGGACCACGCTTAAGGCCGCCCTCGCACTTGCCGCGACCCTTGGCGTCGGCGCCTGCAAGGCTTTCATCCCCCCGCCTCCGGCTATCCCGCCCGTGCCAAGGGAGGTCACGCTGCTCGACCAGGGTCCCCAATGGGACCAGGCGAACCGTGCGGCCTTCTACAACCAGGACCAAGGTTCACGGATCATGCCGCTTGCCTGGTTCAAGGCGCTGCGCCTGAGCGACAACACCAGGTTCACGGCCGATGGTCTCGCGCGCTTTGGCTATCTCGCGAACCCGGACTCGCTCGCCGGGTTGCCGGTCGGCTTCACCACGGGAAGCTGGCAGAACACCGAGTATGTCGGCATGACCTGCGCCGCGTGCCACACGAGGCAAATCCGTGCGGACGGCAAATACTACCGCGTCGATGGCGGTCCGGCGCTGAGTAATCTGCAAAGTCTGTTCGCCGAAATGGACGCGGCAGTCCAGAGGGTGCTGGCGAGCGACGCCAATTTCGCGGCGTTCGCGGCGGATGTGCTTGGCAAGGATGCGCCCGCGGCCGCGGTCACGCAATTACGCACGGACGTGACGGCGTGGGCCGGGCCGTATCACACGCTGATCGTAAACGCCCTGCCGCGAGGCCAAGGCTGGGGCGTGGGCCGCGCCGACGCGGTCGGCATGATCCTCAACCGGCTCGGCGGCCTCGACATCGGCACCGCGCCCGACCACGTGATCGCCAGGAACATCCAGGTTGCGGACGCGCCGACGCGCTACCCGTTTCTTTGGAACGCAGTAATCCAGGACCGGACCCAATGGCCAGGCTTCGCGCCGAACGGCAACGACCTGTTCGGGCTGATCCGCAACCTTGGCGAGGTCTACGGCGTGTTCGCCATATTCCACCCCCAACCGCGGCCGGGCTGGGTGGGCGGCGTCGACTACGTCACCGTCAACTCCGCCAATTTCAAAGGCCTGGACCGGGCGGAGCAAATTGCGCGGCGGATCGGCAAGCCGGCCTGGCCGTGGGGGGTCGATCAAGGCCTCGTCGACCAGGGTAAGATACTGTTCAACCGCTGGGACCAGAACGGGAAGAGTTGCGCGACGTGCCATGGCATCGTCTCGCAGCAGCCTGTTCCATTTCTCCCCGCGACCTGGAAGACGCCGCTGAGCGACGTGGGAACCGACTCGCAAGAATACGCCACGCTGGAAAGGCAGGGTGAAAGTGGCGTGATGGAGGGCAGCTACATCCTGCTGCCTGACAAGCGGGTCCAGCACACGGACTCGCTGGTGACAATTCTGACCACCGCGACGGCGGGGGCGGTCGTGCAGAAGGCCGGTCTCCGCGAGGACCCGCTGAGCCCGTCTCTGTCGCTGGTCGTCAATAACCCGAGGAAGAACGAGCCGCTGGTCGCGAATTCCATGCACCCTCCGCCGCCCGCGACGACCAGCTTCGAATACGAATCCCGCGTGCTGGAAGGCATCTGGGCTGCCGCGCCCTATCTGCACAACGGCTCGGTGCCAACCCTGGCTGACTTGCTGGAGCCATGCGACAAACGGCCGCCCTCCTTCGAGGTCGGGATCGATTACGACATCAAGGACAAGATCGGCCTCGCCAAAGCCCAAAGCGGGCAGGTGAGCAGCAAGACCGATACAACCAGCCTCGACCGGGGCTCCGGCAATTACCGCTGCGGGCATGAGGGGGTTGGGTTCGGCACGAATTGGCTGCCGGAGGAGAAGCGGGCGTTGATCGAGTATCTCAAGACCCTTTGACTCGGCGGGTTTCTGGGAGCGGTATGTCTCCGCGCCCGGCGTCCCACCGGCTTCGAAATCGAAGGCCACCGCCATGCTGAACAGCGTTGCCACGCGCTTCACTTTTTTTCTGCCGTTCTGCGTGGTGTTGGCGTCGTGCGGCGAAACGGGGGACGCTTACTACGCAGGGGTGGACGCCAGCTCCTATCCGCCGGCTGACGGTCCGGGCGAGAAGCTAGATGCCAACGAGATAGAGGCGGCAAGGCGCATCACGGCGATCATTGAAGCGCATCTGACCCGCCTTTATCCGAAGGGTCCTGTCCGACGAGACGCCCATCCAAAATCCACCGGCTGCGTCGATGCAGTCTTCACCGTGAACAGTGACGTGCCGCCAGCATTCCGCCACGGTATATTCGCTTCGCCGGGCGGTTCCTATCGCGCCGTGATCCGTTTCTCGAATTCGAACGAGGACCCGACCCAGTCTGACTCGGAGCCCGATGGACGCGGCATGGCGATCAAGCTCTTCGACCTGAAAACCGGCCAGATACCGATGACCAGCGATCCGCTCGCGTCGCTGTCGCCGCTTGCCGACAACCCGCCGGTCCCGCCGGACAACATGACGCTGGCCGGAGGCCCATCTCAGGATTTCATCATGATCAGCCATCCAACATTCCTGGTCGCGGACCCGGACGGCTATCGTCGCATTCTCCAGTTTGCCGATGCTGACAATCGACTGGCCACAATCATGCTGCCTTTCGCTGCTTTGGGCGGTATGGGGCTCTCTGGGATCAGGAGTGAGATCGGCATCACGAGCCTCAAGATCGATAATCCTCTCTACACTCGTTATTGGTCGATGGTTCCCTATCAACTTGGTACAGGGCCTGGTGCGCTGGCGGTCAAATATTCGGCGGATTTCGAGCCTGAACCGGAACAAGCTGAGGCACCGGACAAATCGGATCCCGATTTCCTAAGCCACGCGATGGCCCGAACCCTGCGCCAGAGAGAGGCAAAATTCATCTTCAAGATCCAGCCAAGAACGCCTCCCGATCTTAGCGTCGAGGATTCGCGCATTGAGTGGCCAGAAAAGACCGCGCCATTCCATGCGGTGGCAACCATCACCATCCCCAGGCAGAACTTCGACACGAAACCGCGCGATACGGCCTGCGAGTTGCTGTCCTACTCGCCGTGGCACGCCTTGCCAGATCACAAGCCGCTCGGGGCCGTGAACCGAATGCGTAAGGTGATATACGAGGCTATCAGTGCCTTCCGGCGCGGCAAGGCGAGAGACGTATCGCTGTAGCGGTTCACAGTCATGTACGTGCCCACCGCGATATACCGTTATTCGCAAGACGGCTGCCCGCACCCGTACCTACCACATCTGGAAAGGCATAGATGGACCTGAATCGACGGGATAAGCCTCTCCGGAGGCGTCGGCCCATGAGGCTCGCTTCACCGTGACGATTGGCGTCAGGCCTGGGGTGCGCGTCGGCGCCGCGGCCTGGGGATGACAGGGAAGGCGGAGGCGTCATCCTCCCATGGGTTGAAGACGGCGGCGCCGCTGTGGCGCACATCGCGGACGTTCCGCGTCGCCAGATAGAGGTCGTGGTGCAGCGCGGTTGCGGCGAGCAGCGTATCGATGATCGGAGGCGGGTGGCCAGTGTCGCGCCGCACCGTGCCGCTGATGGTACCCCAGCGCCGCACGATCGCGTCCGAGACGGGAAGCAGGCGCCCGGCGAAGCGCGCAGCCAGACTGTCGCGCGTCGTCATGTAGGCCGGCCGGCGTAGATCGCCGTCCGGCAGGTTGGCGATACCTTTGTCGTATTCGGCGATGGTCAGGATGCTGAGATACAGCGTCGCCTCGTCCTGCTTCGCGGCCCACGCCTTCACGCGGGCCGCGCCGCCGGCGCTGATGATCTCGGCGGTGACGTTTGTATCCAGCAGCCAGCCAATCAAAGCGCGGTTTCTCGCCCGAGGTCCCGGTCGCGAGTGAGGTCGAGGCCGTCCACGCTCAGGCTCTCCATGAAGGTGATGAACGGCACCGTGTCGCTGGTGGGTGGCAGCAGGCGCTCCAGCTCGTCGGCTGCAATGACCACCACGGCGTCATGGCCACGAACGGTAACACGCTGCGGCCCCTCGGTTTGGGCGCGCCGAACTAGCTCGCTGAATCGCGCCTTGGCGTCCTGGAGCTTCCAGCCGGCATCGGGTGGGCGGGAAGGAGCCCTTCTGGGTCCGGGCATCGGGCGGTCTCTTCGTGACTATCTGACCAGATATCATGGCACATGAGACCTTGTCCCGCCACAAATGTCTTGGACGTGTCCCGGAGGCCGCTCCGTCGGCGTCCGCGTCACCGCCGAATTCGACTCTTTGCGGGGCCTTCGCGGCCGCAGGCCCAACCGGCCGCAACGGGCCGAGAGCGGACTGTCTGCTTTGGGGCATTCGATACCGGAAAGCCGACGTTCATGGATGGCTGTTGGCGCCTTGTGACCCAACTCGGCCTCGGTCTGCAGGCTGGCGGGACCGGAGGATAGTGAGTGAATTCTGGAAGCAACAAAGCCTTGGTATCCAGACCCCGCCGATCTCGACCGCATCTGCGACAAGGAGCGCAGGGAACACCGGTGCGTATTAAGATAAACAGAGTTTGATCACCTGCCGCGTCGCGATGAATACCCGATGGCGTAATGTCCACGTAGGCACTGACAACAAAAGATGTCTAAATCTCTGGTCCGTGAACGTTAGAGAGGAAATCCCATGGCGCAGAACACGCCCATCAGAGTCAGTGATACCGCCGAAGGGTCGCGTCTCGATGGCACCTGCCACCAGGGGGCCATGTGGAGGCTTTGGGGGCCCTATCTCAGCGAGCGTCAATGGGGCACGGTTAGGGAGGACTACAGCGAGAATGGTGACGCTTGGAACTACTTCAACCACGATCAGGCTCGTTCTCGCGCCTATCACTGGGGCGAGGATGGTATTGCCGGTTTCAGCGACGAAAAGCAACGCCTGTGCTTTTCACTGGCCCTTTGGAACGGCAAGGACCCGATCCTGAAGGAGCGCATGTTCGGACTAACCAACAGCGAGGGGAATCACGGCGAGGACGTTAAGGAGTACTATTTTTACCTCGACAGCACGCCGACTCACTCGTACATGAAATTCCTCTACAAATATCCACAAACAGAATATCCGTATCGAGATTTGATTGAGACGAACCGCCACCGCGGTCGCTTAGGCCAGGAGTACGAGCTCCTGGATACCGGGGCATTCGATACCGATCGCTACTTCGATGTGTTCGTGGAATACGCCAAGATCAAACCCACCGATATTTTGATCGAAATCACGGTGTGCAATCGAGGGCCTGACGCGGCCTCCCTTCAGGTGCTACCGACTCTCTGGTTTCGCAACACCTGGAGCTGGTGGCCGGACGTACGGAAGCCCGCGCTGAGTCTTGTCGAAACGAAAAACGGTGGCCGCGCTATTGCAGCGTCCCACGCTGAGTTCGGCGACCATTATCTTTACTGCGAGGGGAACCCATCGCTGCTTTTCACCGAGAATGAAACAAACAACCATCGGCTCTTCGGCTCGCCCAACGCCTCACTCTACGTGAAAGATGGCGTTAACGATTTCATCGTGGCGGGCAGGCTAGACGCGGTCAATCCTCGACAGGTGGGAACCAAAGCTGCCGCGCAGTATTGTCTGGAAATAGGGCCAGGACAGACCGCCGTCGTCCGGCTGCGGCTGACCGATCTTGCGCCAGACTCCGTCGGCGATCTCTTTGGCCAATTCGAACAAACCCAGGACCAGCGCCGCCGGGAGGCCGACGAGTTCTACCGCGCGATAACGCCCGCCGGCGTCAGCGCGGACGAGGCTAATGTGATGCGGCAGGCTCTGGCGGGGATGCTTTGGGGCAAGCAGTATTATTACTTCGATCTGGAAAAGTGGCTCGCGGAACACGGCGTCGATTCGACGCAAACGGAAGGCCGCCAGGTTCGCAACCGCGAATGGCACCACATGATCAACGACAGCATCATCTCGATGCCGGACAAATGGGAATATCCCTGGTTCGCTGCCTGGGACCTGGCATTTCATACCATTGCCCTGTCGATCGTCGATGTCGACTTCGCAAAGCAGCAGCTCGATCTGATGCTGCAGACCTACTACCTGCATCCGACCGGGCAAATCCCTGCCTATGAATGGAATTTTAGCGACGTTAACCCGCCGGTACACGCCTGGGCCACGATCTTCCTGCACAGGACGGAACAAGCCCTGGGCCGTGAGCCTGATCTGGCGTTTCTCGCACGCGCATTCACCAAGCTCTCGCTGAACTTCACCTGGTGGTCCAACCGCAAGGATCGGTTCGGCAAGAATCTCTATGAGGGCGGCTTCCTTGGCCTGGACAATATCGGAGTCTTCGACCGCAGTGCACCGCTCCCTACCGGAGGCTATCTCGAGCAGGCTGATGGCACCGCCTGGATGGCACTGTTCTGCCAAAACATGCTTGAAATCGGCGTTGAACTCGCTGCGCGCGATCCGGCTTACGAGGATCTTGCAACGAAATTTGTTGAGCAGTTCCTGTGGATTGCCCGCGCGATGAACGCGACAGGGCAGGATGGCATGTGGGATGAGGCGGATGGGTTCTATTATGACGTCCTGCGCCTTCCCGATGGTCGTGCCCAGCGTCTGAAAGTCCGCTCGATCGTGGGCCTGCTCCCCGTGTGCGCCGTCACTGTCGCCGAGCCGTGGCAGCGGGAGCGCGTCCCCAACCTCATGAAGACCTTCACGGAACGTTTGCGACGGATGCCCGAACTGCTTGACAGCATTCATCGGACGGGGCCTGGTCATTTTGGTGTCGGGGAGCGTGGCATCATCGGTCTTGTGAACCGGGACCGGTTACGCCGAATCCTCTCTCGAATGCTCGACGAGAACGAATTCCTGAGCCCGTACGGAATTCGCGCGCTGTCCCGCCACCACGCGGAGCATCCGTTCGTATTCTCCGTCGATGGCAGCGAATACCGCGTGAACTACCTTCCGGCGGAATCAGATTCCGGTATGTTCGGCGGCAACTCCAACTGGCGTGGGCCGATCTGGATGCCGGTAAACGCTCTGCTGATCCGCGCCCTGCTACAATATTACTTATATTATGGGGATGACTTCAAAGTCGAATTTCCAACGGGATCCGGTAATTTGATGAATCTTTTCGAGGTAAGCCGGGAGATCGCGGGGCGGCTGACCAGTATCTTTCTGCAGGACAAATCGGGGCGTCGGCCGGTGTTTGGCGGAAGTGAAAAATTCCAGAGTGATCCTTACTGGCGGGATTGCCTCCAGTTCTACGAATATTTTCATGGCGACAACGGCGCGGGCATTGGAGCCAGCCATCAGACAGGATGGACTGGAGTCGTGGCGAAACTGATCGAACTCTTCGGACGCCTTGACGCGGGCGCGCTCCTGGCAGGCGGCAAGGCTGCCGCCTTTGAGTTAGCAAGAGACGTCTGAGGTGGTCCCCATCCATTGGACAGGAATCGGGAAGCGCTAAGAGAGACTCCCGCCGGTTACAAACCCCCCGCCCGTGCCAGAGGAGCGCTGAATCTGCTTAGCACGTCTTCCTGGTCGATTGAATCCTTTTGTTGCTGTTGTGGTGCCTGTGGGGATGTGGTCAACGCGCTTGCGTTGTCCACATATCCACAGGCTTGCGCGGCCTCGAAGATCTCGCGCGGCGTCCGGTATCCGAGGGCCTGGTGCAAACGCCTGTCGTTGTAAAACGTGAACCACGCGCCAATTCCGCTGCGCACTTTGGCAACCAAGGTGTAGGCCTTGATGAAGGTGAGTGGCGCGGGGCCAAACAGC
>Ga0302202_10003749_pt1 | contig 16526 bp, 16 predicted proteins | sample II_Bog_N3_3_FD_194579 | JGI IMG/M metagenome (GOLD analysis project Ga0302202, IMG submission 194579) | Peat permafrost microbial communities from Stordalen Mire near Abisko, Sweden - II_Bog_N3_3 | ecosystem: Environmental > Terrestrial > Soil > Wetlands > Peat | place: Sweden: Abisko...
CGGTTCGGTAGAATTTCTCCAATCCGGAATGGCGGAACGACTTGATCACATATGAACTGTATCGCTACGGTTTGCGGTTGTCAAGGCGTCTGCATTTTATGTCTGCGTCTTCGCTTGGCTATCATGCCCTTTTAGCCAAGGACCGCATGACAAATTCGGGGTCGGCGGCAATGACGATAAGAAGCGCGCGCGCAGCGGCTTCCGGCTGGCGACGGCCGAGGCCCGGGCCTGAAGGCCTTGTCGATTTGCTGTGTTTTCAGGGGGTTGAAACCCCCTGCTCCCTCCGGATTCTTCGATCTGCGATTGGGGGAATTGGGGCTTAGGCGGCTTCCCACCCATCGCCAGAAAAAAGCGATGGATGGGGCACCCGGCTACAGGCGGTTCGATTCTCCCTCCCCGGTCCCCAAAGGCAAGGGACCGGGGGCACCCTCAACCTGGTAATGCGCGGTGTGAGGCCAGGGCCACGCAAAGAGCTTCCCAAAAAGGTGAAAAACAAAACCATACCCGGGCAAAGTGTATTGCCGGCGCCAACAGGGGCTGGATGTGAGAGAAATATCTTCCCCAGGGCGGATCAGGTGAAGTGTTTTTCTTGACATCGCCTTTTACAGAGCCCGCCAGAGTGCGCTGGACGATCAGCGAAGGGCGCATCGCGTACACGAGTACACCTTGACAGCCAATTTATATCCGGGTAATATTATTTTACCCGGATATAAATGGATTGAGAGGCAAATATGAACCCAAGTTCCACCGCGTCCTACACGGCCTTTGCAGGCAGACGGCAGATTGCCAGCGGAGACCTGCGGTATGTCGTCCGCAAGGCACAGAATTCAAACATCCTTTGCGATCAACCACCGGTTCTGATCTTCAATGACATCACAGGCGAAGTCGTCGATGTGGATCTTCGCGGAGCGCCACAGGAACTCTCACATCAATCAACGGGAGTCGAGAACGACGCCGCGCCGAAGACCGAGCCAACGCTGCCGGATGCGGGAGCGCGAGGCCCGGGGCGTCCGAAACTGGGCGTTGTGGCTCGAGAAGTGACGCTTTTGCCGCGCCACTGGGAATGGCTGGCGACTCAGCCTGGGGGAGCCTCGGTGGCGCTGCGCAAACTCGTGGAACAGGCCAGGCGTGCGAATCAGAGCAGGGATCGATTGCGGCTCGCCCAAGAGGCAGCTTACCGATTTCTCTCCGCCATGGCGGGAAACGAACCGGGCTTTGAAGAAGCAACGCGAGCTCTGTTTGCGGGAAATCGGGAACGCTTCGCCAAGCTGGTTGCTCCCTGGCCGGTCGATGTCCGAGACCATGCGAGGAAGGTCGCCGGTCGCGCATTTGAGTCTCTTGACGCCGGGCATGTGCCGCAAACCAAGCCCTGCTACACGCTGGACGAGTTGTTGGCCACCTGCGATTATTCCCAGCCAATACCGCCGGAAGACAGGGAGTGGGTTGACGCGCCCACTGTTGGCTGTGAACTGCCGTGAATCGCTGCACCCGGTTGCGAGAAAAGACTTGCATCTGTTCTCGGATCGGCACTAAGCTTAGCGCTCGTGGTGGTAGGCACGCGAATTGGACACCGGCCCCGCACAAGTTTCGCGCGACGGTCAACGTGTCTTTCTCGCTGCATCAAGTTTCAGCAACTGCTTTCAGACCGCCAGCACGGCATCTGGGAGCGGTTCGTGCAATTCTCCGCTGTCACCCTGAGAAGGAGCCGTTATGGCTACACTGCCTTTCCCTTGTACCGCAACTCCACTTAGCGCGGACGGTGTTCAGACTGCGATCGATACGCTTGGGGTCGATGCCGCAACGCTTTGGGCCATGCTTCGCGTGGAGACCAAGGGGTGCGGCTATCTGGCCAGCAGGCGTCCACAGATTCTGTTCGAGCGCCACCTATTCTCGCAGCTTACCGACGGGGCGTGGGATGCAACCGCGCCCGATATCAGCGATCCGCAGCCGGGCGGCTACGGCGCCGGCGGCGAGTTCCAGTACACCCGCCTGGGCGAGGCATATAGCATCAATCCCGCCGACCCTGACGATCCCTCGGTTCCCACGGATACGCGCACGGCGGCACTGCAAAGCGCATCCTGGGGACTGGGACAGGTTTTGGGCACCAACGCCGCTTCAGTGGGATTTGTTTCGGTGCAGGACATGGTGACCGCCATGGCCGATTCGGAAGACGCGCAATTGCAGGCGGTGGTCGGCTTCATCCAGGCGAACAATCTGCAGGCTCCCTTGCAGCAGCAGGATTGGGCGACCTACGCCAGAAGGTACAACGGTCCCAGTTACGCGAAAAACCAGTACGACACCAAGCTGGCTCAGGCGTATGCGCTCTTTCAGGATGCGACCAAGGTTCCCGACCTGAACGTCCGGGCCGGGCAGTTGCTGCTGCTACTTCTGGACTTTAACCCCGGTGGAGTTGACGGCGCACTTGGACCCAAGACGCTCGCGGCCTTGAACAGCTTCCAGAGCCAGCAAGGGCTGCCTCTGACTACGGGGATCGACGCGAGTGTGGTGGCGAGCTTGACGGCGGCACTTCCGGCTGCGCCGAATCTCTCACTCAGCTGATTGAAGGATTGCCGATAGGCACTGTGGCATGCAAGCGCAGGCGGCATAGCCGAGGAGGATTCCGATGTTTTCGATACCCGGCGCAATGCTCTACTCGGACTGGAGCCTGTTTCTGCTTCGGCTCATGGTGGCGATTGTGTTTGGAAGCAGTGGATTTAACGATTTGAAGTCGCCACGGCAGCGGGCGGAAAGCCTGGGGATGAGCGTGGGGTTCACGGTGTTTCTGGGCATCGCGGAGCTGGCGGGCGCGATGGGGCTGGTGGCGGGCGTGTTGACGCAGTGGGCGGCGCTTGGGCTGATCCTGGTGATGCTGGGCGCGATTTATTTGAAGGTGGCGAAGTGGAAGACGGGTTTCTGGGGTGAGAAGTCGATGGGCTGGCATTATGACTTGATGTTCGTGGCGATGAACCTTGTGATTCTGTGCACGGGCGGAGGACGGATTGCGCTGATGCCGGTTTGAGCTGCGTGGGAAGAAACTACGATACAAGCTCAACAAAAAAAGGGGCAGCGAAAAGGGCCCGAGCTTAAAGGCAGGATTTACGAATACCTTTTTTTCAGGGGCCTGAAGGCCCCTGCTCCCTCCGCAAGAGCGAACCACATCTCTAAATTCAGTTGAGTATCAACGCTGGCAATCGCCCAGTAGACTAAACTGTTGTATCTTGGCTGCAACACCCATTGGAGGCTAAAGTGCCGTTCCTGAAATCCTTGCGCTTGGATGGGATTCTTTCGTTCGCTCCGAATTCGGAGCCGATTCCGTTGCAGCCGTTGAATGTCCTGATCGGACCCAACGGCTCGGGAAAGTCGAATCTGATCGAAGGGATCGAGTTGCTCCACGCGACGGCGACGGGATTTGCGAGTGCTATCCGTGAAGGCGGAGGCGTGCGGGAGTGGCTTTGGAAGGGGGAAGATGCCAGCGGAGTTGGAACGATTGAAGCACATGTTGAAAGCTATGGCTTTGCCCAACGCTCGCCCGTATACGGGGGATTGGAACCTGTTGAAGCTCCAACGCTTCGTTATAGGGTTTCCTTTGCTGCATTGGGCCAACGAGTTGAAATCACGGACGAAATCATTGATGATGCTACTGCAACCTATGAAAGTTTTGTTGACGGGGCATTTTTTTACTATCGCTATAGGAACGGCGACGCCATTGTTAGCCCAGTAAAGGCAACAGGCAAGCTTTACAAGCCACGCTTGAAAACCAGGGAGCAAAGGCAGCTCGATGTAAAGGCGCTTGAATTTGATGAGTCTGTACTATCACAACTCATGGACCCGTCAACCTATCCTGAGCTAACTGAGCTTGGAAGGCAGTTTGAAGGCATCAGGAGCTTCCGCGAGTGGAGCTTTGGGCGCGATGCGGAAGTTCGCAAACCGCAGCCAGCCGATTTGCCCGCAGACAGTCTCGCGCATGACTCGCGCAACTTAGGACTAATCCTCAACCAACTCGAACATTCCGGCGCATGGTCGGAATTCAATGGTTACTTGAAGCGGTTCCTGCCACGATTTGATCGGTTCAGTACGCGCATTGAGGGTGGAACGGTTCAGTTCTATCTCCATGAGGCTGGGTTGAAGCAGCCAGTTCCCGCCACGCGTCTTTCCGACGGAACGATTCGCTTCATGGCGATTCTGGCTCAGTTGCTTTCTCCAACGCCGCCGCCGTTGATCTGCATGGAAGAGCCGGAACTCGGCCTTCATCCCGACGCAATCGCTTTGCTGGCTGGCTTGTTGCAGGAAGCTTCTGCGAGAACACAACTGATTGTTACCACACACTCGGATGCGCTGGTCTCCGCGCTGACCGAAGTTGCTGACTCGGTGTTGGTTTGCGAGTACCTTGGCGGCACGGTTTTCAAGAGGGTCGAATCCGAGAAGCTGCGCTTTTGGCTGGATAAGTACAGGCTCGGAGAGATTTGGCGTATCGGCGAGATTGGGGGCAATCTGTGACCGATATCGCTGTGTATGTCGAAGGCGGCGGCAACGGCAAGGAGCAGAAGGCGGAGTTGAGGCGGGGATTCGATGCCTTGTTTGCGCAGGAGAAATCGCTAGCAAGCGGCAAGCGCCTCAGCCTTGCTTTCATCTGCTGTGGGGGAAGACAGGAGGCATACGAAGCTTTCCGGAATGCGCTGGTAGTCAATCGCGAGAGAATAAACGCGCTGCTTGTGGACTCGGAATCGGCGATGGCCCCAGCCGCCAGCGATACGGCTCAGGATGCTCTGATTCGGGTAGCTCATCTCAGACAACGGCAAGGAGCCGGGGCGCGGGGACAAGGGGACGGCTGGGATTTATCGAACGACGTAGCAGTGCGAGTGCATTTGATGGTGCAGTGCATGGAAGCGTGGATCGTCGCCGACTCGGACAAGTTGGAAGAGTTCTACAAGAAGGAGTTCAGGCGGGAGAGTCTTCCGAAACGGACTGAGCTGGAAGAAGAACCGAAGGCGGATATCTACTCAAAACTGGAGAGGGCGACGGAAGGAACGCAAAAAGGCAAGTACGGAAAGATCAAACACGCAAGCAAGCTTCTGGGAATGATCCGGCCAGAGGAGATTTCAAAGCACTGTCCACGCTTCACAATTTTCCGGGAGTGGTTGATCGAATCCATCGAGGCCCAGCCCATGTCGACGCGAGGCGCCCGGCGAGATTAACGGTCTGGAGTGAATGTCGAGCATGCCGAAAAACGCCCCGCAGGGGCTGAAGCCCATGATGATTCCGAGGCACTTGCGGCACGACTGAAGTCGTGCCCTTTCAAAGAAATGAGTTTTTCCGCAACCTGTAAAGTCGCGCCCATTCAAAGGCCGACTCTCACCACTGGCCGCTACCCCTTGCGGCGGTAGAGGACCTGGAACTCGTAGCCGGGGTTGGTGGGGAAGAGGGTGGCTACATGGCGAAGGCGCTCGGCCAGCGCAGGGGCGGCCAGCAGAGGGTACTCTCGCTCACGCAGGTCGTGGTAGTCGAAGTCAACGGCCAGGGAGAGCATGTAGACGGCTAACGCGTCGGAGAAGGACGACTCGTAATAGCTGCCACGGGACCGCTCGTCGATGATTTTTTTGCCGTTCAGGCTGTCCTGGGCCCGGCGGCGGGTCTCCCAGGCGTCCTGGCTGGTTTCTCCGCGGACCTGCGCCTCGGCCTGCGACCAGACCAGGGAGGAGAAGCTCTCAGGAACGCCTGCGGCATCGACAAAGTTGTGGGCCACGTTGATGAAGAACTCGAATGCCAGGCCGAAGCGGTCCTCGACCAGGCGGGTGGAGATAAAGACGGCCTCGGTGGCGCCGAAGGCCGCGTTGCGGTGGCAGATGGCGCGGTCGCCCAGATCGACATTGTAGCCGGGGGCGATCATGGTTTCGCCGGTGTCGGCAATGGCCAGAGGGACGAAGTAGTAGGCACGGTTTTGAAGCGCAGGAGCAAGAGTGGCCGGCACCGCGCCAACCAGTTGTTCGAGGTCGTGCTCGGAGACGCGGGTTTCTCCCCAGGCGGCGTAATGGATGCCGTTGGCGGCCTGCGCCACGGTTACCTGGGTGGCGACCTTTTCCGCGTGCCAAAGCTCGATTTGTGCGCTGGTAGACATTCAACTGTATTCTAGACGACGAGGGCCATGGAGATGAATGCAACCGCAAAGACACAACACCGGGGCGGTGGAACGGTGCTTGGCTTTCCGCTGGAAGGCTTCGGGCTGCTGACCAGCTTGCTGCTTTCGGTGGCCGCGGCGTTTTTCACTTTTTTTGCCACGACATGCATTGCGATCTTTTCGCTGCTGGCTTGGAACCTGATTGGCCGCCACGCGGTGAACTATGCTGACAGCTATCTTTACGTCGGGTTTCCCGCTGGGGTGCTGGTGCTGGTTGTGGCGCTGCCGGTGTTTGGCACGCTGTGGGTGCGGTCAAGAGTGAGCCAGTAGTGTTCTTCAAACAGATTCGTGCTCGCGGAAGCAGCGGCCATCCCGCGAGGTTGACTGAAAGTTCGCTGAACATATCCCGTCTGCCGCAGGGCTGAACACTCGCCCCATTTCGCGCGCCAATTCCAAAATCGTGGGCTTTGAAGGCAAGGCCATGCCCCTCTTGACTTCGCGAAAATCAAGAGGACGGAATTGACAGAAATCAACGGGCGGTGCTAGATTTCCGGTGCCATATGTAAACCATTACATTTTGGCGCGTAATTCACCTCCCTGCAAGGTGGAGGGATCAAGCACGATTGGCCGCCCAGGAGCCGGTACCCGCCTCCACGCTCACCGCCCTCCCCGAACCGCCGGTTGCTCCGAACCAGCCCTCCCCCAAGAAAGGACTCTGAGGCTATGTCTTGGCAAATCTCCACGTTCAAAATGCGGAAAGACCCTGGAAAAACACTCCTTCACGCGTCTTTAACGGCAGCAGCGATCCTCTGCATGCCCGTTTGCGTCGCCTGGTGCCAGACCAGCGCCAGCGTCTCGGTCAATGCCACTTCCGTTTCCGCCACCGTGCCGCCTGAAGGCTATGGCGTCGATACCGCAGTCTACGATGCCTATCTCGTCAGCAGCGGCGTGGCGGGCGAACTCCAGTCCGCGGGAATCAACGCGATCCGATATCCCGGCGGCTCCTATGCGGACATCTTCAACTTCATCAGCGGGACCGACCAGACGCTCAACGGCGGTTACTTCGCCCCCGGCGACACATTCAATAATTTCATGAGCGACCTCGTCGTTCCGTCAGGGGCCAAGGCTGTCATCACCGTCAATTACGGTTCCAACAATGGAGCCACGGGTCCGGCCCCGCCCAGCGAGGCAGCATCCTGGGTTCAGTATGCCAATGTCACCAACAACTACGGCATCGTGTACTGGGAGATCGGCAACGAGGTCTATGGCAACGGCTATTACAGCACCAGCCTTGACTGGGAAGAAGATTTGCATGACACCGACACAACCCCGGCCGATCGTGTCGGCAACTCGGCGCTTTCGCCCACCGCGTACGGCACCAATGCGGCGGCGTTCGTGAAGGCCATGAAGGCTGTCGACCCGAGCATCAAGTGCGGCGTCTTCGTTAACACCGCGAGCTACTACACCAACTGGGACGAGGACGTTCTCAAGGCAATATCGAGTGCCCTGAACGGCTCCGGCTACACTTTGGACTTCGTGATCGTACACTGGTATCCGAGCGGCTCGGATGCGCAGATTCTCGCGGCGCAGTCGGGTATCGCGGCGCAGGTCTCGCAGATCCGCGCAGACATCAACAACTACTACACGCTGAGCAATAAGGGCGCCATTCAGATTGCCATCACCGAGTCCGGTCCCGGCGTGGCAGGCGGCGATTTCCCGTTCCTCTTCGCCACCGACAATTACCTCACCTGGCTTGAAAACGGCGCGTCCAACGTGGAATACCAGGAGCTGCACAACGGCTTCCTCGAGTCCAGCAGCACCGACTGGACGACGCCTTACGGACCCTGGTACGGCGCCAGCCTCAGCAGCACCGTTGCGCGGGTCGGGGATAACCTGATTTCAGCCAGCTCCAACAACTCCCTCCTGCGCGCGCACGCAGTCAACCGAACCGACGGGAAGGTCGGGGTAGTGCTCATCAACGACGACCCAAATAACAGCACCAAAGTCAGCGTCAGCATTTCCAACGCCACGCTTTCCACCTCCGGTACTCAATACAGCTTTGGCAATGCAAACTTCTCCAGCGGGAGTTCCACCGCTAACTCAGGCATCGGCGAAAGTAACATCGGCGGGGTGGGGAACAGCTTTACGGTTACGGTGCCGGCTTACTCCGCGACTGCCGTCCTTATCCCCATAACCAGCGGCTGCACGCCAACGGCGATAACTCCATATCTGCAGGTCAACGGAGGAACCTGGGAAGAGGAGTCATCCGCGACCGTAGCTTCCGGCGCCACGGTAAACCTTGGGCCGCAACCCTCAAGCGGCGGTTCCTGGAGCTGGTCCGGACCCAATGGATACTCCTCCACGTCGCGGCAGATAAACGCCATCCCGTTGAGCTCAGGCGCGAACAACTACGTCGCCACTTACACCAATTCCGGCGGATGCAAGAGCACTGAGACGTTTGTCATCACCGTGACCGGCGGCAGCAACCTGATCGCGAACGGGACTTACATCGTCACGAGCGTTCACAGCGGCCTGGCCCTCGGCGATCCCGGCTCCTCGACGACCGAAGGCATCGATATGGAGCAGCTTACGGTCACGGACGGCACCAATCAGCAATGGACGGTTAACAACCTCGGCAGCAATGTCATCACGCTGACCAATGTCGCCAGCGGCTATCTGCTGGACGTGACCGGAGCTTCGAAATCGAACAGCGCTTTGGTCGATCAGTGGCCCGCCACCGGCAATGCAAACCAGCGATGGAATGTAGTTTCCCTGGGTGGGGGCGCGTACGAATTGACCAATGTCAACAGCGGATTGGCGCTGGACGTCTATGGTGGGTCGTCAACCTCCGGGGCCGACATCGATCAGTACACCTACGGAGGCAATTCCTGGCAGCAATGGAAATTCGCCAGCTATTGATTGGCCGGCCCGGAATCCAGGCTTGCGGGATCAAGCGCAAGCCTGGGTTCTCAGGATGGTGGATTCGATTCAGGGAGTGTCTGACAAATTGCGGGATTGGAGCGACTTGTGGCGCGGCGCCAGAACGCCGAGGTTCTTTGGAATCCCGCCGGACCTTTCAAGATGACGGAATTCCCTGTGCGTGTCAGTTCCCGGCTGGTTTGGGGTTTGCCCGGTCGTATTTTGCCAGCTTGATTTTCTTGGCGAGGCCGAGCTTTGACAGCAGCCAGATGCCATAGAAGTTGGGATCGACTTCGTACCAGCGGAAGCCGTGGCGCGCGGAAACGGGGTGCGCATGGTGGTTGTTGTGCCAGCCTTCTCCGCCGCTGACCAGAGCTACCCACCAGTTGTTGCGGGAGTCGTCGCGCGTTTCAAATCGGCGGCTGCCCCACAGGTGCGTTGCCGAGTTCACCAGCCAGGTGGCGTGGAGACCCAGCGTAACCCGCATGAATGCTCCCCAGAGCAACATGCCAACTGCGCTCATGGGACCACCTGCGAGCCATCCGCCGCCGAACAGCACGACGCCGCTTGCGACCAGGGGAATCCAGTGATACTTGCTCAGCCAGACGTGGAAGCGGTCTTTGGCCAGGTCGGGAACATAGCGGGAGAGAACCTCGGTTTGCATGTGCAGGGTATTGCCCCAGAGAAGCCAGCCGGTATGCGCCCACCATCCGCCTTCGCGGGGCGAGTGCGGGTCGCCTTCCTGATCGCTTAGTTGGTGATGCACGCGATGCGTGGACACCCAGAAGACCGGGCCACCTTCAAGCGCGAGTGTGGCGCAGATGGCCATAAAATACTCGAGCCACTTGGGGACCTGGTATCCGCGATGGGTGAGAAGCCGGTGGTAGCACATGCCAATGCCGACATTGATTGCCACTACGTAGAGCACCAGCGTAACCAGCAGCCGCTGCCAAGTGAAGAAGAACAGAGCTGCCAGCGCGCCCAGGTGAAAAACGATGATCACACTCAGCGTCAACCAGTTGATGCCTTCGCCGACGGACGCGGCGCGCCCCATGTGAATCTCCTGCCGCGCAGGAATGGCGCGAGCTACAACCGGGGCGGGGGACTCGGGCAGAGCAGGAATGACGATGGTTGAACTTGCGGCGACGATTTCGGGGGAAGGGGCGGTTGCGGCTACTGATGCCATATTTACAGAGGATCCTTGGAGAGTGGCAACACGCCCACCCTATTGCAAATTGTAAAGGATACAACGCGCAAACCGTGGCCGGTCCCGCTTAAGTTGTACTCAAAAAGGCGAGATTTCCCGCCTAAATGAGCAGTATTGAACACCAGGTGGCGATTGAATGCTCCGCTATCGTTCGGCTCCGGACCGCGCCTCGTGATGAACTGTGCCTTGATTGATGGGAGGTGGTCCATTTCCTGTTGCCGGAACGCGAGACAGCCTTGGGGAAGCTATGATTAAGCTCCAGGACCACACCAACTTTCCCTCAGGGGCTGAAGCCCACACTGATTTGGCTGCGTCGGCGGCACGACTGAAGTCGTGCCCTTTCAAAACATCGACTCAATCATAGGCTCCTTGGTAATCGCAGCGGTTGGAAAGTACTTAATTGCTGGCTTCCACGCCGAAGTCGCCGCCGCCACTGACAAACAGCTTTTCGGCCTGTCCGCGCGTCACCCGATACAGGGCGAACTGGCGTTGGGTTGCGCCTCTAAGTTCGAAGAGCAGTTCGCCGCGGTTATCGGCCATTGCGTCTACGGCGTCGACCAAGCGCAACCTGGGTCTCTCATCGAGGTGTGCGCCATCGGTCACGTTTTTAAGCAAGACAAGGGCATTGCCGTAGAAATCCGGCTGGGCGACCAGGGTGACGAATCTCTGTTGTGCAGGCGGCCCGTCGGTGTGGGCAGTGAGAACCATAGTGGCTCCTGAGTTGTAGGCAAGCTCGAATACACGGAACTCCTCGCCCAGCAGCGGCGCGGGAGGCGGCGGCTCAGGAGCGGCCGCCGATTTGGCATTTCTCCGAGTCGATGTTTTCTTCGGTGTTGGCGGCGGTGGGGGTGGGTTCAGGCCCAATGCGCCGCGGGCAATGTCTTCCAGCGCCGACTTCATTTTGTCTTCATCGTCCGGGTTCGTCCACGAATAGTTCCACGAGTGGTCCGGGCGGGTTTTGGAGTCTGAGACAGCCACGGCCTGCTGCAGATCGGTCGGCAGGCCCATAAGACTGGGATTCACGGTGAGACCATTGCTGTCGGACTTGCCGCGGCGGAGTCTGGGCCGGTCAGGATCGGTGACGTCGGGCAGTGAATCGACATGACCGGTGTCCTCGGGCTTCTTCCGGGATTTCTTGAGAACGGGGCGGTCAGGATCATCGGACTGCGCGGTGCCGCCAGACGATCCGCTATCGGAGTCTTTCTTGTGAAGTGTGGGCCGGTCGGGGTCAGGTGGAGCGGCGGAATCTGTACTTGCGGAGTTCGAACCGCCTCCAGATTGGCCTGAACTGGGTTGACTGGAACCGCTGTCGCTGGAGGGCTTCTTGTGGAGGGTGGGCCGGTCGGGGTCTGTGGCCGGCGCCGGATCGCTCGATCCGGACCCAGAGCCGGTCCCTGCCGAGGGCGCATCGGCGGCGTGATGCTTGCGATGCAGGACCGGCTCGTCGCTTTGCACATCGTCATCGATATGGATCTTCGCGAGGTCCTTCGCAGACGGCCTGGGCTTTGGGGCGGGCATCGCTTTCCATGCTCCATAGCCTACCCAGGAGCCCTGTTCCTGACCGGCATTCTTCAGGTCGTAGAGTCCCACTGGCTTGCCATCTTGCTCGAGTTCGTACTCGACTTCGCCGGTAAGCGCAAGCGGCTCGGGGCGGGCCATGTAGATGCCGCCATCCTCAAGTTTGCCGCCGTCGAGGACAGCCACGGGAACGAGGCGGCTTGTCTTCGGCTTGCCTGCGTCGCCGGTCCACTCGAGGACGGCGATGGCGCGCAGTTCGGGGGTCTCCTTGCCTGTTTTTGCCACCTGGCCGGGGTATTGCGCGAGAGCCGGCAGCGTCGCACACAACGCGGCTGCGGTGAGGAGGAGTCGTATCCCACGCTTGACGCAAAAACTGCGGCGCGGTGAGGATGGGGCACCCACAGCTACAGATGGGGAACACTCCCCGGTCCCCAAAGGCGAGGGACCTGGGGCACCCGGATTCGCACCCAGGTTCAAGCGGAAGCCAGGAACTTTTGTTGTGGGCGGTGACATCTGCCGCCCAACTCGGAAATAATCGAAACCGATGGCCACCAAGGGCCCTCCATCCAGCTTACGAGGAACTCTTCCATGGAACTTAACGAAAAAGTCGCCGACTTTACGCTACAAACCGACGAGGACAAGACCGCAAGTTTGTCAGACTATGCCGACAAACCTGTCGTACTCTTCTTTTACCCCAGGGCGAACACTCCTGGCTGCACGATTGAGGCCTGCGGCTTTCGAGACACGTTTACAAAGCTGCTGGCGGCGGGCGCCGTGGTGCTGGGCATCTCGCGCGACACGCCCAGGGACCAAGCCAAGTTCCGCGCCAAATACGACCTGCCATATACGCTCCTTGCAGATGTAGACGAGAAAGTATGCAATCAGTTTGGCGTGATGAAGGAAAAGAACATGTATGGGAAGAAAGTGTGGGGTATTGAGCGGACCACGTTTGTGATCGGCCCGGACCAGACACTGCTGCATATCTTTCCCAAGGTTACGCCCGCTGGGCATGCGGAAGAGGTTCTGGCGCTGATTGAGGAATGGAACAAGGGACACAAATAGAGCGCGGGGCGCGAGCCTTCAGCCTCATTCCGGCCTTCGAGGAAGAGGCGATCGAGGGGTTGGGCCGCGCAATGGAGCGGTCATTTTTTGAGGCCCCGCCGGAGCTGGTGGCTCCGCGCCTGCTGGGGAAGCTGCTTGCGGTGAAAACGAACGGCGGGCTGATGGCTGGGCGGATTGTGGAGACGGAGGCCTACCTTGGTCCGCACAATGATCCGCCCGATGCTGCCGCACATGCGTTTCGCGGGCCTACGCCGCGGAATCGCGTTCTGTTTGGTCCGGCGGCGCACGCCTATGTGTATGCGATTTATGGACGCTATTTTTGCATGAACATTACGTGCGAAACGGCTGGCCGGGCCGGATGCGTGCTGCTGCGGGCGCTGGAGCCAGTGGCTGGAGCCGATCAGATGGCTCGCAATCGGGGACTGAAGGCCGGCGCGGCGGGTAAGCTGCTCACGAGCGGCCCCAGCCGGCTCTGCCAGGCGCTTGGATTGACCCGCGCGGCGCATGACGGGCTGGATTTGCTCGATGGCGCAAGTCCGCTGCAGGTACTCGATGACAGCTTTCCGGTGTCAGAAGTGATGGTGACGGCGCGAATCGGGATTAACGTGGCGGTGGATTTGCCGCTGCGCTTTGCGCTTCCCGAGCACAAATGCGTCTCGGGTCCGAAAAGACTAGCGGGAAAACGCGTCCGAATCGGGTAGAATTTCGTCCATTGGAACAATCCGACCTGCGAGGAAAATTTCCGCTTGAAGCCAACTTCCCTGTCCCTGCCATTTGGCGCCGTTGCTCTGCTGACCTCGGTCGCCTTTGCCATTGCAACCCTAGCCCAGGCTCCGCCGACTCCGCAAGCGCAACCGCCAGCGGCCGGTGGGGCGACGCCGCATCACGAGCGCAGCTTCCCCGCTCCTACCAATCTGAAAGTGCTGCCTAAGACGATGACCGGGCAGGAGGTTCACGAACTGATGGAAACGTGGGAGGGCTCGCTGGGGGTTAAGTGCAGCACCTGCCATGCGGCAAACCCCAATGACATTGGCCCCAATGGCCGGCCGCGGCTGAACTTTGCCGACGACTCGAAGGCTGAGAAGGCAACCGCGCGGTTGATGTATGCCATGACGGAGGACATCAACAAGAATTACGTCGCGAAGGTTCCAGACGTCGAAAACAAGGTGACTTGCGGCACTTGCCATCGCGGCCATCTGGATCCGGAGGTGTTCGTTCTTCCGCCGGATGAACATGACCATTTCGGGCCGCCTCCGGGGCAAGGGGCACCGCAAGGCCCGCCGCCGCAGCCGAAATAAGGTTGGCGCCGCAGGTGTAAGCAGCGAGAGCCGGAGCGGCCGGCTCTCGCGATGACACGTATTCGTAAAGAGCCAGAGATTTGTAAAGAGCTATCGAGACGCAGGTCCTTCGGCTCCGCTCAGGATGACAGATACTTATAAAAAGCTAAAGGGCAAAAGAGCGACAAGCCCCGATTCAGGGCGCTTTCGGAATTCGTTTGCCGATTCAAAAGGGCCTGTTTTTGGGCGGTTTTTGCTCGAAGACGGGCCTTTTGAGCCGGAGAGGGGGCGGCAATCAGGGAGGTGATCCAGGCCCCCTAAAGCAAATTCAAGCCCGCCGGGAATGCCTTGAAATCTCCATCCCGGGTAATGAGGGCAATATCGGCGTCAATGCAGCATTGTGCGATCAAGGCGTCGCCAAGCCGAGCCTTCCTTTTCTGAGCGAGAACCTTTGCGCGAAGTCTTCCGGCTCGGCGCCAGAATCCGTCCTTCAACGCCAGCAGTGGGAGTTCGAGGAGAGTTTGTGCTACAGAAGCAGAGAGTTCAGGATCACTCAGCAATTCTGTGAGTACCGGAGGCGGCATTACGACTTGGCGGGATTGAAGCGCCCTGGCCAGCGCGAGAACGTCCTCTCCCTGCTCTCCCTCGAAGAATGAGATCCAGGTACTGGTGTCGGCTGCGATCATCGGTCTGCCTTCAATTCCTCAAGTGTTTTTGAGAATCGAACTTTTCCCTGAAGTTGAAGAAGACGCTCGTATGCTCTCCCTGCCGCAACCAGTTCAAGCCCCGTACGGATGGTTTGAGTGATCCCGGCGCCGCTTGCCTTTTGCGCCTTGCTGAGAAGGTCTGCGGGAACTTCCACGGTAATTTTCCGCGCTACCGGCATTCCGATTCTCCTTTACCATATTGTATACCAGCATCGAGTATGGGGTGCGGTCTGCCGGACGGCCCACGTCTCGCCTCTGAGAATTGGGAGTGTTTAACTTCGGGATTGGCGATAGTACGACCCGAATCCGAAAATCTAGTCTGAAAGCCGTCCTTTAATACTTCCTCGTGCCCTTAATCTGCGGACGCACTCTCTTTGGCCTTTTCCCGTCCTGCTGTTGGCATGATGTCCTCTTTGTCTGTGCATATTGACCATTGAGTCATGCAGTTAAAGTTGACATCGAAAACCTGTGCCCGTTCTGCTTTCGGCAAATCCGGGAGAGCACTAACATAGATCGCCACGCAGTTCATACAACCCGATGGGCCCCAGATTCGATAGTCCGGTTTCTCAGTCAGTCGCGTATCGCGAGACAGTTCCGGGAGGGCGCTGACCAGCGATGCACGGCCGAATAGTTGGTAAGCACCCGAGGAGTATGGGACGTAGCCTGGGACTCTCAAAAACAATTTTCGCTCTTCGCGTGTGCCGTATCCCTTTGGTACAACCACCCCAACATAAAACGACGCGCTCGATAACAGATTCCCATTAGTTTTGAGCGTGAGCTGTGAGGACGGCATGTGATCGTGGGCGAGCCGGGTTAATAGGAACCATCGGGAGTAGCCCCACACATTGCCCATTGTGTACTCGCACTCAGCAACCCCGCAGTCCACATTTTCAGTCAGAGAACTCGAAAACCGCCTGCGCAAAACTTCGATATCCGCCTTCGTAGTCTCCCCAAGACGCAGCTTCAGAAACTCCGCGTACATCGCTTCAGAGCGCGATTGGACGGCAGATTCCCGGCAGTGCACCCAAAGCAAAAGAAGGCCATATGCGAAGGACAAGCTCAATGTGGAGACTAATCCCAATCGCCCGAGCTTCGCCGCTCGCATTCTGGTCATTGCAAATTACTCACGATCCAGCGTCTTCTTGCTTAGACACCAGCGGTTTGCGAGTTGTTCCAGGAGTGTTGTCGGCTATTCGGAAATTTCTCAATACTTCCGGCGCGGCGTCGGGGACGCATTATCTGCTTGACTTCCTCTGCTTACTGTGTATACTCAGTATATTGACATGCACAGTGACATCGTAATCTCACAATCCGATGGACGGCCGATGTACCTGCAGATTATGGAGCAGGTGAAGCAGCGGGTTGCTGTTGGGGAGTGGGCGCCGGGTGAGGAGATTCCTTCGATTCGGCAGCTTGCGGTGGCGCTGCGAGTGAGTGTGATCACGGTGAAGCGCGCCTATCTGGAACTGGAGCGCGAGGGCGTGATTTTGACCCAGCAGGGCAAGGGGTCTGTGGTCGCACCCGATCCTGAGCTGGGTGCGCGGCTTTACGACGAAGAGTTTGTGGAACACATTGAGCAGGCGGCGCGGCTGGGAACGCTGCTTGGCCTGAGCGGCGAAGAGATTGCCCGCCGGACAGAGGAAGCGACAAAGCGGCTGGGCGAGAGCCGGACAGATGCGAACCGGATCAATGCGGACTGGACTAACGACGCCCGGACCGCC
>Ga0302202_10003752_pt1 | contig 16525 bp, 15 predicted proteins | sample II_Bog_N3_3_FD_194579 | JGI IMG/M metagenome (GOLD analysis project Ga0302202, IMG submission 194579) | Peat permafrost microbial communities from Stordalen Mire near Abisko, Sweden - II_Bog_N3_3 | ecosystem: Environmental > Terrestrial > Soil > Wetlands > Peat | place: Sweden: Abisko...
GCCTCATGTGGCCGTGGGTTCGCTGAGCTTGACCAGTGTCTTGCCGATATTGGCCCCGGTGAACAGGCCGTTGAGGGCATCGACGCAGGACTCGATGCCCTCAAAAATGGTCTGCCGGTGCTTGAGCCTGCCGTCGGCCTCCCACTGACGGAGCGAGGCGAAGGCTTCGTCGAAGCGGCCCCACTCGTCGAGCGCGTTGAAGCCCTGCATGAGCGCCGTCCTGGACAGCAGGTTCACGTAGTTGGCCGGCCCGGGGTGCTCCCCGGTCAGGTAGCTGGAGATGACGCCGCAGAGCACGACTCGCGCTTTGGGCGCCAGCCTGCCCAGCACGGCATTGAGGATCGGGCCGCCGACATTGTCGAAGTAGACGTCGACCCGTCGCGGGCAATGCTCCTTGAGCGCGGCCGGCAGGTCGTCATTTTTGTAGTCGATGCACGCGTCGAACCCGAAGTCCTCGACCACCGCGCGGCACTTCTCGGGGCCGCCCGCGATGCCTACCACGCGGGCACCCGCGATCTTGGCGATCTGCCCGGCCACCGATCCGGTGGCGCCGGCCGCCGCCGACACCACCACCGTCTCGCCCGGCTGAGGCTTGCCGATGTCGACCATCCCGAAGTACGCGGTGGCACCCGTCGGCCCGTACACCGACATGATCGCCAGTTGGTCGGCCTCGCCCGGGATGGGCGTGCAGAACACGTCATCGCGAACGATCGCGTACTCCTGAAAACCGGTCAGCGTGGTGATCACATCCCCGACTGCGTAGGCGTCACAGCGCGTCTCGATCACCTCGGCGATGCCCGCCGCCCGAATCACCTCACCCAGCTGCACCGGCGGAAGGTAGCCCGGCTGGTCGTCCAGCCAGGTCCGAACGGCGGCGTCGAGACCGACATAGGTGGTTCGGACCAGCGCCTCACCCTCGGCCGGCACGGGCGCCCGGGCGGTGACCAGCTCGGTGTCACGCGGCTGGACCAGCCCGGTTGGACGGTTACGCAACAAGATCTGGCGGTTCGGCAACTCGGGCACACGCTGAAACTACACATTCGGCACACGGGGTGGGAGCATTCCTGCATGGAACCGCAGGACAACCCGGAAGACCGGATCCGAGAACTCGAGCGCCCGCTGGCCGATACCGCGCACGCGTCCGAACTCGGCTTCGAAATTGGCAATGCGCCGCCGAGCGGTTACACATACCCGCCGCCGCCACCCGGCCCGGTGCCACCGCCGTTGACACCATCCCCGTACAGCTATGGCTATGGCAGCCCACCTCCCGGCATGGCGCGGCGATCGTCCTCGGGCAACCGGGTGTGGTGGATCCTGGCAGCGCTGTTCGTCGTCGGCGTGCTGGCGCTGGTGGGGATCATCGCCGCCTACGCCTCGCACAGATTTTCCCGGGGCAACCTCGTCGTTCCGTCCTCCCCGCCGGTCACCTCGCGGGTCATCAGCCCGCCCAGGGCTATCCCGCATAGCCCAGCCCCATCGTCGGTGACACCGCTACCGCCGCAGGGTGCCGAGCTCACCGTCACCGGGATCAACGAGAACCAAACGCTCACCTGCAACAACAACACCGTCACCGTCAGCGGCGTTTCCAACACGGTGGTGATCACCGGCCATTGCGCCAGCCTCACCGTGTCCGGCCTGAACAACGTGATCACCGTCGACGCCACCGACACGATCGACGCCTCCGGTCTCAACAACCAGGTCACATACCACTCGGGCTCGCCACAGGTCAGCAAATCCGGCGACGGCAACGTCGTCCAACGGGGCTGACCGCGTTATCGCGTTATGAAGGCTCTTCGGAATCGATATCGGAAGCGGAATCGAGATCTGGATCGTCGAGGACGCTGACCGCGATGCCATACGGCAGGAAGCGCACCTTGCGCTTCGGATCGAGGTTGTTCTTGTTTGCTCGCAACGCGTCGAGTTCGGTCGCATAGACCTGGTCGACTCGGGCGTCGCCGTCGGTGCCCACCGTGTAAATCGCCCACACCCCGTCGCCGGTCTCGCCGGTGGTCTCCGGATCGGAGCGGGGACGCCGTGACAGGTCTTCGAAGATCCCCGACCAACCCGTCCCGGAACCGAAACCGACAGGCCCGACAAACCTGCTGATCCGCTCGAACACGTCGCGCAGTCCCTCGCTGCCCTCTCTGATCACTCGATCGAAGTCATCGGGATCAAATCCGAACCCACCGTTGTCGCCCACGCGAACTCCTTACAACTGGTACCGATACGTCCAGTGTGCCCTTAGCGGCCAGCATCCGCCACGAGCAAGCTAGCCGCCAGGACCCAGGAACGGATTCTGCGAATCCGCACCAACCGGGTACTGCGGGAACTGCGGAACCTGATTCTTCGGAACGGGAATCGGTATCGGCATCGGCAGCAGCGGAACGTGAATCCACTCCGTCGTCATCGGCACCGTCGACGTTGTGGTGGACGGCGGGGGCGGCGGCTGGGTGGTCGTCGGCGGTGGCGGCGGGGGCTGGGTCGTCGTCATGACCGTCGTGGGCGTCGGCGCAGTTGTAACGGGCCTTGGCGGCGCAGGAGGCCTGGTGGTGACCACGTGCGGAGGCTGCGTGGTGACAATCACCGGCGGTGGTGGCGGCGGCGGCGGTGGTGGCGGCGGCGCCGCGCTGGGAACCGGCTCCGGGGTGGGCACCGGTACGGCCGTAGGAGGTGGGGGCGCGGGACTGGGCATCAGCGAGCTGACCGGGGGCACCGGCACGGGCACGATGGTAGGCACCACCGGGGCTTGACGGTTCTCTATGCCCGCCAGCGTGTAGGCCACACCGCCGATCGCGGTCATCGCCACCAGGGCGCACATACCGATGATCAATTGCGAAAACCGGAAGCGCGGCCACGAGGGCTCTTTGGGCGGCTCGATCAGGTTGAGCCGCATCGACCAGCCGGCCGCATTGTCTTCGTCGTAGGTGTCGCCGCAATACGGAACCCGTACGTCGCCGCCAAACTCGGTCTGCGACCAGGCCAACTCGCGATCCGTCAACGCGTCGTCGTCGATCACCAGCAAGTCGCCGGGGGGCAGTTCGATGACGTCGATACCGGCTGCCGCCACGGCCAGGCCGACTGACGTGTTCGAACGGATATCCAACTCCTCGCCGCGAGAGGCCAGCAGTAATGCGCCCGTGGCAGCCGCAAGAGCGGGCTGCGAGACGGTCACGACCGGTCTGCGGGAGTGCACCGAGAGGCGTTCATTGATAAGTGGAATGCTGGCGCCGCCACCGACGGTGACCACGGCGGCAAGGTCTGTCCAGCTCTTGGAGTAGCGAGCCAGCATCTTGTCGAACGCGAAAATGAAGCCGGTCAGCCGATCCTGTATCAGGTCCCCCAACTCGTCTCGAGTCAGCCGCATGGTGCACCGGCGGCCACCGAGCTCAGCAGCGAATTCGGTTACCGTATCGGTGGATAACCGCTCTTTTGCCGTTCTGCACTGCTCCCTGAGTTGGCCGAGTTGGCCGACGCCGGCGGTATTGGCCGGGTCAATGCCGCTGCCGTGTCCCAGTTCCTCGAAGACCCGGAGCAAAATGGCCTGGTCGATCTCATCGCCGGAGAAATCCGCGTAACGCAATGTGGCGCTGGCAGGTTGGAAATCGCCCGACAGGTCCACCAAGGTGGCGGACGTGCCGGTGCCGCCGAAATCGAGCAGACCCACCACGCCGGTTGCCGCCAGGCAAAGCTCCACGTTCGCCGCGGTCAGCGACGCGATCGCGTCCGAAACCAGGCGGGGCGCCATGCCGCTTCGGACGAAGCCCAGATGCGTTCGTAGGCCGTTGCGCAGCGCGCGGACTGTGTCGGATTTCCAGTACGCGGGAACGGCGATCGAGATATCTGATGAACTCGCGTCCACACCGGCGGCGACCACCATCGCGTCCAGTGCCTCGACCATCAGCAGGTCCGCGTCGTGCGAGGATCCGTCACCCGACACCAGCGCTACAGAGTCGCCGATGCGCTGCACGAAGCCGCTCATGAGCATGCCCGGCTCGTTCAGGTTCTCAACGGGCATACCAACTTTTGGCGCGCAGTGCGGATATAGAGTCAGCACAGCACGGCGTAGTACCGGCAAACTTCCGTTGCTCGTGGCGACCAGGTTCGTGGTCCCGATCGACAACCCCAGTGGGTCGTACATAGAGCGAATACTTCCTCTATAGGTGTCGGTGGCCAGCGCTAACCTTATCCGCGCTCGGGTCGTATGCCGATGGGTCACAACGTCATTGGTATCCGCTCGATGCGGTTATGTCACCAAAGCGGTACCGCCAGCACCTTGACAAAGCCGCGTTGGTTCACGTCGTCACTTCCAACACGCGAAATTGACGTCAGCGTGACGACACGCCCCGATACTCAGCTCGCTAACGTCGATCTCGAAGAAGGCACGGGCGGGCGACGGGCCGCATCGCGGCGCAAAAGTGGTCAGCGGTGATCGACGAAACCAGCGGATGTGCTGCAATGGCGTCATGAGCCTCCATGACCACGCCGCCGACTTAGCCGACATCGAAGCGATCAAGCAGGTCAAATACCGGTATTTACGCGCACTGGACACCAAGAACTGGGACGACTACGCCGACACGCTGGCCGAAGACATCAAGGCCGACTACGGACCGTCGATCGGCAAAGAGTTGCACTTCACCAACCGCGCCGACCTGGTGGATTACATGCGTACCTCGCTCGGCCCGAACGTCATCACCGAACACCGGGTGACCCATCCGGAAATCATCCTGAGCGGCGATACGGCGACGGGCAATTGGTATCTGCAAGACAAGGTCATCGTCGGCGAATTCGATTTTATGCTGATCGGTGCGGCTTTCTATCGCGACGAGTACCGGCGCACCGAAAACGGCTGGAAGATATCCGTCACCGGCTACGACAGAACCTACGACGCAACAATGTCGTTGGCGGGCATGGACTTCAAGGTCAAGCCGGGCCGCGCGATACGCATCTAGTTGCGGTCTAGCAGGCCGAGCCGTTACTTGGTGATCGCGATGACCGCGCCGGGCCGCAACCACTGGATGATCTGCACCAGCGTGGCGTCATCGATCGCAACGCAGCCCTCGGTCGGGCCGCCGTCGGTGGTGTGGAAGAAGAACGCGGCACCGCCGCCCGGAACTTTGTTCTTGTTGACGCCCATCACGACCGCGTGCTTGTACTGTGGGATTTGTAAGTTCTCGCTGTCGGCAGTACTGAACGGGCACTGCGACTTCTGGCACACCTGCATGCTGTTGAAGGTGGGGCTATGGTCGTCGCCACTCCACCAGTGATTCGGCCCGACTTGGGTGTACGGCAGTCCCCCACCGGGATTCGGGGCGGTACCGAAGGCGGAGTCGAGGGTGTAGACGCCCATCGGGGTGGCCGGAACCTCGCTCTTGGCCTGCGGCGCCATGCCCAACGAACCGACGTGGGTGGGAATCCCGGTCTTGAGCGGTTGCCAACCGGCGGTGGTGCGCTGGTAGATATCCATTCTCGCGTTCGAACCGCCCGTGCTGACCACCGAAACCACCTGCGTGGCACCGCCGACCGAGTTCGCGAACCAAGGCGCGCCGGCCGCGCCACTCACCGGCGCGAGCACAAGCGACGCGCAGACCAGGCACGCCGCGGCAGCCAGCAGAGCTCCCAGTCGGCGCATGCTTCCATCGTCCGGCCCGATTGACTCAAAGGTCAAGTTAAGCTTTAGGCCCGGTTAGGTCACTGCGTCGTTACGCGCGAAGACCTGGGGCGGCCGAAACACCAGCAGACACAAGAGGAAATAGAGATACCCGAGCGACCAGCCGGCCAGCACGTCGGACGGGTAGTGCACATTCAAGGCGACCCTGGCTATCCCGACCAACAGCACGCTCAGTGCGCTGACCACGATCGCGACCCGGCGCATCGACCGGCTCAGCATCGGCAGCAGGAAGCTCAGCAATGCGAGGAACATCGTGGTCGTCTCCAGCGCGTGCCCGGACGGAAACGAGGTGGAGGGCGCGGATGTCAGCATGGTCGACGGTCGCGGACGGTTGGCCAGACCCTTTGCCCCCGTCGTGACAAGTCCGCTGAGCGGCGCACAGGCGAACAGCACCAGCGCCGCGCGCACATTGCGCTGCACGAGCGCGGCCACCATGGCGACCACGCCAATCCACCGCAGCGGGACAGGGCCGAGCACAGCCGACACGCCATTCCAGAATCGCACCGCGATAGGGTGCTTGATTCCTGTCTCGTGCCCCGCGTTCAGCAGCGACCAATCGAAGTCGTGCAACCAGCTCCATTGCTGGCGGTAGCCCACCCACATGGCCGCATAAACCATGATGGCGGCCACCGCGAAGACAGCGGCGACGAAAGCGGGGCGGGAAATACCCGGAGTGATTCGGCGGCGGGTCATGAGTAGACCGATACCATGCCGGGCATTCCATACGATGGCCAGATGGCCGATCACGCGTTCAGTCCGCAGGAGCGACGGGCGATTTATCGGGTGATCTCCGAACGGCGAGACATGCGCCGCTTCGTCACCGGTGCCGTGGTTCCCGAGGATGTGTTGGCGCGCCTGCTGCAAGCGGCGCACGCCGCGCCAAGCGTCGGCCTGATGCAGCCGTGGCGCTTCATCCGGATCACCGATGAACCGCTCCGGGCACGCATACACGCACTCGTCAACGATGAGCGCGCACTCACCGCCCAAGCCCTGGGACAGCGGGCCGAGGAATTCCTGCAACTCAAGGTCGAAGGCATTCTGGAATGCGCGGAGGTCCTCGTGGTGGCGCTGTGCGACCAGCGCGATGCGCACATTTTCGGCCGGCGCACGCTTCCGCAGATGGACCTGGCATCGGTGTCGTGCGCGATCCAGAACCTGTGGCTGGCGGCCAGGTCGGAAGGTCTCGGCATGGGCTGGGTGTCCCTGTTCGACCCGCAACGCCTGGCGGCCCTGTTGGACATGCCTGGCGATGCCGAACCCATCGCCATCCTGTGCCTGGGCCCGGTGCCGGAGTTTCCGGACCGACCGGCGCTGGAGTTGGACGGCTGGGCCGTCGCGCGGCCGCTGAGCGAGTTCATCTGGCAGAACCGGTGGGATCAACCCCCGGGCCAGCCCGCGCCGGGCGCCGGTGCGGCAACGGCCAGCACGGTGCCGTCCCAGTCCGTGTGATCCAGGAAATGCTGCGGCCCGGGCCAGTGCGCGGCGACCACGAAGAGGGTGCTGCGGTCGTCGCCGCCGAGCATGCAGGCGAACGCGCCGCGATCGAGCCGGACCCGCAGCAACACCTCACCGCCCTCGCGCACGCGCACGCAGCAGCGATCACCGACGTCCGCATACCAGGCCGCGCCGTCGCGGTCGAGACAGATGCCGTCGGGTGAATGGCCGCCCAGGTCTGCCCACGCCCGGCGATTCGACAGCAAACCGTCGGCGCCGATGTCGAAGGCGGTCAGCCGGTGCCGGTACGACTCGGCTACGACCAGCGTGGCGCCGTCCGCGGTGATGGCCATCCCGTTGGGAAACGCCAGGTCATCGGCGACCAACCGGGCCTGACCATCCGGGGTGACCAGGGCTACGAACCCGGGCGCCGGGTCACCTCCGGAATTTCCCTCAGCGAAGTCAAAATTCACGTTGTTGACGTAAATGTTGCCGCGGCCGTCGATCACGATGTCGTTGTAGCCGTACGGAGACAGCCCTGACAGATCGGCATGTCGCGCCAGCATCCCGTCCGCCGACAGGCGAAGCAGCGCCAGCTCAGAACTCGACGTCAGCACCAGGCCCTGATTGGCCGGCAGGCTCGGCAGGAAGTCGAAACACATTGGCAACGAACGGTGTTCGAGCACGATCCGAACCGCGTCGGCGCCCTGCCCGTTTGGGTCGATCGCGCGGATCAGGCCGGCCGTCCAGTCGGCCACCCACAATCGTCCGTCGTGCCAACGCGGCGACTCCAACAGGCCCAGCCCGGACGTCAGCGTGCGCATGTCCGCATTGTTCCAGCTAGCCGCTTCGATCCACGCACGTGATGAAGGCCTGGGGTATCGTCGCCGGTCGAAAGGACGGAAATGACAGGTAGGGGTGTGGCGGAAGTCCGGCAACGCGACAACGTGCTGATGGTGCACTGGCACGACCTGGGGCGTTGTCTGGGCGCCTACGGCCACACGGATGTATCCAGCCCCCGGCTGGACCGCCTCGCCGCCGAGGGCATCCTCTTTACCAGAGCGCATTCCACCGCGCCGCTGTGCTCGCCGTCACGGGGATCGCTGTTCACCGGCCGCTACCCGCAGAGCAATGGGCTGGTGGGCTTGGCCCATCATGGCTGGGAATACCGCGCCGGAGTCCGCACCCTTCCGCAGATGTTGTCCGAGTTAGGCTGGTACTCAGCACTTTTCGGCATGCAGCACGAGACGTCCTACCCGAAGCGGCTGGGTTTCGATGAGTTCGACGTGTCGAATTCGTACTGCGATTACGTGGTAGACAAGGCCGATAAGTGGCTCCGGAACAGCCCCGAGAACCTTTCGGGCCAACCGTTCCTGTTGACGGCCGGGTTTTTCGAAACCCACCGGCCCTACCCACGGGACCGTTATGAGCCGGCCGACAGCGCAGACGTCAATCTGCCTGCCTACCTGCCCGATACCCCCGAGGTGCGCAGCGATCTCGCCGACTTCTACGGGGCGATCGCGTCGGCCGATGCCGCGGTCGGCCGGTTGCTGGACACGTTGGCCGAAACCGGGCTGGACGCCAGCACCTGGGTGGTGTTTTTCACCGATCACGGCCCGGCGTTCCCGCGCGCGAAATCTACGCTTTACGACGCCGGAACCGGCATAGCAATGGTCGTCCGCCCGCCCGTCGGTCGAGGGCCGGCGCCCAGCGTCTACGACGAGCTGTTCAGCGGCGTCGACCTGGTCCCAACGCTTTTGGGCTTACTGGGCCTCGACGTGCCGGCCGACGTCGACGGCGCGTCCCATGCGGGCAACCTGGTCGCGCCGGATACCCAAACCGATCCGGTACGCGCCCACGTGTACACCACCAAGACCTATCACGACTCGTTCGATCCCATTCGCGCAATCCGGACAAAGGAATACAGCTACATCGAGAACTACGTGCCAGGGCCACTGTTGGATCTGCCGCTCGACATCGAAGAAAGTCCGTCCGGGCTGGCGGTGGCACCGTTCGTCAAGTCGCCCCGACCACAGCGCGAACTCTACGATCTGCGCGCGGACCCCAACGAGACCACCAACCTGCTGGCCCCGGATTTCGGCGTCGACCCGCGGTTGGATGGAATCGCAGCCGATCTGGCTGTCCTACTGAATGATTGGCGCGAGCGCACCGGCGACGTCATACCGTCGGAGTTCGCCGGTAAACGCGTCGCGACGCGTTATACCGAAACGTATCTGCGGATCCACCACAGCCCGCCGGTCAGCCGGTCGGCGATCGCCGCCGACCGGGGCGTGGAGGAGTAACTCACCCGGTTAGCCCATTCGCGCCGAGCAGCGAGCCCCCGGTGCCGCCGGAGCCGCCTACAAATTCGGGGCCGCCCGGCCCGCCGGCCCCGCCATTACCTCCATTGCCAATCAGCACTGCGTTGCCGCCGTCGCCGCCCTTGGCGCCGCTGGTGAAGGGGAACCCAGCACCGCCGGCCCCGCCGACCCCACCATTGCCGATCAGGCCGGCGTTGCCGCCGGCACCGCCGGCCCCGCCCTGCGGGGCGAAGGAGATCGGGTAGGGCGTGCCTGAGCCGCCCATGCCGCCGGCTCCTCCAGACCCGAAGAACGTGCCGCCGTTGCCGCCGGCACCGCCAGTCCCACCGTCAGCCCCGCCGACCCCGCCGGTGCCGCCGTCCCCGCCGGAGCCGATCAGCCCGGCCCTACCGCCGTCCCCGCCTGCCCCGCCGAAATTTGAGCCGATCCCGCCGGCCCCACCCGCCCCACCGGAGCCGAACAACCCGCCGGCCCCGCCGGCCCCGCCTGCACCCGGGAGGGCGGTAGGCCCCGTCAGGGCGTTGGATCCGCCCGTGCCGCCGGCTCCGCCGTTGGCGAACATCCCGCCGGCGCCCCCCAACCCGCCAGTCCCCGCGTGGCCGTACAGCGAGTCTCCCCCGTTGCCGGCGGCCCCGCCGGCGCCGAACAGCTGGCCGGTTCCGCCCGCCCCACCGGCCCCGCCGTTTCCCTCGTAGCCGTAGCCGCCGGACCCACCGGCCCCACCGGCCCCGCCCAATAGCCCGGCGCCGCCGCCGGTCCCGCCTGCGCCACCGAGGGTGGTGCTGCCCATACTGCTGCTGGGGCCGCCGGTGCCGCCGTGCCCCCCGGCGCCGAACAGCAGTCCGCCCGCACCGCCGGTGCCGCCGGCCCCCCCGTTGCCCGTGCCTATGCTGTTGCCCACCCCGCCCGCGCCGCCGGAACCGCCGGCGCCGAACAACCCGGCGGCCCCACCGGTTCCGCCTCTTTCTCCAGTGGCACCCGACCCGCCGTTACCGCCGTTGCCGATCAAGATTCCGCCGGCACCGCCGTTCTTCCCGGTCCCGGGGGTCCCGTTGGCGCCATTGCCGATGAGCGGTCGCTGCAGCAGCAACTCGGTGGGCTCGTTGATGATGTTGACCAGAATCTGCCGCAGCGTCTGCAGCGGGGACACGTTGGCGGCCTCGGTGGCCGCATACTGCGTAGAACCGGCATTCATCAGCTGCACAAACTGCTGATGGAACGACGCCGCCTGAGCGCTGAGGGCGTGGTAGGCCTGCGCGTGGGCTGTGAATAACCCGGCGACCGCCTCCGAAACCTCGTCGGCGCCGGCGGCCAGCACGTCCGCGGTCGGGGCCAGGGCCGCGGCATTGGCCGAGCCGATAGCCGAACCGATATTCGCCAAATCTGTTGCCGCCGCCGACACAAATTCCGGCGCGGCGATCACGTACGACATCTGACAACGGTAATGCGGTTTGGGTGTTCAGCGCTGCGTTACGTACCGCCGACTTGAGCCACGATGAAAACCCGCCGGAACGGGAAGATCGTCGTACCGTCGGACCGCGGCGGGTAGGCGTCGTCGAGCAGCGGGATGAGTTCCCGGCGGAACTGTTCCCAGCCCTCGTCGTCGAGCTGCTCGCGCACCGGGACCAGCGCGGTACCGGTGATCCAGTCCAGCACCGGGTGCTCGCCGCTCAGCTGGTGTAGGTACGTGGTCTCCCAGACGTCGACCCTGCATCCGGCGTCCATCAGCAGGTCGGCGTAATGCGTCGGCGATTGAATCACCGCACCCAATCGAAATGGTAAGTCACGCAGGATCTTTGCGTAGGGTTCACGGCGGGCCAGGGTCCGCGCCGCGGAGTGCGATGGCGTCTCGAAGTTGCCCGGAACCTGAACGGCGATCCACGATCCGGGCGCCAACTCCCGGGTCCACCGGACCATCAGGTCGGCGTGCTCCGGCACCCAGTGCATCGCCGCGTTGCTGACCACCACGTCCGTGTCAGGCTTTGGCTTCCAGGTTCGCAAGTCGCCAGTGCTCGCGTCGATCCCACGTTCGCGGGCGGCGGCCACCATCTCCGGCGAGCTGTCCATTGCCTCGATCACCGCGCCGGGCCAGCGCTTGGACAGGTACTGCGTCAGGTGGCCCGGCCCGCAACCGAGGTCGGCCACCCGGCGCGCCCGCTCGGCGCCCACCCGCGACACCAGGTCATAAAACGGGCGGCTGCGATAGTCAGCGAACGCCAGGTACACATCGGGATCCCACATATCGGCCCTCCTGATCACCACCGTAACCAAAGATCACTCACTCGCAACGGCTAGCATCGGGGTTCGTGCCGCCCGACACCGATCCGATCGATAGTCCCGTTCCGGTGCCGGATGTTCCGGGCGGCGACGTACCGTCCAGCGCCGACGGACTACCCCCACGTTCCGCGTTGTCGCCCCGTCAGCGGATGGTGGTTCAGGCCTCTGAGATCGGCGACCTGGCGCTGCGCACCTGGGTGTCGTCGGTACTCGCCACCACGGTGGCACCGGCCGTTGTCGCCGGTTCGCTACGCGATACCAGACCGGGCTCCGAACGCAGCGACCTCGCCTTCTACGCCGAGCTGGCGGCGGCACAGGATCCGGTCAAGTCGTTCCCCGCACCGACCGAACTGCCCCGGGTGTCGTCGCGGCCGGCCAGTCAGCGCGCGGAGCGGCTCGCGCGCGGCAGGGTCGACGACATCGCGTTCGCCAGCAGCTTCACGGCGATCAACCCCGCGATGCGCAGCCGCTGGAGCGCATGCAAGTCCAACAACATTGTGCGCGCACAACACTGGCGCCATAACGACGGACCGCGCCCCACGCTGTGCGTCATCCACGGCTTCATGGGCTCCTCGTATCTGGTCAACGGCCGGTTCTTCACGCTGCCCTGGTACTACCGGTCCGGCTACGACGTCCTGATGTACACCTTGCCGTTTCATGGCCGGCGGGCTGAAAGGTTCTCGCCGTTCAGCGGCTTCGGTTATTTCGCCGGCGGGCTCGCCGGTTTCGCCGAGGCGATGGCCCAGGCGGTGCACGACTTCCGGTCCATCGTGGACTATTTGCGGCACACCGGGGTAGACCGGATCGCTCTGACCGGCATATCGCTGGGCGGCTACACTTCCGCGCTGGTGGCCTCGGTCGAGGACCGGCTCGAAGCCGTCATCCCCAACTGCCCTGTCGTCACACCCAAAACAATGTTCGACGAATGGTTCCCGGCCAACAAACTCCTCGACCTCGGATTGCGGCTAAGCAACATCAGTCCCGAGGAGTTAAACGCCGGGCTGTCCTACCACTGCCCTCTGAACTACCCGCCGCTGGTGCCGAAGGACCGCCGGATGATCATCACCGGCCTCGGCGACCGGATGGCGCCGCCGGGCCAGGCGGTAATGCTTTGGGAGCATTGGGACCGCTGCGCGCTGCGGTGGTTTCCGGGCAGTCACGTGATTCACGTGAGCCAGCTGGACTATCTGCGCCGGATGACCAGCTTCCTACACGACTTCATGTTTTAGCGGTGCCCGATGGGCCCCCGGCTCAGGCGTCGGCCAGTTCAGCCGCGTCAGCAAGTCGCCCGGCACTTCAGTGTGCCCGTCGAGGCGTTGGGTGGACAGCAGATCCATTGCCAGCAAGGCCGGTAGGTGGTTTCCGCCTTGCCCGGTCAGTCCGGACAACGGTGCCGCACCCGTCGGCTGTGCATCGGTAAGGAACGCTACCGCTACCGCGACCGTCTCGTGGCCCCCGGATCCCGCTATCTCGAGTGCCGTCCACGTCTCGAGTGCCGGATTCGACCGGATCGCTTGCACGACTTCGGGCAACGCGCCATTCGCGCTGACTCGATATGCCGCAAGGTAATTCGAGTTCTGCCGCACCCCATGCCAGGTTTCGCCGGAAGCTGACGAAAGCAAGCGCGGAATGTCGTCGGGCCCGACCGTACTGGCCTCCCATCCGATTTCACGCAGGTGGTCCGCGAGTCGGCGCGCCGCGACCTGGGCGGTTTCGTGCAGCGGGATCGACGATGAGCGCCCCTGCAATGCCTTCAGGTTATCGATGGCAGACACGGTGAGGCCGATCCAGGTTTCCCGAACATCGCTGTCGTGGTTGGTGATCCGTATCGAATCGGCACGGATGCCGTAGCGGTTCAGGTACCGGGCGATCAGCGGCAGCGGAAGCACGTTCAGGTCGCTGGCCGGCGGCCCGATCCGCAGCAACGCGGTTACTCTTGTTTCACAGTCGGTTTCGGGAACCGGCCGGCCTCGACGGCTCATCATCGCCAGCCACCGACGCGCGATGGTGCTGAAGTGCAGGCCATTCCACCAACCGAACAACACGATTACGACGACGGCGGCGATGCCGAGCAGCCAGTAGCTGCGGGTCGAGTGCCACGGGTACGCCATCGCCGCGGGCACCACGGCGAGCAGCGCCAATGCGATTCGGCCGCTCCCCGGTCTCGGTATCGAACGGTGTTGACTCACAGGGCGGTTTCCTTTCGTCTGCGCGCAGCGATCGTCGCAGTCGCGGCGGTAGCCGCGACAACCAAGGCCAGTACGCCGGTCCCGGCGAAGGCGACGGTCCGCGGTGTGTTGTCCTTCGGAGCCGGTGCCGGCGGAGCGGCCACCGGCTTTGCGGGCGCCCCAACGGGCCCCTTGCTAGCGGGTATTTCCCAGGTCAGCGCGGCCAACGGGTCCACGCTGCCGGTGCCGACGACATTGGAAGGCGCCCGGGCACCGTTGTGCGCGGTCGAGGTGATGCGGTTTATCACTTGCCCGGCGTTCAGACCGGGGTACTCGCTGCGGACGAGTGCCGCGACGCCCGACACGTAGCCGGCCGAGTAGCTGGTGCCGCTGAGTGGGACCATTTGCTGATGGTCGTCGGGCAGGCCGTTGGCCAGGCCACCGCCGTCTCGATTGCTTACTGACACAACGTTTTCGCCAGGTGCAGCGATCCCCACCCACGGTCCGGCCATGGTGAATTTCGACGGCTGCCCATCAGGTGTCAACGAAGCCGCGGACAACACGTACGGCTGCCACCACGACGGGATGGAGACCGACGTGACGCCGGACCAGTTCCGGGGATCGTCCGGACGGCTCAGGTCAGTCAGCGGATTGGATTCGCAGGACGTTCCGCCGCCGACCAAACCGCTGGACCCGGTGTTGCCCGCGGCGGCCACGATCACCGCGTCTTTGTCGACCGCGGCGTACCGAAGCGCAGCGCCCAGCGCGGCCTGGTCGATGGTCCGATCCGCGGGCAGGCAGGTTATCGCGGAAATGGTTATCACCCGGGCACCGAGGTCGGCCGCATGCACGATCGCTCGGCTCAGCGTCGCGACGTCGAGGGCGGCACGCGCCAGCAGCGGGTCGCCGCCCGGTGTCCGCGGCGAGAACTTGGCGGACGTCACCCTGATCGACACCACGCGGGCGGCGGGGGCGACTCCCGAGAATCCGTCCTCACCGGCCGGGGCCGGCTGGCCGGCGATGATCCCGGCCACCAAAGTTCCGTGGCCGTCGCAGTCGGTCAGGCCGTCGGTTGTCTCTACGAAATCGCCGCCGGGGTCGACATTGGGCAGCCGCGGGCCCGGCCGCACCCCGGTGTCGATGACCGCGACCAGCTGGCCCTCGCCGCGGGAAAACTGCCATGCCTCGGGAAGATTGAGCATCGCCTGATTGGGTGTCAGTGCGCCCGGATCGGTGCCCGGAATGATTCCGGAGCTGCCGCACGGGCCGCGCTGTTCCATCGGCTGCCCAGGGCCCGGAGCTCCGCTGGGCGGTTGCACGCCGGGGTCCACCCCCGGCGGGCTGATTGCCAGTGCCGGCGGAGTCGTCCAAACGCTGCCCATGATGGCCGCCGCGAAAGCGGCTGTCAGGCGGACCGATCCGGCCCGAATCATCGATTGAGGACCCAGCTGAATAGACCAACCAGGTACGCCATAGCCGGGATCAGCGACGCGTCGAGACCGGTCGCGACGAAGCCCAACAGGCGGCGCGCCGGCAGCGAATAGCTTTCCGGCGAGGCGACGCGCGGGTTCAGCGCGACCACGATCCAGACCAGCACGAGTGCGATGAGCACAAGTACCGCGCCCAGAGCGGCGGCATAGCGTCCGGTCGCGGTGTAGAGCACCAACAGAACCCCGGCGACCAGGTAGGGCTGGGCGAGCAGCCAGGCTTTACACGTGGCCGAATCCCACACCCGCGCGCGCAAAACGGTGGCAGCCGCGGTCGCGGCCACCACGTACCAGCCCAAACCGCCCAACGCCTCGGGGCGCAGCGCTATCGCGACCGATCCAAGCACGCTGAGCAGCACCGCGGCGGCGATGAAACCGCTCTGGTGGGCGTCGCTGACGCGCACCCGCCGCGGCAGATCTTCGAGCACCCGCAACGACGGAGCCGACGGTGTGGGATCGCCGGGCGCCGGGATGACCGGCAACGGGAAGCGCGCCCACAGCGCGGAAAGGTGCGCCGCCTCGATGGTGACCAGCAGTGCCGCCACGATCAGTCCGCAGCCGATGGTCGATATCGGTAGTTGCCAAAGCAGTTCGGCACCTGCCGCCAGCAACACGCCCGCGCCTATCACCGCCACCGCGGTGAAAAACCCGACGCTTCGCTCCCGGTCAGCGCCGGGAACCAGTAGGGCGATCAGCGACCACGCGGTGGCGCCGGCTGCTGCCAGCATCAGCTGCCCCGGCCCGAACGCTCCCGGTACCGCCAACGCCAACGCGGCGCCGATCGGCACCAGCGCGGCGATCGACAACGCTATCCCCGTGCTTGCCGAACGTGTCCCGACCAACAAAGCGGTCAGTGCGATGACCGCCGCGATCGCAGTGACCGCGAGCAGTCCACCCAGCTCACCGGTGGCCACCCGATAGGTGACCGCCAAGCCGGTCGCCGCGAGAGCCACACCGATCGCAGCGGCCAGCGCTCCGCGCTGGATCTGGGCGGTGCCCCAGGGCCTTGTTCTGGAGGTCGAGAAGATCATGGCGGCGTCGGCGATGTCCTCGACGATGCCTGGCGCGGCCGGACCGATGGGCACCGGCTGCAAGGCGAGCAGGTCGCCGTCGACGACTCCGACGGTGTCCAGGCTGGCATCCAGACTGAACGGGGCGCCACCGATGGGC
>Ga0302202_10003759_pt1 | contig 16516 bp, 14 predicted proteins | sample II_Bog_N3_3_FD_194579 | JGI IMG/M metagenome (GOLD analysis project Ga0302202, IMG submission 194579) | Peat permafrost microbial communities from Stordalen Mire near Abisko, Sweden - II_Bog_N3_3 | ecosystem: Environmental > Terrestrial > Soil > Wetlands > Peat | place: Sweden: Abisko...
CGTGGACGTCACCGGGCTTGGGGTGCTCCGGCTGCTGGAGGCCATCCGCACCTACCTCGACCATGGCGGGAAACCCCTCCGCTTCTACCAGGCCGGTTCCAGCGAAATGTTCGGCAGCGCCAAGCCCAGGCAGAACGAGGACACCCGCTTCCACCCCCGTTCGCCGTACGCCTGCGCCAAGGTGTTCGGCCATTGCCAGGTGGTGAACTACCGGGAGAGCTACGGCCTCTTCCTCTGCAACGGCATCCTGTTCAACCACGAAAGCCCCCGCCGGGGAGAATCCTTCGTGACCCGGAAAATCACCCGGGCCGCCACCCGGATCAAGCTCGGCCTCCAGGAGAAGCTGCACCTTGGCAACCTGGAGGCAAAGCGGGACTGGGGCTACGCCGGGGACTACGTGGAAGCCATGTGGCTCATGCTCCAGCAGGACCAGCCCGACGACTACGTGGTCGCCACCGGAGTTTCCCTTTCCATCCGGGACTTCCTGAATCTGGTCTTCGGCCAGTTGGGGATGGACTGGCAGGAATTCGTCGTGGTGGACCCGCAGTACTTCCGTCCGGCGGAGGTCAACCATCTGGAGGGCGATGCCTCCAAGGCCCAGCGCATCCTCGGCTGGAACGCCCAAACCGACGTGGCCGGCCTGGCCTCGATGATGGTCGCCTCGGACCTGGCCATGGCCGAACGGGAGTTGCGGGTCCTCAACGCCCTGACCTAGCAGACACCCTCTTAACTCCGGCCGGTGGAACCGTAGCCGCCTTCGCCCCGCTGGGTTTCGCCCAGGGCGGCCGGGGCGGCCTCGGGCTTCCAACCCCACTCGGGCACCGGCGCCAGGAGCAGCTGGGCGATGCGCTCGCCCCGCTGGAGGGAAAAGGGGTCCGTGCCGTGGTTGATGAGCATCACCTGGACTTCCCCGCGGTAGTCGGCATCGATGGTGCCGGGGGCGTTGAGCACGGTGACGCCATGCTTGAGGGCCAGCCCGGACCGGGGCCGGACCTGGCCCTCGTAGCCGGCGGGAATCGCCATGGTCAGGCCGGTGGGGACCAGACGGCGCTCACCGGGGGCCAGGATCCAGGTCTCCTGACCGGGCAGGGCGGCCCGGAGATCCATCCCCGCCGCATGGGGGGTGGCCCGTTCCGGCAGGGGCAGTCCAAGGCCATGGGCGAGCTGGCAGATGGAAACGGGTATCATAAAGACTCCAAAAGGCATCCTCGGTCCGGCGATGTTGGCAAAGGACTGGGCGCATCCATGCCAAGATCTAACCTTACACTGGCGCTCCCAAGCGGTGGACCTTCTCCGACCGGAGGAATCTTTGATGGAAATCCGAGCTGCCCTTGCCTCGTTCGTGGCCTTCGCCCTCTGCTGCGGGTTGGCGGCCCAAGAGGATTCCACGGCGGCCAACCGGACCGAAACCCGAACCGAAGCCCTGGCCTTCGGTGCCAAGCTCTGGGTGAAGAACCGCAACGGAGCCATCCTGGTGAGCGGCTGGGACAAGGAGGAAGTCGCGCTGGTGGCTGAGATCCATGATTCGGATCAGCGCAGGATCGATCTGGTGGTCCAGCGGGCCGGGGTCGATCTGGATATTGAAGCCCAATTCCTGCAGTCCTTCCTGCCGATGCCGTTCGGCTTCGCCCTGAGCCCGAAATGCCGGATGACCCTCAGGGTGCCGCGCCGGCTCCTGGGCTACTTCAAGACCATCAACGGCGCCATCTCGGTGGCCACGGTGCAGGGCTATGTCCGGTGCGAGACCATCAACGGCGATATCACCCTCGGCGACATCCAGGGGGAGGTGCTTGCCCAGACCACCAACGGCGACGTGGACGCCAAGGGCCTGCACGCCAGGATCCTCGGCGGAACCGCCAACGGGCGGATCACCCTGGAGGATGTGGACGGGCGGGTGAAGATGGAAACCACCAACGGCTCCATCACCGCCAGGAACCTGGACGGCTGGGGCGAGGGGATCAGCCTGGAAAGCGCCAACGGCCCCATCGACCTGGAGCTGGGCCGGGCCACCGGCGATATTCTGGCGGTCAACGTCAACGGCAATATCCGGATCAAAGTGCCCGGCGGCAGGGTCCTGGAGCAGGCCAGGCACCGGGTTCACGTGAAGGTGCCCGGCCGGGGCCAGCAGATCGCCCTGGAAACCACCAACGGGAACATCCACGTGCGTTAGTTTGCTACTCTGGGGATATGCGCGCCGCCCTCCTCCATCTGGTCCTGCCCGCCCTGGTCGGGGTGGTGGGCGCGGCCCAGGCCGTGCGCCTGCCGGCGGTGCAGGAGAAGACGCTCGCCAACGGGATCAAGGTGATGGTGGTGGAGCAGCCGGGTCTTGGCGCCGTCCATGCGTCGGTGTTCATCAAGGGCGGCCGGGCCAACACCGGGGGGCTGCCGCCGGCGGCGGCGGATCTGCTGGCCAGGACCCTCTTCCGCAGGATGCTCCCGGAGGGCCTGGAAAAAGGCCTGGAGCCGCTGCTGGAACAGGAAGGCGGCGCTTTCGAGGCCCTGCGGCTGGACCGCCTGGCCGAGGCGCGGCTGCCCCTGGGTTCCCCGGCCCAGGTGTCGCCGGAGCTGCCGGCGCTCAAGGTCATGGAGGAGAACTCCATGGCCGCCCTGGAACGGCGCCTGGGTGACCTGGAGACCTGGGATGCCGCGGACGCCCTGGGCGCCACCGGGGCCGGGCTGGTGGTGACGGCGGACTACTTTGGCCACGGTCTGGATCTTCCCGCGGCGGCCCTGCTGCCCTGGTGCCGGCTGGAAGCGGCCCGGCTGAGGCGCTTGCCCCTGGCCAGGTTTCCCCTGGAGCGGGATCGGCTGATCCAGGAGATCGAGGGCGGTGCGCCGCCCAGCCCGGCGTCCCTTTCGGTGCTGCTGGCCACCGCCCTCTCCGGCCGGCCCTACGCCCTGGCCAGTGAATTCCAGCCATCCCAAGTGGAATCCATGACCCTGAAAGAGCTGACGAACTACGCCAAGTGGGCGGCCGCCCCGGAAAACCTCAGCCTGGTCCTGGTGGGGGACGTGAAAGCCACGGCGATCCTCCCCCAGCTGGAGCGGATCTTCGGGACCCTGCCCAAGGCGCCCGGTAACCAGGACCACCGGGAAGGAACCCCGGTTTTCCAGGCCAACGACGCAGTGAGTTCGCTGGAATCGCCCGGCGGCCGCCGCCTGATGGTGAGCACCACCGGCGACGCCCGGATCTTCTTCGGCTGGCGGGTTCCGCCCGCCAATCACCCGGACGGGACGGCCCTGCGGGTGCTGACCCAGATCCTGGGCGGGGCGCCCAGCTCCCGGCTCAACCAGAGCCTCATGGGAGCCCGGGGTATCGCCCGGAATCTGACGGTACGCATGGGCGTTCCCGGGCGGCGGGACGTGAACCTGCTGGTGATCGAGGCTGAGCCTGGGGCCGGCCATTCCCTGGACGAACTGGAACACGCCATCCAGGATGAGATCCTGCGCCTGCAACGGGAACCCTTGTCCGAACCGGAGGTCCGCCAGGCCCAGGTCCAGTTGGAAGCCTCGGAACTCCTGGTCCAGGAGGATGCCGCCACCCTGGCCGATGCCCTGGGTGGAGCCCAGTGCCAGGGGGGAGACTGGCGGCTGGCCTTCCGGACTCTGGAAACGGACCGGAAACTGCAGGCGTCGGATATCCAGAGGGTGGCCCGGGCCTACCTGGTCCCGCCCAGGGCGACCATCGCCCAGATGGGCCCCGATCCTCTGCTGCTGCCCATGGACCGGACCGAAAGCCGCCTGCTCCAGGTGCTCACCGCGCTTCTGGAACGCAAGCTGGGTAACTCGGCCCAGGCCCAGCTGGTCCTGCGCGAGACCCTGAGGCAGCTGCGCATGCTCTCCCCCACCGAACGGGAGCAGACCCTCAAGCTGCTGGAATCCCAGGTGCGGCCATGATCCACCCGATCCGTCTGGCTCTGGCCGTCCAGGTCGCCCTGCTGGCGCCGACCCTTATGGCCCAGGCCCCGCCGGTCCAGCCCTTCAGCTTGTCTTCGGGCTTGAACTGCATCCTGGTGGAGAGCCACGATCGGCCCCTGGTCCGGATGGAACTGGTCAGCCGGTGGGATCCTGCTGGGCTGCCGTCCGGCAAGGAAGGCCTGGCCGGATTCCTGGCCCTGGCCATGGCTGCCGGCGGCGCCGGGCCATACACCTCCGCCAGTTTTCACCAGGCCCTGGACGACCTGGGCATGGACCTGGGCTTTGACGCCCGGATGGGCGCCTTCCAGTGGACCCTGACGGCCGATAGCCGCTCCCAGGAAGCCGCCATGGAACTGCTGGCCGATGCGGTGGTGAGGCCGGTCATCGACGGCCCGCTGGTGGAGACCCAACGGCAGATGCTCATCAAGCGCTCCAGCCTGGGTTCGCCCAGGGAACGGGGAATCGCACGGTTCCTGTGGAACCTCGGCGATCCCGCCACCCTGTTGCCGCCCGGGCAGGCGGGCGTGGATCGAATTGAGTATCAGAACGTGCTGGACTTCCGGCGCTGGGCGATTCGTCCGGAGCATTCCGTGCTGGCACTGTACGGGGATCTGAACCTGGCCCAGGCCAAGCAACTGGTGCTCATGCACCTGGGTATCTGGGGGCCGATCGACCAGCCGCCGGTGCCGGGCAGCCCGCTCAGGGCCGGCGCCCGGGCCGGCAAGGAACCCCGGTTGCTGGCGGTGTTCGAACCGGGTCCGGGTGCCGAGTTCTGGGCCGGCGCGCCCCGGCCTCAGCAGGGGTGTGGACCGGCGGAAACGGCCCTGCTGCCGATCCTCCTGGCCCGGGCGGCCCGTTCCTTCTTTGGTGGTTTTGCCATGAGCTTCCAGCTTGCCCCGGGTGGCGAGAGCCTACTGATCAAGGCCAAGGTCCCCTCGGCCCAGCGGGATCTATTGGCGGCGGGAGTCACCGCAGGCCTGGACCGGCTGCGCAGATCCGGGTTTTCCATCGAGGACCTGGGTTGCGCCGTCATCCAGTGGAAAGCCGAGAATGCCGCGCTGCCCCTCCATCCCGGGGCTCTGCTCCGGCGCATGCTCGAGGGCAGGCTGGAACCGGCTCTGGCTCGCTCGGTGGAGCGGGTGACCCTGAAGGACCTGGATCAGGCGCTCAATGCCTGGCTGGAGCCGGAACGGGTCCGTTTCCTGCTCCTGGGCGCGGACGCACCCATGCTGCAGAGTGCGGAAAAGGCGGGACTCACCCCTTCCTTGATCCTGGGCGCGGACGATTCGAAATAAGCTGCAGTTCAGGCCGAAACATCAAAACTTCACCGCCCAGAGCTCCGGATCCGGAACTCTGGGCGGTGGACTTGCCAGCTCGCGCGCTCAGCCGAGCTTGATCACGCCGAGGCTGTAGAGCAGGATCACGGTGATCAGGATCGGGGTGACGAACTTGAGGATCCCGAACAGCACCCGGCCGTGCCAAGGCTCGGTGGCATAGCCCTTGTTCATTTCGGCCGCGAAATCCTTCCGGGCCAGGACCCAGCCGCCCAGGATGGCGATGGCCAGGCCGCCAACCGGCAGCAGCACGTTCGAAGAGGCGAAGTCGAACAGATCGAAGCAGTTCTTGCCGAACAGCTTCACGTCCGCCATGAGGGGGTTCTGGGACAGGGTCGCCGGCACGCCCAGGGCGAACATGAGCGCCCCGGTGATGATCGCGGCGGTGCGCCGGCGCAGGTGGCCCTTCTCGATCAGCCATGCCACGGGCACTTCCAGGATGCTGACCATGGCGCCGATGGTGGCGATGGCCGTGAGCACGAAGAACACCATGGTGAACAGGCCGCCCAGGGGCATCTTGCTGAAGATCAGCGGTATGGTGTTGAACAGCAGGCCCGGGCCGCCGGCCGGGGTGCCGCCGAAGGCGAACACCGCAGGGAAGATGGCCAGGCCCGCCAGCAGGGAGACCAGGGTGTCGGCCAGGGCGACCTTGGTGGCGTTGGGCACGATCCGGGTCGAGTCGGGCAGGTAGGAACCATAGGTGGTCATGGTGCCCATGCCCAGGGACAGCTTGAAGAAGGAGAGCCCCAGGGCGGCCAGCAGGACCGTGGCGGTGACTTTGTGGAAGTCGGGCTTGAACAGGTAGGCCACGCCGGCGGAGGCGCCGGGCAGGGTAAGGGCCCGGATGTCGCAGATGATGAGCAGGATGAAGAGCAGCGGCATCAGGGTCTTGGTGACCTTCTCGATGCCCCGGGAGACCCCGGCGGCAATGATGCCGGTGGTGAGCGCCAGGACGCCCAGCTGCCAGGCCAGGGGCTCCCAGGTGCCGCCGGCCAGGGCTCCGAAATCCTTGCCGTTCAGGGTGGCGCCATGGAGCCAGGCGCCGAAGGATTTGAACACATAGGCGAACACCCAGCCGGCCACGTCCGTGTAGAAGGCCATGATGAGGAAGGCCGCGGCCACCCCGGCCAGGCCGATGCCGGCCCAGAACTTCTGGCCGGGCACCACCGTGCCGTAGGCGTGCACCGCGTTGAGCCGCATCTTCCGGCCGATGGTGTGCTCCACCACCAGGATGGGGATGCCCACGAAGGCGATGGACAACAGGTAGATCAGGACGAACGCCGCACCGCCGTTGGAGCCGGTGAGGTAGGGGAATTTCCAGATGTTGCCGAGGCCGATGGCCGAACCCAGAGTGGCGGCGAAGGCGCCCAGGGTCGAGGCGAAGGCGTCCCGATCCCTGGGGGTGGAAATGGACATGCTGGCTCCTTTGGAACTTGGATGAAAAAAACCCGGGATTGGGTTGTTTCCAAGTCCAAGGATACTGGCAAATCAGCCCGGATAGCGGCCGGGGATCCGCAGGCCCAGGGTTTCCGGCAGCCCGAGCGCCAGGTTCATGCACTGCACGGCCTGGGCGGCCATGCCCTTGCCCAGGTTGTCGATGGCGGTCATGACCACGCCGCTGCCGTCCCGGGCGGCCACGCTCAGGTCGCAGAAGGCGCTGCCGGTGACGGCGGCGACCCTTGGCGAATCCGCCACCAGCCGGACCAGGGGCGCGTCCCGGAACACGTTCTGGGCCCGGGCGCTCAGGTCCTGCTGGGTCATGCCCGGCGGAAGGGGGAACTGCAAGGTGGCGAAGATGCCTCGCACCATGGGGGCGCTCTGGGGCACGAAGGCCAGTTGGCCGAGGATGCCGCAGGCGGCCATCCCGGCCCGCACTTCGGCCAGATGCTGGTGATTGAGCACCTTGTAGGCCTTGAAGTCATTGGCCCGCAGGGGGTGGTGGGTGCCGGTGGAGGGGCTGGCGCCGCTGCCGCTGGAACCGGTGGCGGCGCTGGCGGCCATCCAGCCGATCTCCAGGTCCCGAAGGGGCAGCAGGGCCAGCTGCAGGGCGGTGGCGAAGCAGCCGGGCGCGGCGATGCGGCGGGCGCCGGCCAGGGCGGCCCGGTTCCACTCCGGCAGGCCGTAGACGAACCGGTCCAGGTGCTCGGGGCAGGGGTGGACCTTGCCGTAGGCCTGGGCGAACGCCAGGGGGTCCTTGAGCCGGAAGTCCCCGCTCAGGTCCACCAGCAGCAGGCGGTCCTGGATGCCGGCCTGGGCCCAGGCCGCTTCCAGCCCGGGCAGGAGCAGGGCCAGTTCGCCGTGGGGCAGGGCGGAAAAGACGATGGGCTGCTCGCACTGGGCGAACTCGGCCCAGGGGATGTCGGCCTCGAAGCAGCCGTCCAGGATCCCCTTCAGGTTGGGGTGGGCCTCCCAGAAGGGCTGCCCCGCCTTGGCCCTGGCGGTACCGCGCAGGGACTCCACCGCGGGGTGGGTGCAGAGCCAGCGCAACAATTCGCCTCCGCCGTAGCCGGAGGCCCCGAGAATGACAACTGAATACAAAATCATACCCCCATGGAGTTGCGGACCTTGGCCAGCACCAGCTCGCCCAGTTCCTTTGGATGGTTGCGGGCATTGAAGGCCGGCAGGCCCAGGGACTCCACGAAACGGACTCCCACCCGGTTGTCGGTGGCCGGGCCGGCGACCACGTCCACGTCGATGCCGAAGGCCTGCTTCAGGTGGCGGATGCCGCCCTCCACCCCCACCGGATCGTTGGCGCACAGGACCATGGCGGCGCCCCAGCTCCTGAGTTCCGGGTCGGAGAGCAGGGCCTGGACCCCGTACTCGCCCAGGATGCCGTCGCCGGTCTCGGCCACGATGATGTCCATGCCCCGGGCGGCCAGCTCGGTGAAGATGACCCGGCCGGCTTCGGGCGCGGTGGCCGGCCCGGTGCAGGCCACCCCGGCGTCGGTGAAGTCGTAGATGGCTTCGGCGCCGTAGTCCTGCATGGCGAGGATATCGCGCATGAGGCTGACGCCGGTGAGCTTGGCCCCGCCCACCTTGTACCCGGCCTGGGCGAAGGCCCTTACCAGGGCGCAGGCGGCCAGGGTCTTGCCGGCGTTCATGCAGGTCCCGGCCACGAACACCACCGGCACCGGTCCGGCGCCGGGCCGGCCCTGGAGCGCGGCGGACTGGATCAGGGCCGGCACCCCGGTCCGGTTGCCGAACTGGGGAAACACCAGGACCTGGCCCAGCACTTCCACCTCGAACGGGGCGCCCACCCCGGGGTTGCTGGATACGCAGTGGCCCATGACCCCGCCCAGGTTGAGCAGATGCAGCCGGTCGCCGGCGGCGACCTGGGTCGGCAGGACCCCCTCGTAGCCCTGGAGGGCGTTGCGGTGGCCCAGGGCGCCCACCACGATGTCGCCGTCGTGGAGCACGCTCATGCGGCCATGGACGTCCTCCATCTGGTTGTAGACCGCCTTCTCCCCGTGGATGCGCCCGGCGATGACGGCGCCTTCCTGGGCCTCCACCTCGGGGCTGAGGGTGACCCAGCGGCCGAGGTTCAGGTTGCGGGTGATGGAGGCGATCTTGTCGAGGTGGATCCGCATGACTACTCCAGTCGGACTTCAAGTCCGGGCTTCGCCCGGGCTTGAAGTGGGGTGTGGGGGACGCAGAGGAAGCAAAGAGCGCGGGATGCCACGCATGCGTGGCATCCCCATGGACTATTAACTCCGCGCTTTGAGCGCGACCATCTGGGGCACCCCGAAGATCTTGGCGAACCCTGCGGCCTCGGGGCCGGTCCAGAGCCGGGTGCTCTCGCCGTAGTTGGCCATCTCGGGCCGCACCAGGGAGAACGGGGAGCGCACGCCCTGGACGTGGAAGCCCTGGGGGTGAAGCTGGACCCTCACCTCTCCGGTGACCGTCGCCTGGCTGGAGTCCAGGAAAGCCTCCAGGTCCCGGCAGAGGGGATCGAAGAAGTGGCCCTCATGCAGCATCCCGCCGTAGAGGTTGCCCAGGGATTCCTTCCAGAACATCTGCTTGCCGGTGAGCACCAGCTTTTCCAGCTCCCGGTGGGCGGCGATCAGGAGGTGGGCGGCCGGGGCTTCGAATCCGACCCGGCCCTTGATGCCCATGATGGTGTCGCCCAGGTGGATGCCCCGGCCGATGCCGAAGCTGCTGCCCAGCTCGTTCAGGGTTTGCACCAGCTGGACCGGGGCGAGGGCCTGGCCGTCCAGGCTCACCGGCACGCCCTTGTCAAAGGCGATGACCAGGGACCGGGGCGCCAGCGCGGGATCCACCGCGCCGCCGGGGTAGGCGGCATCGGGCAGGTGCTGCCAGGGATCCAGGGTCTCCTTGCCGCCGACGCTGGTGCCCCACATGCCTTCGTTCAGGCTGTAGGATTCCAGCTTCTCGGGGAAGTTGAAGCCGTGGTCGGCCAGGTAGGCGCGTTCCTCGGCCCGGCTGGGGGCCAGTTCCCGGATGGGCGCCATGAGGGTGAGCTCGGGCGCCAGGGCGCGGAAAGCCACGTCGAACCGGACCTGGTCGTTGCCGGCCCCGGTGGAGCCGTGCACCAGGGCGGTGGCGCCCATGGCCTTGGCGTGGGCCACGACCCGCTTGGCCTGGCAGACCCGCTCGGCGCTCACGGAGAGCGGGTAGAGCCCGCCCCGGAGCACGTTACCGGCGATGAGGTAGCGCAGGTAGTGGTCGAACAGCTCGGCCCTGGCGTCGACGGTGGTGTGGGAGGCGGCGCCCAGGGCCAAGGCCAGGGTATGGATCCGTTCCAGTTCCGCCGGCGGGAAGCCGCCGGTGTCGACGGTGACGGTGTGGGTCTCGTGGCCCTGGGCGTTGAGCCATAGGACGCAGTAGGAAGTGTCGAGGCCGCCGGAGAAGGCGAGCAGGGCGCGATGTTTGGTGGTCATGGTGTCCCCCATTGGAAAAGGTATTCCGTGGTTCGATGGATCAGGTCCCGCTTGCTCGACAGCCAGGCTCCAGAGTTGGCGACAGCCGCGGCGGTGGCGTCCAGCCCCAGGCCGGCCAGGGCCTCGGTGGGATCCGGGACGAAGGTGCCCTGCTTGATCCGCTGGGCCACTTCCAGGTAGGCGTCCCGGAACGGCATGCCCTCGGCGGCCAGACGGCAGGCCTCCTTGGCGGCGTGGAGCTCCTGGGTGCAGGCCCTTGCGCAAGCTTCCTGCTGAATCTCGATGCCGGGCAGGAGGTGGGCGAAAACCTGGAACAGCTCCTCCCCTTTGGCCATGAGCTCCAGGAACGGGCCCTTGAGCAGCTGGTGCTCCCGGTGGTAGCTGGATGGCATCCCGCCACCCAGATGGGTCAACTGCCCGGCCAGGCCGCGCAGCTCCCGGCACCGGCCCCGGGCCAGTTCCACCACGTCCGGGTTGCGTTTCTGGGGCATGAGGCTGGAGCCGGTGGTGAAGGCATCGGGCAGACGGACAAAGCCGAACTCCTCGGTGCTGTAGAGGGCCAGGTCCCAGAGCGCCTTCTCCAGGGTGCCGGCGGCGGAGACCACCCATGCGGCCAGGGCCTGCTCGTAGCGTCCCCGGCTGTTCATCACGTCCATGGGACTGCCCTGGACCCGGGAGAAGCCCAGCAGCGCGGCGCTGCGGGCCCGGTCCAGGGGAATGGGCGAACCGAATCCGGCGGCGGCCCCCAGCGGGCAGCGGTCCAGCCGGTCCCACAGGGCGGGCAGGGCCTCGAGCTCCTCCAGCAGGCCTTCGGCGAAGGCCGCGGCCCACATTCCCCAGCTGGCGGGCATGGCCCGGCGCATGTGGGTGTAGCCGGGCAGGGGGGCATGCTCCTCCCGCTCGGCCAGTTCCAGGAAGGCCGCGGCGCAGGCATGGATGGCCTGGCCCAGGTCCAGGGCCCGGGAGCGCATGAGCAGCCGGAAAGCAGTGGCCACCTGATCATTGCGGGACCGGGCCAGGTGGATGCGCCGGCCGGTCTCGCCCAGCCGCTCGGTGAGGGCGTGCTCCAGGGCGGTGTGGCAGTCCTCCTCCTCGGGCAGGATCACGATCCGGCCCTCCAGGGCCTCCTGGCGCAGCACGGCCAGGGCGCCCACCAGGGCCTTGGCCTCGGCCTCGGGCAGGAGGCCGGTCTCGCCCAGCATCCTCGCGTGGGCGGCGCTGCCCTCGGTATCGAAGGGCAGCAGCTGGAGATCGATCATCGGATCCTGGCCCACGGTGAACTGGTGCAGTTGCCGATCCAGGGGCAGGTTCTTGGCCCAGAGCGCTTCAGCCATGATGGGCCTCCATGGACGCCATCCGGGCGTAGTTAAGGACGAGATTCTGGTAGAAGGCGGCTCCGGCCTTCAGCTCACCCTTGGACAGCCATTCGTCGGGCCGGTGGCTGCGGTGGGTATCTCCGGGGCCGGCCTTGACCGCGGGCAGATGGGCCAGATAGGCCCAGTCGGAAGTGGTGGCGGAGCCGGTGCCGCCCTGGGTGCCGGCCGCGGCCAGGGCTGCGCGCACCACCGTCTCGGAGGGGTCGGTGGCCACCGCCAGGTAGCGGTCGGAGTAGACGGCCACTTCGCTTTCCAGCTCGGCGGCCACCTGGGTGGTGAGGGTGGCGTGGTCCAGGTTGGGGGTGCTGCGCACGTCCACGAAGAATTCGCACTGGTCCGGAACCTGGTTCTTGGCCAGGCCGCCGCTGACCATGGTCACCTGGGCCCTTGCCTCCCCCAGCAGCAGGTGCGGCTCGAAGCGCATGGCGTCCAGCCTGGCGATATCCCGGGCAGCCTTGTGCACGGCGTTCTCGCCCAGGTGGGCGTGGGCCACGTGGGCGGCGGTGCCCCGGGCGGTGCAGCGGAGGATCAGCATGCCGCGCTGGGCGGTGATCACGGTCAGGCCGGTGGGTTCGCCCACCACCGCGGCGTCCAGCTGGCCCAGGATCGGAAGCAGTTGCTGGATTCCCTTGCCGCCCACTTCCTCCCCGGAGGTGAAGGCGAAGACGGCGCGGGCGCCCAGGGTCTGCATCTGTTCCCGCAGCGCCAGCGCGGCCAGGATCATGGCCGCGACACAGCCCTTGGCGTCGTTGGCGCCCAGGCCGAACAGCCGGTCTCCGGTCCACCAGGGCTTCAGGGGGTCGGCGCTCCAGCCGGCGCAGACCGGAACCGTGTCCAGGTGGCTCACCAGCAGCAGCCGGGGGCCCTGGCTGCCCAGTTCGAACCAGATATTGTCGCCCTGGCGCTGGACCGGGATGCCGGCCGCGGTCAGGACACCGGCCAGATGGTCGGCGATGGCCTGCTCCGAGCCGGAGACGCTGGGAATGGAGACCAGGGTTTCGAGGAAAGCGGCGGGATCCATCACGCGCCCTCCCCGTCCAGCTTGGCCACCAGCATGGTGCCGCTGCCCTCGTTGGTGAACACTTCGGCCAGGATCGCGTCCGGGCGCACCCCCGAGACCAGATGGACGCTGGCCACGCCGGCGTTCAGGGCCTTGCGGGCGGCGGTGAGCTTGGGCCGCATCCCGTCCTTGATGGCTCCGGCCTCGGCCAGTTGGTCCAACATGGCCAGGTCGGCCAGGGGCACCAGGCTGCTGGGGTCGGCGGGATCGGACAGCAGGCCCGGCACCTTCAGCACGAAGAACAGCTTCTCCACGCCCAGGGCCGCGGCCACTTCCGCCGCCACGGTATCGGCGTTGGTGTTGAGCACCTGGCCGCCGTCGGTGGCGCTGAACGGCGCCACCACCGGCACGAAGCCGCCCTTGAGCAGGTGCTGGAGCAGGGTGGGATCCACCTCGGCGACGTCGCCGACCATGCCGTAATCCACGGTGGCGCCGTCCACCATCACCGGCGGTCTGCGTCTGCCCTTGATCAGGCCGGCGTCCTGGCCGGACAGGCCTACCGCCTGCATGCCGGCGGCCTCCAGTTCGGCGATGAGGTCCATCTGGATTTTGCCCTTGAAGGCCATCTTGGCGGCGTCCAGCACTTCAGGCGAGGTGACCCGGCGCCCGGCCACCTTGGAGGTGGGCAGGCCCATGCTCGAGCAGAGCTTGTCCAGGCCGGCCCCGCCGCCATGGACGATCACCAGGGGGATGGAGAGGCTCCAGAGCAGGGCCAGCTGTTCGCAGACCGACTGGCGCAGCGCCGGATCGTCCAGGATCTCCCCCCCCAGCTTCACCACGAACGGGCGGTTGCGGAAGCGCCGCACATACTGGGCCGCTGAGCGGAGGGAGGCGAAGGGGTGGGGATTCTGGGACATGGGTTCCTCTTGTTCGCTTAATTGTTGAGAAGCCACTGGATGAGTGAGCGCTGGACGTGGAAGCGGTTCTCCGCCTCGTCCACCACCTTGCACCAGGGGCCGTCCAGCACGCCATCCGACACTTCCACGTTGCGCCGCACCGGCAGGCAGTGCATGAAAATCGCGTCCTTGGCGGCCCGGTCGAAATGCCGGGGCGAAGTCATCCAGGCCGGGAAGTCCTTGACCGCCTCGGCGCCCAGGCCGGAGCCGGTGGCGGGGCCCCAGGACTTGGCATAGACCACCCGGGTGCCTTCCAGGGCCTGGTCCAGGTCGTGGGTCACGCTGACGCTGCCGCCGGTGGCCTTGGCGAAGGCCTGGGCCTCGGCCATGACGCTGCCGTGCAGTTCAAAGCCCTTGGGATGGGCCAGCCGCACTTCGCAGCCGGCGGCGGCGGCGGTGAGTAAAAAGCTATTAGGCACGGCCTTGGGCAGAGGCTTGATGTGGGGGGCCCAGGCCAGGGTGACCGGCAGGCCCTTGGTGCTGCCGAAGCTCTCCCGGGCGGTCATCAGGTCGGCCAGGCCCTGGCAGGGGTGTTCCCTCGCGCTCTCCATGCTGATGGTGGGCACCGTGCCCAGGGTGCGGAAACCGTTCAGGACCGGATCGGCGTTGTCCACGTCGTCGCTGACTCCGGAGGCGAAGGTCCGCACCGCCAGCATGTCCACATAGCGGGAGAGGACCGGGGCCGCCTCCTTGATGTGCTCGGCCCGGTCGCCGTCCATGACGGCACCTTCACGGTCTTCCAGCTTCCAGACGCCGTTGCCCACTTCCAGCACGATGGCGGAACCGCCGCCCCTGGCCATGACTGCCTCGAACGAGGCGCGGGTGCGCAGGGAGGGGTTGAAGAACACCATGCCCAGGATCTTGTCGATCAGGTGCTTGGGATGGGGTCCCTGCTTCCAGGCCAGGGCCCGTTCCAGGATCTCTTCCACTCCGGCGGCGCCGAAGTCTTGAATACCGGTTGCGTGTCTCATATCAGGCTCCGTGGCGAAAGGCGTGAACGGCGTCGAGCAGGGCGGATACCGCGACCAGGCTCAGGTTCAGGGGAGGCATCAGGCGCAGGACCTCGGGGTCGCCGCTGCCCCCCACCAGGATGCGCTGTTGCTGCAGATGGGCCTTCAGCTTGGCAGCGCCGCCGGGGACTTTCAGCCCCAACAGCAGGCCGGTGCCCACCACCTCGGAGACGCAGGTGCCCTTCAGGCCCTGGCGGATCATGTCTTCCAGGATCCTGGTCTTGGGCATGAGCCCCTCTTCCAGGATCACCTGCAGGGTGGCCAGCAGGGCGGCGCAGGCCAGGGGGCCGCCGCCGAAGGTGGTGCCCAGGTCGCCGGGTTTGAGCGCAGCGGCCACGGGGCCGCTGATGAGCAGGGCGCCCATGGGCACGCCCGAGGCGATGCCCTTGGCCGAAGTCACCAGGTCGGGCTGCACTCCGTGCAGGCCGGCCACGTAGGGGTGGCCCAGGCGGCCCACGCCGGTCTGGACTTCGTCGTAGATGAGCATGCAGCCGGCGGCCCGGGTCCGCTCCCGCAGCTTCTGCAGGAAGACCGGGGTGGCCGGGCGGATGCCGGACATGCTCTGGACCGGTTCCAGGATCACCGCCGCAACCTGGGAGAAGTCATAGCTGTCCAGGGCGGCCAGATCATTGAGCGGCAGCCGGTCGCAGGGGGCCAGGAACGATTCCAGGCCGACCTGGATCTTGGGATCGTCGGTCACCGACAGGGCCAGGGTGGTCCGGCCGTGCCAGCCGCCCTGCATGGCCGCGAACCGGGTGCGGCCGGTGAGCTTGGCGGCGATCTTCAGGGCGTTCTCGTTGGCTTCGGCGCCGCTGTTGCAGAAGAACACCGAGACCAGGCCGGTGGGCTGCTGGGAGTTGACGAACTCCATCAGACCCTCCGCGGCCCTGGCCCGGATCGGCAGGTTGGCGGCGGTGCTGTAGAAGATCAGGTCCTTGGCCTGGGCGGCGATGGCCGCCACCACCTTGGGGTGGGAATGGCCGGTGGAGCAGACGCAGTGCCCGCCATAGAAGTCGAAGTAGGTATTGCCCTGGTCGTCGAACACCCGGTCGCCTTCGCCGCGCAGGATGGGAAACGGGTAGGGGGCGTAGGTGGGCTGGAGGGCTGGGACGGCGGGCGACTGCAAATGGGTTGGCATAGTTTGCAAAAACCCGGGAATACCAGGTGTGTAATGCAAAGTGTGCAAGGTCTTGGCTCGAAGGTCAATGGCAAATATCACTGCTGTTGTGTGAAATCGGTGGTTCCTGTTCGTGGGTTCGGGCTTGCAAGTTTGTGCAAATTGATGCATATTTGCTGCATGAACCTGGACCAAGCCATTCTCCGCCATCTCAGCCAGCAGGATCTTTCCGAGCAGAGCGATCTGCTGAAGTTGCTTCGCGCCGATGGGTTGGAGCTCACGGTCTCGACCCTTTCCCGGCACCTGAAGAAGCTGGGGGTGCGCAAGGAAAACGGGCGCTACCAGCTGTCCCGGCCCCAGCGGCAAGGCGCTATCACCCCGCCGTTCACCGTGCGGAAGGTCCCCCCCTGCCTGCTGATCCTCAAGACCACGCCGGGGTTCGCCCAGGCCATGGCCTTCGCCCTGGACGGGGGCGAACTGCCGTCCCTGGCGGGGACCATCGCCGGGGATGACACCATTTTCGCCGCCCCCACCGACGCCGCCCTGCTGGACCGGCTGGAGGGTGAGATTCGGGAACGGCTGGGGCAGGGGTTCTAGCGGGAGTTTACTAAGTCCGATGGGGTTGCAGTCCGGCCGCTGATCGCAAGTGCTGTGATCAGCGGCCTAATTTCTATCTGTCGATATTTCATCACGTATATACAAAACTTTGAATTATCTTTCTAGGCAATAATTTCATGTAACACTATCTATAATATATTTTTGTATGATGGTATTGATTCCTATTGATATTGTCGTATACATTACTTCATGGCAAGCCTCCAACCGATCCGGACCAAAGGCCGCACCTACTGGCGCATCGTCGAGAGTCGGCGAGTGAACGGGAAACCTCGCCCGGTTCCGCTGCTCT
>Ga0302202_10003771_pt1 | contig 16469 bp, 18 predicted proteins | sample II_Bog_N3_3_FD_194579 | JGI IMG/M metagenome (GOLD analysis project Ga0302202, IMG submission 194579) | Peat permafrost microbial communities from Stordalen Mire near Abisko, Sweden - II_Bog_N3_3 | ecosystem: Environmental > Terrestrial > Soil > Wetlands > Peat | place: Sweden: Abisko...
GACGGGGACGGCAGCGGAGGAGTTGGCGGTGACGAGGACGAGCTTCCCGGTGGTCGGATCGGTGGCCATGGAGGCACCGGCCAGGGTGTAGTCACCGAGCTTGCCCCTGCCCTGGCCGAGCGCGATCTGGGACCAATCGCTGCCATCCCAGGCCCACGCGTCCTGGAGCTGGGTGCAGCCGCCCGTGACGCTCACCGTTCCGGCGGAGCCGGTGACGGTGCCCGACGACCCACTCCCGATGGAGCAGCCAGGCCCACCCGTCCCGCCGAGCAGGATCACCCGCTGGCTCTGCGGGTCCCAGGCCATCTCGGCGCCGTACCGGGCGGGTGGGCTGTCCACCGGCCCCGCCTCAGACCATCCGGAACCGTCCCAGAGCCAGGTGCCGGCGACGACCTGCCCATCACCGCCGGTGCCACCGAACATGACCACGTCCCCGGTGGCGGGGTCGTCGGCCATGGCCGCGCCGGTCCCCGGCGCCGGGCCCCCGTCCCCGGAGGCGGCGTCGTGGCGGAGGCCAAAGTAGCCGGCGGTCACGGCGGCGACGACGGCCACTGAGATCACCAGGGCACCCGCCCCCCGGCGCAGGCGGCCAGCACGGCTCGGCATCACGTCCATACCGTCCCTACGCGCCAACCCCGCGCCCGGTTCCCGGCGGGTGAGGAGGGGGTGCGACGGATAGACTCCCCAACGATGGCCGAGAACGCAGGCAAGCCCGCCAATCCCGAGCAGCTGAGCCCCGAGGAGCTGACCCGGCTCCAACCCGGGCTGGCCCGGCTGATGCCCGAGATCGCCAACCGCCTCTGGCGCGCCGTCTACTCCGCCCGGGCCGGCCACTGGCGGCTCGCCCGGTGGCAGCTCACCGAGATGCGCAAGCTCTTCCTTCTCGGCACGATCACCCGGCCCAAGTACGCGGACGACATTGCCGAGTTTCTCCACGAGGAGGTGGAGCCGCTCCTCGCCGCCGTGGCGGCCGAGGACCTCGAGACATTCGAGCGCCGGGTGTCCGAGGCGGTGGACGCGACCAACGAATTCCATCGACGCTGGGAGAAGGGATTCATCGTCTGGAAGCTGCCGGAGAGTGCGCCGCCGGACCTCGATCTGACCCCTCGCTGAGCCCCTCCCCCACCCGTTGGGAGGTCTACGCGAAGGCTATGCTGCCCGCATGATCGTCACCACCACCGAGAACATCCCCGGCACCCGCGTGACCCAGACACTCGGGCAGGTCTTCGGCCTCACCGTCCGCACCCGCGGCCTCGGCGGCAACATCGCCGCCGGCTTCCGCAGCATCGTCGGTGGGGAGGTCGGTTCCTACGTGAAGCTGCTCGAGGACGCCCGTCGCCAGGCGGTCGACCGCATGGTGGCGAACGCCACCGCCATGGGGGCAAACGCGGTGACCATGATGCGGTTCGACTCCTCCGAGATCGGCAACAACATGAGCGAGATCGTCGCCTACGGCACCGCCCAGGTGGTGGAGCCGGTGTCGGGAGCGGCCGCCGGCTGATCGCGCGGCGCTGAGGAATCGACTGGCATGGGGGTCGTGTCGTGATCGCGCTCGTCGAGCTGGTGGTGTTCGCGGCACTCGTGGTCCTGATCGCGGTGGGCGCGGTGTGCGGCTGGGAGCGCTACCGGGGTGGCGGCGCGGGTCGCCCGGGCCCGGGTGTCAGCGAGGCTCAACCGACTGCCGAGATCTTCATCGACCCCGAGACGGGGCGGCGAATGCGGGTCTGGTTCGACGCCCGGACCGGGGAGCGGGACTACCGGCCGGAGTAGCGCGGCGGCCCGTACCCGAGTGCCCCGAGGGGCAGCCGGTTACGCCCGAGTGGTACCACGAGGGTTGTGTACACGGCCGCGGAGATGATCGAGCGGCTTCGCACCGGCGGGGTCCGGGACGAGGCCGTGCTCGCCGCGATGGCCGCCGTGCCCCGGGAGGAGTACGTCCTCCCGAGTGACCGCGAGGAGGCGTACGCCGACAGGGCGCTTCCCATCGGTTCGGGGCAGACCATCTCCCAGCCCCTCATGGTGGCGATCATCATCGAGGCCCTCCAGCTGCGGGCCGGCGAGATCGCCCTGGACATCGGCACCGGGAGCGGGTACCAGGCCGCGGTGATGGCCGCCTGCGGTGCCCGGGTCATCAGCGTGGAGCGCATCCCGGAGCTGGCCAACCAGGCCGCCCAGCGGCTCGATCGCCTCGGCGTGGACGTGGAAGTGGTGGCCGCCGACGGCAGCCTCGGCCTGCCCGACCGCGCCCCCTTCGACGCCATCGCGGTTGGGGCGGGCGCCCCTCGCCTCCCGGTGGCCCTGGCCCGCCAGCTGCGCGAGGGCGGCCGGCTGGTGCTGCCCATCCACAGCGGTCCCGAGAGCGAAGAGCTGACCCGGGTCCGAATGAGCGGCGGCAGATGGACGTCGGAGAATCTCGGCCCCTGCCGCTTCGTACCCCTGATCGGAGCCGACGGGTACCGGGAGGGAGGCTCCCGCGCTGGCCGTTCCGGCGTTTAGCATGGGCGGGCGCTGAGGTACACGGGGAAGTGACCGGCGCGGAGCGTCCTGAGAGGCCACTTCCCGGTTCAGCAGAGTTTCGTTCACCTTCTGGAGGGTCCCAACCCATGGCCAAGACCGTCGGCATCGATCTCGGTACCACCAACAGCGTGGTGGCAGTGATGGAAGGCGGAGAGCCCACCGTCATCGCCAATGCCGAAGGCGGTCGCACCACCCCCTCCGTCGTCGCATTCACCCGCAGCGGGGAGCGCCTCGTCGGCACACTGGCCCGGCGTCAGGCGGCGGTGAACCCCACCAACACGATTTTCTCCATCAAACGATTCATGGGCCGGCTGCTCAGCGAGGTCACCACCGAGGCCAAGCAGGTCCCCTACAAGGTCGTGGCCGGCAAGGACGGCCGCGTCGAGGTGGACGTCGCCGGAGAGCGGCACACCCCCGAGCAGATCTCGGCGATGGTGCTGCAGAAGCTCAAAACGGACGCTGAGGCCTACCTCGGAGAGAAGGTGACCGACGCGGTCATCACCGTGCCCGCCTACTTCAACGATGCCCAGCGCCAGGCGACCAAGAATGCCGGCCAGATCGCGGGCCTCAACGTGCTCCGGATCATCAACGAGCCGACCGCGGCCGCGCTCGCCTACGGGCTGGAAAACAAGGACAACGAGAAGATCCTGGTCTTCGACCTGGGTGGCGGCACCTTCGACGTCTCCATCCTGGAGGTCGGCGAGGGAGTCTTCGAGGTCAAGTCGACCAACGGTGACACCCACCTGGGCGGTGACGACTACGACCGGCGGGTCGTGGACTGGCTCGCGGATGAATTCAAGCGTGACCAGGGGATCGACCTGCGCGGCGACGCCCAGGCCCTGCAGCGCCTGACCGAGGCCGCCGAGAAGGCCAAGATCGAGCTCTCGCAGCGCCCGGAGACCCAGGTCAACCTCCCCTTCATCACCGCTGACGCCTCGGGGCCCAAGCACCTCGACATCACGCTGTCGCGGCCCAAGTTTGAGCAGCTCACCGAGGACCTCACGGCGCGCTGCCGCAAGCCCTTCCAGGACGCGCTGGCCGACGCGCACATGAGCGTCAAGGACTTGGAGGACGTGATCCTGGTCGGCGGCTCGACCCGGATGCCGGTGATCCAGGCCCTGGTCAAGGAGTTGACCGGCAGGGACGCCAACCGCGGGGTCAACCCCGACGAGGTGGTGGCGGTCGGCGCCGCCATCCAGGCCGGCGTGCTCAAGGGCGAGGTCAAGGACGTCCTGCTCCTCGACGTCACGCCGCTCTCGCTCGGGATCATGACCGAGGGAGAGGTCAACACCAAGCTCATCGAGCGCAACACCACCATCCCGACCGCCAAGTCGCAGGTCTTCTCCACCGCGTCCGACTCGCAGCCGAGCGTGGAGATCGTGGTCCTGCAGGGCGAGCGGCCGCTGGCCCGGGACAACCGCATCCTGGGGACATTCACCCTGGATGGGATCCCGCCGTCGCCGCGCGGAGTGCCGCAGATCGAGGTCACCTTCGACATCGACGCCAACGGCATCCTCAACGTCACCGCGCACGATCGCGGCACCGGCAAGCAGAACAAGGTGACCATCACCGGCTCGACCACGCTCCAGAAGAACGAGGTGGAGCGGATGGTCAAGGAGGCCGAGGCGCACGCCGATGAGGACCGCCAGAAGACCGAGGCGATCGAGGTCAAGAACCGGTCCGAGCACCTCGCGTACCAGGCCGAGAAGGCGCTCAAGGACGCGGGAGACAAGCTCCCCGCCGAGCTCAAGGCCGACATCGAGGCCAAGATCGCCGCGGTCCGCGATGCCATCGCCAAGAACGACGACGCCGCGCTCAAGACGGCGCACGACGCGCTCCAAGCTGAGATCCAGAAGATCGGCGAGGCCGTCTACGCCTCCGGCGGGGGTGGCTCGTCGAGCGGCAGCGGCGGTCCTGCACCGGAGCCTGAGGGTGGCAGCGCGCCACCGGAGGCTGGCGCCGGCGGGTCCTCAAGCTCCGACGGCTCGGGCGGCGACGACGTAGTCGACGCCGAGTTCAAGGAGGTCTGAGCCGGAAGGCCTGTAGGTCGGGCGGCGGGGCAGGGGCCGCCGCCCCTTACCACCGGCTCTGCAATTCCGGCCCCCTCGGGCGAGAGTGCTCGGCGGCGTTGCATCGCCGCCTGCGCAAGGCCTCGCTCCTCAGCGCACCTCGGCCCCGGCACCCAGGAGAGCGGCCGCCTCCGCCGTGCTCCGACTGACGACCACACCCGCCGGAAGCCGGAGGTTGGCGTGAATCGCGGCGGCGCCACCCACGACGACCGGAGCCTTCACGCGCCGGCGCATCTCCCTGACCAGCGGCACCAGCATGCGCGACGGCGGGGACGTCGTCACCACGATGCCGACCGCCCACACCGGCTGCAGGCCGGCGACGCAGGCGACGAAGTCCGCCGTCGGCACGTTGGCGCCGAGATCGTGCACCTCGAAGCCCTCGGCCCTCAGCACGTCGGTGAGCAGCGCGCTGGGCAGTGAGTGCATCTCGCCAGCAGGCGCTCCGAGAACGATGATGCCGCGGTGGCGACCGCGACGGCTGACGTGTGCCCCTCCGCGCCCGACCAGGCGGTGGGCGATGATGCTGGCCCGATGCTCGTCGGCGACGCTCGCCTCGCCCCGCTCCCAGCGCTCCCCCACCTCCCGCATCGCGGCGCCGATCAATTCGATGCTGACGGCGCTCGCGTTGGCCCCGGAGGCCAGAGCCTCGCTGATCACGGTCCAGGCACCCGCCTCATCGCCGGCCAGCAGCGTGGTCACCAGGTGGCCCACGCGCGGCTCATGCCGGGGGTGGCCTCGCCGCCCGCGCTCCACCGGTGCCTGAGGCTGGCGAACGAGCGCCCTGAGGTCACTGCGAAGAACCAGCCACTCGCCGCGCTCACGGCGCGCCGGCAGCTTCCCGGAGCGGACATAGCGGTAGACGGTCATGTAGTGCAGCCCGAGGCCCTCGCTCGCCTCGCGCAGCCCGACTTCCTCAGCTCCAGTCATGCCGCCGGCGTTTCCCCCCGCGGGCGGGTGCTTGCCGTTCACGCAGGGCCGGTACCCACGAGCGGCGGCTCACCGCTCAACCGGTCACACAGCTCCATCAGCCGTAGGCGCTCTGCCTCGGTGTCGCTTGCCGCGGTGCGGTGCAGCCGGTGGAGTGGTCGCGGACGCCGGTCCAGCCAGAGCGCACCCTGGGACAGGGTTTCGGGGTCCGCCGTCACCAGCCACACCATCGTGTCCGCGCCCTCGGCCACCGTGCGGAGGATCGGCGCCGTCAGGCGGTGAAAGGTGGGAAGGCTCGCGGCCATGCCCGGCGTGTAGGCCCAGCCCGGGTGCATCGCCACCAGGGAGACACCACGACGCTCCAGAGCCCGTGCGCAGTGCGCCACCAAGGTCACCTGTGCCCGCTTGGCCCGGGCGTAGGCCGCCGCCCCGCGAAACGTGGACGCCGTCATCTGGAGGTGGTCGACATCGAGTGGTTGCGTGTACATCCCTCCCGAGGTCACCACGATCACCCGCGATCCGGGGGCAGCCTCGAGCTGGGGCAGGAGCAGCCGGGTGAGGAGGTACGGACCGATGAGGTGGGTGGCGACCGTCGTCTCGATCCCATCGGCGGTCTGGGTGTACGAGGGCAGGAGCGCGCCCGCGTTGTTGATGAGGGCGTGGAGCCGGGGGGCCAGCGTGGCCACCGCCGTGGCGGCCCTGCGCACGGAGGCAAGATCGGAGAGGTCCGCCTCGACCACGTCCACGGTGGCCCCGTACCGGGCTCGGATCTGGACCGCGACCGCCTCCCCGCGCGCTGTGTCCCGCACCAGCAGCAGCAGGTGAGCGCCGAGAGCACCGAGCCGCCGGGCGGCCCAATTGCCGAGGCCCGAGGTGGCACCCGTGATGGCGACGGTCTGTCCGTCCAGCCGCCGGGACGAGAGCGGCTCGAACCTCTGGGTACGGCGCCTCGTCAGGTAGCCGATGCGGCTGAAGCTGCCGACGACGCTCGTCTCGAGGGCCCGGTCCAGCAGATCGACCCCGCGCCTCATGGTGCCGAGAGGATGCGGCGCAGGGAGATGAGCGCCGCAGTGGCTGTCCGCCGGAACGACGAAGAGAGGAGCGGGCTCAGGGGTCGCGCGATGCCGCGCAGGGTGAGCCGGGCGTCGTAGGTGACCCGGCAGCCGCCGGGCTCCTCGGTGACGGTGATCCGATCTCGGGAACGGAGCCACCGCGTTTCCGCGAGCAGCTCGACGGTCACCCCGGTCAGCTCGGTGATGACGTAATGGAGGGCGAGGCGCCGGTCACCCATGGCGACAGTGAGGTCAAAAGCGGCTCCCAGCCGGGCCGGTCCCGGGTCCAGTGACCGCGCCGCGACCACGCTCGGGTCCCACTCCCGCGCGTTGCTGAAGTCGGACATGTAGGCGAAGGCCCGCTCCGGCGTCCAGCCGGAGGCGACCGAGGTAACGAAACGTGACATGGATCTCCTCCTTTGGCTCTCCGTGCGCTATATTAGCACTAAATTACGCAAGAGGGCGATGGAACGCCCGAACCACCACCCGAGGAAGTCATGCGCATAGCCATCGTGGGCAGCGGGGTGTCCGGCCTGGTCAGCGCCCATCTGCTCCATCCCCTCCACGAGATCACCGTCTTCGAAGCCCAGGAACGGCTGGGAGGGCACGTCAACACCGTCCGGGTGCCGGCCACCGACGGCCCCGACTACGACATCGACACCGGCTTCATCGTCTTCAACGAGGCCAACTACCCGGGATTCACCCGCCTGCTCGCCAGGCTCGGGGTCGCCAGTCAACCGAGCGACATGAGCTTCAGCTTCTCCTGCATGGAGACCGGGCTCGAATACCGGGGCACCGACCTGAACACCCTGTTCGCCCAGCGGCGCAACCTGGTCAATCCCGGATTCCTGCGGATGCTGGTCGACATCGTCCGCTTCAATAGGGATGCGCGCCGGCTGCTGCAGAGCGAGGACATCACCACCTCGCTGGATGACTTCCTCGCCGCCGGCCACTACTCCAAGGAGTTCGTGGAGCGCTACGTCACCCCGCTCGGCTCATCGATCTGGTCGTCCGATCCCTCCCGCTTCGGGGAGTTCCCAGCCGCGGCCATGGCGCGTTTCTTTGATCGCCACGGGCTGCTGCGCCTCCGCCACCGGCCGGAATGGCGAACCGTCAAGGGTGGCGCCTCCAGGTACGTCGAGGCGCTGACCGCGCCGATGCTCGATCACATCCGGCTGGGAGCCCCGGTGCACCGCATCGCCCGCGACGAGACCGGCGTCAGCATCTGGGCGGGCGACGGCACGTCGGGCGAGCGCTTCGACCGGGTGATCATCGCCGCCCACGCCGACGAGGCGCTCAGCATGCTGGACGCCCCCACCCCACTGGAGACGGAGACCCTCGGCGCCTTCCGCTTCCAGCCCAACCGGGCGACCCTCCACACCGACGTCACCATGCTCCCGCGCAACCACCGCGCCTGGGCCAGCTGGAACTACCAGCGCGTCGCCTACGGCCAGCGCAGCCCCACCCTCACCTACAACGCCAACAGCCTCCAGTCCCTCCGGTCGGAGCGGGTGTTCTGCACCACCCTCAATCGCGAGGACGACATCGACCCCGCCGACGTCATCGCCTCCTTCGACTACGCGCACCCCGTGTTTGACGCCAAGGCGTTGCAGATGCAGGGGCGCCAGTCGCAGCTGAACGGGCAGGAGCACACCTACTACTGCGGCGCCTACTGGGGATACGGTTTCCACGAGGACGGCGTCCAGAGCGCGCTCCGGGTCACCCGCGAGTTCGGCGCCAACCTGTGATCGTGGAGGGGCTTTACGACGGCGTGGTGGTGCACACGCGGCACCGCCCAGTGGAGCACAGCTTCTCGCGGCGTCTGGCGATGCCCCTCATCCGGCTGGACGACGACGGGCATCTCGATCATCTGCGCCCGCTACTATCGACCCGGCCGGCTCCGCTCTGGCTGCGGCGCGGAGACCACTTTCCGGACACCCCCGGACCGCTCGACGTGGCGGTACGCGACGCGGTCGAGGCCGCGACGGGATACCGCCCCGAGGGAGCGATCTTCCTCCTGGCCCAGCCGCGGACCTGGGGATGGTGTTTCAACCCGCTCTCGACCTTCTACTGCTGCGACGTCGGCGGCGAGGTGCGGGCGGTCGTGCTCGAGGTCACCAACACCCCGTGGCACGAGCGCCACGCCTACGTGCTCGACGCGCGCGACGGTCTGGTGCAGGGCTTCGTCATGGCCAAGGCACTGCACGTCTCCCCCTTCATGGCGATGGCGACGCGGTACCGCATGCGCCTCGGAGAGCCGGGCGAGCATCTCCGGATGGGCATCAGCGTCACCGACGACGACGGGGTCGTCTTCTCGGCGGGGATGTCGCTGCGACGCCGCCCGCTGACGCGTGCCGAGCTGGGGAGGAGCCTCCGCGAGCACCCGCTGCTCAGCCACCGGATCTCGGCGTCCATCTACACGGAGGCGCTCCGGATCTGGCGCAAGGGCGCCCCCCTGCACGGCCACCCCCAGCCGGGTGCCGCGTGAACTGACGATGACGCGCCGGGCCGGAGCCGCCATGCGGCGACCGCGCGCTGACAGAAGGGGATTTCCTGGGCCCGCCGTCACGACGCCGGCGGGCCCAGGAGGTCAGTCGGTCAGGGCTTGGTGCTGTAGCCGGGGTACTTGTCGACCAGCCCGTACATCCACGCGTAGGTCTTTACCCTGAGCCGCAGGTAACCGGTCACGAACCGGTGGGCGCCCTTGGGGTAGTGGCCGCTCAGCACCACCACGATCTGCATGATCCAGGCCACGATCCCTATGACGAAGCCCAGGATTCCGAGCCAGATCAGCACGGGAATGAGGGCGATGAACCGCCCGAGGAAGAAGATGGCACCGAGGCACCCCATCCCACGCGAATACCTGTCCTGGTGCCCGATCGTCAGCTGCACCAGGTGCGGCATGGACACGGTTCCGCCAGAAGGCACCGGGTAGCCGGGAGGCGGAGCTGGGTAGCCCGGCGGGAGCGGAGCCGGGTATCCGGCTTCGGGCGGCGGCGGCGGCGGCGCGTAGGTCATGAGAGTGCACCCTCCGGCGGGAGGCTCTCGGCACAACCGGGGTGTTCCGGATGTGCTGCCCCCTCGTCGCGGGGATTGTGCCAGCTTTTGGTGAGCGTCGTGGGGGCGGACGGCGGGTCGCTCCGGCTGCGTCAGCGCGACCCCGCGGCGCGGGGGAGCACCGCGATCCGTGCGGCCACGCCCAGCGGCGCGCCACCGTGCCGCGGCAAATGTAGACTCTCCGGACATGGCAGGCGAAAAGAACCGCGGCGCTCCCAAGAAACAGACCAAGAAGCCCAAGGCGCCGTCCACAGGCAAGGCCCAGCGGCAGGCCGAGGCAAAGAAGGCGCGTCAGCAGCCATCGGTGTAGCGGACTCCGCAGAGCCGCCACCCCGGACCGGCAGCCGTCAGAATTGGCGCATGCCCAGCGTCTTCACGCGCATCATCGACGGGGAGCTGCCCGCGCGCTTTGTGTGGCAGGACGACCTCTGCGTCGCCTTCCTCAGCCACCGGCCGCTCCGGCCAGGGCACACGCTGGTGGTGCCGCGGCTCGAGATCGACCACTGGGTGGACCTGGAGCCCGAGCTGCTCGGCCACCTGATGGGCGTGTCACACCGCATCGGGCAGGCTCTCCAGCACGGCTTCCACCCTCTCAAGGTGGGGATGATCATCGCCGGCCTCGAGGTCCCCCACGCCCATATCCACCTGGTGCCCTTCCACACCATGGAGCAGCTCAACTTCGCGCAGGTGGATCCGAACCCGCGGCCGGACGACCTGGAGAAAGCGGCGGAGACGATCAGGACGGCGCTGCGCGAGCTGGGGATCGGGCCGGGCAGCGGCTGACGCCGGGGACGATCAGCGCTGCCGGCCGAACCGCCGCTGCGAGGGCTGGCTCATCGGTGCAGGAGGAGGAGGGGGAGGCGGCGGCGGCAGGATCGCAGTCGGAAAGGGGTTGGCCTTCAGCCCGGCGCCGCGCTTGGGAGCGCGACCGAGCACGCGCTCAAAGATGAACTGGAAGGCGAACGGCACCACGATGGCGAAGATGCCGGTCAGGAAGGTCATGGCGTTGGGCAGGCTGGCCTCGTTGGCGAGCCCGAGATAGCAGAAGAGGGCGGTGATGAACGAGATCCCGATGATCACCGCCATGCCGCCGATCAGGACGATGTCCTGGTTGACGTCGGAGACCAGGACGTTCTCCCGGTAGCGGGTCTGGAAGAGGCGGTAGATCTTGAGCCCGATCCAGCTGTTGAGCATCATCCCGCTCACGAAGGCGAGGATTGCGATCGACCACCGAAAGGCGGCCAGGTGCTTGACGATGAAGACGGCGATGTTGACGACGATCAGCGCCACCGGTGTGACCGCGCCGAGGGCGGGGATCGCCCAGCGCCGGACCCGGCCGGGCCGTTTGGTCGGAGGCCGGGACAGGGCCGGCCGCGAGGGGAGGTCCATCTCCACGTAGGGTAGGACTTCCTCGTGCCCCTCGACCGTCCGAAACGCTGGCACAATCAGGCCGTGTCCGACGCCGAGGCTCTGGAGTGGGCCCTGCAGGCCGCGCTGGCGGCCGCGAAGCAGGGCACGCCCACCGACCGGCACGTCGCCGACCGGCTGGCGCGATCCGGCACGGCCGCCACCGTGGCCCTGACCGCCTGCGAGGCCAGGGCGACCTGGTTCCGGCCGGCTGCCGGCGCCCCGGACCCCCAGCTGGTAGCCCGTCATGACGTCCGTACCGCCGCCCAGGCGGTGCTCGCCCAGCTCGAGTTGATCGGGATCGCGTGGCCCGCATGGGACGCGGTCACCCGGAGCGAGATGCTCGGTGAGCTGGAGGAGTCCGCCCGCCAGCTCGTGGACCAGGCCGACCGCTTCAGCCGCGGGGCGATCTGACCCGGCGCCGCCGCGCGCCGGACCGTCTCAGCGTCGTCTCACGCGATCGCAAGGTCCGGGTTCTAAGCTGATGGTGGGTGATGAGGCATTCCAGACCGGTCACGATCGCCCTGGCGTTGAGCATTGGGCTTCTTTCAGGCTGCGCGTCGGTGCTGATCCCCTCCAACTCCGTGGCCATCGCGTCGGCGGTGGTCAGTCCCCCCGGCGCCATCGAGCTCGCCTACAGCTACCACTCCCAGCAGAACGGCGACTGGTGCGACCCCGCGGACATCGAGATGTGGCTCCAGGCGGACGGGATCGCTCTCCCGTCGGGCGACGACCACGCCGTCCAGCAGACGTTGTGGAGCTATGAGACCTCGCACAACGACGGCTTCACGATCGCTCAGTGGAACGCCTCCCCTTACGCGGTGGCGATGACCGTTGCCCACTACGGACAGCTGAGCGGTATCGGCGACGCCCCCCAGCCGACCCTGGCCGCCGCCGGCAGTGTCATCTCCCACAGCGTCGCCACGCTGCACCAGCCGGTGATCGTGATGATCTACGGCGCCCTCCACTACGTGCTCATCACCGGCGTGCAGCTCGGCTCCGGGGGCGCCGATGCCCCGCCGGTGGCAGTCACCTTCGCCAATCCGCTCGCCTTCGGCGTCAGCGCCACCCCTCCGGCGCAGTCCAACGGCGCCCAGACCATGTCCTGGGCCGACTTCGCGACCTGGTACACGGCCAATTCCCACCACGGCGGCGTCTGGGCCGGTCAGTGGGTGCTGATCGCTTCCGGGATCCCCCTGGTCCGCTGATCAGGCATTGCCGATGTGGTCCGCGGGGACCGTCCCCAGCCTGCCTGCGCGGTAGTCCTCGAAGGCCTGGGCCAGCTCGTCCTGACGGTTCATGACGAACGGGCCATAGGCGGCAACCGGCTCGCGGATGGGCTGCCCGCCGAGGATGAGGGCGTCCAGAGACGGAGCACGGCTCTCCTGGCGCAGCGCGGCGGCGAGGGTCACGAAGTCACCGCTCCCCAGCACGGCCAGCTGTCCGGCACGGACCTCCGCCTTCCCCTCCCCCACCGAGCCGCTTCCCGAGAGGATGTAGACCAGCGCGTTGAAGCCGGCCGGCCAGGGCAACTCCAGGACTGCCCCGGGGGTGAGCGTCGCGTGCACCATCGCCATGGCGGTATGGGTGACCCCGGGCCCGCTCCGACCGGCCACGTCGCCGGCGATGACGCGGACAAGGCTGGTGCCGTCGGCCGAGGTGAGCAGGGTCACGCGCTGGGCGCCGATGTCCTGGTACCGCGGCGGGGCCCACTTCTTGGCGGCGGGGAGATTGACCCAGAGCTGGATGCCGTGGAACAGACCACCGCTCGCGATCATCTCCTCGGGCGGGCGCTCGATGTGGAGGATGCCCGCGCCCGCGGTCATCCACTGGGTGGCGCCATCGGTGATCAGACCTCCCCCGCCCGTCGAGTCCTGGTGCTGAAACGTCCCGTCGATCATGTAGGTCACCGTCTCGAATCCCCGGTGGGGATGCCAGGGAGTGCCCTTGGGCTCTCCCGGGGCGTATTCGACCTCTCCCATCTGATCCATGTGGACAAACGGGTCGAGGGCGGTGAGATCGACTCCGGCGAATGCGCGCCGCACCGGGAATCCCTCACCCTCCAGGCCGCGGGGGGCGGAGGTGACGGAGACGACCGGGCGCGACGCCTCCCGGCTGCGGTCCGGCCGCGGGATCCGGGGCAGGACGAGGAGGTCGGGGACGGTGACGGCGGGCATGGGGGCTCTCCCGGTGTGGGCGTCGGGCGGTACACCAACCGTATACCCGAATGGTTGATGCGTCAACCATCGTCGCAGGGGAGGCGGCCGCTCCAGGCCTCGGAGCGGCCCTCATCGCCGCGATGGCTCCTCCGCACCGGATGTGATACTCAGCGCGTGATCGCGGACGAGCCCCCGGAGAACCCCGCGCCCGGCGGCGTGCGGGAGGGGGTGGTGCTCGGCGACAACCTGGACGTCCTCCGGGCGCTTCCGGACGGTTGCGTGGACCTCATCTACATCGACCCGCCCTTCGGCACCGGCCAGACGCGCCGCCTCCAGTCCATCCGCACCGGTGCGGGCACCCGCACCCGGGTCGGCTTCGGGGGCCGGACCTACCGGTGGGAGACGGTCGGCAGCCATGAGTACCAGGACGGGATGGCCCTCGAGGAGTACCTCGACTTCCTTGCCGCGCGGCTCGCCGAGATGCATCGCGTGCTGACACCGCGCGGTTCGCTCTACGTGCACCTGGACCACCACGCGGTCCACCACGTCCGGATGCTCCTCGACGAGATCTTCGGGCCGGAGCGCTTCCTCAACGAGATCATCTGGGCCTACGACTACGGCGGCCGCGCCCGCGACCGCTGGCCCCGCAAGCACGACAACATCCTGTGGTACGCGCGGTCGGCGACCTGGGTCTTTAACCGCGAGGCGGTGGACCGCATCCCCTACATGGCGCCGGGCCTGGTCGGTCCGGAGAAGGCGGCACGCGGCAAGCTCCCCACCGACGTCTGGTGGATGACCATCGTGCCCACGAACGGCCATGAGCGCACCGGCTACCCCACCCAGAAGCCGCTCCGGCTGCTGGAGCGGATCGTGCGCGCTTCGAGCAATCCCGGTGACCTGGTCGCCGACTTCTTCGGCGGGTCGGGAACGGCGGCGGTGGCGGCGGCCCGCCTGGGGCGGCGGCACCTCATCGTGGACAGCAATCCCGAGGCGATCAGGATCACGCAGGCACGGCTCGCCGAGCTGGGCGGCTGAGGTCGCCGGCGTCGGCGGGGCGGCGAGCACGTCGCTGCCGAGGCGAGGCTGTCATCATGGGATCGGCAGCCCGCACGGAGGGCTGATCGGTCTCACATGGGGGCGTATGGTTTCGACGGGGTCATGGGTCGTGTGATGGCGGGCCGAGCCCCGGGCTCGTAAAACCGGGAAAGATATACGTGCGAACAACGCACCACAGCTTGCCCTCGCCGCCTAAGCGGTAGAGACAGCTAAAAGCTCAGGCTACGGCCTGACGTCGATCATCTCCTCGGCTGCGGGAGCTGAATCCGACGCTAATGTGAGCGGTCTCGCCGGCCGGCGGCGTCACGGCGCCGGTCGGGACGATAGACCGTGACTGGTCGCCGGCGAGCCTGGTCCCAGGGCGCGACGGGGACGAGATCAATACCGGGACTACGCTCGTAGAGGTCACACGGAACCTGGCTTCGAACGCGGGTTCGATCCCCGCCGCCTCCACATGTGTCATTCACCCTTGGCGCATCTAGAGATTCGCGTGGCCGAATAATCTCGGACGCCGCTCTCCGGTCTAGTTGGCGAGCGCCAGGGGGCTCCAGTACTCGCGCCGGCGTCAGCTCCAAGGATCTGTTGTACGCCGTCGCCAGTCGGTGCGGGCCCAAGGTCGATGAAGGTTGATGTCGCCCCCTCAGGCGGCGGCCTCCTCCGTCCCCGACTGCCTCACCCGCCGCTGCGGCTCGGCCCGGCGCGTGACGCCAGGGACCAGCAGCCCGGAGAGTGCGGCCGCCAGAGCGATCACGGCGCCGCCGGCAAAAGCGAGGCCGAAACCGCCGGTCAGGGCGACCGGGACCGAGTGCCCGGTCTGGGTCAGGGCGGCGGCGTGGTCAGCGGCCAGCGTGGCCAGGGCGGCCAGGCCCAACGAGCCTCCCACCTGGCGGCTGGTGTTGACGACGCCGCTCGCTAGTCCCGATTCCGAACGTGACACCCCTGCCGTCGCCGCCACGGTGACGGCGGGAAACGCCAGCCCGGCTCCGAGGGTGACCAGCGCCCCGGGAAGGAGCACCGACGACCAGATGGCGGGGCTCACCGCAACCTGGGCCATCCAGAGCAGACCGAGCGAGATCAGCAGGGGGCCACCGACGAGGAAGGGGCGCGCCCCCAGTCGGGGCATGAGCCGGGAGCTGATCTGAGCCCCCACCACGATGGCGAGCGTCTGCGGCAGGAAGGTGAGGCCGGTGGCGAGCGGCGTCATCCCGCGCACACCCTGGAGGTACAGCGACTGGAAGTACCAGACCGAGAAGAGTGCCGCGCCCACCCCGAAGGCGACCAGGTTGGAGCCGGTGATCGAGCGCGAGGCGAAGAGCCGCAGCGGCACGAGCGGAGCCCGCGCCCACCGCCCCTCGATGATCGCGAAGGCGATGAGGAGTGCGATCCCGGCGGCGAACGCCGCGAGCACCTCGGGCGACCCCCATCCCGCCGCCTGGCTGCGGACGATCCCCCAGGTGACAGCCACCAGACCGCCGGTGACGGTGAAGGCACCAGCGAGGTCGAGGTGCCGGCGGCCCTCGCGATCGCCCACCCCCTCGGCGACGAAGAGGCTCGATGCGATGAGGACGGCAATGCCGATCGGCAGGTTGATGAAAAAGATCCAGCGCCAGGTCAGGAACTGGGTGATGACCCCGCCGAGCAGCGCCCCCGAGGCGCCCCCCGCCGCGGCCACGGCGCTCCAGACCCCGAGGGCTCGGGCCCGAGCCCGCCCCTCGGAATACGTCGCGATGAGGATGGTGAGCGTCGCCGGGGTCAGCACCGCTCCACCCAGCCCCTGGAGGGCACGGGCGGCGATCAGCTCTCCCTGAGACGTGGCCAGCCCGTCGAGGAGGCTCGCGGCGGAGAAGAGGGCGAGGCCGGCCAGCAGCAGCCGGCGGCGGCCGAAGAGATCGGCGGCGCGCCCGAAGAGGAGGAGGAAACCGGCGAACGCGAGCGCGTAGGCGTTGACCACCCACTGCAGGCCGCTCGCCGAGAAGCCGAGATCGTGGCGGATGGACGGCAGGGCCACGTTGACCACCGAGACGTCCAGCACGACCATGAACTGGCCGAGGCAGACGAGAAGCAGCACCAATCCGGGTGCCGCCGGGAACCGTGCCCCAGCACGCCGAAGTTCAGTCGTCACCTTCTCCCCCGCCGCCTGCCCGCTCATTCGCTCTCCACCCTCGTTGGTGCTAAAGTTCGATGCGCATCGTACCATGGAGATTCGATGACTGTCAAACTAATGG
>Ga0302202_10003774_pt1 | contig 16456 bp, 18 predicted proteins | sample II_Bog_N3_3_FD_194579 | JGI IMG/M metagenome (GOLD analysis project Ga0302202, IMG submission 194579) | Peat permafrost microbial communities from Stordalen Mire near Abisko, Sweden - II_Bog_N3_3 | ecosystem: Environmental > Terrestrial > Soil > Wetlands > Peat | place: Sweden: Abisko...
CCAAACTCAAGCAGTTCCGACGAGTGGCAACCCGATACGACAAGCTGCTCGCAAACTTCATGGGCTTCGTCAAACTCGCAGCCATCGCTATATGGCTGAAATAGTTAAATCGTCACCACGCCCTAGAAGCGGGCTAAATATTTGTAAAAGCAAATAGATCTGAATTTGCAGGGGGTCCTGACCGGCGCCGATCGGGAGCCCCCTGAAGAGTTATATTCTTTTGCTCTTTCAGATGTTTGTAGCTCCATGGGCTTGGGTCCCGCTTGGACGCCTATCCACACTGGCGCGTCGGTGGGTGCCTTATGCCACCATCTACCCTTTTGCCGAGGCGGGGGCGGGCATCCTGATGACCGCCGGCGTGCTGACGTGGTTGTCCGCGCCCGTGACGCTGGCCATCGGGGGAATCGGCGCGGGGTCGGTGTTCAAGGCGGTCTATATCGACAGGCGCGACATCAAATGCGCCTGCGTCGGCGGCGCAACCAAAGTGCCGCTTGGCTTCGTTTCGCTCACCGAAAATCTGATGATGATCGCGATGGCGGTCTGGATGCTGGCGAAATGAGCGGGTTCGATCGCCGTTCGCTGCTGCGGGGCTGGCTCGCGTTGGGCGGGACGGTCGGGTTTCCTGCCTGGGCGCGCCCGGTCTCGGCCGGGATCACGACACCGCCTCCTGTCCTGTCGGGCGATGAGATCACCCTGCGCATCGCGCGCCAGACGATGATGATCGACGGCCGGCCCTCGCGTGCGATCGGGATCAACGGAACCGTGCCTGCGCCGCTCATCCGATTGCGCGAAGGGCAGACGATCCGCCTCCAGGTGATCAACGATCTCGAGGTGGACAGATCGCTCCACTGGCACGGCCTGCTCGTACCGGCGCAGTGCGATGGCGTGCCGGGCATCTCTTTCCCCGGCATCAAGCCGCGCGCGACCTTCCTCAAGCCGCGCGCGACCTTCCTCTACGAATTTCGGATCCGGCAATCGGGCACCTACTGGTATCACAGCCATTCGGGGTTTCAGGAGCAGCTTGGGCTCTATGGCCCGATCGTGATCGATCCGGCGGGGACGGATCCCGTCCGGTCCGATCGCGAGCATGTCGTCGTCCTCTCCGACCATAGCTATGAGAGCCCCGAGCTGATCTTCCACCGGATGAAAGTCGATCCCGGTTCCTACAACCGCCAACAGCAGACATTGTCCGGCCTGCTCACGGGCAAGGACCAGCTGCTCAAGGATCGCCTGTCCTGGGGAGGGATGCGGATTAACCCGACCGACATCGCCGATGGAACCGGCCAGACCTACACATATCTCGTCAACGGGCACGGGCCGCAGGACAACTGGACCGCCTTGTTCGCACCCGGCGAGCGTGTGCGGCTGCGCATCATCAATGCCTCATCGATGACGACGTTCAATGTCCGTATCCTCGGTCTGGCGATGACGGTGGTGCAGGCGGACGGCCAGAATGTGCGTCCGGTGGAGACCGACGAGTTCCAGATCGGCGTCGCCGAAACGTTCGACGTCATCGTCACGCCGCCCGACGAGCGCGCCTATACGCTGGTCGGCGAGAGCATCGATCGCTCGGGACTGGCGCGGGCCACATTGGCGCCGCGTGTTGGTATGGTCGCACCGGTCCCACCGCTGCGGCCGCGCCCGCTCGCGACGATGAAGGACATGGGCATGGGCGGCATGACCATGGGTGGTATGGACCACGCCACGGTGGCAGCCATGCCCGGCATGGCGGGCGGCAGTGACGGCACCATGGGCGCCATGAAGATGCGGGCGTTCGGCAACGCACCCTGGATCCGGCGTGGCCCGGGCGTGCAGAGCATCGCGCCGATGCCCATCGACCGCACTGGCGAGCGAGGACAGGGCCTCGGCGATGTCGGCCATCGCGTGCTGGTCTATCGCGATCTGGCGGCGCTCGACCGCAACCCCGATGTCCGTGCGCCCTCGCGCAGTCTCGATATCCACCTCACCGGCAACATGGAGCGCTTCATGTGGTCGTTCGATGGGGTGAAGATGTCGGATACGATGGCGCCGATCCCCTTCACGCAAGGCGAGCGCGTCCGTATCACGCTCATCAACGATACGATGATGGGGCACCCCATCCACCTCCACGGCCATTTCTTCGCGCTGGTCACCGGCCATGGCGATCATGCGCCGCGCAAGCACACCGTGCTGGCCCAGCCGGGCGGCACGGTGAGCTTTGACCTCACCGCCGATGCGGTCGGCGATTGGGCCTTCCACTGCCATCTGCTTTACCACATGGCGGCGGGCATGATGCGCGTGGTCAGCGTCCGCCCGCAGGGTGACGCGGCGTGAAATGCCTCGCATCGGTTGTGGCGACCGTGCTTTGCGTGCTTGCCGCGCCCCTTGCCGCTCAGTCGATGCAAGGAATGGACATGCCCGGCATGCCGGCGGCACCCCCAAAGTCCAAGGGAGCGCCCGCGAAGCCGGCCACCAAGCGCCTCGTCAAGCCGAGGCCTGTTACCCCGGTCAGAGCCATGCCCGGCATGGATCATGCCGCGATGGCCGGAATGGATATGTCCGATGCGGCCGCCAGCCATCCGACGACAATGGCGGCACCGGCCGGAACGGACTTGCCGGCCGGGCACGCCGCCGCCCCGACAATGCCCGTCGATCATTATGCCGACCGCTTCTTCGCGACCGGCGATATGGATCAGGCACGCTCGGCGATGATGCACGACAATGGTGGCCAGACAGTTCAGCAAGTGCTGTTCAACCTGGCCGAGATGCGGGCACTTCAGGGTCGCAATGGCTATCGCTGGGATGGCGAGGCCTTTATCGGCGGTGACGTCAACCGGCTGTGGCTCAAGAGTGAGGGTGACGGCACCTTCCATCACGGCGTGAACAGCGCCGAGGTGCAGGCGCTCTTCAGCCACGCGATCGGCCCCTATTACAACCTTCAGGTCGGCCTGCGACAGGACATCCGGCCCGTGCCGAGCCGGACTTATGCGACCGTCGGCTTCGAGGGGCTCTCACCCTACGAGTTCGAGACCGAGGGCGCGCTGTTCCTCTCCGACAAGGGCGATCTGCTGGGCCGGCTGGAGGCTTGGCACGACGCGCGGATCCCCCAACGCCTCGTCCTGCAGCCGCGCATCGAGCTGAATCTCTCGGCGCAGGACGTGGCAGAGGATCGTTACGGCGCCGGGCTTGTCGATGCCGAGTTGGGCCTTCGCCTGCGCTACGAGGTCACGCGCGGGTTTGCGCCCTATGTGGGCATATCGTGGGAGCGCAAGACCGGCAGGACCGCCGATGATGCCCGCGCCGATGGCCAGCGACCGGGCCAGACCAGCTTCGTCATGGGCCTGCGAACCTGGCTGTGATCGAGCCTGCCGCCGGCTCTTCCCGTGTGTCACCGTGACCGCATCAGGGCTTGTTGTCCTCACGCCGCGTAAGGCGTGAGGATGATTTCCACCCGGCGGTTGGCGGCCCGACCGGCGATGGTCGCGTTGCTGGCAACAGGTTCGGTCTTGCCAAACCCTTCCACATGAAGACGCGCCGGGTTGACCTCACGGGATGCCAGAAAGTCGGCGACGGTGTCGGCGCGGCGTTCGGACAGGACCTGGTTATAACTGAACGAGCCGACCGCATCGGTATGGCCGTTGACGTCGACATAGCTGGCGGGGAACCGGGCGAGCGTCTGCGATACCGCTTCGAGCACGCCCAAGAAGCGCGGCTGGATATCGTACTTGTTGAAGGCGAACGTGACGTCGCTGGGCATCTCGAGGACGATCTGCTGCCCCTGCCGCTCGACCGTGACGCCGCTACCGCGCAGTTCGTTCTGCAGCGTGACGTACTGCTGATCGACATAATCGGGCACCTCGGCATAGCCGACCGGGGCGATGCCGGCCTCGCCAATCGCGGCGCGGCGCACGACGACATCGGGGATTGCCGGCACCGCGACGAACGTCGGCACGGCGTGGGCCACGTTGACGATCGCATGTACGTTCGGGGCGACCGGCGCGACGCCAGTCACGACCGCAGTCGCGTTGGCAGGGGCCGGAAGAGCCACGTGTTTTGGCACCTTGGGTGTGTGCACACGGGGGGCGGGCGTGTGCGCGGTGTCGTCGATCGCGCCATTGATACCGATGCCACCGTTCACGCCGATCGGCAGGCCCCCGCCCAGCCCCAGGCCGCCGCCAAGACCGCCGCGCAAAAGCTGGCCGTGCGCCGGTGTCGCCAGCGCCAGGGCAACCGCCAGAGCGGCGAACGACGGGTTGATGAATTTGGTCATGATCGATCTCCATCATCGCGCCGGCCGTGAATGACCTGCGTCTGGAGGAGGAACGAGTGCCCGTTTGCGTTTAATCCCGGCGCGGGCAAATTTTTCAGATGCCGCTGCGGCAGGCATCGCACAGCACGCCCCGCCCGGTGCGCGGGCTGCGCCCCACCGCTTCGGCATCGGCGCGAGAGAGGCGCGTCGCGGGTGTCGCCGCCGCACCGCCCAGCGCGGCCAGCCGCGCGGCGACCAACGGCGCGGCATAAGACGTCCCGCGCAACTGCCGCCGCCCGCCGCGATCGGGAACGGTCAGGTCGGCGCCGGGCGCGGCATAGTCGAGATGACTGGCCCGGCCGGCTTCGATCAGCACGCGCCCATGCCGATCGACCCCGGTGACCGCAACCACGCCCGGATAGGACGCGGGATAGGCCGGCGGTGCAGCGGGGCCATCGTTGCCGACGGCGGCCGTGACGATCATGCCCTTGGTCTGAACCGCTGCGATGGCCCGCGCCAGCAGCGGGTTGGCTGGACCGACCAGACTGATCGAGACCACCGGCACATCCCTCGCCGCCATCCAGCCGAGCGCCCGCGCGATCGCCAGTGCGCCGCCCCCGGCCGGATCGCTGCCATAAACATCGGCGACATCGATCCGGACGGTGCCTGCGCCGGCCAGAAGCGAGGCGATGGCCTGCGCATGGGGATCGGGCCGGGGCGCACCCTCGGCGAAACCGGCCTGGGCGGCGATGCGGATGGCCCCCGCCACCCCGCCGTCGATAATGCCGACAGTGCCGCCATGGGGTGCTGGCGGTTCTGTGGCCACGCCGGTCGGGGCGGGCGACGATGCCGCGCCACTGGCGAAATGGATCTGGTCGGCGGTGACCTGCTTCCCCGGGACGATCCGGCGCAACGCACGGATCGCGGCAGCAAGGTGCATGTGTGGCGGCGTCGTCAGGCGCGCATAGGCGATGCCGAGGCCGCCGATGTCGCCCATCTCGATCAGCCTGAAACCTGCGGCCTGCGCATGGGCAAGCGCGGCATCGTCGGGATCGAGCATCAGCACCTCGCGGGCGCGCGCCGGCTGGCCATCATCATCTCGCTCGACCAAAGCGCGGTTGGCCTGAAGGAAAGCGTCGAGCCGATCGATCCGCGCGCTTGCCAGGGCAGTGGCATCGCGCACGATATCGCCCGGCGCGCGGGCCAGCGTGTCGAGCGCGCCATCGACCCGGCCGAGCACGCCCGCGACCCGTGGCAGACCCAATTGCGCGCTGGCCGCGCCCGAGACGCCCAACAGCAACACCAGAACCCATGCGCGCCGCCCTGATCGCATTGGCTTGTTCCCGATCCGAAAAAACTGCATTTACATGGATGAGACGAGGCGGGGCAGCCGTTTCATCCACAGACAGGGCAAAATTTCCGTGGCATCGGTTGAATTTGGCGAGGATCTGGTGAGGTTGCTGCCCCGGCTGCGGCGCTTTGCGCGGGGTCTGGCCCACGACGGTGCCGATGGTGACGACCTCTGCCAGATGACGATCGAACGCGCGTTGAAGGCCGCTCATTTGTGGCAGGCGGGCACGCGCCTAGACGCTTGGGTGTATCGGATCATGCGCAACATATGGATCGATGAGGGCCGTGCCCGCAGCCGCCGTGGCCAGACATTCGTGCCGGAGGAGGCCGGCGCCGATGTCGGCGATGCCGGCGACGCGGCGGTGGAGGCGGCGGTCGAGCTGGGGCAGGTCGATCGGGCCATGCGGCGCCTGCCCGAGGAACAGCGCGAGGCGGTGATGCTCGTGCTGGTCGAGGGCTTCGGCTACAAGGAGGCGGCGGAGATCATCGGTTGCCCGATCGGCACGTTGACCTCACGTCTGGTCCGTGGCCGCGAGGCGTTGCGGCGCGATCTGGGAGAACGGCCATGACCATCACCCCGGAAGAGATCATGGCCTATGTCGATGGCGAGAGCGATGCGTCGGCCCGGGCGCGGATCACGCAGGCGGCACTGGCCAATCCCGATCTCGCCGACCGGATCGCGGAGGAGCGGGCGCTGCGGGAGCGTCTGGGCTCGCATTACGCGCCCGGTTCTGTCGAGGACGTGCCGTCGGCCTGGGTAGAGGCCATCCGTGCGGAGGCGGGGGCCAATGTGGTGCCGCTTGCGTCCGCCCGGGGATTGTCGGTGGCGGCAGGCAGGCCGCGTCCGGGATGGCGGTCCCACGCGGCGATCGGGGCGGCCATCGCCGCTTCCCTGATCCTCGGCATCTCGATCGGCGGCGCGTGGCACAGGCAGGACAGCCTGGCGCCGGTCGTTGCCCGGGACGGCGGTCTGTTTGCCGGCGGATCGCTGGCCGATGCGCTCGACACCCAACTGGCCTCGGCGCAGGATGGCGACCAGATCCGCATGCTGACGACATTCCGCCGCGGCGATGGCGACATCTGCCGCACGTTCGCGGGCGCGCTGGCGTCGGGGATCGCCTGTCGCGACGCTCAAGGTTGGCAACTGCAGCACATTCTCCCCGGGAGCGCGCTTTCGCATACGTCCTACCGGCAGGCCGGATCTGAAACGGATCTCATGGCGATCGCCCAGGGCATGGCCGCTGGCGACCCGTTCGACGCCAAGCAAGAGCGGCAGGCCAAGGCGGAAGGGTGGCATTGAGGTCGGACTGCTGACGCTCTCATGCACGAACATAGGGTAATCGCGGGGAGCGTCGGCCAGGCAGGCCGTTTCGTTGATCGAGATTGTCGTCAGGTGGTTGCCCCCTGATAAGATGAAGAACGGGCTCACGATGTGGACCGGGCCCAGGCATCGAATGGAGGACAACCATGGAGCAGTATATCGGCCTCGATGTTTCCCTGAAGATACTTGGATCTCGGTTCGTCAGGATGGCAAGCGGATTGGGCGCGGGAAGTGCGCCTCTGACCCCAAACTTCTGGCCGAAGTGATCCGCAAGCGTGCGCCACAGGCTAAGCGGATCGTGTTCGAGACCGGACCTTTGTCCGTGTGGTTCTACCATCAGGGCTGTTCAACGCTGTAGATAAGCGTCGAAGTGGAACCCCGCTAGAAGCGGACTAAATACTTGTAAAAGCAAATAGATCTGAATTTGGAGGGGGTTCTGACCGGCGCCGATCGGGACCCCTTGAGGAGTTATATTCTTTTGCTCTTTCAGATGTTTGTAGCTCCACGGGCTTGGGTCCCGCTTGGGCTCTGACTCACACCGGTGGCTGTCCGTCAGCTTATATGCCTTGTCTCTTGCCTTGGCGGCACGGATTTTTGCATCGCTCAACATCGTCATCTCCGAGACCACGTTTCTCCAATGCCGAGACCACGAATCGGAACCACGCCATGAGTGGAGGCGTGTGGACCGATGTGGACCGATGTGGACCACATGACCCGGTAAGTGTCAGTTTTTATATGAAAAACATCAATCTGAGTGGACTGTTGTGGACCCCTGTGGAGGGGTGCCTGGCGGAAGAGGTGGGATTCGAACCCACGGTGAGCTTGCACCCACGCCGGTTTTCAAGACCGGTGCCTTAAACCGCTCGGCCACTCTTCCACGGCGCGGGCGGCGGCGGCCGGCGCAGGAACGGCGAATCCGCCGTGTCGGAGGCGATGGCGCAAGTTCGGCCCGGTTTCAAGCGTGTTGCGCGCGCGCGACGAGCCGCGCATCGCCGTGCTTGCCCCGGTTGCGCCGCTCGTGCGAAGGAGCGGCCATGGTTTTCCGACATCGCCCCCTGCTTTTGCGCGCGTGCGCCGGCGCTCTCGTGGCATGGGTGGCCAGCGGACAAGGCTTGCCGCAGTCCGCCAGCGCCAGCGCGCAAACCCTGCCGCAACCCGCCCTCGCCAACGCGCCGATCCTGCCGCCCGCCAGCCCCGATCAGACCGCCGGCTTCGACGGCTACCTGCAGTTGCTCGCCGCGCGCGCACGGGCAGAGGGCGTGTCCGAACCGACCATCGCCCGCATGACCGCCGGCCTGACCTACAACCCAAAGGTCATCGCGCTCGATCGCAACCAGCCGGGATCGGGCACCGGCGCCAACCCCGCCGCCGCGCCCGATTTCTCGCCTTATTATCGCGCGCACATCGATGCCGCGCGGATCGCCGCCGGCCGCGCCAAATATGCCCAGGCTGCGCCATGGGCCCCCGCCATCGAGCACCGCTATGGCGTGCCGATCGCGGTGGCACTGGCGATCTGGGGCAACGAGACCAATTATGGCCGCTACATGGGCGATTTCGATCTCGCCCGTTCGCTGGCGACGCTGGCCTATGACGGCCGCCGCCGCGAACTCTTTGCCAGCGAGTTCATCGCCCTGCTGAAAATGGCCGACACCGGCATCCCGCGTGCGCAACTGACCGGCAGTTGGGCGGGCGCGCTCGGCAACCCGCAGTTCCTGCCCTCGGCCTATCTGCGGCTGGCGCAGGACGGCGATGGCGACGGCCGACGCGACGTGTGGAACGACAGCGCCGACACGCTGGCCTCGATCGCCAACTACTTCCGCGACGCCGGCTGGCGCCCGGGCCAGCCATGGGGGGTGCCGGCCACTGTCCCCGCCGGGTTGGACCGCACCGGCATCGCCACCGCGCTGGTCGCGCCGAGTTGCCCGCGGGTTCATGCCCGCTACTCGCGCTGGCTGACCGTGCGCGAGTGGCGCGCGCGCGGGGTGCAACCGCAGGGCACCATCGGCGACGATGTCCTCACCGCGCTGATCGAGCCCGACGGTCAGGGGCGAACCGCCTATCTTTTAACCGGAAATTATCGGGTTATCCTCGAATACAACTGTTCCAACTATTATGCCCTCAGTGTGGGACTGCTGTCCGATGAGCTTTCGCGTTAACCACAGGTCGCCTTTGTCGATGGCGCTGATGTTCGGGCTGGGTTTTGCGGTGACGGGCGGGGGGATCGCTCTTGCACAGGGTGGCGGGCAGGGCGGCAACGGCCCCGCAGCGGACTTCCCCGTGGTGCTCGGCGCGCCCTACAGTGTCGGCGCGACCACCTACACCCCGTCCGATACGATGAACTACGACGCCGTCGGCCACGCCACGGTGGGCGAGGGGACGGCGATCTCGGCCGCGCACCACACGCTGCCGGTGCCGTCCTATGTCGAGGTCACCGTGCTCGACAGCGGGCGCACGATCCTGGTCCGCGTCGATCGGCGCGGGCCAGCGGGCAGCACCGCCGTGATCGAGCTGTCCGCCGCCGCCGCCGCGCAACTGGGCGTGGGCAACGGCGCGGCGGTGCGCGTGCGCCGCGTCAACCCGCCCGAGGCCGAGCGCGCGATGCTCCGCGCCGGCGGCCGCGCGCCCGAACGCATGGCCACGCCCAAGCCGTTGCTGGTGGTGCTGAACCGGCGGCTCAATCCCGATGGGGCGGTGGGGCTGAATGCCGCCTCGCAGGATGCGCCCGCCCCCGCCGGACCGCGCCCGACACCGCGCCATCCCGCGCCGGTCGCCCCGCCGCCGCCGGTAGCGCCCGCCCCGAAGCCCGCGCCCCCGCCTCCGCCGCCGCGCGCGAAACCCCAACCCGAAGCCGCCCCCACCACGGGTGACATCGCCATCCAGGCCGGCGCCTTCGCCGACAAGACCCACGCCGCCGCGCTGGCCGAGAAGATCGGCGGCCACATCGCCCCGGCGGGTCATTTGTGGCGCGTCCGCAAGGGCCCCTACGCCTCGCGCGCCGAGGCCGAGGCCGCGCTGGCGAAAGTCCGCGCCGCCGGTGCCGGCAATGCCCAGATCGTGCACGCCGACTGATTGACCGCCACCCGCCTGCCGTGCCACTCCGCGCCGGCATGCAATCACATCCACGCAGAGAATGGGCGCACCGCCTCGCGGCTGCCGCCATGGCCGGGGCGGCATTGTTCGGCGGGGCATTGTCCGGCGCCGCGATGGCGCACGGGCACCGCCACGCGCGCCTGGTCGAGCTTCACCCCGCCCCGCGCGAGCGCCCGGCCAAAATCCCGCGCGCCGCATTGATGGGCTTTGCCAACGATGGCGATGCCGCGCCGGTGATCCGGCTCGATCCGGGCGTGCCGCCGCCCCCGGTCGAGGTCGCCGCCGCGCCCGTCGCCCTGCTGGAGGACGCCGGCACCGGCCGCATCCTCTATGGCAAGGATGCCGACAAGCGCTTCCTCCCCGCCTCGGTCACCAAGACGATGACCGCCTTCCTCGCCTTCGAACTGATCGCCAGTGGCCGGTTGCGCCCCGATCAGGTCTATCGCGAGTCGCTGGACGCCTATCGCCACTGGCACAACACCGGCAGCCGCATGTTCCTGGAATACGATCAGCCGGTCACCGTCGATCAATTGTTGATGGGCATCATGAACGTCTCGGCCAACGACGGCTGCATCGTGCTGGCCGAAGGTTTCGCGGGCAGCGTGCCGGCATGGGTGGCCATGATGAACGCCGAGGCGCAAAAGCTCGGCATGACCGAGAGCCATTTCAACACCCCCAACGGTTATATGGACAACGGCCAGACCTGGGTCAGCGCGCGTGATATGGGCATCCTCGCGCGCACCATGCTCACCCGTTATCCAGCGTTCTACCGCCGCTATGTCGGCCATGCCGAACTGACGTTCAATGGCATCACCCAGCGCAACCACGATCCCGTGCTGGGCGTGGTCCCCGGCGCGGACGGCATCAAGACCGGCTTCACCGGCGAGGCGCATTACAACTACCTCGGATCGGCGCAGCGCGGCGACCGGCGGCTGATCCTGGTGGTGGCCGGCGTGCCCACCCCGCGCGAGCGCGAGAAGGCCAGCAAGGCGCTGCTCGAATGGGGCTTCTCGGCGTGGAGCCAACGCGATCTGTTCTCCGCCGGTGCGACCGTGGCGCAAGCGCAAGTCCAGGGCGGCACGGCGGCGCACGTGCCGCTGGTGATCCGCGACCGGCTGGCGGTGCTCGATCCAACGGGCGCGCGGGCGCCGCTGAACATGCGCGTGACGTATCGTGGGCCCTTGCCGGCACCGATCGCCAAGGGGACCGAAGTGGCCGAACTCGAAGTGCGCCAGGGCAACGCCGCGCCCTGGCGGGTGCCGCTGTTGGCCGGCGCCAACGTGCCGGCGGGCAGCGCGCTCGATCGCGTGCGCACCGGCCTCGCGCGGTGGCTGCCATGAGCCGCTTCATCGCGTTTGAAGGCGGCGAGGGCGCCGGCAAGTCCACCCAGGCGCGTCTGCTCGCCGAAGCCCTACGCGCGGAGGGCCACGAGGTCGTGCTGACCCGCGAGCCCGGCGGCACCCCCGGCGCGGAGGCCATCCGCGCACTGCTGCTCGGCGCCGAGGTCGATTGGGGCCCGCAGGCCGAGGCACTGCTGTTCGCCGCCGCGCGCGCCGATCACGTGGCCCGGGTGATCCGCCCGGCCTTGGCGCGCGGCGTCTGGGTAATCTGCGACCGGTTCATCGATTCAAGCCGGGCCTATCAGGCGTCGTTGGGCGATGCCGATGTCCTGGCTTTGCACCGCATCGGCAGCGGCGGCTTGCTCCCCGACCTGACCGTCCTGATCGAGGTCTCGTCCGCGACCGCAACCCTGCGCCTCGCCGCGCGCGACCATGGCGCCAGTGACCGCATCGGCGGGCGCGACGCCGCCTATCACGCCGGGGTCGCGGCGATGTTTGCGCAGATGGCGGCCGCCGATCCGGCCCGCTTCCTGCGCATCCCCGGCGATGGCGCAGCGGCGGCGGTGCACGCCGATGTCCGCGCCCGCATCGCCGCGTGGGTCGCATGACCGGGCTCAGCGGCCATGACGAACCCTGGCGCGCATGGCAGGCGGCGATGGCATCGGGCCGGATGCACCACGGCTGGATCCTCGCCGGGCCGCAGGGCATCGGCAAGGCCACCTTCGCCCGCGCCGCCGCCGCCGCGCTGGTGGCCGAGCCCGGCGTGCCGCAACCCGCGCCCGAGATGCACCCGGACATCCTGATCCCCGAGCACCCCCCCGCCACCAAGGAAGACGAAAAGCGCCGCGAGGCAGGTGAGGCTTATGCCCGCAAACGCTCGATCCCGATCGACGAGATCCGCGCGATGCAGCACCGCCTCAACACCCGGCCAACCTTGGGCGCGCGGCGGGCGGTGATCATCGATCCGGCAGACGACATGGAAACCGCCGCCGTCAATGCCTTGCTGAAAAGCCTTGAGGAGCCGCCGCAAGGCACGTTCTTCCTGCTGGTCGCGCATCGCCCCGGGCGGCTGTTGCCGACGATCCGGTCGCGCTGCCGGATCCTGCGGTTCACGGCGCTGCCCGATGCCGAAGTCGCGCGCATTCTGGCGGCCAGCGCACCCCAGATCGACGCCGGCACACGCGGCGCGGCGGTCGCGGCGGCGGGCGGCTCGCCGGGCGTGGCGCTCGATTTCGTCGAGGAAGACCTCGGCAAAGTCCATGCGATCATGACGCAACTGCTTTCGGGCGACGGCAACCCGGTGGCGTTGACCGCCGCCCTCGTCGGCGAAGTCGGCGCCCGGCCAGCGCGGGCACGGCAGGCCGCCGTGCTGGAACTGGCCCGCGCCGAACTCGCAGTTGCCTTGCGCCCCGCCGGGCGCGACCGCCAAGCCGTGATCATCGCCGCGCACGAGGCCATCAGCCGCCTCGCCAACGAAGCCCCGCTCTACAACTACGACCCCAGCCTACTGGCGGGGCAGCTCGGGCACCTGTTGGCGGGGGTCGGCGCCGCCTGACGGTTTGCCTCGCCCGCCAAACCGCACTAGAGCTTCCGTCGAAACCCAATTTTAGCGTCGGAAAGGGCCTATGGCCGACCGTTTTTACCTGACCACCGCGATTGCCTATCCGAACGGCAAGCCGCACATTGGCCACGCCTACGAGGCGATCGCAGCCGATGCCATCGCCCGCTTCCACCGCCAGCAGGGCAAGGACGTGCGCCTCGTCACCGGCACTGATGAGCACGGCCTGAAAATGGCCCAGACGGCACGCAACGCGGGGCGTGAAACGCTCGATTTCGCGACGGAAATGTCGAACCATTTCCGCAGCATGTGCGACCGACTGGACATCTCCTATGACGCCTTCCGCCGCACCACCGAGGAGCAGCACAAGGCCGCCTCGATCGCGCTGTGGACCGCCATGCGCGACGCCGGCGACCTCTACCTCGACCGCTACGAGGGCTGGTACTCGGTGCGCGACGAGGCGTTCTATGACGCCAGCGAACTCACCGAGGGCGAGGGGGGTGTGAAGCTCTCCCCCCAAGGCACGCCAGTCGAATGGCAGGCCGAGGAAAGCTGGTTTTTCCGGTTGTCAAAGTACCGTGACTTCCTGATAGAACTTAATGAAACAGAAGGGTTTCTTGAACCAGAAAGCCGCCGCAACGAAGTCCTGGGCTTCCTGCGCGGCAACGAGTTGCGCGATCTCTCGGTCAGCCGCACATCGTTCGATTGGGGCGTGCCCGTGCCCGATAGCCCCGGTCACGTCATGTACGTGTGGGTCGACGCGCTCTGCACCTACCTTACCGGCATCGGCTTCCCCGACCGCGAGGGTGATTTCGCCCGTTTCTGGCCCGCCGACTTGCACCTGATCGGCAAGGATATCGTGCGTTTTCATGCGGTTTACTGGCCAGCGTTCCTGAAGAGCGCGAACCTCCCGCTGCCGCGCAAGGTATTCGGCCACGGCTTCCTGCTCCATCGCGGCGAGAAGATGTCGAAATCGCTGGGCAATGTCGTCGATCCGCTCGAACTGGCCGACCGGTTCGGTGTGGATTCGCTGCGCTATTTTCTCCTGCGCGAGGTCAGCTTCGGCAACGATGGCAGCTACTCGGCCGAGGCCATTGTAACCCGTTGCAATGCCGAGTTGGCCAACGGCTTCGGCAACCTCGCCCAACGCACATTAAGCCTGATTTTCAAGAACTTGGGCGGTGAATTGCCCGCGTATGCGGGGGTTAAGAAAACCGCCGAAGACAATGAATTGATATCAGAAATCGCACTCCAAATGAAGTGCTACCAAGAGGCGTTTCAGGTTCTTGATTTGACTTCAGCGACTGACGCCTGGATGCGAGCAGTTTACGCATGCAATCAGTACATAGATGCACAAGCGCCTTGGTCATTGAAAAAAACTGACCCTGAGCGGATGAGTTTGGTGCTTGCGACGCTCTTTATCCGCATTCACGATGTTGCTGTTGCTATCCGCCCCATCGTCCCTGCTAGCGCTGACCGGTTGTTGGAACAAATGGGCATTCCCGTTGGGGAACGAACCTTCGCTACAATCAACGAAGTCACCGGCTGGTACGAAAATCTGCGCGCGACCGGTTTCCGCCTGTCGCAACCGCAGGGCGTATTCCCGCGCCTGGAAATGCCCGCTGACGAGGCGGCGCAGTGATGTTGATCGACTCGCATTGTCATTTGAATTACAAAGGCTTGGTTGAAGATCAGCAGGCCGTGCTTGAACGTGCTCGCGCGGCCGGCATCGGCGGTTTCCTCAACATCTCCACCCGCCGCAGCGAGTGGGACGCAGTGATCGCCACCGCCGAGCGCAACCCCGATGTCTGGGCCACCGTCGGCATCCACCCGCACGAGGCCGACGCTCACGCAGACCTCGGCGCCGCCGAACTGACCGCCGCCACCGCGCATCCCAAAGTCATCGGCATCGGCGAAACCGGGCTCGACTACTACTACGACAAGTCCGACCGCGTGGCCCAGCAGGCGTTGTTCCGCATGCACATCGGCGTCGCGCGCGCTACGCAGTTGCCGCTGATCATCCACACCCGCGACGCCGAGGACGACACCACCAACATCCTGGCCGAGGAAATGGGCGAGGGGGCCTTCCCCGCGTTGATCCACTGCTTCACCGCCAGCGCCGATTTCGCCGCGAAAGTGCTGGAACTGGGCCTGACCATCTCGCTGTCCGGCATCGTAACATTCAAGAATGCCAAGGACTTGCAAGCGATAGCCCAGACAATACCTGACGGTCGCCTGCTGGTCGAAACCGATAGCCCGTTCCTCGCACCGATCCCGCATCGCGGTCGTGTGTGCGAGCCAGCCTATACCATGGACACCGCACGCGTCGTCGCAGATTTACGAGGTATACCCTTGGAAATGCTGTCAAAACAAACAACCGCCAATTTTTACGCTCTGTTTACCAAGGCCGCACGGGCGTGAAGGTTACGATCCTGGGCTCGGGCACCTCGACCGGCGTGCCGCGCATCGGCGGCGCCGACGGCGGACCCGACTGGGGCCTGTGCGACCCCAAAGAGCCGAAAAACCGCCGTACTCGCGTTGCCATCTTGGCCGAGAGCGAGGCCGGCAACCGCATCCTCGTCGACACCCCCACCGACCTGCGGCACCAGTTGCTTGCCAACGACATCCACCGCCTCGACGCGGTGTTCTGGACCCACGATCATGCCGATCACTGTCACGGCATCGATGACCTGCGGCCCTTGCGCTATGGGCGCGGCGGTCCGCTGCTTGGCTATGCCGCAGAGGACACAGTGCGCCGCCTGCGCAACCGCTTTGGCTATGTTTTTGCGGGACAATTCGGCTATCCGACGATCGTCCAGATCGATGCGGTCGAACGCCTGCGGATCTGCGCGGGGTTTGGCGTGGGCGCGTGCCAAATGCCGCACGGACCTGTCCAGAGCACTGGATATCGGTTCGAGTGTGATGGCAAGTCGATCGGCTATGCCACGGATTTCAGTGAGATTACGCGCGACATGGTCGATCTGTTCATGGATGTCGACGTGCTGGTCGTCGATTGCCTGCGCCGCGAGCCACATCCGACGCACGCGCATCTGGCAATGTCATTGGAACTGACCGAGGCGGTGCGCGCCGGTCGCGCCATCCTCACACATCTGGACAAGAGCATGGACTATCTTGCTCTGGGGCAAGAGATTCCGCCCCATGTCGAGGTTGCCTATGATGGCTTACAGATCGAAGCATGACCAAACGCAGTCGCGTTTAATTTACATAATATCGATTATCGACATCAATGACGTCCAATCACCGACCTCCACCCTAATCACATCAACGTATGCGCGGCGCGCTCCAAACGGCCTCGCACCGCCAACGCTGCTGCCCAATCAGACGCGAACCGTCGACCATGCGCAAACCGCAAAACCACGGATATTGCCTAAAATCGATTTTAAGCTCCCTGGCAGACGAAATCACCCCACAGGTACCCCACAGGTAGCAATGCCCGCCAGAACACCCCTCCAGCGCCCTTAAAATCGAACCCCGCAAGCCACCGCCAACACATCCCGGCCGCTCCACCGCCAAAACGAAAAACGCGCCCCCGGGTCCCCCAGCGGCGC
>Ga0302202_10003783_pt1 | contig 16437 bp, 9 predicted proteins | sample II_Bog_N3_3_FD_194579 | JGI IMG/M metagenome (GOLD analysis project Ga0302202, IMG submission 194579) | Peat permafrost microbial communities from Stordalen Mire near Abisko, Sweden - II_Bog_N3_3 | ecosystem: Environmental > Terrestrial > Soil > Wetlands > Peat | place: Sweden: Abisko, Stordalen...
CGTTCATCGGGCGGTTTTCACCGATCTCGGCCCAGGGGCGGAGGCGCCTCCTCCCGGTCGGCGCGGCCGCAGGCATCGCCGCCGCGTTCAACGCGCCCATCGCAGCCGTGACCTTCACCATCGAAGAGGTCGTCGGAAAGCTCGATCAGACCGTCCTCTCGGGCGTCATCGTCGCCGCGGCGCTCGCGGCCGTGATCGAGCGCAGCGTGCTCGGCGCCCACCCGATCTTCGACCTCCCTCGAGCCTACGGGCTCGCGGACGCTCGCTCGCTCGTCGTCTTCGCGGCCCTCGGCCTCGCAGCTTCGGGCGTCGCCATCGCCTTCACCGACGGGCTCCTCCTCGTCCGGCAGACCTTCCGGCGATCGAAGCTGCCGCTCTGGGCCCAGCCCGCGATCGGCGGCGCGCTCACCGGAACGCTCATCGTCCTGGCGATGTACACGCTCCACAGCGGCGGCATCAACGGCGGCGGCTACGAGGTGGTCCGGCGTGCGCTGTCGGGCGAGCTGGCGGTCTCGGTGATGCTGCTCCTCTGCGCCGTGAAGCTCGCGGCGACCGTCTTCTCGTACTCGAGCGGCGGCGCGGGAGGCATCTTCGCGCCGTCGCTGTTCATGGGCGCGATGCTGGGCGGCGCGTTCGGCTCGCTCGATCACACGCTGTTCGGTCACCCGCTCGAGAGCAGCATCGGCGCGTTCGCGCTCGTCGGCATGGGCGCGGTCTTCAGCGCGACGATCCGCGCTCCGATGACGAGCGTCCTCATCATCGTCGAGATGACCTCCGGGTACTCGCTCATCCTGCCGCTGATGATCGCGAACATGACCGCTTACGTCCTCGCGCGTCACTGGCGCCCGGAGCCCATCTACGAGGCACTCCTCGCGCAGGACGGCATCCACCTCCGCGATCGCGCCGTCCTCGACACTCTCGACGAGCTGAAGCTCGAGCGCCTCATTCGCCCGCGCGACGAGACGTTCGTCAGCTTTCACCCGGCCTCGAGCGCGACGGCCCTCCTCGCGGCGACCTGGGGCGAGGTCAACCAGCGGGCGTTCCCGGTGCTCGACAGGGACGAGAAGCTCGTCGGGCTCATCTACGCCACGGACCTCGCGCTCCTGAAGTCGGAGCCCGAGCTCGAGCTCGTCGTCAACGCCTCCGACCTCATGCGCCCACCGACGAGCGTTCGCTCCGACGAGGACCTGAGGACCGCCTTCGAGCTGCTGCGCGACGAGGGGCTCCACGAGGTGCCCGTGCTCGACCCCGACGGCCACGTGATCGGCTTCATCGACGACGTCTCGATCGCCGAAGCCTTCCTCCGCGCGAGCGCTCCGAAGGGTCGAGGGCCGAAGTCGGTGCCGCGGGTGAGCGGGTTTCACTGAGGCTCTGACCTCGACCACGACCTCGCCGCGGGTGAAGGGTTTCGCGGCGAGGGAACCCTAGATCTCGGCCTCCTCGTTCAGCTCCGCCGCGACGAAGCTCATGTCCCCGCGGGGCTCGCCGACTTCCGCGGTGAGGAAGCGCATGTCCGTGGCCTCCTCGTTCGGTTCCTCGGCGCGGAAGCCCGTGTCCGCAGCCTCCTCGCTCGGTTCCGTGGCGTGGAAGCTCACGTCCGCGGGGTCCTCCTTCCGTTTGACGGCGCGGAAGCTCGCGATCGCGGCCTCCTCGTTCGGTTTGACAGCGTGGAAGCTCGCGATCGTGGCCTCCTCGTTCGGTTCCGTGGCGTGGAAGCTCACGTCCGCAGGATCCTCCTTCAGTTTGACAGCGTGGAAGCTCGCGATCGCAGCCTCGTCGTTCGGTTCCGCGGCGCGGAAGCTCACGTCCGTGGCCTCGTCGTTCAGTTCCGCGGCGCGGAAGCTCACGTCTGTGGCCTCGTCGTTCACTTCCTTGGCGCGGAAGCTGACGTCCGTGGCCTCGTCGTTCAGTTCCGCGGCCTCGTCGCTCAGGTCCGCGGCGCGGAAGCTGACGTCCGTGGTCTTCTCGTTCGGTTCCGCGGCGCGGACGCTCACGTCCGCGGCGCGGAGGCTCAGGTCGGTCGCACGGAGGTTCATGTCCGCACCGCGGAACCTCGCGTCCGCACCGCGGAACCTCGCGTCCGCACCGCGGAACCTCGCGTCCGCACCGCGGAACCTCGCGTCGAGGGCACGGAACCCGGGTCAGGGGCACGGTGGCCCGGTCGAGCGCCTGCATGCCTCGTTCAGCAGGTCCCATTCGTCGGCGTTCACGCTCGCGGGGGTGATGGCGTCGACCTCGATCACGTACTGATCGCCGGGGGCGGGCGATTCGCCCGTGACCGAGCTTGGCGGGCCCTTGACGACGTTTTTACCGATGCTTATCGGAGAAATCGAGCCTCGCTGGCAACTCGTTCCTCGCGAAGGGGGTGGCGTTTACCGTCAAGCCAGCCTCGGACGCGGGGAGTTCGACGAGGCCCGTAGTTACACCGACGGTGCACTCAAGGAGGAGACCATGTCGCGACGACCCGAGCTTCCCGACGCTTCAGAGATCCCGTCCATGGACGATGACCCGGCCTTCTTCGATCCCGCGCCCGAGTGGTTCGTCGATGGGCTGACACCCTTGCGCGGGGAACCGCCCGAGGACGACGACGACGACCTGGGTCTTCGCGCGATCCTCGAGCGACCGGAAGCCCTCGCGCGAGCATGGCAGGCCAGCGGGCGCGCGAAGAGTCGTCGGCGTTCGCGTACGTCGTCCTACGCCGACAAAGTCGCGCGGTAGCGGACCGAGGCTTCGGGTCGAGACGCGAGCGGCGAAGCTCGACGGCCGACCCAGGCCACTATTGCCCGCCGCACTTCCGTCCCTCGCGGGCCAGCTGCGACAGGATGAGCGGCTTCATCAGGTACATGTGCCCCGCGCAGATTCGCGCGAACACCGCGTCGGCGGCGGCGTGCTCGCCGTTCGCGTCGAAGGCACGGCCGATGACGTAGAGGTCCTGGAGGTCGTCGTCCTTCTCCACGTCGACGCGGCGGGCGGCCGCTGCGGCCTCCTTGCCCTTGCCCTCGCGCAGGAAGAAGAAGGCCTCGAGCACCGCCATCCCGTCGCTGTCGTGGTTCGCCAGGGCGAGCGTGTCGTAGGCGGCCTTCGCCGCGTGTGCCGTGGCCATCGCCTTCGCTCTCGACGGCTCCGGCAGCTCCATCGCCGTCTCGAGCGACAGGTAGGCGCGATCCCACAGCTCATGGAGCCGGAGCGCCGTGCGCTTCGCCGGCGGGAGCGTCCCGTGGTCGAGCGTCACCCCGGCGGCGTCGACCTCCGCGAGCGCTCCCGCGAGGTCGTGCTGTTGCCACCGGATCCAGGTCAGCTCGTTGTGGAGCCAGAACTCGGTGTCCGCGTCGGGGTGCTTCTTGGCCTCGGGCATCGCTCCGAGCAGCGCCTTGGCCGCCTCCTCGAGCGGGTCGAGCGCGGCGTACATCGTTGCGCTCTCGTAGGCCCCCTTGAAGGCCGCGTCGAGGGTCGGCGGAGCCTGCGCACGACCGCCAGAGGCGATGAGCCTCACGACCGCGTCCATCCGCTCGTTCGGGATCGGGATCGTCAGGTTGTACTGGGCGATCAGCAGCCGTCCGTTCTCGCGCACGAGCACGCCCGAGCCTCGCGCTGCGCCGAAGTGCGCGTTCTTGAGCTCCTCGTCGAACCAGACGAGATCCCCCGACGGAGAGCTCGTGAGCGCGCGCCGACCCGGCTCGTACGTCCACCCCTTGCCGTTCGCGAAGTGAGGGTGCGCGTAGGCGCGGAACGCGGCGATGTCCCAGCGCTCCGTCGCGTCGGTGCCGAGGAAGACGCCGTGCTGCGCGAAGTGAGCGAAGTATCGCGGCTCGTCTGCCACCGCGGCGGCCGCGTGGAAGTCGTCGAGCTCCCGCGCCGCCTCGCGCTGGACGACGAGCGGGTCGGGGCGCTGCACAGGCGCCGGTGGAGGCGGCACCGCGACGGCGCAACCGGAGGCGAAGAGCGTGAGCGCGAGCGTCAGGCGCGCCGGGGGCGGAGGGGCAGACCGTCGCATCGTCAGAACGTACCTTCGATCATGCACGACGCGCCGCCCTTCGTCGGCGAGCAGGGGAGCGAGAACGCCGCGGTCTTCGGGTGCGATGACGGTGCGGTGATGAGCAGCGCGAGGGAGAGCGCGCCGACGAGCCCGCTCCCCACGAATCCGACGATGGCGATCGTCGATCCGGTGCTGCCGTCGTCGAGCCAGCCACGACACTGAGACGAGAGCGCGTTGCTCGGCTGGCTCGTGCACGCGGCGCTCCCGTTGAAGTTGCTCGCGGCCGTGCTGCGGTCGACGAGGCCGGCTACGCCTGTACCGAGGAAGAGGCCCGCGCCCCCGAGCGCGATCCATCCGAGGAGCCGCTGCGTGTGGCCGGCGTTGCTCGCTTCGGCTGGCGGCGTGACTGCGCGAGATGTACCTGGCGCGGGGTTGACGTCCGCGGAGGGTGACTCCGCGAGGAGCGGGTGCTGTTCCACCTCGATGCGCACGACCTCGCCGGGCAGGACGTCGAGCACGCGCGAGAACGGATAGGACCCCTCGGCGCGCAGCTCGAACATGCGCCGCCCGACCTCGAGGCGGAGATGGGTGAGCGCGTCGGGCCCTTCCACGCGAGCGCCGTCGATGAACACCGTGCCCTTCGCGCCGACGATCTCGACGTCCCCGAGGTGCGTCGTGATGACGCCGAGCGCGCGCTCGAGGATCGGACGACGCGACTCGATCCACGTGTCGCCCTTCGCCGCGAGCGCGGCGCGCAGGTTCAGCTCCGCGAGCCCCCAGCGGCCGAGCGCCTGCTGCGCGAGGGCGACCTGCGCCTGGCCGCGCGGAGAGGGAGCGAGCCTCTGCGCGGCCTCGAACAGCGCGAGCGCCTCGGCGTCACGCTGGGCCTGTCGCAGATCCAGGCCTCGCTCGATGAGCGCCGTCGCGGCAGGGTCGTCGGCGCGCGCGTCGCACGGCACGAGGACCGAGAGCGCTGCGGAGCTGGCGCCCGCGACGAGCGCAGTCAGAAGCCAGCCGGGCGGAGACCGTCGCATCGCGGGGAGTATCGCGTGGACGGTGCGGTCGTCACAAGGGGCGGCGCCATCCCTGGCCACGTTCATCCCAGGGGCGCTCGCCTTCCCTGCGTGGCCCGGGCTCTTCGGTCTCCCCGCGAAGTTGTCCCCATCGGCGCAGCCCTCGAGATCTCTACTGCTTGTCGTCCACGAACGCGTGCGCTTCCCTGGCGAGCTCGACCCACGACGCGTTCGTGCTCGTCACCGTGAGCCACCCCTTCATCAGGCGCCCGCGCCCGGGATCGAACGGCTTGCCAATTCCCTGAGCGTCGAGGGCGGCGACGCGTTCGTTCGGGAGCTTCACGACGAGCGTCCCCTGCGTGAAGAGCACGAACAGCTTCCCGCTCTTGGCCTTGAGCCCATTCTTGCCGAACTTTCGACCAGGCTCGGCGAGGTCGGTCTCGTAGGCGGCGACGAGGGGCGCGAGCTTGGGGTCTGCACGGAGTGCGTCGAGGAGCTCGCGCACGCGCCGATCGGCGTTGGCTCGAGGGCCGGCGGCGCGGCGGTCGCTCGCTTTCTCTTTCGCGATGCTCACGATCTTCCAGGTGCGAGCCTAGCTGAAGACGGTGCGGCGGAGGTTCACGCCACGAAGACGCCTGCCCGTAAGGCCGAGTCTGTGCCCTGACGTGAGCCACGGACAAGCGGCCTCCGAACGAGCGACCGCGGTCGTGCGGTGTCACGAGTTGCTGGTGACGATGCCTAGCTTCATGCCGAGCAGTACGGCCTCGGTTCGTGACGCGACGTCGAGCTTCTCGTAGATCGCTCGCACGTAGGTACGCACGGTGTTCACCGATACGCCAAGCGCGATGCCGGTGTCCTCGTAGCTGAGGCCGCGCGCCATGTGGCCGAGGACGGCGCGTTCACGTTCGGTCAACGGCCGCGCCGCCGGCCGCCCCACTGACGAGCGCCGCGCCGAGGCGCGAATGTGCTCGAGGAAAAGCGGCGCCATGCCATTCGACATTGGCCGCCCGCCGTCGACCGCTTCTCGCACGGCGGCGACGATGCCGTCGGGCGCTTCGTCCACGTAGAGGCATCCGCGCGCACCGGCGCGGATGGCCGCGATGACGCGCTGGTTGTCGCCGCGCGACACGACGGCGACGACCGGGAGAGTGGACCGCTTGCGCGTGACGCTCCGCAGAAAGTCGATCGCGTCCACGTCGACGAGCGGATCGACCACCACAATCGCGACGCTGCCGTCGACCTCCGACCGAGCCTCTCCGGCGGACGCGAACCCCTGCACCGCCAGCTTGCCTCGACCCAGAGCCTTCACGAGCGAGACCTTCGCTGGCATCGCGCTCGCGACGACGATGACACGCGCCGAAGCTTCGTTCCCCGCGACGAGCACGGGCCGCCGTAACATGCGAGGGTTGTGCGCGCAACGTCAGCCCAGCGGCGTGACTCGACCGTACGAAGCCGCTGCGCATCGCGCCATCGCAGGTCGATGCGGTACGGTGACGAGCTCTCGGGATGACAGACGGCCTCACGACATCGATGGCCGAGGGCCGAAGGCGACAAAGTATGGGCGCGGCGACCACGCGAGTCCTCGCCCTCGACTGGACGCGGGGGATCGTCGTCGTCCTGATGACAGTGGACCACGCATCGAAGGCCTTTTATCGGGACCGGATAGAGGTCGATGCGCCGTATCTCTATCACCCGGGCATGCCGCTTCCCGCGGTGCCGTTCCTCCTCCGGTGGATCACCTATATCTGCGCGCCGACGTTCCTCTTCCTGGCGGGCACCTCGCTCGCGGTGACGCTGGCGAAGCGCGCTCGCAGCGGCAGTCCGCCGCGGACGATCGACCGCTATCTGCTGACCCGCGGCGCGATCCTGATCGCGCTGGACACGGTCTGGATGTCGCTCGCGTTCGAACAGACTCTCGGCGAAACCTGGGTCCAGGTCCTCGCGACGATCGGCTTCTGTATGATCCTCATGATTCCGTTGCGCCGGGTCCCGGCGTCGTGGCTCCTCGTCTCGCTGCCCTTCTTCGCCGTCGCCATCGAGTGGCTGGCGGGCCGTGTCGACCCGGACTCGACGCTCAGCGCGGTCCTCTTCCAGGGCGGAACGCTCCTGCATCGGTCGCTCTTCGACAGATCGAAGCCATTGCTCCTCACGTACCCGTTCGCGCCGTGGTGGTGCTTCTTCGCCTTCGGCTGGTGCTTCGGGGGACTGCTGCCCAGGTGGAAGGCAGAGCCCGATGGCACGCGGACAGTCCTGAGAGTGACGGCTGGAGCCGGCGCCACGGGGCTCGCGCTGTTCGTGTTCGTCCGCGGAATGAACGGGTACGGCAACGCGGGGCAGCTGCGTGACCGAGAGGGCCTCATCCAGTGGCTCAACGTCAGCGCAACTCCGCCCGCGCTGGCGCAAATGGGGCTCACGATGGGGATCATGGCCTTCATCCTCTTCGCGGGCGTGTGCGGCGAGCACCGGGGATGGCTCGCCGGCCGCATGTCACGCTGGCTGATCGTCTTCGGGCAGAGCGCGCTGTTCTTCTACCTGCTTCACATCCACCTGCTCGTGTTCTCGGCACGCCTCTTGGGCGTCGAGTCGAGGTGCGGGCTTGCCGCCACACTCATGGCCGCGGCGGCGACGCTCGTGATCCTCCACCCCCTTTGCGCTCGATACCAGGCATACCGCGTCTCCCATCCCGGGAGCCTGACACGGTTCCTCTGACGTCAACTCGGGGCGGGCGTCGCCCGCGCGGCCCAAAGCAAAAAGGGCCGCCCGGCGCTCGTCCGGGCAGCCCTTCGGCAGCGTCTTCGGGTCTCAGTGAATGGCGACGGCGAGCGGGGTGCTCATCCCGGTCGTGATGACGACGCTGGGCGAGGCCCCGTTCAGCGGCGGGCTAAAGACCTCGACCGCGTTCGCCTGGTAGCTCGCGACGTAGAGCGAACCGCTCGCGTCGACCGCAACGTCGAGAGGGCCTTGGATGCCGTTCGAGACGATCGCGCTCGGGGAGGACCCTGCGCTGAACGGCGGGCTGAAGACCAGGACGTTGTTGACCAGGTCGCCGACGTAGAGGTTGCCGGAGGAGTCAAATGTCATCCCCCGAGCGTAGTAGTCGCCGTCCGTGATGGCGAAGCTCGGCGCCGAACCGTTCGAAAACGGCGGGCTGAAGACCGCGATGTTGACGGTGTCGGCGTCGTTCACGACGTAGAGGTTGCCCAGCGCGTCGAAGCCGATGCCGAGCGGCTGGTTGAGGCCGTTGGTGAGGGTCGTGACGGGCGACGAGTCGTTCGTGAACGGCGGCGCGAAGACCTGGACGGTGTCGCGCGCTCCGCCGTAGTTCGAGACATACATGTTCCCTGCGGCGTCGAACGCTACACCTGCCGAGGGGTTCGCCAGGCCGTTCGTCACGACGACGCTGGGGACCGAGCTGTCCGTGAACGGAGGGGCGAAGATGGCCACGCCGCCCTGGCCCTCGGCCCCGCCGGAGTTGTAGGTGACGTACATGTCGCCGGTCGGGTCGAAGGCGAAGCCGTACGGGGCGGACAGCGTGTCGCTGGTGATCGTCACGTTCGGCGCCGAGGCGCTCGTGAAGGGGGGCGCGTAGATCTCTACCGTGTTTCCCTCGTTGGCGACGTAGAGGTTCGCGGTGGAGGTGGGAATGGCCTTGCCGCACGTGCCGGCGTCGTAGATGCCTTCGATCTCCGTGGGCGAGAGGGCGCGGTCGTAGAACGTGAGCTCGTCGACGAAGCCGGTCATCTCGGCCGCTCCCCAGTACGCCGCGGCGTCCGGGCTCATCCCGATGGTGAGCTGGCTGCCTGGGCTCGTATCGAGGCTGAGCGCCTGCTGGGCGGTGAGCCCGCCGTCGACGTAGAGGCTGAGGACGCCGGCCTGGTAGACCGCCGCGAAGTGGTAAGCCTGCCCTTGCTGGATCGGGTTCGGGTCGACGACCGCGCCGTACTCGAAGTCGATGAGCAGCTGGTCACCCTGCAGCGCGACGCCGAACTCCTGGCCGCCACCGGGCCCGCCGTACGCGAAGACCGCCTGGTAGAACTGGCCGTTCACGTTGTCGAAGCGGACCCATCCTTCCGCCGTGCGGTCGGCGCCGCCGCTCGGGAAGCCGTTCGTGGTCGCGACGACCGTGTTCCCGTTGCCGCTCCCGTCGAAGTAGAACGCCTGGTTGACCTCTCCGCCGGTGAAGCCCACGTAGCCGCTCGTCGTGCCGTTGTTCGCGCCGAGCACGTCACTGTCGTTCCCCTCGGCCTGGTACCAGCTCACTGCGCCGGCCGGCAGCGGGTACTGGCAGGTCGACGTGTCCGTGAAGGTGACGGTGTAGAGGTCGGCGGCGGTGGTCGTGGAAGACTCGGCGAAGATGCTGTTGCCGGCGACCGTGTACTGGTCGTCGCCCGCGTCACCGGTGATCGCGATGCCGTCCGCCTCGTCCTCGAAGCCGTTGGCACCCTTGACGTTGCCCACTTTGACGACGCCGCAGTTGAGCGTCGCGGCGACGTTGTACGAGACGTAGCCCGACGACCCGTTGTCGTTCTGATGACCGGAGTTGCCGGCGGTGAACGACGTGGCGGAGCGCTGAATCTCCCAGACGCCGTACGGGACGGTGGGACCGCCGATGGTGGCATTGTTGGTATCGACGATGATCTGGCCGCTCTGGTCGGTCAACGGCACGTGATAGAAGCCGTCCGGCCCCAGCGGCACGGGGACGCCTCCGGCGACGACCTCCTGCGCGGTGACGTTCGGGTTCGTGCTCTGGAAGTCGGCGATGAAGAGGGTGTATTCGCACCCCGGGCCAGGCGCGGGAGGCGGCGCGGTCGCCGCAACGATGTTGTTCAGGCCGATGTAGACCGAGGCCGACGCGGTCTGTCCGGTGCCGTTCGTGGCCGTGAGGATGTAGCTCGCGTCGAGGGCCGACGTCGGTGTCCCGGAGATCTTGCCCGTGTGCACGTCGAAGCTGAGGCCCGCGGTGGTGATGTCGGGCGAGATCGACACGGTCTTCACGCTCGCGTCGAGCACGGGGACGATGTCCTCGATCTTGGCCCCGACGAGGAACGTGTACGAGCTGCTCGGGATGCTGATGGCGGGAGCAACGTCGTTCACCGTGACGGTGATGGTGGTGGTCGCCTTCTTCCCCGCGCAGTTGAGCGCCGTGACCGTGTAGGTCGTCGCGCTCTCGCCGGCGCTGGGAGTGCCGGAGATGGCGCCGGTCGTGGTGTTGAAGGAGAGCCCCGTCTTGCTCGAGATGTTGGGGCTGATGGTGAAGGACGCAGCCCCTGAGGACGTGGGCACGATGTCGTTCGGGTCGATCGAGGTGCCGTTGAGGAACGTGTACGCCGAAGGGGACACCGAGATCGTCGGCAGCGGGGTGGTCTTGGGACACACGGGCGGAGGCGGCGCGGCGGCAGATGCCAGCGCGTAGGAGCTTGCGGTCAGCGACGCGCCCGACAGTGCTGCCAGAATGAGAAATCTCTTCATGGGATTCAGGTCCTCGGGACGATGGAACGTGAGTCGTGGGTTCGTCGGTGCGGGCGACGGTACGGAGCGGCTGTGGGTCGCGCCATCGCATGTTCATGCGGTAGGGTGACGATTTGTCGGGACGACACGCGGCTGCAGCGCGACTCGGCCCGCGCGGGCCTACGTGGCGCTCACGACGGGGATGATGGCCTTCATCCCCCCGGGAATTACCGCACGATCGGAGCGTCGTTCGTCGTGCGAGAGACCGCGGTCGCCGAAGGAACGGTCGCGTTCGCGCTCGGCGGTGGCTTCGGGTGCGGGTCGTGGCGCACGGCCTGCGTGGCCTGAGCCGCTTGCGCAGCCTGCGGGCTCGGCTCGGGGGCGAGCAGCGGCGCCGACCGCGCGAGCGGCTTCAGAGTGACCTCCTCGGAAGGAGGGGCGTCGCGAAACGACAGCTCCATCGGCTCGAAGCCCTCCGCCTCCACGGCGAGGGTGTGTGACCGGCCGTCACGGGCGACGTCGCGCGTGAAGGGGGAGGTCGTCGGCCCCTCCGCGTCGAAGCGGACGTGCGCCGCTGCCGGAGTCACGCGGACCGTGACGCGAAAGGTCGCCGGCGGCGTCGCGAGCGGCGCAGCCTGCGCAGGAGCGTTGCCCGTCGGAGTGGCGCGGCTCGGGGGGCTGTGCGGCCAGATGACGATGCCCACCGCGACCAGCGTCACGACGAGCGCGACCGTGCTCCAGGTCCGCACCGTGCGCGCGGACCCCACCGTCGTCCCGCGGTTCGTCCCGGCGGTCCCCGCGAGCTCCCCGCCGGTGCGCTCGTGCGCCGGATCGACGTGCGAGGCCGGCGACCGTGAGCTCGCTTCGGCGAGCGTGTCGGCGAACGGCAGGCTCCTGTGGGAGACGTCGACGAACGGCTTGAGCGCGGCCGCGAGCGCGTCGATCGTCGGGAACCGGTGGTCGGGCTCCTTCTCGAGGCAACGCTGGACCACGTCGGCGAGCGCGGCCGGGATCTCGGTGCGCAGCTCCACGAGCGACGGCGCGGGGACGGTCATGATGCGCATGCCGAGCTCGAGCACGCTGTCGCCGACGAACGGCACTTTCCCGCTGAGGAGCTCGAACATGATGACCCCGAGCGACCAGATGTCGGTGCGCTCGTCGACGTGCTTGCTCGCGCGCAGCTGCTCGGGCGACATGTAGACGGGCGAGCCCACGACGTTCTGCGAGGTCGTCAGCGACGGGTCCGTGTCCGAAGCCTCGAGCGATTTCGCGATGCCGAAGTCGAGCACCTTCACCATCGTCCCGCCGCCGGGTCGCTGCGTGAGGAAGAGGTTCTGAGGCTTGAGGTCACGATGGACGATGCCGAGCGCGTGGGCTTCGCGGATCGCGTCGCACACCTGCAGCATGAACTGAACGGTGTCGGAGGCGGTGAGGCGCCCCTGCGTACGGAGGTGCTTCGCGAGGTCGTCGCCGCGGAGCAGCTCCATCACGATGTACGGCTCGCCCGTCGGGAGCTGCCCGACGTCGAAGACCCGCGCTACGTGCGCGCTCGTCAGCTTCCGCGCCGCCTTCGCCTCCCGGAGGAACCGCGCGCGAGACGTCGAATCGCCGCGTCCGTCCGCGATCGTCATGAACTTCAGGGCGACGGGCTCGTCGAGCGCGATGTGCGTCGCGGACACGACGATGCCCATCCCGCCTGCGCCGAGGACGCCTTCGACGCGATACTTGCGGTCGACGATCTGGCCCGCCGAAACCGGCGATCGCACCTGGGCAGGCACGGGCTCGGGCGGTGGCATGGGCGCTAGCTTACCACGAGCCTGCGAGGGCGCTCTTCAGGCGCGCCAGGCTCCTGTCGGCGCGGAGGGCTGGTATCGTCCGGATGTGACGCGAGGGGACGCCGAGGGGGTCGAGGACGTGGGGCTCGCGGAGACCGCCGCGGCGCCTCCGTCGCTCGACCCGACGCTCGCCAGCACCGTGGCGGTCGGCATCAGTGACGCGCCGCCCCTCCCGTCGGGTCCGCTGCGTCCGTTCGGCCCGTTCACGCGCGTCGAGCGCCTGCTCGAGCAAGGGGCGATGGGCGTCGTGGCGCGCGGGTACAACGCGGCGTTCGATCGGTGGGAGCTTCTCAAGTTTCTCCACCCGGATCTCGAGGGCAAGCCCGAGTTCGTGCGCCAGTTCTTTCGCGAGGGTCGCGTGCTCGCGAAGCTCTCGCACCCGAACATCGTGCAGGTCTTCGCCATCTACGCGCACCACGGGCGCCCCTGCCTCGCGATGGAGTTTCTGGAGGGGGTGTCGCTCGCGGCGCAGACGGCCAAGGAGCGGAGCTCGATCGCGCGCTGGCACGAGCTCTTCCTCGACGCCGCGCGCGGGCTCGCGGCTGCGCACGACGTGGGCCTCCTTCACCGCGACTTGAAGCCGGAGAACCTCTTCGTCGTCCACGACCGGGCCGGAGCGCCGAAGGGGCTCAAGCTCATCGACTTCGGGCTGGCCACGGTCGATCGCAGCCGTCACACGGACGCGGAGAGCGACCCGACGCTCATCGCGGCCATGAGCGGCGGCACCCCGCTGTACATGGCGCCCGAGCTCTGGAGCGGACAGGAGGCATCGGTCCGTACCGATGTCTATTCCCTCGGCCAGTCCTTCTTCCTCGCGTTGACCGGGCGCTTGCCGTTCGTCGCCGACACGGTCGGTCAGCTGCGCGCCGCGGTCTGCTCGGACGACCCGTTCACCGACGCGAGAGAGCTACGCCCCGACCTGCCCGCTCCCCTCGCGCTCGTGCTCGCGCGAACGATCGCGAAGAACGAGGACGATCGGATCTCGACGGCCGACGAGCTCGTCGCCGCGCTCGTCGCCGCCGCGAGCGCCGCACGCCCCCGGCGCGTCCCCGGCGCCGGACCGTACCGCGGGCTCGGCAGCTACAGCGCCGCCGAGCGCGACGTGTTCTTCGGTCGCGACACGGAGGTCGCCGAGGTGCTCGAGCATCTGCGCACGCAGAGCGGCGTCGTGCTCGTCGGGCCGGGCGGATCGGGGAAGAGCTCGCTGGCGCAGGCCGGGGTCGTCCCGGCGATAGAGGAGGGCGCTCTCGGAGGCGGAATCTCCTACGGGTCGGTGCTCCTTCAGCCTCGCGCTCATCCCGTTCAGTCGCTCGCCGCGGCGCTGGCGCGGCGGCTCGGGTCGGCCGAGAAGGAGGTGCTCGCGTTCCTCGAAGCACGCCCCGCGAGCCTCGGTGAGTCGCTCCGTGCGGCGCTGCCCCCCGAGGCAGGAGTCGTCCTCGTCGTCGATCAGCTCGAGGAGCTCGCGACGGTCGCCGAGGATCCGGTCGAGATCCATGCCTTCGCCGTCGCCATCGGCTCGCTGCTCGAGGTCGGCTCCGCGCCGATCCGCGTCGTGACGACGCTGCGCGCGGATCTGATGGATCGACTCTTCGCGATCGAGCCGCTGCGCCCGCTGCTCACGCGAGGCTTCTACCCCGTGCGGCCGATGGGTGCCGACGCGCTCCGTCAGGCGATGACGGGGCCCGCGCTCGCGGCGAGCTACCGGCTCGAGGACCCTCGCATCGCGGAGGAGGTCATCGTGGATGTCGCGCGCACGGCGAGCGGCCTACCGCTGCTCTCGTTCGCCATGGCAGCCTGGTGGGAGGCGCGCGACGAGGCGACGCGGACGCTGCCCACGTCTGCCTGGCGCGAGCTCGGCGGTCTGACCGGAGCGCTGACGCGTCACGGGGATCGCGTCCTCGCGACGATGAACGACGATTCGCGACGCGTCGCCGAGCAGATCCTCCTCCGCCTCGTATCGGCCGACAGGACACGTACGCGGATCTCCCGGAAGTCGCTGCTCGATCCCGCGGCGTCCGGGCCGACCGTCGCGCACGTGCTCGAGCGGCTCCTCGCCGCCAAGCTGGTCCACGAGTCGTCCGGCGAGCTCGAGCTGGTGCACGACGCTCTCATCACCCAATGGCCTACGCTCCGCGAGCTGCTCCTGTCCTCGGGAGAGGATCGCGCGTTCCGCGAGCGCGTGGCGTCGGCGGCGCGGCAGTGGGACGCGCAGGGTCGGCCGGACGGCGCGCTCTGGACGAGCGATCAAGCGATACGGCTCGCGCGGTGGTTCGCGGTGACCGACGCCTCGCTCGATCAGCTCGATCTCGCGTTCGTGCTCGCCGTGCAGAAGCGAGCGACGCGGAGTCGCGTCGTCTCCCGTGGGCTCGCGACCTCCGTGGTGGTCGTGGCGCTCGCGGTCGGTCTCGTCGCGAAGTCGAACGAGCGCGAGATGCGGCGACGCCTGGACGCCGCGAACGCGAGCCTCAAGGAGCGCAAGGCTGCGTACGTGCAAGCCGAGACGGGGCGACTGAACGAGCTCGCGGCGGTCGAGCTGCTGCATGACCCCGCCGCCACGCTCCGGCACGTCGCGGCGAGCTACGAGCTCGAGCACGACCCGACGCTCGACGTGATGGCGTGGAACGCTCGCGCGCTCGGAGTGGCCATCGCGCTGCCTGGTCTCGCGAGCGCCGTGTCGCTGGTGTCGGTTGCGCCGTACACGCGCTGGATCGCCGCGGCAGACTCGGAGACCGTCGAGCTCCTCGCCGCGTCCTCGGCCGAGCACGCGTCGATTCATCTGAGCGCCGGATCGGGACGGCCGAGCGCGATCGCGTTCTCGCCGGACGGTGAGACCCTCGCGCTCGGCGGCGCGACGGGCGAGGTCGTCGTCGCGCGAGCCCCGTCGTTCGCCATGAGCGGAGCGGGGCGCTGCGACGGAGCTGTCCAGCAGATCGTGTGGCCGAGCAAGCAATCGATCCTCGCCGTTTGCCGCGCCGGGACCGGCCCCCTGCGTCCGCTGACCATCGATCTGGTGTCCGGCAACAGCACGCTCGGCGCCGCGCTTCCGGTGCCTGCCGACGTCGCGACGCTCGACATGTCGACGAGCGGTGAGTCCGTCGTGGTCGGTGCCCCGAGCGGCGCGGTGACCTCGTTCGCCCTCGGCGCGGCGCACGCGACCCAGAAGCCCGCGAGCGTGAGCCAGCGCAGAGGGGGCGTCGTCTTCGTCGCCCACGACCCCACGCGCGCCCGCGGGCGGGCGACCGTGTCGATCGACGAGCATCGCATGGCCGAGATCCGCGTCGACGGAGTGTCGCGGACGTTCGAGACCGAGGTGGGCACCCGGGCGTTCGCCTGGATCCCGGCGCGTGACGCGGCCGCCCTCGTCAGCCGCGCCGGCGACGTCATCGTCGTTTCGCTCACGACGCTCGACGTCGTCGCGCGAATGCCGAACCCGCGCCACGAGATCACCGCGCTCGCCGCCGACGCGACCGGCGAGTGGCTCGTCGGCGGCGCCAGCGACGGGGCGGTGGAGGCGTTCAACCTCGAGCAGGGAACCGTCGCGGTCACCCAAGGTCGCGTCGACCCTGTTCCGTCGGCGTGCGGGCTCTCGCCCGACGGCAACGTGGTGGCGTGCGCATCGGCGGGGACCGCCGTGGTGCGAGTGGTGGAGCGCTCGACCGGCGTTCCGCGACCGCCGACCCAGCTTTCGCTCGCACCGACCGTCGATCTCCTCGCCCCCGGCCCCGAGGGCCGTCCTCTGTTTGCCCTGGCCGGTGGAGAGCTCACCCGCGATGGCCGGGCGGTGCCTCAGCTCGTCAGCGGCGCGGTCATCGCAGTGAGTGAAGGACGCATCGCCATCGGCGGCCGGATGCCGAATGGACGCCCGGCCATCGTCGTCGCTCCGCTCGCGCTCGACGCGGCGTCCTCACCATCGCTACCGCCCCCCTCGATGGTCCCCGCGGCGGTGACCGCGCTCGCGTGGACCGCGCATGGCACGCAGCTCCTGGTCGCCACGAGCGACCGCAAGCTCCGCATCTTCCAGCTGGCCGCGACCGGGCCGACCGAAGTCTCCGCGCTCGACGTGCCGACGAACGACGCGGTTCGTCGAGTGGCGGGCTCCGACGACGGCGACAAGATCGCGATTGGCACCGGCAGCGGCGACGTGTTCCTCACGTCCACGCGGGGG
>Ga0302202_10003787_pt1 | contig 16429 bp, 13 predicted proteins | sample II_Bog_N3_3_FD_194579 | JGI IMG/M metagenome (GOLD analysis project Ga0302202, IMG submission 194579) | Peat permafrost microbial communities from Stordalen Mire near Abisko, Sweden - II_Bog_N3_3 | ecosystem: Environmental > Terrestrial > Soil > Wetlands > Peat | place: Sweden: Abisko...
GACGCCGAACAGCGTCTGCGCCAGCTCGCTGCGCCCGGAGCCGACGAGGCCGGCCAGACCGACGATCTCCCCGGCGCGCACGGTGACGCTGATCGACTTGGTCAGCGGCCGACGCACCAGATCGCGCGTTTCGAGCACCGGCTCGCCGATCGGCGCCTCGGTCTTGGGAAACATGTTGTCGATGCGGCGGCCGACCATCATTTGCACCAGCTCGCCGGAATTGGTCTCGCGGGTCAGGCGTGTGCCGACGTAGGCCCCGTCGCGCAGCACCGTCACGCGATCGGCGATGGCAAACGTCTCGTCGAGACGATGGCTGATGTAGATGATCGCCACGCCCCGCGCCTTGAGGCGGCGAACGATGTCGAACAGCCGCGTCACGTCGGCCTCGGTCAGCGCCGCGGTCGGCTCGTCCATGATCACGACGCGCGCGTCGTGCGACAGCGCGCGCAGGATTTCGACCCGCTGGCGGTTGCCGACTGAAAGCGCGCCGACCGTCTCGTCGGCCGCGAGGTCGTCGATGTCGAGCGAAGCGAGCAGCTCTTGCGCCTTGGCGCGCATCGTGCGCCAGTCTATCCAGCCTCCCCTGGCGCGCGGCGCATGACCGAGGAAGATGTTCTCGGCGACCGACAGTTCGGGGAACAGCAGCAGTTCCTGATAGATCGTGGCGATGCCGGCCCGGCGCGCGTCGTCCGGCGTGGCCAGGCGCGTCTCCCGGCCTTCGACCAGGATCGAGCCGGAGTCGGGGCCAAAGACCCCCGACATGATCTTGATCAGCGTCGATTTGCCGGCGCCGTTTTCGCCGATCAGCGCGTGCGCTTCGCCGGCGCGCACGTCGAACGAGACGGCCGACAGCGCCCGCACGCCGGGAAAGGTCTTTTCAATCGCGCGCACTTCGATTAGCGGCGTCGGCGCGTCCTGTGTGGCGCTCATGCGGCCTCCGTGGCGACGGCGTCGGCGTCGACGACAATCGTCTCGACGCCCGCCTCGCGCAGCATGGCGAGCGCCTCGGGCGGCGCTGCGCTATCGGTGATTAGCGCGCCGATCCGCGACAGCGGACACACCACCAGGCTGCCGCGCGGCGCGAACTTGGAGCCGTCCGCCAGGACGACCAGCTTGTCGGCTCGGGCGAGCAGTTTCCTCTCGGCGCGCGCGATCAGCGGGTCGCCCTCGATGACGCCGTGCGGGCTGATCGCCAGCGCGCTCATGAACATCAGCCGCGCCCAATAGTGCTGGATCGCGTCGTCGTCGAACGGCGCGACGATCAGCTTCTGGACGCGATAGACCTCTCCGCCGGGCAACGCGACGCGGTTCTCCGTCTCATGGATGAGCAGTTCCGCCAGCGGATAGGAGTTGGTCAGGACCTTCAGCCGCCGGCCGCGCAGGAATTGCGCCATCTGAAAGGTCGTCGTGCCTCCGTTGATGATGACGGCGTCGCCGTCCGCGCACAGCTCGACCGCCTGGCGGGCGATCGCCCGCTTGGCCTCGACATTGGTCGTCTGGCTATCGACGAACGGGCGCGTAGCCAGCGTCTCCTGCGAACTGGGCTCCGCGCCCACCGCCTCGACCGCGTGGATGCCGCCGTGGATTCGCATGGCGAGCCCGGCCTGGGCCAAGCGGCTCGCGTCGCGGCGGGCGGACGCGGCGGAAACGCCGGTCGCGGCCATGACGTCGGCAATTGACAGAAAACCGCGCTCTGCCAACAGGCTGCGCAGAACTTCAGTGCGCTGTCGCTCGCGCATGACTGCTGGCCGTTTCCTCCGGGGCGCGATTTGTCGGGGCCCCGCTTGATCGTCGCTCCTTCGCACGCCCGGTGATTGCTGTCAAACGGTCTTGATCGAAATCGATCATTTCGCAGTGGAAACGAAATCCGATTGACTGAAACCAATCACATTGCTATCAGAAATGAGCGAAGCTGATGACTGTCCGCGCGACGATCATCCAAGCTTTACGGAGGAACGACCCATGAGCGGCGACGCTTCGCGCGTCCACGTCCCTCTGCCCGATCTTTGGGACGACGCCCGCGCCGCCGGGCTCGATGGGCCGGGACTGCTGCTCTATCGCCCCAATCTTCTCGGCGCCGACTATTTCCTCACCGCGCGCGCCGCCTTTCGCCTGATGAAGGCGCAGGGGATCGGAAGCTCGATCATCTTCATCGCGTCGAAGAGCGGCCTCGCGGCGTCGCCCGGCGCCGCGGCCTATTGCCGCGTCAAGGCGATGGAGCTGCATCTGGCGCGCTGCCTGGCGCTCGAAGGAGCGGCGTTCGGCATCCGCGTCAACAGCGTCAATCCCGACGCGGTGCTGCGCGGCTCGAAAATCTGGCAAGGCGAGTGGCGCGATCAGCGCGCGCAGTCGAACAAGGTCATGGTCGACGAACTCGAGGAGGTCTATCGCCAGCGTTCATTGCTCAAACTGTCGGTCTATCCGGAAGACATTGCGGAGGCGGCCTATTTCCTCGCCTCCGACGCGGCGTCGAAGTCGACCGGCAACATCATCAACGTCGACGCCGGCAACGCGGTGTCCTTCGCCCGCTAGAGGGGCGGAAGCGATGGGCGCCCTGGGGAAAAAATCATGTCCGCCATTTCCGCCGACTTCATCGCCGATCAGAACCGGCCGCTGCTCGCCGCCCATCGCGAGGATTTCGACGCGCTCGCGCGCCGGCTCGCGCGGCGCAAGCTCGACGTCGAGAGACTGGTCGTCGACGCGATGGCCTTCGCGGTCGCGGTTCCGAGCTGGGGCGTGGGGACTGGCGGCACGCGCTTCGCGCGCTTTCCCGGCGTCGGCGAGCCGCGACACGTCTTCGACAAGCTCGCCGATTGCGGCGTGATCCATCGCATGACGCGCCTGACGCCGACCGTCTCGCCGCATTTCCCGTGGGACAAGGTGAAGGACTATGCCGAGCTGCGCGAGGCGGCCAAGAGCCACGGACTCGCGTTCGACGCGGTCAATTCCAATACCTTCCAGGACCAGCCGGGTCAGGCGCTGTCCTACAAGTTCGGCTCGCTCAGCCACACCGACAGGGCGGTGCGCGAGCAGGCGGTCGCCCACAATATCGAATGCATCGAGATCGGCCGTGCGCTCGGCTCCAAGGCGATCACGGTGTGGATCGGCGACGGCTCGAACTTCGCCGGCCAGTCGAGCCTCGCGCGCGCGTTCGACCGCTACCTCGACTCGGCCGCGGCGATCTATCGCGCGTTGCCCGACGATTGGCGCATGCTGCTCGAACACAAATTGTTCGAGCCGGCGTTCTATTCGACGGTGATTTCCGATTGGGGTTCGAGCTGCCTGGCCGCCCAGCAACTCGGGCCGAAGGCGGCGTGCCTCGTCGATCTCGGCCATCACGCGCCGACCGTCAACATCGAGCAGATCGTCGCGCGCCTCGCGCGCTTCGGCAAGCTCGGCGGCTTCCACTTCAACGACAGCAAATACGGCGACGACGACCTCGACGCCGCCTCGGTCTCGCCGTTCCGGCTCTATCTGGTGTTCCACGAGCTCGCCGAGGCGGGGCGGGCGCTGGGGGCGGCCTTCAAGCCGGCCTACATGATCGACCAGTCGCACAACGTCACCGATCCGATCGAGAGCCTGATGCAGTCGGCGATCGAAATCGCGCGCGCGCGCGCGCAGGCCCAGCTCGTCGACGCCGAGGCGCTCGCCGCGGCCCAGGAGGCGAACGACGCGCTGACCGCGCATCGGCTGTTGAAGGCCGGCTTCCTCACCGATGTCGCGCCGTTGATCGCCGAGGCGCGGCTCAGGGGCGGCGGGGCGCTCGATCCGATCGCCGCCTACCGCGCCAGCGGCTATCGCGCCGCCGTGGCGCGCCAGCGGCCGGCCGTCGCCGCCGGTTCGGCGGGAATCGTGTAAGGAGACTGCCATGAACGATCTCGAAGCGCTGGCGCGCGTCTCCGCCAAACTCGGAAGCAACCGCCTGCTGGTCCAGGCGGCCGGCGGCAACACCTCGGTCAAGGCCGACGGGGTCCTGTGGGTGAAGGCGTCGGGGCGCTGGCTCGCCAAGGCGCTCGACGAGCCGGTGTTCGTCGCGGTCGATATGCCGCGGCTGATGCGCGCGCTGGCCGCAAACGACCCGGCCTGCGAGACCTGCGACGCCTTCGTGCGCGACGATCTGTCCGCGCCCGGATTGCGTCCGTCGGTCGAAACGACGCTGCACGCCGGCCTGCCGCAACGCTTTGTCCTCCATGTCCATTGCGTCGAGACGATCTCGCACGCGATCCTGGTCGACGCCCCGACGCGGCTCACGGCGCGACTGGAAGGCCTCAACTGGCGCTGGGCGCCCTATATTCGTCCCGGCCTGCCGCTGTTCCGCACGATCACCCCCGGCGCCGACATCTATATCCTGCAGAACCACGGCCTGGTCGTCGCCGCCGACACGCTGGAGGCGGCGGTCGGCCTGATCGAGACTGTGGGGCGACGGCTCGCGCGTCCGATTCATGCGGCGCCGAACGGCGACCAGCGCCGGGTCGAACGCGCCGGCTATCATTTCGCCGACGGGCCGGCGCTTGCGCCGCATGCGGTGCGTCTCGCCGCGGCGGGGACGTACTACCCTGACCACCTGGTGTTCCTCGGCAGCGGCGCGGCGACAATCGACAACGCCGTCGGCTCGCCGCCGGTCATCCTCGCCCCCGGCTTCCCGCCGCTGGCGCGGGACGATCTGACGCCAGCGCCGCTCGCGATGGCCGGATGCCTCGCCGACGTCGCGGCGCGGCTCGCGGCGGACGATCGGCCACGCTACTTCACCGCGCGGGAAGAATACGACCTCACCCATTGGGACGCCGAGATATACCGTCAGTCTCTGCCCGCATCGGAATGAGCCGCGCGCTCGGCGTCGACATCGGCACGTCGGGCGTGCGGGCGGCGATCGTCGACGAGGCGAAGTCCGTCGTCGCCTACGCGGCCGAGCCCTTCGCGCCAAACAAGGCTCGCGATCCTTCGGCGTGGGTCGCCGCGACCGAAGCGGCGCTTGCGCGGCTCGATCTCTCCGGCGTCGGGGCGATCGCGATCGACGGTACGTCCGGCACGCTGGTCGCGCTCGACGCGCGCGGCGATCCGCTCGCCGAAGGCTCGATGTACAACGACGAGGCCACGCCTGAGGATCGCGCCGAAGCGGCGCGCGCAGCGCCGGGCCATGCTGCGCCGACCTCGCCGCTCGCGCGTTCGCTTGGGCTCAAGCGCCGCCTCGCGCCGGCGAAGATCCTCCATCAGGCCGATTTCGTCGCCTTTCGCCTGTTCGGCGAAACCTTCAGCGACGAGAACAACGCGCTGAAGACAGGCTACGATCCAGTCGCGCGCCGCTGGCCGGATTTCGTCGCCGCGCTCGGCCTCGGCGGCCTGCTGCCCAACGTCCTGCCCGCCGGCGCGGTCGCGGCGCGGCGCGACGGCCGCCGCATCGTCGCCGGCACGACCGACGGCTGCGCTGCGTTCCTTGCCGCCGGCGCCGAGGAGATCGGCGACGGCGTGACCTCGCTCGGCAGCACGATCGTGCTCAAGCTGCTGCTCGACAAGCCGATCGACGATCCCGCGACCGGAGTCTACAGCCATCGCATCGGCGAGCTGTGGCTCGCCGGCGGCTCGTCGAACAGCGGCGGCGCGGCGCTCGCCCAATATTTCCAACCCGCCGAGCTCGAGGCGCTGTCGGCGCGCATCGATCCGTCGTGTCCAAGTGGGCTCGACTATTATCCGCTGCCGAGGAAGGGCGAACGCTTTCCCGTCAGCGACGCGGAACGGGCGCCGCGGCTCGCGCCGCGTCCGCCAGACGACGCCCTGTTTCTGCAAGGCATGCTCGAAGCGATGGCCGGCATCGAATCGGAAGGCTACGCCAAGCTGACGCAGCTCTCCGGGCGCACGCTGCGCAGTCTGCGCGCGGTCGGCGGCGGCGCACGCAATCCCGCCTGGACGCGCCTGCGCGCCCTGCGCATCGCCGCGCCGTTCCTGTCGGCGCTGAGCGAACACGCCGCGGTCGGCGCCGCCTTGCTGGCGCTGAGGGCCTCGGCGTGAGGCTGCGCGACCTGATCCCTTCGTTCGACGGCTTCGTCATCGACCAGTATGGCGCGCTGCATGACGGCGCGAAGCCCTATCCAGGGGCGATCGAAGCGCTGGCGGCGATCCGCGGCGCGGGAAAACGCGCCGTGCTGGTGACCAATTCCGGCAAATCCGCCGCGGCCAACCAGGAGCGGCTCGCGGGGCTCGGCTTCGCGCGCGACCTCTATGACGCCATTGTTTCGTCGGGCGAGGCGGCGCGCGCCGGAATGGCGGACGGCGCGTTCGGCCCCGCCTTCGCCGCCGGCGCGAAGGTCCATGTCGTCGGCCGGACCGGCGACGATTACGCGCTCGAACGCTTTCCGACCGTTCCGGCCGATCTCGCCGACGCCGCCGCACTGCTGATCCTCGGCAGCGACGCGCCGCGGGTTTCGCTCGACGATTACGCCGAGCGGCTGAGGCCGGCCGCCCGGCGCGGGCTGCCGGCGCTATGCGCCAATCCCGATCTGCGGATGCTGACCCCGTCGGGCCAACAGCCTGCGCCTGGAGCGATCGCCGAAGTCTACGAGAGGCTCGGCGGCCGGGTGGTCTATGTCGGCAAACCGTATCCCTTCATCTATGCGCTGGCCGCGCGCGCGCTCGCCGGCGTGACGCCGCGCAAGATTCTCGCCGTCGGCGACAGCCCGCTGCACGACGTCGAGGGCGCGGCCAAGGCGGGGTTCACGACCGCGTTGGTCAAGACCGGCCTCAGCGCCGGCCTCGTCGACGCCGAGCTGCGCCGTCAGGGGCCGGTCGCGCCGGACTATGTCTTGGAAGGGCTGTGAGAGGCGCCTCTCGCCCCGCCGCAAAATTCAGGAAGCGTTAACCAGTTGGGGGCCAGCATGACCTTGCGGCGCCGCGCTTCCGCGCGCGGCGGCGCCGGCGCGCGCCAATCGGGCGACGAGGCGACACTTTGGCCACCACCACCACCTCGACCTATCTGTCGATCGAGAACAACCTGGCGCGCTACCAGAAGATGGTCGCCAGCGAACCAACCGTGAAGACGGCGACCGACTATTACGCCGCCAACATCGGCAAAGTGACTTCGATCAAAGACCTGGTCGGCAATTATCGTCTGCTGTCCTATGCGCTCACCGCCTACGGACTCAGCGACCAGGCCAATAACAAGGCGCTGGTGACCAAGGTGCTGCAAGGCGGCTACACCAGCTCGAAAGCGCTCGCCAACACGCTGAGCAATCCAAACTGGAAGAACTTCGCCAAGGCCTTCAGCTATCTGTCCAGCGGCACGACCGCGACCTCGGAAACGATCTCGGCGGCGGCCTCGACGACGGAATCCGACTATACCGAGCAGCAACTCGAGAACCAGGAAGGCAAGCAGGACGTCGGCGTCCAGCTTGCACTCTATTTCAAGCGTGTCGCGCCGACGATCACCTCGGCGTACAGCGTGCTCGGCGACGAGAACCTGCTCGAAGCGTTCCAGACCATCTTCGGCATAACGCTCAACACCAACGGAAATATCGACAACAATGCGTCGATCGTTTCGAGGTTGATGCCGATGTCGGATCTGACGAATTCGAAGAAGCTCGATCAGCTCGTCGAGCGCTTCTGCGCCCAGTACACGGTTCTTTACAGTTCCGGCGGCACGGACGCCTCGTCGCCGTTGGAGGTATACAACAGCGGCACGACGGCGACATCATCCTCCCTCGACGCCGCGACCTCGATCATGAGCAGCATCGTCAGCGGCAATAGCAGTTACGGCGGCTCATCGACCACCCAATCGCTTTCGAGCGTGCTGTTGAACAGTCTGCAGAGCTTGTCGCTCGGCGGCTGAGCGGGGCAAGTCTCACGCAAGGGTCCCGCGTTTAGCTTGGCCGACTCCGGCGCGGAACAGGCCGCGGCGGCGCGGACGCTTTCGACGTGAGACAAGGATCCCAGGCGGTCGTCCCCCCTTCCGCGAGCTCGCGCGCGGCCGCGCCCGACGAAGGCGATGGCCTCGATTCGCTTTATGCGCGCGGCGTCGCGCTGTGGAGCAGCGGTCGCCGCCGCGAGGCGATCGCCGCCCTCGATGCGGCGCTCAAGCGCAATCCCGATTTCCCCGACGCGCTGTGCATGGGCGGATACATCCTCGCCGAGTCGGGCAAGCGCGAGGCGGCGCTCGCGTTCTATCGCCGCGCGCTCGGCTTCAACGTCGATCTCCCGGCCGCCTGGTCGAATATCGGCAAGTTGATGTTCGAGGACGAGCGCTACCTCGAGGCGCTCGACGCCTTCGACGCCGCGCTCGGCCTGCGGCCGAAGGACGCCGACCTGTGGAACAGCCGCGCCGGCGCATTGCGCAAGCTCGGCCGGCTCGAGCCGTCTGCCGCGGCGGCGCGCGAGGCGCTGAGGCTGAAGCCGCGATTCGCCGAGGCTGCTCTCAACCTCGGAACGGCGCTGTTGAAGCTCGATCGGGCCGAAGAGGCGCTCGCCGCCTACGAGGCCGCAAGCGAGGCGCAGTCCGGCTATGGCGCGGCGCTCAACGGCCAGGGGCTGGCGCTGCGCGCGCTCGCCCGACTCGACGAAGCCGTCGCCGCGTTCAACGATGCGATTCGCCTCGGCAACCGCGAGGCGATCGGCAATGCGGGGTGCCTCGCGCTGTCGCTCGGCGACTTCGAGCGCGGCTGGGAGGGCTACGAGGCGCGCTGGCTCGAAGGCAAGTCGCTCGCCGAGGCGCTCGGCGCGCGCTTTCCCAAGTGGCGCGGCCCCGGCCGGGCGGGCGAGCGCGTGCTGGTGATGAACGACCACGGCCTCGGCGACACCATCCAGTTCAGCCGCTATCTGCCGCTGATGGTCGCTGCGGGCGTCGAGCCGACCTTCCTCTGCCCGCCGCGCCTGCATCGCCTGCTGTCGTCGCTCGCCGGCGTTCGGTTCGTCGCCGACCGGCCTGACGGCGAGAGCTTCGACGGGCAGATCGCGATCAGCAGCCTGCCGCACGCCTTTGCGACTCGGATCGACAGCGTGCCGGCGACGGTCCCCTATCTGGCCGCCGAACCCGAACGCGTGAAGACTTGGTCGGCGCGGATCGGCGCCGACGGCTTCAAGATCGGAATCGTCTGGCAGGGCAACTCCAATCCCGATGTCGACGTGGCGCGCTCCGCCCCACTCGCCGCCTTTGCGCCACTCGCCGCGGTTCCCGGCGTACGGCTGATCTCGCTGCAGAAGGGCGACGGCGTCGAGCAGCTCGCGACATTGCCTTCGAGCATGCGAATCGAGACCCTCGGCGACGATTTCGACGCCGGCCCCGACGCCTTCGTCGACGCGGCGGCGGCGATGTCCTCGCTCGACCTCGTCGTCGCCTGCGACACCTCGGTCGCTCATCTCGCCGGTGCGCTGGCCAAGCCGACCTGGGTCGCGTTGAAATGGGACGCCGAATGGCGCTGGCTGCGCGGTCGTGAGGATTCGCTGTGGTATCCGACGATGCGCCTGTTCCGCCAGGCGCGGCGCGGCGTTTGGAGCGATGTCTTCGCCGCAATGGCGAGCGAACTCAGCGCGCTCGCCCAACCGAGCGGCGCCGGGGGTGCAATCGACATTCCCGGCGCGGTCGGCGAACTGATCGACAAGATCGCGATCCTGAGGATCAAGGAGCGGCGCATCGACGATTCAAACAAGGTCGTCAACGTGCGTCGCGAGCTCGCGCTGCTCACGGCCAAGCTCGGCGAGACGGGAATTGACTGCGACGACCTGTCGCCGTTGGAGGCCGAACTCGCCGCGGTCAACGAAAAGTTGTGGGATGTCGAAGACGAGATCCGCCTGTGCGAGAAGGCGGGCGACTTCGGCGAGCGGTTCGTCGCGCTGGCGCGCGCCGTCTACTTCACCAACGACCGTCGTGCGGCGCTCAAACGCGAGATCAATCGGCTCTGCAATTCGGCGATCGTCGAGGAAAAGCATTACGCATGACCAATGCCTTCGCTGCTTGACGGCGGCCGGGCGCGGTCGGACGAGCCAAGAAACTGCGCCGCGCGGCGCATCGTCGCGGTCGAACGGAAAGCTTCGCACGACATGTCCAACGAAGCGACGTCTCTGTGCCGGATGGCGAACGATCTCCATCGGCAGGGCAGGCATTCGGAAGCGCTGGCGGCTTACGACCGCGCGATCGAACTGAATCCCTGCTATCCGGCGGCGCTGAACAATCGCGGCGTCGTCTTGCTGGCTGTCGGCCAAGCCGCGAAGGCGCTGGAGAGCTTCGAAAGAGCCGTCAGCCTGCAGCCTGATTTCGCCGAAGCGCTGTACAATCGCGCCAATGCGTTGAGAGGACTGAAGCGGATTCCCGAAGCGCTCGCGGATTACGACCGCGCGATCGCGGTTCGGCCGAATTACGCCATGGCCTTCAACAATCGGGGCGCCACGCTCCAGGAACTGGAGCGTCCATTGGAGGCGCTCGAGAGCTACGACAGGGCTTTGGCGCTGTCGCCCTCCTACGCGGACGCGTGGGAGAACAAGGCGATCTTGCAGAGCGAATTCGGGGAGGTCGAGGGCGCCCGCCGAGCCCTCGAAACGCTGATAAGGGCCGAGCCGCGTCGCGCCCGAGCCCACTTTCAACTCGTGCGGATGAAGCGAATGACCCGCGAGGATCCGCAGCTCCCTGTCCTGGAAGCGCTGGCGCGAGAGCGAAACGCGATGGGGGAGAAGGAAGCCGTCGACATAAGCTTCGCGCTCGGCAAGGCTTACGACGACATCGGCGAATACGAGCTGGCCTTCGCGCATTTCGCCGAAGGCAACGCGCTGAAGCGTGCGGGGATCGTCTACAACGAAGTCGGCACGCTTGCGCACTTGCGGAGGATTGCGTCGGCGTTCACGCCCGACGCCGTCGACGCCCTCCGCGGCCTCGGCGACGCGACCGCCGCGCCGATCTTCATTTTCGGCATGCCGCGATCGGGGTCGACGCTGATCGAACAGATCCTCTCCTGCCACCCGGATATCTCGGCGCGCGGCGAGGTCGACGCTTTCGAGAGGGCGGCGGCGGACGTGGCCAATGCGGATGGCCGCAGCTTGTCCCTGCCGGAAATGTTCTCGCTTTTGCCGGCGGAACAGTTGTCGGCGATCGGACGGCGTTATCTGGAGAAAATGAGGGTCGAAGGCGAAGGCGCGAAACGCACCACGGACAAGAAGCCGAGCAACTTTCTCTACGCCGGCCTGATCCATCTGGCGCTGCCCGGCGCGCGCCTGATCCACACGCGTCGGAACGCGATCGACACGTGTTGGTCGTGTTTCTCCCAACGTTTCGCCGATGTCGGCATGCCCAGCGCCTACGATCTTGGCGAACTCGGCCGTTTCTATTGCGCCTATGACACGCTCATGGAGCACTGGCGGCGCGCGCTGCCCGAGGGCGCGATACTGACGGTCGATTACGAGGACGTCGTGGCCGATCTCGAAGGGCAGACGCGGCGGATTCTCGCCCATTGCGGCCTCGCATGGAACGACGGCTGCCTCGAATTCCACAAGTCTCGTCGGCATGTGCGCACCGCGAGCGCCGGACAAGTCAATCAACCGCTTTACAAGAGCGCCGTCGGCCACGGGAGAAACTACGAACGCTTCCTCGCGCCGCTCATGAACGAGCTCGCCGCGCTGTCGCGGCCGGACCTCGCGGGACAGGCGCTGGTCGCCGCGGAATGAGGGTCGCCTTGACTTCCGCAAATCGCGCGGTCCGTCGTCGCGGCCGGCGAACGGCGCAAAGCTGATCGAGGGCTTAGAAGCGCCGTCGCGCGCTCAGTCGCGCACCGCGTAAAAGCGGCCCCTGAGCGCCGCGCGTTCGCTCGGCTTCAGCGCCGTCGCGCCGTAACCGTTGAAGCGCACGCCGAGCGTCGCGCCGCGCCGCCACACGGTCGCAACCGACTCGACCACGCCGCTCTCGTCGTCGTGGACCTGGAACTGCGGCGGCAGACCGACGTTGCGCGCCAGCGTCAGCCTCAACCCGGTCGCCGAACGATCGTAGATCAGGCAATCGCAGAGGAAGGCGTTGGCCGAATCGAGGATCTTGGCCGAGCGCATCCGGGTGCGCCGTCGTCCCGCCAGACGCAATTCGCGCCCTGCGGCCTTTGGGCGCGGCGTCTCGGAGCGCGGCGTCTCGCGAAGCGAGTCGAGGACGACGTAGGCGACCTGGCCGCGCCGCGCCAACACGCGCGCCAAAGCGCGGTCGTCGCGGGGAAAGGGACTGCGCACGCCTTCGAGGAGATCGTTCATGACGCGGTTCGCCGGCCGGTTCGCTCAAGGCGACGAGACTAGCGCGTCGCGCCTTGCCAATCTGTTGCCGGCGCAGATCGACGCTGACGGAGAGGAAACTCGATTAAGAGGTTATTAACCAAGCTCTACGTAAGTTTCCTCTTGGGAATTGGGGGAACAAATCCGGCGATTCGCGGCCGCCGCAAAAAGCAACGACCTCGCCCGGCGCCGTTCGCGTCGGAGAGGCGCAAAGCGACGGCGCCGCGCGTTTCCACCTCATGTCTCGCCGCCATGGCCGGGCGAAGCCTTTCGCCCGAACGCCGGCGCGCGCGTCCCGCGTTGCGTAGGTCCAGCGTGTAGGCTGATCGATCTAACGGGGCAAATGCATGTATATCATTGTCGACGAGCGCAACCTCGTTGCGGGGGGTTATGCGTCGGGTTTCGATCGCGAGGGCGTTTCGACAGCCGGAATCGATCCCGGCGAATTTCCGGAGTGGATCGGCAAGGTCAGCGACATCGATATGTGCGCGGTCGAGGCGTTTCTGATCGGCGACTGCACGAATCGCGAGACCCTGCCGAAGCTCATCCGCGAGCGTTCGAAGGCTCCGGTTCTTTGCCTCAACGACCGCCAGTCGCTCGACGAGACGCTCGAGCTGTTCGCCGCCGGCGTCGACGACGTGCTGCGCAAGCCAGTGCATGTGCGCGAGATCCTCGCGCGGGTTGGCGCGATCTCTCGCCGTGCGCTCGGCGAACAGGGTCACGCGACGATCGGCGAGCTGCGCGTCTATCTCGACGGACGCGAGCCGGAAGTGAAAGACGTGCCGCTGCCGTTGCCGCGGCGCGAATGCCGCATCCTCGAATATCTCGTTCGCAACCGCGGCCGCCGCGTCACCAAGACGCAGATCTTCAACGCCGTCTACGGCTTGTTCGACGAAAATGTCGACGAGAACGTGGTCGAGAGCCACATCAGCAAACTGCGCAAGAAGCTCAAGCACCGGCTCGGCTACGATCCGATCGATTCGAAGCGCTATCTCGGCTACTGCATCGAGCGGCGCTAAGCCGTCGCGCCCCCGCCGTCATTGCGAGCAAAGCGAAGCAATCCAGACTCGGGGATTGCGGCGGCGGCTTCGTCTGGATCGTGTCGCTGTCGCTCAGGATGAGGTTCGATTCGAGCTAAACGCAACAGGCTCGCATTGCTTCTGGGTTGCGTCATTCTCGCCCGTCATTGCGAGCGACATGTGTGGACGGCCCCGGCGATGCAAGGGAATTTTTCGGGTGGCGCTGGGACGGGTCGTATGCGGTCATGTGTACGGCCTGTGAGTGCGGCGTAGTGGCGAGCCGCTGGCCCTGATGAAATCCGCGGATCGGCTCCCAATCAGCGAAACGCGCTGTGACGCGCCATCCGCTTTGCGGGTTTTGCCTCTCCCCGGTGCGCGACCGGTCCGTCATCATCTCCCGAGCATTTTCCCCGCTTCCGAAGGGCTCCGGCCCCGTGGAACTGCCGTGAGCTCATCCCGCCGCGGTCGAGACCCGAAGCGGCCGATAGCTTTCGCCGCGCGCCAGCATGGCCCAAATGACGCGCGCCGTCTTGGCGGCCATGGCCACGGCGACGACGAGCCGCGGGCGGCGCTTGATCATGCCGGCGAGCCATGGCGAGGCCTTGGCGGGGTTGGCAAGAGCATACCGCAGCACGGCCATCTGCCCCATCACGAGCAAGGTTCGCAGCTCGCGATTGCCCGCCTTGCTGATCGCGCCGATGCGCACTTTGGCGCCGCTCGAGTTCTGGCGCGGCGTCAAGCCGAGCCAGGCTGCGAAGTCGCGGCCCGTTCGGAAGCGCGTGACATCGCCGGCCAGCGCGCGAAGGGTCCCCGCCGCCACCGGGCCGACGCCCGGAATCTTCATCAGCCGGCGACTGGCCTCGTCGGTCGCCGTGAGCTTCCTGAGCCGGGCGTCGAAAGCGGCGATGCGCGCCTGCGTCGCTTCGATCATGTCGGCCAATTCGAGCAAGGTCCGCCGAGCCAGCTCCGGCAGCGGCTCCACATCGGTCCTGACGAGCGCGATCAGCTGCGCCGCGCCCGCCGGCCCGAGCGGCGCGACGATGCCGAACTCGGTCAAATGCGCGCGCAGCGCGTTGACCAGCGCCGTGCGCTGGGCGACCAGCAGCCCGCGCGTCTTGTAAGCCTGCGCCAGCGCCTGGTCCTCCCGGCTCTTGATCGGAACAAAACGCATGTGCGGCCGGCTCACCGCCTCGCAGATCGCCGCCGCATCGGCCGCATCGGTCTTCGAGCGCTTCACGTAGGGCTTCACATAAATCGGCGAAATCAGCCGAACCGTGTGGCCGAACCCGGCGAGTTCGCGCGCCCAAAAGTGCGCCCCGCCGCAAGCTTCCATGCCAATCAAGCAAGGCTTCAGCCCGCCAAAGAACTTCAGCGCGCCCGCCCGCGACATCCGCTTGCGAAGCGTGACTGTCCCGGCCGCGTCGACGCCATGGACCTGAATGACGCCCTTGGCGATGTCGAACCCAATCGTGGTAACGTTCATCGGACGGCTCCCCTGTGAGCGATAGCGACAACCATCACTCTGGCACACCAGATGCCGTAAGAGGGGCCGTCCACCCCATCAGCGAAGATTCCATGGGAGGTGGATAGCGGCCGATTCTGTCGCCAGACTGAGGCTGTGAACCCACTCACTCTGGAGGCATCGATGTCAATTGACGCTCGCGAAGAAACCGCCGCTATCCGCACGCAGTTTGGCGCCATTTTCGTTTCGTTGGAATTGAGCCGATCGCTTTGGCTGATCACTTCGCTTTCGCCGGGCGGCGGGGAGAAGATGTCGCGGCATGACGTGCCGGCGGGAGACGTGGCGGGACTGCTGGCGCGGTTTGCCGAACTCAGGAGCAAAGCGCGGGGGCGGACGGGAACGCTCTATCCGATCATCGCCATCCACGAAGCGGGGCTGGACGGATTCTGGATCGACCGGGTTCTGCGGCAGGAGGGGATCGAGAGCTACGTCGTCGACGCCGCCTCGATCGCGGTTTCGCGCCGGCGGCGGCGGGCCAAGACGGACAAGATCGACGGCGAGGCGCTGGTGCGGGCGCTGTTGGCCTTCAAGCGCGGCGAACCGCGGGTGTGCTCGATGGTGCGCGCGCCGACGCCCGAAGAGGAGGACCGTCGCCGCATTTGTCGCGAGCGCAAGGCGCTGATTGCCGAGCGCGTGCGGCACGTCAATCGGATCAAGGGATTGCTGTTTTCCCAAGGGGTCGGCGATTATGAGCCGTTGCGCCGCGATCGTCGCCGAGCGCTCGAGGCGCTTGGCGCCGGCGACGGACGGCCGCTCGGGGTGAATTTGAAGGCGCAAATCGGGCGCGAGTTGGATCGGCTCGAATTGCTGCTCGATCAGATCCGGGCCGTCGAAGCCGCGCGCGACGCGTTGTTGGCCGAAGCGGTCGAGGCCGAAGCGGCGCCCTTGCCTGCGACGGCGTCCTCACCTGCGACGACGCCCTCGCCAGCGAGGATGTTGCTGCGCCTGAAGGGCGTCGGTCCGGAGTTCGCCGCCATTCTGTGGACGGAGGGGCTCTGCCGCTCCTTCGCCAATCGCCGGCAGATCGCCGCTTATGCAGGCTTGGCGCCGACGCCATGGCGGAGTGGGACGATCGAGCGCGAACAGGGCGTGTCGAAGGCCGGCAACCCGCGCCTGCGTACGACGATGATCCAACTGGCCTGGCTGTGGCTGCGCCATCAGCCGCAGTCGGCCCTGGCGCGCTGGTTCCACCAGCGGCTTTCCGGCGCCGGAAAAGGCAGGCGCAAGACGACGATCGTCGCACTCGCCCGCAAACTGCTCGTCGCGCTGTGGAAGTTCGCCAGCGCCGGCGTCGTCATCGAGGGCGCCCTCATGAAGGGCGGCGCCGCGAACGGCTGAGCGCGCCTCGTCCGACACCAGAATCCCCATCCGCCGAGGCCCGATCAGCCTCGGTCGATCCGGGCAGGCGGGCCGATGGATTGCATGGCTTCAAAAGCCGCAGCGAAGAATGGTCTCGCCCTCTCGAGCCCTCGCCGCCGAAAGCGGAATCAGGGTGCGCCGCTCAAACGCGACGACCGAATGTGAGTTTGTTCTGGCCTTCAACCAGATCGCTCAAACCGGCTCGAACCAGGATCGCCAATCACGCGCCAAAGGACGCAACCGCTGCTGGAAAATCCCCCTTGACGAATACATTCCCCATGTGAGCAATCCAGACTTGAGGATTGCG
>Ga0302202_10003796_pt1 | contig 16421 bp, 15 predicted proteins | sample II_Bog_N3_3_FD_194579 | JGI IMG/M metagenome (GOLD analysis project Ga0302202, IMG submission 194579) | Peat permafrost microbial communities from Stordalen Mire near Abisko, Sweden - II_Bog_N3_3 | ecosystem: Environmental > Terrestrial > Soil > Wetlands > Peat | place: Sweden: Abisko...
GCTGATCCGCGCCCGCAACCTGGGTGATCTCCTCGGCCTGCGCAACCTCTACCTGAAGAACGACACCCAGAACCCGACCAACTCCTTCAAGGACCGGGTGGTGAGCGTCGCCGCCAGCTGGGCCCGCGGGCACGGCTTCGACACCCTCGCCTGTGCCAGCACCGGCAACCTGGCCAACGCCGTTGCCGCCTACGCGGCCCACGCCGCGATGCGCGCCGTGATCATCATCCCGGCCGACCTCGAGGCCGCCAAGATCTCCACCACCGCGGTGTTCTGCCCCACCCTGGTGCGGGTCAACGGCACCTACGACGACGCCAACCGCCTGGGCAGCGAGCTCGCCGACGAGGTCCCCTGGGCTTTCTGCAACATCAACGTCCGGCCCTTCTACAGTGAGGGCAGCAAGACCCTCACCTACGAGACCGTGGAGCAGCTGGGCTGGCGGCTCCCCGACGAGATCGTGATCCCGATCGCCTCCGGTTCCCAATTCGTCAAGGCGGAGAAGGCGATCCACGAGCTGGTCGACCTCGGCCTGGTCGACGGGCCGTCCCACACCCGGCTGACGGGGGCCCAGGCCTCTGGCTGCGCGCCGGTCGCCGACGCCTTCACCGGCAACCACCCGGTCACCCCGGTCCGGCGCCCCGACACGGTCGCCCGCAGCCTCGCCATCGGCAGCCCCTCGGACGGTGAGGACGTCATCCGCGCGGCTCGCAAGAGTGGGGGAGTGGTGGAGAGCGTCAGCGACGACGAGATCCTCGACGCGGTGGAGCTGCTCGCCCGCACCGAGGGGGTGTTCGCCGAGACCGCCGGCGGGGTGACGGTCGCGGTGCTGCGCCGGCTCGCCGAGGCGGGCAGATGGAACGGCGACGAGGTGGTGGTCGCGTACATCACCGGGCACGGGCTCAAGACCGCCGAGTCGCTCGAGGGTCGCAGCCAGCTGGACGAACCCATCACCCCATCGCTCCGCGCCTTCGCGGCGCGCTACCAGGTCGAGATGGAACGGGCCCCTCAGCCGGTGCGTGCGCGATGAGCATGCCCGCCGGGCCGCTCTCCGGCTTCGATCCCACCGCCGGCTTCGTCGGCCTCCTCGGCCTCCAGTTCGACGAAATCACACCGACCCGGGTGACCGCCCATCTCGAGATCGGCGAAAAGCACCTGCAGCCGTATGGCCTGGTGCATGGGGGCGTGTACGCCGCCGTCGCTGAGACCCTGGCGTCGGTCGGGGCGATGGTGGCGGCGGGGAGCAGCGGTTCCGGCAGGGGAGCCGTGGGGCTGGAGAACCACACCAGCTTCCTCCGCACCGCGCATGCCGGCCAGCGCCTCGAGGCCGAGGCGACGGTGCGGCATGCCGGCCGCCGGGTCCACCAGTGGGCGGTCACCATGCGGGACGCGCAGGACGGCCGTGAGCTGGCGATGAGCACGGTCCGGCTGCTCCTGGTGGATCCCGAGAAGGTCTGAGAGGGCCGGCGGCACCGTCCGCAGCGGGCTCCGGCGCAGCGCTGTGACGGCGGCGCCGCTCAGGCGAGCCGGCTGGTCGCCCACGTCCTACACTGACCCGCCATGATCGAATCTGCCCCCACCATCGACGCCACCAAGTTCGGCACCGCTCGGATTGTCAGCCGCCGGGAGGCCGCCGAGGGCCTCTGGGTGATGCGCATCGCCACCGACTTTGAGCTCGGTTACCGGCCCGGGCAGTACTGCACGCTGGCGCTGCCGGTCGAAGGACGGCTCGTCGAACGGCCGTATTCGATCTGCTCCTCGCCGGAGGAGGACGAGATCGAGCTGTTCGTGGAGCGGGTTCCGGATGGCGAGCTGACCGTCCCCCTTTACGCCCAACCCGTTGGGGCGGAGATGCCTGTCCGGCGCCGCTGCAAGGGTCTCTTCCTACGCGAGGCACCGGTCGCGGGCCAGGCGCACATCTTCGTGGCCACGGTCACCGGGATCGCTCCCTTCCTCTCCTGCATCCGCACCCTGATCCGCCGGCAGGAGCGCGGCGAGTGGGCGCCCGAGGGCAGGGTCTTCCTCCTCCACGGGGCGAGCGTCTCCCACGAGTTCGCCTACCTGGACGAGATGAGGGCGTGCACCCGGGATCACGATTGGTTCGAATACGTCCCCACCATCAGCCGGCCCTGGGTCGACCCCGAGTGGAAGGGGGAGCGCGGGCGGGTCGAGGACGTGGTGCGCAAGCACGCCGACCGGCTCGGGCTGCTGCCGGGCAGCGCCTCGGCATTCATCTGCGGCAACCCGCAGATGATCGACAACGTCAAGGGCGCGCTCCGCAGGGGCGGCTTCGAGGCCGCCGCGGTCCACGAGGAGCAGTACTGGCCCGAATGAGGGGCGCCTTGGCCGGTTGAACCGGGGAGCCGCTCTCGCGCCTCCCGGCCGCGCCGGCAATCGAGGGGAAACCCTGATGTCCGCGCGCTCGCCACTCATTACGGTGGGCGCCGTGAGTGTCGACGTCCCGAGCGGGGACGGGGGAGGCGTTGCCGGTCCGGAGTGGGTTTCCATGCCTGCGCCGGGCCGGCGGGCGCTGTCGAGGCGCCGCTTCCCGCCGATTCCTCCGCCTGGGTCGAGGCTCCGCTCGGCGTCGAGCGCCCCGTCCGCCGCGGCGGGACGTGCCTTCTCCCTCTCCCTGAGCTTCATCCCGACGGCGGTGATGGCGTACGTGGTCGCGGCTCTGGTGCTCGGCCTCACGGGGATGATGCACCTCGACCGCTCCCTCCTTCCCGAGTTCAGCACCCAGTGGGGGGCGTGGCTCCTGATTCCGGGAGCCTACGTCCTCTGCCTCCCGATGATCCTTCTCGTGGCGCACAGCTGCGCCGGCCTCGGCTGGTGGCGGATCGGCCTGCTGACCTGGCTGGTGGTGGCTGCCGGGCTGAGCGTCTTCCCCGGCGCCGCGCCCGTCATCGTGTGCGTTCAGCCGCTGGTATTCATCGCCCTGCACCGGGTGGCATCGGCGCCGAGCTAGGTGTAGCGCAGGCGACCTCCTACACCGTCGTGCTGATGGACGCCCAGCTGGTCCGCGCCGCCGCCCAGGCCGTCCATCAGCCCCGGGACCTCAGGCCGTCCGGGGGTGGTTGACGGCGCAACGAGCCCTCGTGGCTAGACTTGAGGCCATGACCGAGCCGAGTGGCCGCGCCATCGCCGTCGTTTCGGTTCACGCCTCTCCTCTCAGTGAGCTGGGGCGGGGCGAGAACGGCGGGATGAATCTCGGGGTCCGCCGGCTCTGCGAGGGCCTCGCGGAGCGGGGAGTGCCGAGCGACGTCTTTGTCCGCCGCGACGACCCCGATCTTCCCGCCGAGCGGCTGATCGCTCCGGGGAGCCGGCTCGTCCTCCTCGACGTGGGACCGCCCCGACCTCTCCCCAAGGAGGACCTGGTGGCGCTGCTCGACCCCTTCGCGGACGCGATGCTCGCTCACGCCGCGTCCGAGAAGCGCCGCTATCGCCTCATCCACGCCCATTACTGGCTGAGTGGCCCGCCCGCGCGCCGGGCTCGTGATCGGCTGGGCATCCCGTGGGTCCAGTCGTTTCACTCGCTCGCCCGGATGAAGGCGGCAGCGGGGCTCCCCCCCGACTTCCAGCGCGGGGCCGTCGAGGAGGAGCTGGCCGCCACCTGCGACCGGATCGTGGCCATGAGCCGGGCCGAGGGTCGGGAGCTGGTGCGGCTGTACGGGGCGAGCAAGGACCGGATCTGCGTTGCCGAGCCCGGGGTCGACCTTCACTCCGTGGAGCCTGGCGCGGTCACCGCGCTCCGCGGTGAGCTGGACGTCGTGGGGCGCCGGGTCGTCCTCTTCGCGGGCAGGCTCGAACCGCTCAAGGGGGCGGACACCCTGATCGAGGCGATCGCCGAGATGGATCGCGACCCCCACCTCCAGGACGTGGCCTGCCTCTTCATCGGCGAGGACAGCGGCGACGGTGCCAAGGCCAGCCATGGCGGGGAGCGCCGCCGGCTGGAGCAGCTGGCCGTGGATGCCGGCATCGGGGACCGGGTCCGCTTCCTCGGGGCCGTGCCCCACGACCAGCTCGCCCGCTACTACGCGCTCGCCGACGTCTGCGTGGTGCCGTCGCGGGTCGAGACCTTCGGCCTCGTGGCCCTGGAGGCGCAGGCGCAGGGCACGCCGGTGGTCGCGTCGCGGGTGGGTGGCCTCCCCGAGGTGGTGGCCGACGAGGAGACCGGCCTTCTGGTCGAAGGCCGCGAGCCGCGCGACTACTGCACCGCCATCTCCCAGATCCTCCACGACGACGCCGGCCGGGAGCGGATGGGGGAGGCGGCCCGCCGTCGCGCCGCCACCTTCTCCTGGGAGCGGATGGTCGACCGTCTGCTCTCCATCTATGGCCGGGTCAGCTCTCCGGAGATCCCCGCCGAGCTGCCCTGCGGGTACGAGATGTCGCTCGGGGCGGAGGTGGGGCTGGGCTGATCTTCGTCACCGGCTCTCGGGCGGCGGACAAGCCGACGCGGAGCTGGTCCTCAGCGACGCGACGCGGCGAGGTCGCAGGCGCGGGCCCTCATCGCCCGCTCCGTGCCGTCCTTGCCCTCGATGATGGGCCGCGAGGCGGCACGCCGCGTCGAGTCCGAGAGATCGGCGGCCTGGATCGCCGCCAGCGCTCGATCGGCGGCGACGAGGGTCTCCGGCTCGACCAGCTGGCGCGGGTAGAGGTACTCCGTGAAGTTCTCCGCCTCCTCGGTGCTGCGCTCCGCCCAGAAGCCAGGCACCGCCTCCACCCACCGGTCCACGAACGGGCGCAGGAGGGCGGCCTGGCCCTCGCCCCATTGGACCAGTCCGCCGACCGCGAAGGGCCCCACGCCGAAGCCCCCCATCAGTGCATTGAGGGTCTGCAGCGGGAGGTCGGCACCGCCGACCACCTGGTCGAAGGTGGCGCGCTTGACCGCGGCGTCGGGCTGCGCGGCCCGGCATCCGGCGGCGCGCCGGCGGCCGAAGTCGGTGTCGTCGGCGGCGAGCTGGGCGTCGATGCGGGGGCCGGCATCGCGGCCGAGGCCGGCGAGACGGCCGATGATCATCCAGCGGAGGTCGTTGTCGATCAGGAGCCCGGGGACGCTCTGGGTGCCGTCGAGCAGGCGCTCGAGCCGGTCGAGATCATCGGTGGAATCGGCGGCAGCGATGTGGGCTCGTGTCCAGGTGAGCTGAGCGTCGCCGCCCGGCTCGGCGGCCGTCAGCTGGTCCCAGGCGATGCGGGCCACGCCGGCGCGCGCCGTCTCCCGGTTGGCCGGGTCGCCGAACTGGTCGATGGCCGCCAGCGCCTGGCTGAGCAGCCGCTCCAGGACCGTGACCTCGGTCTCCACCCTGGCGTGGCGGAGGACGGCGGCGACGAAGTCGCGAGTGGGGAGCTCGGCGTCGCGGGTCATGTCCCACAGCGCCGCCCAGCAGAGGGAGCGGGGCAGCGGTTCGGCCACACCGCCGAGGTGGTCGAGCATGGTGTGCAACGAGGTCGGGTCGAAGCGCAGCTTGGCGAAGGTGAGGTCGTCGTCGTTGACCACGGCGAGGTCGGGCGCCCGCTCCCCGGCGAGCTCTGCGATCTCGGTGCGCTCCCCGAGGACCTCGCTGTCGACCAGCCGGTACCGAAGCAGGCGCCCCTCGTCCAGCCGGTACAGGCCGACCCGGACGTGGTGGGAGCGCAGGGTGGGCTGGGCGGGAGCCGCCGACTGCACGATCGTGAAGCTCGCGATCCCGCCATCCGAGACCTCGATCTCGGGACGCAGCGTATTCATCCCCGCGGTGCGGAGCCACTCTGCCGACCAGGGGGCGAGGTCGCGCCCCGAGGCGGCCTCGATGCAGGCAAGGAACTCGCCGAGGGTGGCATTGCTCCAGCGGTAGCGGCGGAAGTACTCGCGGACCCCGTCGGTGAAGGGGCCGTCGCCGACCCAGGCGACCAGCTGCTTGAGGACCGCCGCGCCCTTCTGGTAGGTGATGCCGTCGAAATTCTGCCGCACCTCGTTGGTGTCGGCGCAGGGGGTGGAGATGGGGTGGGTGGAGGGGAGCTGGTCCTGGCGCGCCGCCGCCGACTTCATGGTGTTGGCGAAGTCGACCCAGGCGTTGGTGAACTCGGTGGCGTTGACCATCGCCTTGTTGGACATGTAGGTGGCAAAGGTCTCATTGAGCCAGAGGTCTCCCCACCAGCGCATGGTGGTGACGTCACCGAAGCCGCAGACGTGGGCCATCTCGTGGACGATGACCTCGGCCCGTCGCGCCCGCTGGAGCTCGGTGGCCCGGCTGCGGAAGACGTAGACCTCGTTGAAGGTGACGCAGCACGGGTTCTCCATCGCGCCCATGTTGAATTCGGGCACGAAGAGCTGGTTGTACTCGTCGAAGGCGTAGGCGATGCCGAACTCCTCGGCGAAGAAGTCGAGCCCCTGCCGGGTGATCGTGAACAGCTCCTCGGCCTGCTCCTCGAGCTGGGGCGCCAGTGACCGCCGCGCGTAGAGGGCGAGGCGGAGCCCCCGGTGCCGGGTCTCGATGACGCGGTAGTCGCCCGCGGCCACCGCCATCAGGTAGGTGGGGAGGGGAGGGGTGGTGTGGAACCGCCAGGTGCGGCTGCCGTCGCCGTGTTCGTCCCGGCCGAGCACGCGCGCGTTGCCGCACACCTCCCAGCCGATCGGGGCGCGCACCGTCACCGTGAGGGGGCCCTTCAGATCCGGCTGGTCAAAGCAGGCAAAGACCTTGTGGGCGTCAAAGGGCTCGAAGTGGGTGTAGAGGTAGACCTGCCGGTCGGCGGGGTCGACAGTCCGGTGGAGACCCACGCCCACCCGCTCGTAGGCGCAGTCGGCGAGGACCTCGACGGTGGTGGGCCCGACCGGGAGACCGGCGAGCGGGATGCGGGCGCCGTCGTAGCCGGCCACCGCCGAGGGGCACGGCTGCCCGCCGACGCGCACCTCCCGGAGCCGTCCCTGCTCGCCCACGGTGAGGTTGAGGAAGGTGTCCGCATCCGGACGGCGGCAGGTGAAGCCGATCCGGGTGGAGCTGCGGAAGGCCGGCGCCGCCGGATCGTCGCTCAGCTCGAGGTCGATGCCGTAGCTGAGGTCGTCGAGGAGGCCGGCGCGCTCCGCCGCCTCCGACTCGGTGAGGTTGTCACTGACGATCTGTCCGGCCACGGTGGGCAATTGTGAGCGTCTCGCACCCCGGTCCGCCGCTGGAAGCCCGGGTGGCTCCTAGATGTGGTCGCCGCCCTCGGGATCGGCGTTGGCGTGGTTCTCGGCGTCCACGCCCGTACATCCGGCGAAGACGGCCTCGCTGCCGAGGGCGTCCGCGACAGCGCTGAGGGCGTCGCGCAGCCGGGCCGCCTCTTCGGCGTCCAGCACCTTGCCCAGATGGCGCTCGATCCCGCCGGAATGGATGGGGGTCGCCCGATGCAGCTTCTCCCGGCCCAGCTCGGTGATGACGGCGAAGGCGCCACGCCGGTCGGACGGACAGCCGGAGCGGACCACCAGCCCGGCGGCCTCCATCCGGTCGACCAGGCGGCTCACACCGCTCTTGGTCATCAGCACGGTGTCCATCAGCCGCTGGAGCCGGAGGGCTCCGTCAGAAGCCTGGTCGAGCACCAGGAGCACCTCGAACCACGCGAGCGGCAGTCCTTCGGCGGCCATGAGCTCACGTTCCAGGTTGCCGGCCACGCCGGCTTGGGCACGGAGGAGTGCATGCCACGCCTGCAGGTGGACCGACCGGTCCGTCTCCGTCATGACCATTCCTCCAAGCCTACCCCACGAAGGTTGACAGCGCAACGATCTTATGAGTATAGTTGATCTGTCAACCGTCGACGCATCAACCGTCGAACCGTCAACCATCGGAGAGAGAGACATGACCCAGACCGCCGCCGCTCCCCCGCTCGCCGCCGGCGAGTACGTTCTCGAGCCGTCCCACAGCCAGATCGGGTTCCTCGCCCGCCACCTCGTGTTCACCAAGGTGCGGGGGACCTTCGAGAAGTTCGACAGCAAGATCACGGTGGGAGAGGGCCTCGCGACCTCGAGCGTCGAGGTCAGCATCGACGTCGCCAGCATCAACACTCGCGATGCGAAGCGCGACGCCCATCTGGGCTCCGCCGACTTCTTTGACGTTGAAAAGTTCCCGAAGATGACCTTCCGCTCGACCGGCGTGGAGGCCGCGGGTGAGAAGCAGTTCGCGGTGACCGGCGACCTGACCATCCGCGACCAAACTCACCCGGTCACCCTGGACGTCCAGTACCTCGGGACCGAGAAGACCCCGTGGGGCGCGTCGGTGTCCGTGATCTCCGCCTCCGCCGAGATCGACCGCGAGGAGTGGGGCCTGACCTACAACGCAGTCCTCGAGTCCGGCGGTGTCATGGTCAGCAAGAAGATCCAGCTCGAGATCGAGGCCGAGGTCGTCCCGGCGCCCGTCGCCGCCTGAGCTCTCTCCCGGGTGGTGCCGCCGCCGGCGAGAGCCGGCGCGCGGTGCCACCTTCCCCGGGCCGGCGCGCGGCTCCACGTCGACACCAGCGCGCGGGTGCCATATCCTTCTGAGCGTGGGACCGAGGGAGCTGATCGGCAAGCTGGAGGGCCGCGAGGCTCTCGATGGCGTGTCCGACCGGATCGCCGGATTCGTGAACTCCACGGTCAAGCCGGCCAAGAGTCTGCTGAGCGGCACGTGGCTGGAGCACCCGCTGCATCCGCTGCTCACCGACCTCCCCATCGGCTGCTGGAGCGGGGCCGTGATCCTCGACCTCTTCGGCGGTTCGGGCGCTGTTGACGCGGTCGATCCGCTGGTCGGGCTCGGTGCCCTGGCCGCTGTCCCCGCCGCCGTCAGCGGACTCAGTGATTGGGCCGACTCCTACGGGCCGGAACGGCGGGTCGGGCTGGTCCACGCCGCCGCCAACCTCACCGGTCTCGGGCTCTTTGCGGCATCGCTCATGGCCGGCCACCGGAGCGCCCGCCGGCTGCGCCTGCTCGGTCTAGCGGCGGTGAGCGCCGGCGGGTACCTGGGCGGTCACCTCAGCTTTGGACGCGGGGTCGGGGTCGACCACCAGGCCTTCCTCGAGAAGCCGAGCGACTGGGTTGACGCCCTCGATGCGGACAGGCTGGAGGAGGCCACCCCGACGCTCGCCGAGGCGGGGGGCGCTCGGGTGATGCTCTACCGGCGGGGGACACAGATCTACGCCCTCTCGGACGTCTGCCCCCACGCTGCCGGCCCCCTCCACGAGGGCAGCGTCGACGACCAGCTCTGCGTGACCTGCCCGTGGCACGGCAGCCGCTTCCGGCTCAGCGATGGGAGGGCGGTGCATGGCCCGGCGTCGGCCCCCGCCGCGGTGTACCAGGCGCGTGTCGAACACGGCAAGGTGCAGGTGCGCGCGGTCTGACCGCAGGCAATTTGGGCGCCGCGCCCCAGGGCCGTCTGGCCAGGGCGGTCGGGACCCTTGGCCTTGGTAGGATGCGCGGAAATGCTCTCGGACTACGCGCCGATTCTTGTCTTTCTGGGGATCTGCATCCTCTTCGGCGCCGGTGTGCCGCTGCTCAGCTCCGTGCTCGGGCCGCGCCGCCCCAGCCCTGAGAAGGAGCTCCCGTACGAGTCCGGGATCGTGCCTTCGGTCTCGGCCCGGCGGCGCTTCTCGGTCAGCTTCTACGTGACCGCGATGCTCTTCATCGTCTTCGACGTCGAATCGATCTTCCTCTTCCCCTGGGCGACCATCGTCCGCCAGCTCAGGGTCTTCGGGGTCGTCGAGATGGGGATCTTCATCCTCACCCTGCTGCTCGGGCTGGTCTACATCTGGGCCAAGGGGGCGCTCCGATGGGACTGAGCGGCGACCTGGCGCTGAACCCGCCGGCCGCGCCCGCGCTCAGGCCGCGTGCCTCGCTCGCGACCTCGGTCGGTGATGCGGGCGTGCTGCCGCTGCCCCGGGCGGGGGAGAGGGAGCGCGCCGCCCTGCAGAGCGGGATCCTCACCACCAGTGTCGAGAAGCTCGTCAACTGGGGCCGGTACAGCTCGCTCTGGCCGGCGCTCTACGGCCTCGCCTGCTGCGCCATCGAGATGATGGGGACGGGCGCCGCCCGCTACGACATGGCGCGCTTCGGGTGCGAGGTCTTTCGCGCCTCCCCGCGCCAGTCGGACCTGATGATCGTCTCCGGCCGGGTCTCCCAGAAGATGGCCCCGGTCCTCCGCCAGATCTACGACCAGATGCCCGAGCCCAAGTGGGTCATCAGCATGGGCGCCTGCGCCTCGAGCGGAGGGATGTTCAACAACTACGCGATCGTCCAGGGCGTCGACAAGGTGGTCCCGGTGGACGTCTTCCTCCCCGGTTGCCCGCCCCGCCCCGAGGCCCTGCTCGACGCCATCGTCAAGCTCCAGCAGAAGATCGCCGGCAGCCACCTCACCTCCTGGCGGGGGTGAACGGGGATGACTGACGTGGGGGAATCCACGGGAACACGCCTGGCCACCGGGATGAGGGCTCTGAACCTCCTCCGGCGTGAGCTGCCCGATGCGGTGCTCGCCACCGATGAGGTCCTCGGCGAGGTGACCATCCGGGTGGGGCGGGACCGCCTGGTCGAGGTCGCCCGCCTCCTGCGCGACCACGAGGAGGCGCGCTACGACCTGCCCCTCTACGTGACCGCCGTCGACTGGCCCGACCGCGAACCCGACGCCCCGCGTTTCGACGTCGTCTATCAGCTCCGCTCGATGCGGCACAACGACGTGATCCGGCTGGTCGTGCAGGTGCCCGAAGACGATCCCCGGGTGCCCACCCTGGAGGGGGTGTTCGCCGGGATGGACTGGCACGAGCGGGAGGCCTACGACCTCATCGGCATCCAGTTCGAGGGGCACCACGACCTCCGTCGCATCCTGCTCCCCGACGACTGGGAGGGCCACCCGCTGCGCAAGGACTACGTGTCCTTCGGCGAGCCGATCGCTTTCACCCACAACCTGGAATGGGCGCTCCCAGCCCAGGAGAGGCCGCCCGAGATGCCGGGCTCCAGCCGATGAGCGTGCTGCCCCCCCTCGGCCCACCGGGCCGGGACGCCGCCTCCGAGCAGCACGACCACGGCCGGGAGCTGCTCGCGGTCGCCCCCGAGCTGGACGCCATCGACCTGGTCCAGCTCGACGACCAGACCATGGAGCTGAACATGGGGCCGCAGCACCCCTCCACTCATGGCGTGCTGCGCCTGGTGCTGAACCTCGACGGCGAGGTGGTGCGGGGCTGCCGGCCCGACATCGGCTTTCTCCACACCGGCTTCGAGAAGGATTTCGAGCGGCACAGCTACCAGCAGTGCATCCCCTACACGGACCGGATGGACTACCTCTCGCCCCTCAGCAACAATCTCGGCTTCTCCCTGGCGGCGGAGCGCCTGCTCGGGGTCGAGGTGCCGCCTCGCGGCCAGTACCTGCGGGTCATCATGTGCGAGCTGGCCCGGATCGCGAGCCACCTCATCTGGTACGGCACCACCGCCCTCGACCTCGGTGCCACCACCCCCTTCGTCTACGCGTGGCGGGAGCGGGAGAAGATCCTCGACATCAACGAGCTGGTGAGCGGGGTGCGGATGCACACCTCGTTTATCCGGGTGGGCGGCCTGATGGCCGATGTGCCCGCCGAGTTCTACGGGATGGTGGAGGAGGTGGTCAAGACCTTCCCGCACCACATCGACGAGTACGAGACGCTGATCACGGGCAACCCGATCTTCCGCGAGCGCACCCAGGGGTTGGGGGTGCTCAGCGCCGAGGACGCGATCAACTACGGGGTCACCGGGCCGACGCTCAGGGGCAGCGGCGTTCCTTACGACCTGCGCAAGGCGCAGCCCTACAGCTCGTACGACCACTTCGACTTCGATGTTCCGATCGGGCAGCGCGGCGACATCTACGACCGCTACCTGGTGCGGATGCGCGAGATGCGCGAGTCGCTGCGGATCATCGATCAGGCGATGGCGGGTCTCCCCGAGGGGCCGGTGAACAGCACCGACCGCAAGGTGGCACTGCCTCCCCGCAACGAGATCAACACCAGCATGGAGTCGCTGATCCGCCACTTCAAGCTGGTGACCGAGGGCTTCCGGGTGCCCACGGGCACCGTCTACCAGGCGATCGAGTCCCCCCGGGGTGAGCTGGGCTTCCTGCTGGTGAGCGACGGCTCCAACCGGCCGTACCGGTGCAAGGTGCGCGCCCCCTCCTTCAGCAACCTGAGCGCCCTGCCCCACATGGCTCAGGGTGAGCTGCTCTCCGATCTGGTCGCCCTCATCGGCTCGATCGACATCGTGCTCGGGGATGTCGATCGATGAACGTGCTGACACCCAAGACCCGCGCCGAGATCGAGCGCCAGCGCGACCGCTACCCGCAGGCACGCAGCGCCGTGCTGCCGTCCCTCTGGGCGGTCCAGCACCAGCTCGGCTACCTGAGCCCGGAGGGGATGACGGAGGTGGCCGAGCTGCTCCGGCTCACCCCCAGCGAGGTCCAGGCGGTCGCCAGCTTTTACTCGATGTACTTCGACCGCCCCGGCGGGCGCCACCACGTCCTGGTGTGCGTCAACGTCTCCTGCGCGCTGCGCGGCGCCGAGGAGATCGTCTCCCATCTGGAGGGCCGGCTCGGCTGTCCGTCGGGCGGGACCACCGCCGACGGCGCCTTCACCTGGGAGCACACCGTCGAATGCCTGGGGGCCTGCGGTGGGGCACCCGCGATGCAGGTGGACCACCACTTCCAGGAGAACCTCACCCCGGAACGGGTCGATGCGATCCTGGACGGCGTCCGCGACGCTCCGGCGGCAGAGGGCCCCGCGGGCCGGCCGCACCGCTCCGGTGGCTCCGCCGCGCAGAGGGCCTCCTGATGCGCGGGCGGGGAGGCCGCTGATGGCCGAGTACAAGCTGCTGACCAAGGACTTCGGGATGGACGGCATCCAGACCCTCGCCGTCTACGAGCGCATCGGCGGCTACGAGGGCCTGCGCAAGGCGCTCCGCAGCATGACCCCCGACGACCTGGTCGCCGAGGTCAAGACGAGCGGCATCCGCGGGCGCGGCGGGGCCGGCTTCCCCACCGGGATGAAGTGGTCGTTCCTCCCCAAGGCCGTCCATCCCCGCTACCTCTGCGTCAACGCCGACGAGTCGGAGCCGGGCTGCTTCAAGGACCGGGCGCTCATCGACGAGAACCCGCACCAGCTCATCGAAGGAGCGCTGATTGCGGCCTACGCGATCCAGGCACCGATCGCCTTCATCTACATCCGTGGCGAGTACCACGACCAGCGCCTGCTCCTGGAGCGCTGCGTCGAGGAGGCCCGCACCGCCGGCTACATCGGCCGCGGCATCCTCGGCTCCGACTTCAGCTGCGACATCATCGTCCACGGCGGCGCCGGGGCCTACATCTGCGGCGAGGAGACGGCGCTCATCGACTCGCTGGAGGGCTTCCGCGGTCAGCCCCGGCTCAAGCCACCCTTCCCGGCGGTGAAGGGCCTCTACGGCAAGCCGACCGTGGTCAACAACGTGGAGACGCTCTCCAACCTGCCCCACATCGTCCTCCGCGGGGGTGCCTGGTTCGCCTCGGTGGGTGCAGAGAAGAGCACGGGCACCCGGCTCTTCTGCTGCAGCGGCCACATCAACCGGCCCGGCGTCTACGAGATGGAGCTCGGCACGCCGATCCGCGAGCTGCTCGAGGACGAGTGCCGCGGGATCTGGAAGGGGCGCTCACTCAAGGCCTTCCAGCCGGGCGGCGGCTCGATGCAAGTCCTCCTCCCCGAGCACCTCGATCTGCCCCTGGAGATGGACGCGGTGCAGAGGGCCGGCTCCGCCCTGGGGGCGGGGGCGATGGTCTTCATGGACGAGACCACCTGCATGGTGGACGTCTCGATGCGACTGGTCGACTTCTACCAGCACGAATCGTGCGGGAAGTGCGCCCCCTGCCGCGAGGGGACCTACTTCGAATCTGAGCTGATGCACCGTCTGGAGGCGGGGATTCTGACCCCGGCCGAGCTGGCAACCCTCACCGACATCTGCGACAACATGAACGGCAAGTGCTTCTGCCCGCTGGGCGACACCGCGACCTGGTTCGTGATGTCGGCGTACCAGGCTTTCCGCGAGGAGTTCGAGGAGCACTGCGGGGCGGGCGGATGCCCGGTCAAGCGCAGGCATGCAGCGATGGCGGTCGCGTAGATGGCTGACGAGAAGCCGACCGTTGAGACCCCCGACGACGGGCGCGTGGCCGTCACCATCGACGGCCGGGCGCTCAGGGTGCCGCGGGGCACACTGGTGCTCGACGCGGCCACCGAGGCGGGCGTCCACATCCCCATCTACTGCGCCCATCCCAAGATGGACCCGGTGGCGGTCTGCCGGATGTGCCTGGTGCAGGTCGAGAAGATGCCCAAGCTCCAGCCCGCCTGCGCCACCGTGGTGGCCGACGGGATGGTGGTCAACACCCAGTCGGCGCCGGTCGTCAAGGAGCGGGAGGGGGTGCTCGAGTTCCTCCTGCTCAACCATCCGCTCGACTGTCCGGTCTGCGACCGCGGTGGCGAGTGCGACCTGCAGGACTTCACGGTCCGCTACGGCCCGTCGTCGTCCCGTTTCCCGATCACCGAGAAGGTCCATTTCAACAAGGCGCTGCCGCTCTCCGACCGGATCGAGCTGGACCAGGAGCGCTGCATCCTCTGCTGGCGCTGCACCCGCTTCTATGAGGAGATCACCGGCGAGAAGGAGCTGGTGCTCCAGCAGCGGGGCGTCCACACCATGGTCGCCACCTTCAACGGGCAGCCGCTCCAGTCCGAGTTTCAGGGCAATCTTCCCGAGGTCTGCCCGGTGGGCGCTCTCACGCACGTCAAGTACCGCTTCACCGCTCGCCCTTGGGACCTCCAGCGGACCAAGTCGGTCTGCCCCGGCTGCTCCTACGGCTGCAACGTCAACGTCGATTCCCGGGACTTCGAGGTCAAGCGCTTCGCCTCCCGGGACAACCCGTTGGTCGACGACATGTGGCTCTGCGACGAGGGGCGGTACTCCTTCCCGCGGTGGAACTCCACCGATAGGATCCGCCAGCCGCTCGTGAGGGGCAGCCGGGAGGATCGGGCGGGCACGGTGGTGACCACCGAGGCCGCCGTGGCGGCGGCCGCCGCCCAGCTGGGCGGCGTCAAGGAGAGGCTCGGTGCCGGCGCCATCGGGGTGATCGGCTCCCCGGAGAGCACCAACGAGGAGCTGTGGCTGCTCCAGCGCCTGGCCCGCGAGGTGCTGGGCACCTCCCACATCGACCACCAGCTGGAGAGCCTCCCCGGCCTCGACCCCGCCGAGCACAGCCTGGGCATCGCCGAGATCGAGAAGTGCAGGGCGGTGGTCGTGCTCGGGCCCGAGCCGGAGCGCTTTGCCCCGGTGCTGACGCTGCGCCTCTTCAAGGCGCAGACCAAGAAGGGCGTCGCCGTCCACCGCCTGGACGGGGGGGCCCGGGGGGCCGCGGCGGTGAACGCCGCCGGCGGGGGCGAGGGCCTGGTCGGAGTGATCGCCGATGAGACCGGGCGTTCCGCGGCGGCCGCGGTCTCCCGGGCGCTCGCCGCCACCGGGGCGACCGTCAAGCGATTGACCATCACCCGCGGGGTCAACGGGCGGGGGGCGAAGGACCTCGGCCTGCTTCCCGGTCTCCTGCCCGGGTATCGAGCCGCCAAGCCGGCGGGACGGAGCGGTCGCGAGATCCTGGTCGGTGCCTCCGAGGGCAGCATCGCGGCCCTGGTCCTCATCAACGCGGCCGCGCTCGGTGCCGCCGGGGAGGACGCCGAGCTGCTGCGCCGGGCGTTGGCGCGGGCCGAGGTGGTGGTGGCGCTGGAGAGCGTGCCGAGCCCGGTCAGCGAGCTGGCCACCGTGCTCATCCCCGGACATACGCTCATGGAGAAGCTGGGCACCGTCACCAACTGCGAGGGCAGGGTGCAGCGCATTCGCGCCGCGCTGCCGCCGGCCACGGCCACGCCCGCCGAGACCAGGGTGCTCGGGATGCTGGCCGCCGCGTTGGGCGCCGAGGGCTGGGCAGGGGATCCGCCCCGGATTCTGCGCGAGATCGCCGCCTCCATCCCCGCCTACGCCACCGCCGGCAACGGCGGCCGCGCTCTCTTCGGGGAGCCCGCCGCATGATCGCCGACTTCTGGACCTACCTCATCGGTCCCGACTTCTGGTGGGTGATCATCGTCAAGGCCGTCATCGTCATCGTCTTCCTGATCACCGCCGGTGCCTACCTCACCCTGGCCGAGCGCAAGGTGGCGGCGCGCATCCAGCTCCGCATCGGCCCCAACCGGGTGGGCCCCTTCGGCCTCATGCAGCCCCTCGCCGACGCGGTCAAGCTGCTCTTCAAGGAGGACACCGCTCCCTCGGCCCGGGACAAGCTGCTCTACGTGGTCGCACCCGCCCTGGCCGGAGCGGCGGCCATGTTCGCCTTCGCGGCCATCCCCATCAGCGCGGTCAACTGCGTGGGCGGCCCGTCCATCGGCCAGGCGGCGCTCACGTGCCCGTCGGGGTACGCGCTTCATTG
>Ga0302202_10003827_pt1 | contig 16341 bp, 16 predicted proteins | sample II_Bog_N3_3_FD_194579 | JGI IMG/M metagenome (GOLD analysis project Ga0302202, IMG submission 194579) | Peat permafrost microbial communities from Stordalen Mire near Abisko, Sweden - II_Bog_N3_3 | ecosystem: Environmental > Terrestrial > Soil > Wetlands > Peat | place: Sweden: Abisko...
GACCGAACCTCTCGGCCATCCCCTCCAGCCGAAAGGGGGGTTAGCAATATTGCTATTGTTATCACTTTATGCCTTTTGTAAAGGCCAATTTGAACGGCTTGGCGCACATTGGCAGCATCGCCTGCCGGCGATATAAATGCCGCTAAATGAAGCGCTTGGCTCGCTTTAACGGAGAGGAGAAGGCCATGACCCGCTCACCCTGCCCACCTGCGTCGGACGCAGAATGGCCCGAATCTATCGTCGACTTGCGCGATGGCTTTGCCGGACAACTGAACGTCTACCGCACCATGGCGCACCATCCTGCGCGGTTGGGCGCCGCTGCGGCAGCATCTGGTGAAGGACAGCGCGCTCGGCCCGGCTCGCTCGGAAGTGGTTATCCTGCGGACCGGGCATCGCCTTGGTTCGCACTATGAAGGGGCGCGCCATGTCAGCCGGGCGCGGGCCTTGGGCTTCATGGACGAACGAATCCGCAGCATTACGGCCTCGCCTGATGGCGAGGATGGCCTGCTCGTGCGGGCGGTTGACGCCTTATTCGACAGCCATCGCATCCCCGCCGACCTGGAGGCCGAACTCGCCGCAACCATCGGGCGCGAGGCGGTTTTCGATCTGATCGCGACGGTCGGCTTCTACTCTGTCCTCGGCGGAATCCTGCTGACCTATGATACGCCGGTCGACCCGGCGATTGCAGATGAACTGACGCGCAAACCGATCTGAAATTGCCGCAGCAACCAGGGTTCTCGCTCCGGCATTGGCTTTCGTTCAATCCTTGCCCGCCCGGGCCTCGGCCGTTTCCCGCACGATCCAGTCCCGGAAGAAGCGTACCTGCGAGGCCTCGGCTTTCTCTTCCGGGCAAACCAGATAATATCCGCACCCGTTCTCGAGCGGATGTGGAAAGGGCATCTCCAGCCGGCCGGTCTCCAATTCGTCCGAAACGAGGAAGCGGGGCACGAGTCCAGCCCCGAGCCCGGCAACGGCGGCTTGCGCGATCATCGCAAACTGCTCGAAGCGCGGCCCTCTCATCGGGTTGCCGTCGATAATGCCAAGACTGGCGAACCACTCCGACTAGGCGGTGGGGCGCGTGCTTTGCTGCAGAAGTGTCACCCGCGCGAGAACACGTTGGCTCTTGATGCGTTCTCGCTTCCGGAAGGCCGGGCTGCATACCGGTACCATCGTCTCATTGATGAGGTGGGTGCAGGCCGCCCCAGGCCAGTGGGGGCGGCCAAAGTGGATTGCAGTGTCGAATGGATCTGCCGCGAAGTCGAAGGGCGCCAGGCGCACGCCCAAGTTCACAGTCACCCCGTGATGCGCGGCGAGAAATGACGGCAGGCGGGAAATCAGCCTGCGCGTTCCGAAGGTCGGCAGGACCGCGAGATTGAGGACGCCATTGGCGCCCAACAGCGCGATTGCCTGATGCGTGGCGCTGGCGAGGTCTCCAAGCGAATTGCGCACGCCGGTCGCGTACATACGCCCCACATCGGTGAACACGACACGCTGTCGGCTGCGGTTGAATAGCGATAGCCCCAGCGACGCCTCAAGCAGCTGTATCTGACGCGAGAAGGCACTCGACCATTGGCTATCTCAGCCCTATGGAATTCGAGAGGATCGCAGACGCGGCTTAAACCAGGTATCCGCGAAACCAGGGACAGCTCACTGTTTAGGCTCTCCTCAGCGATCTCTCCAGCAGCCACGCAGGGACCAACACACCCGCGCGGCGGGCGGTCCTCTGTGCGTCTGTCGGCCTGGGCCGTCCTCGCACCAACTGGCTTGGGCGGCGGCATTGACGCTGGGTGATATCCTGGAAGGGCAGGGTGGTGTGGCGGAGCCCTGGGCGGCGGCCACCCGCACGATGGTGGTATCGGCCTATGGCTGCTGGCTCTCCTGGCTGGAGAGCACCGGCACACTGGATCGGCAGGCTGCGCCCGGTGCGCAGATGATGCATGACATGCTGAGGCTTTATCTCGCTTAGTTGAGACAGACCGTGGCCTCCTTCACGGTTGCCACCCAGATGCAGCAGCTCGGCAACGCGGTGCGGGCGAAGGCACCGCAGGGGGGAGTGGGGCTGGATCCAACGCGCTTCCGACCGTCTGCGCGCCACCGCCAAATCCGTGCGCAACAAGCGGGCTGCCTTGCAGTCGCCAGCCAGCATCGTCGCCTTGGGTTTCCAGCTCATGGGCGGTGCCGATGCTGCCACTACAGAATTTGCCGCCCAGCGCGCGGTGGCGTTCCGCGTTGGCTTGATGATTGCCCTGCTGGCGTATCGCCCGATGGATACCCAAAAACATCTGCCGCTGCCGGAGGGTAAGCGCCAATTTAGAGCTGTGGCTGGCTGTGAATGATTGGGACCTAGAGCATCATCACTTAACGAGTGCAGTGCTGCCGAAGCCGCAGATCTATTAGCATTTCAGTTCTTGCTACCAGAGTCTCTTATGCAGCAGCCGGACGTGCGAGCCCTGGCTCCACATGGACGCCATTACGGAAAAGCGGCGAGCTGGCGCAGACGTCGGCCAATTCGCGTGAGGCGGCTTGCATCAAGGGAGCGATCTTGTCCATCCGCTCAGAGCTTAACCGAACTGTGGGCCCGGCGATATTGAGCATGCCGATGGGCTGCGTACTCCTTGGCGACACAATCGCCGTGGACAGCGCAGAAGTACCAGCCTCGTTGGTTTCGGTGATGGTTGCATAGCCACGTGTGCGCGCGTGACGGATGGAGGCGAGCAACTCATCGATAGAACGCGGCGCGCCGGGGCCGTGGCCTTCATGGGTGAACCCCTGTCGCGCCACCTTTTCGAGCGCCTGCTCGTCGGTCAGGCACGCGAGCCAAGCGTGACCAACCGAGGTGACGGAGAGCTTGATCACCGTGCCATCGCTAGGGTCATAGCGTAGCCCCTGGCGGGACCCCTGCGAGCGAGCGACCCATAGCAATTGGCCGCCGGAGATCGCAGCCAAACGCACCAGCTCCTGGGTCGCCTCCGCCAGCCGGTCGAGAACTGGCTGCACCAAATCGGTTACGCCTGCTCCAGCAAGGAAGGTGGCGGCCAGGGTAATAAGTTTGGCTGTCAGCAAATAGCGCTCCCCCTCGCCGTCCTGACGCACATAAGCGGCCTCTTTGAGGTCGGCGAGCACGCGATGGGTGGCGCTGCGGGGAATGTCGAGCGTGTCGGCGATGTCGATCAGCAGCATACCGCCCGCATTGGCGGCGAGCAGCTCGACAATCGCCATCGCGCGATCCCGGACCTTAGCCATGTTCAGCGCTCCATCTTGCTATCGGGCAGTCTACCAACGCCGCAGTAAAAATTCCAACAGGAACGTAATTCCTATTGGAAACAGTTTCCAGTTCATTTATCTCTTATGCCAACGAGACCAACGGGAGGGGAAGCCATGCGGTCCGGTTTGGGCGCTGCGGTGACAGCATGACCTATAGTTTCGATTTCAGTGTGCTGCTGCCCTATTGGGAAGCCTTGCTGGACGGTTGCTGGCTCAGCCTGTCGATGACCACCCTTTCGGTGATTTTCGGTCTTGGCATTGGGCTGATGACGTTGCTCGCCCTGCGTAGCCCGTTTCGGTTTCTGCGCGTCGTCGCCACCAGCTACGTCGAGACCATCCGCAATACGCCGTTTCTGGTGCAAGTGCTGTTCCTCTATTTCGGCCTGCCCTCACTGGGCGTGGCACTGATGCCCTGGCCCGCCGCCGTGCTGGCGCTGTCGCTGAATTGTGGTGCCTTCGCTGCTGAGATCATTCGCGGTGGGGTCGATGGCATTCCCAAGGGCCAGTTCGAGGCGGGCAAGGCGCTGGGCCTCAGCCCGCTGGACGTGTTGCGCTTCATCGTTCTCAAGCCTGCCCTACGCTCAATTTTCCCGGCTTTGTCGAGCCAGTTCATCCTGCTGCTGCTGGCCTCCTCCATCGCCTCCTCCATCTCCGCCGAGGAATTGACAGCGGTCGCGGGGGAGATCGACACGACCGTTTTCCGCAGTTTCGAAGTCTATATCGTCGCCACGCTACTCTATCTGATCATGGCCACGATGTTCTCCACGGCCTCGAAGATCATCGAGCGTCGTGCCTTCTCCTATCCGGTGAAGTGAGGGCGCACGATGATCCGCGATTTCACCTCCAGCGAGTTCCTCGCCATTGTCGCCGGTATGCAAGCGACCATTCTGTTGTCCCTCATCGCCTTCCTGGGCGGTGGATTGGGCGGTGTGACGATTGCCTTGCTGCGCACCGCCGAATTTCCTTGGGCGCGGCGGATAGCGGCCACCTTCATCGATTTCTTCCAGGGCACGCCGCTGCTGATGCAGCTGTTCCTGGTCTATTACGGCCTTCCGGTGTTCGGCTATCACGTCAATATCTGGGTCGCCGCCGGCCTGGGGCTGACGTTGAATGCCAGCGCTTTCCTGGGTGAAATCTGGCGCGGCGGCATTCAGTCGGTGCCGCGCGGACAGAGCGAGGCGGCGAAGGCACTCGGTCTCAGCTACGGATCGCGGATGCGCGACGTGGTGCTGCCACAGGCGTTGCGTCTCTCGCTCGCCCCCACCGTGGGCTTCCTGGTGCAGCTGATCAAAGGCACATCGCTTGCCGCCGTGATCGGCTTTGTCGAACTGTCGCGCTCCGCCCAGATCATCTCCAGCACGACCTACAAGCCGCTGCTCGCCTACGGGCTGGCCGGGGCCTGTTACTTCGTTCTGTGCTTCCCGTTGTCCCGCGCCAGCGCCGCCCTTGAGCGACGTTTCGCGGCCCGCTCCTGACGCGCCTGTCCCACCAAAACAACAAACGAGGAACCCATGCACATCATCGGAAAGCATCTCTCCCGCCGCTCCCTGCTCACCGCCGCCGGGGCCGCCTCGCTGCTGCCCTTCGCAAGCCAAGCCGCCTATGCCGACGCGGTGGCCGCCATTCAGAAGGCGGGCGTGTTGAAGGCGGGCTGTCAGGTCGCACAGGTGCCATGGGGTTTCACAGACGCTGCCGGCACACTGACCGGCTTTGACGTTGAACTCGTCCGCCTCGCCGCTGCCGATATGGGCGTGAAGGCCGAGATCACCGCCGTCACCTCCGCCAACCGCGTCGCCACCCTGCTCACCGGTCAAGTGGACACGCTGGCCGCCGTGATGGGCATTTTTGCCGACCGCCAGAAGGTCGTGCTGTTCTCGCGCCCCTATTGCAACAACGACACCATCTTCCTCGGCAAGGCCGGGCTTGTGGTGAAGGGTTGGGGCGACATGAACGGCCTGCGCGTGGGCGTGCCGCGCGGCACGCCGCAGGATGTCGCCATCACCAAGGCGGCCCCAAAAGGTGCGACCATCCAGCGCTTTGACGAGGATGCCACCACGGTACAGGCGCTGATCTCGGGTCAAGTTGATCTCATCGGTGCAGCGTCCACCCAGATCGGCAACGTCGCCAAGGTGGCAGGCGTTGGCACGTTCGAGCAGAAATTTGTGCTCGCCCGCGCCTTCAACGCCTTCGCCTGCCGCCCCGGTGACCGCGATCTTGCCACGGCCCTTAGCGGCTTCATCGCCAAAAGCCTCGCCAATGGCCAGCTTCCGGCGCTGTTCAAGAAATGGATCGGCACCGACATCGCCGAACTGCCAACCACCGGCGAAGGCCCCACTGCCCTGCCAATTGAAACCGCGATGCCCTGAGCGATATGAAGCCCAGCAAATTCAGGACGGCCGATGAGGCCGTCCACCTGATCAAGGATGGCGACACCGTGGCCCTGATTGGCGGCGGTGGCGGGCTGATGGAGCCATCCTGCGTGTTCGCCGCCGTCGAGCGCCGGTTCCTCAGCACGGGCCACCCGCGCGGGCTGACCCTGAACCACGCGCTCGGCATCGGCGACAAGGGCGAGAACGGGATGAATCGCTGGGCCTATGAAGGTCTGGTCAAACGCGTGATCGGCGGCCATTGGGTGTGGTCGCCGCGGATGCAGCAATTGGCGCGCGACGAAAAGATCGAGGCCTACACGCTGCCCAGCGGCTGCGTGATGCAGCTTTATCGTGAAATCGGCGGCAAGCGACCCGGCCTGTTCACCCATGTCGGCCTCGGCACCTTCGCCGATCCGCGCCTGGGCGGTGGTCGAATGAACAAGTCGGCCAAAGAGGACTTGGTCGATGTGATCACCATCGGTGGGCGGGAACTGCTCTGGTACAAGCCGTTTCCCGTCAACGTGGCGATCATTCGCGGCTCGTTCGCCGACGCTGAGGGCAATATCAGCCTCGATCAGGAGGCGGCGAATGTGGACGTATATGCGGCAGCCCTCGCCGCCCATAATTCAGGCGGCATTGTCATCGCCCAAGTGCGTACGGCGGTGGATCTGAACACATTGCCCGCCCGCTCGGTGCGGGTGCCGGGGGCGATTGTCGATGTGGTGGTCGTCGATCCCACCCAGCAGATGAGCTACGATCTGCCCTATGATCCGACGATTTCCGGCGAACGGCGTGGACCGATCACGCCGGATCGGGCGGAGCCCCTCAACGCCCGCACCCTGATCGCCCGCCGTGCACATCAGGAACTGCGCGATGGCATGATCGTCAATTACGGCGTCGGCATTGGCGAGGGCGTGGCGAAGATCGTCGCCGAGCGGGGCGATGTGGATCGCTATTACCAAACCATCGAGCACGGCACCTATGGCGGCTCGCTGATGGTGGGCACATTGTTCGGCTACGCGCGAAACCCATCCGCGATGATCGATGCCCCCTCGCAATTCGATTTCTACTCCGGCGGCGGGCTTGATATCGCCTTCCTCGGCTTTGGCGAGTTGGACGGGCGCGGCAACGTGAATGTATCTTGGCTCGGCGGCCTACCGGTTGGCCCCGGCGGGTTCATCGACATCGCGCAGAACGCGAAGAAAGTGGTGTTCTGCGGCACATTCGACACCAAAGGCAGCGATATGGCGTTTCATCCCGGCGGATTGGACGTGCGTCGCCACGGGGTGGTGCGCAAGCTGGTCGGCGAAGTGGAGCAGATCACTTATTGCGCGGCTGAGGCAATGAAGATGGGCCACTCGGCGATGTTCATCACCGAGCGCGCGGTGTTCGAACTCACGCCGGAGGGCGTGGTGCTCACCGAGATAGCGCCCGGCGTGGACATCAGGCGCGACGTTCTGGATCAGATGGGCTTCACCCCGCTGATCCCACACACGCCGCGCCTGATGGATGTGGCCTTGTTTACGGGGTGAGGCGAAGACCCGACAGTGATGGGCGAGAAATTCGCCCAGGAATTGTTTGGTGCGCGGATGAGTGGGGGGTGAAGAAGCACTCAGGAGGTACCTCTTCGAGGATATGACCATTGGCCATGAAAATCACCCGATCCGCCACCTGACGGGCAAAGAAGCTCTCGGTTGGATGGCAGCGCCCTGCCGCCGCTTCCGACACTTTGCGGACCTCCGACACGGCAGGTCAGAGCGGGACGGCAGCAAGGGTCCTCACGCATCGGTTAGATCGCCCAATTCATCACACGCTCTCGATAACCGTATCCAACCAAGGGCAATTTGGAAGAACGACTGGGGCTCGCAGGCCATTCGCAGCGGCGGCAAGCCGCATTTCGCGGATGCGAGCGCGCTGTTCAGGTTCCATATAAAGTCGCTCATGGCCCCAGAGGCTGGGCCCGCCGTGGTTTTGGCCTGTGCGGTTGAGCGGAACAGAAAAGTAGCATAAGATCCTCTATCCCTTGATGACGCGGTAGATCGTCGCCGGATGGACGTTGAAGGTCCTGGCAACGCGCTGATCGATTTCCCGTCCCGGACGAGTTCCCGAGCCAGTTCCAACTGGTCGAGGCGCATCTTTTTTGGTCGGCCAAAGGTCACGCCGCGCGCTTTCGCGGCCACTCTCCCGTCGTTTGTTCGGCTGATAATGAGGGTGCGTTCGAACTCGGCGTTATGCAATGCACCGCATAGGCGGAATTTGAGGGCGACCTCATCCGCGAGCGGACCATGGTCGGCCTCGCCGCGGCGCGCGCTCGTGGACGCCGTGGGGGGCGCAAGTTCGAGCTCACCAAAAACCAGATCCGCCTCGCCCAGTCCGCAATGGCCAATCGAGACACTCACGTGGCGCAGCTATGCCAGGAGCTCGATATCAGCCGCGCCACTCTATATCGCTATGTCGGTCCGGACGGCGCGCTCCGAGGCCACGCCCTCAAGGCATTGGAGTCCTGAGAGCCTCACAGGGGGCGACTGAAATCCTATGTCGCGTTACGTATCTTTGCCGGGATTGACCCAAGCGTCATCCGCCACTCCCGCCGCAAGCCGGGCAATGGCGGATGACGGCTTCGCCTCTTCCGCCCTACGAGTCCGCGATGGCGCGATTCAAGCCGGCCCAGGCCTGCCTTGCGTCGCCTAGCGTCTCCAGACGCAGCACGGCCTCAATGGTCGCGTCCACTTCGGCCGCCGTCAGACGACGCAGGGCGTGCGCCGCGTTGTCGTGGAACTTGGCGGCTTGCTGCGCCGGGCTGAGCGGATTGTCGGGCGAGCCGAGCGGCAGATCGATCTGTATCCGGCCGCTTCGACCGTGGAGAAGTTCGATCCGCACCGCAGTGCGCCCATCGGTCGCCTCGCCCTGGATCCGGCCGGCGAGGCTGACCACCTCGGCGTCTTCGAAGTCCGCCACCTCATCGATGCCAAGCCTGCCGTGGCGCAGTGCGGCCGCCACCAGATAGGGCAGCGCGAATTGCGCCTCGACGATCTGGCGCGGCGCGCGGCGAGCGGGGGAGCCTTCCAGGAAATCGCGGATCACCCGCTCCGGGGCCTCCACCACCACGGCGGCAATCGCCTGCGTCCCGGCAAGGCCAAGATCGCCGTGCAGGGCGAGGGCCGCGTCGATGGCGGCGTGCATCGGACGGGCGCAAGGATAGGGTTTGAAGCTGACCTCGTCGCCCCGCCAGGCCTGCCCGAGCGCCTCGGTGAGTGGGGCGAGGTCGAAGCCGTCGGGCTGATAGAGTTCAAAGAAGCCGTAGCGGCCGGCGAACACTTCGCTCGCGCCGGTGAAACTTTCCTTGGCCAGCAGGGCCGAGACGATGCCCGCACTCGCGCCCTGTCCGGCCTGGAAGCGCTTGGTCAGCGCGCCGTCGAGAATGCATTGCCGGCTGCCCGCCGCCTGACTGAGGGCGATGCCGAAGGCGTGGTGCAACTGCTCCTGCGTCAGGCCGAGCAGCTTGCCCGCCACCGCTGTCGCGCCGAACACGCCAATCGCCGAGGTGCGGTGCCAGCCGCGATCCAGCGTGGCGGCCAGGGCGATGCGACCGGAGACATCCAGACCGAGCGCCGCCGCGAGCACCAGTTCCTCGCCGGAGACGCCGCCGAGCAGATCGGCGGTCGCCAACGCCGCGCCGAACACCGAAGCGCCGGGATGGATCGAGCCGGCGCGATCGTAGGTGTCGTCGTAGTCGAGGGCGTGCGCCATCGCGGCATGGATGAACGCCGCCTGCGGGGCCGGCAATCCGCCGCCCGCCAACAACAGCGGCGCCTGCGCATTGCCGCCCCATCCGCGATAGAGCCGGATCAGCGTGTCGATCCCCGGCGCCGCCGACCCGCCCAGCGCACAGCCGAGCGTGTCGAGCAGATCGCGCTTGGTCGCCTCCACCGTCGCGGCGGACAGATCGGCAAACCGGGCGCGCGCCACATGGGCGGCCATAGCGGCGGCAGGGTCGAGGGACATTTGCGCATTCCTTCTCACAACAATCCATCGCTCGATAGGCTATTTTATATTATTGCGATAGACTATAAGCGCCACCAAATTGCGCCTCCTCCACAGCCAACCGACGGACTGACTGACAGTGACGACTTTCGACTTCATCGTGGTGGGCGCCGGCAGCGCGGGCTGCGTGTTGGCCAATCGGCTGAGCGAGACCGGCCGGCACAGCGTGCTGCTGCTCGAAGCCGGCGGGCGAGGACGCCATCCGAGCTTTCACGTGCCCATTGGTTTTCGCTGGAACAAGACGCACCCGCGCGGCAACTGGCTCTATCGCACCGAGCCTGAACCCGGTCTCGGCGGCCGTATGCTGGACTGGCCGCGCGGCAAGGTGCTGGGTGGTTCGTCGGCGATCAACGCGATGATCCATATCCGTGGCCTCGACAGCGATTACGATGGCTGGGCGGCGCAGGGCGCCGCGGGCTGGAGTGCGGCCGATGTGCAGCCCTTCTTCCGCAAGGCCGAGGACAATTCCCGTGGAGCGGACGAATATCGCGGCGTCGGCGGGCCGTTGCGGGTGTCCGATCTGCAAGAGCGCCATATTCTGAGCGACGCCTTCATCGAGGCCGGCGTCGTGGCAGGCTTCCCCGCCTCGCCGGATCTCAACGGCGCGCAGAAAGAAGGCATCGGATACGCCCAGTTTACCATCCGCGACGGCGTGCGGGCGAGCACGGCGAACGCCTATCTGAAACCGGCGCTCCAGCGCGCAAATCTTCGGGTGATCGCCCGCGCGCATGTCGCACGCTTGCTTTTCGACGGCAGCCGAGCAAGCGGCGTGGCGTATTGGCACGCTGGCACGGAGCACGTGGCGCGGGCCGGGCGGGAGGTGATCCTCTGCGGCGGAGCAATCAACACGCCGCAATTGCTGCAACTCTCCGGCATCGGCGATGCGGCGCATCTGCGCGCGTTGGGCATCGACGCCGTGGTCGATCTGCCCGGCGTCGGCGGCAATTTGCAGGACCATTACGCCGCTGTCGTCACCCAGCGGTTGCGCGGCGTCACGACGCTCAACGAGGCCGGCCATGGCTGGCGGCTGTGGCGCGAGGTGTTGCGCTATGCGACGCGGCGGCGCGGTCTGCTCGCTGGCAGCACGGCGCATGCGATCGGTTTCGTGCGTGCAGATCCGAGCGCCGAACTGCCCGATATGCAGTTCCACTTCCTGCCCGCCTCGGCGCGCGAGGGGAATTTCAATCTCGACCCTTATCCCGGCATGACCTGCACGGTCTATCAACTGCGCCCCGCCAGCCGCGGCCATATCCGGATCGCCAGCCCCGACCCTTTCGTCCCGCCCAGCATCCGAGCCAACTATCTCACCGAAGACCGGGACCGCACGGCGTTGCTCGCCGGCCTGCGCGCCATCCGTCGGATTTTCGCGCAGGCGCCGTTCGATCCCTATCGCGACGTCGAAACCAAGCCGGGAGATGCGTTGCAGAGTGACGACGACCTGCTCGACTTCGCCCGGCGCAGCGGAACCTCGCTCTATCACCCAAGCGGCACGGCCCGCATCGGCATCGGGCGCGAGGCGGTGGTGGGGCCGACACTGAAAGTGCATGGCCTGCACGGCCTGCGCGTGGCGGACGCCTCGGTGATGCCAAGCATCGTCTCGGCCAACACCAATGCGGCCTCAATCATGATTGGCGAGAAGGCGGCAAGCCACATCCTCGCCGACACGCGCTAATTCGAGCGCCGTCGCTTTGCACAAAAGAAGCCAATTTCCGATTTCACCCCGAATTCGAACGATTCATTCCCCACAGGCCGCACACAGGAGGACAATGTTCTTATTTTCATAATGTCTATTGCATCGCTAGATTTCAAAGATTTTTATCGCTCGACCCGGCGACGTTACCGGGGATGGGAGTGTGATGATCGCCACCGACACAACAGGAAGCGCCTTGCTCAAGGCCGCCCGAAATTGGGCGACGGCCGGATTGCTGCCCTGGCTGGCGCCGGCGCTGCTGATTGCGGTGTGGCAGATGCTGGCCGATAGCGGCCGACTGAACGGGGCCTTGCCGTCGCCTGCCGGGGTGTGGCGCAGCTTCTGGCTGCTCGCGACGCAAGGCTCGCTGCTCTACGACGTGCTGGTCTCGCTGCGCCGCGTCGCCTTCGGCTTCGCGCTCGGCGCCTCGACCGGACTGATCCTCGGCTTCCTCTCCGGCCTGTCCTCGCTGGCCGGCCTGCTGCTCGACCGCACGATTCAGATGGTGCGCACCATTCCGCATCTGGCTTTGGCGCCGCTGATGATCTTCTGGTTCGGCATCGGCGAGCAGCCGCGCGTGCTGCTGGTGGCGCTGGGCTCGCTGTTCCCGGTCTACATCAATACCTATAGCGGCATCCGCAATGTCGATCCCAAGCTGGTCGAACTCGGCCGCAGCTACGGGCTCGGGCGCTTCGGGCTGATCTGGTCGATCATTCTGCCCGGCGCGCTGCAGCCCATCCTGGTCGGCATCCGCTACGCGCTCGGCGTGGCGTGGCTGACGCTGGTGGTGGGCGAGACCATCGCCTCGCGTGACGGCATCGGCTATCTGGTGCAGAACGCCCGCGAGATGTTGCGCCTCGACATCATCGTGCTGGCCATCCTGCTCTATGCGATTGCGGGCTGGCTGGCCGATTTGCTCGTCCGCCTGATCGAACGCCGCGTGCTGCGCTGGCACCCGAGCTACGCCGCCGGGGCCAGGTCATGAGCGGCGGCGCTTCGATCCGTCTGTCCGGGGTGAGCAAATCCTTTGGCGCGCGCAGCGTGTTTCAGGGCATCGACATCGACATTCCAACCGGCCAGTTCGTCTCGCTGATCGGCCCATCCGGCGCGGGCAAATCGACACTGCTGCGCCTGATCGCCAAGCTGGATCGCGCCGACAGCGGCAGCATCGCCACGCGCACCGCCGATGGCGGAGCGCCGGACACCCGCATCATGTTCCAGGAAGACCGGCTGCTGCCCTGGCGCAGCGTGCAGCGCAACGTGCTGCTCGGCCTGCGCGGCCAGGAGGCGCATGCCCGCGAGATGCTCGCCGCCGTCGGTCTGTCCGGACGCGAGGCGGAGTGGCCGGTGCATCTCTCCGGCGGCCAACGCCAGCGCGTCGCGCTTGCCCGCGCATTGGTGCACGAGCCCGATCTGCTGCTGCTCGACGAACCGTTCGGGGCGCTCGACGCGATCACCCGCGCCTCGATGCAGTTGCTGCTCGAATCCCTGCTCTCCAGGCGCCCGCGCACCGTCGTGCTGGTCACGCACGATGTGGAGGAAGCCCTGCTGCTGTCCGACCGCGTGCTGCTGCTCAAGGATGGCGGCATCGCGCAGGACATCGTCATCGCCGACCGGCGGCCGCGCCGTCGCGGCGCGCCCGGCCTTGCCGTGCTGAAGGAACAATTGCTCGACGGCCTGATCGCCGCCGAGGCCGCTCTCTGACGCTTACCCAAGAAGGATCGACCGCATGACCATCACCCGCCGCACCCTGCTCGCCGCCTCCGGCCTCGCCGCCGCCGCACCGCTGTTCGCCGGCAGAGCGGCTCAGGCCGCGGCGCCGATCACGGTGGCGATCATCGGCGACGGCTCGAACGGCGTGCTCGCCTCGCTGCTCTCCAAGGCCGCCGGCATCGATGCCGATGCGGCGCTCGGAACCAAGGTGATCTGGCAGCCAGGCTTCACCGCCTCCCTGCCGGTGATCGAGGCGATCCGCGCCAGCGGCGTCGATCTGACCTTCGCCACCGCGACGGCCGTGGTCAACGCTGTCGGCGCCGGCGTGCGCATCGTCCCGCTCGCCGCCTATGCGCTGCCGGTCGACGAGGTCGATTTCCTGGTGCAGGCGAAATCCGACATCCGCTCCGCCGCCGACCTCAAGGGCAAGACCATCGCCCACCAGAACGGCACCACCGGCACCTACAGCCTGATCAAGTATCTGGAAACCGCCGGTCTGCGACTGTCCGACGTCAAGGCGGTGAGCCTGAGCGGGGCCGATGCCTACACGGCGTTCGCCCAGGGCAGCATCGACGGCTGGATCCACTGGCAGCCCGCCGCCGGTCTGGCGCTGGCCAAGCTGGGCGACAAGGCCCGTCTGTTGCCGGCGGTGAAAACCTACGACTACGCCTTCTACGTCGCGCGCGAGGATGCGGTGGCGCAGGCGCCGCAGACCTATGCCAAGCTCATCCGCCTCATCCGCGACACCCAAGCCTGGATTGCCGCCCATCCCAAGGAAGCGACGAAGAACTGGGCGTCGCTCGGCGCGTTCGACATCAACGGGCCGGAAGCGCCGGTCTACGAGAAGCTGATCGTCGATGCCCGGCTATCCGATTCCGGCGCGGTCAATCTGCGACCGGTCGATGCGGTGGCCGCCGAGTCCACCCAGGATCTGGCCGACAATTTCAACGCGCTCGGCGTGTTGCCCAGCCGGATCGACGTGAAGTCCTTCCTGCTGTCGCCGAAATTCGACGCCTACAAGGCCGAAGCAGCCAAACAACTGGCCAGCGCCTGAACCTGACAGAGAGAGGAAAAATCGCCATGACCGCCGCCACGGCACTCATCAATACAGACGAGATCAGCACGATCTCCACCTCCACCATCGGCCTGTTCGGCCGCTTCCTGGTCAGCGCCCGGACCAACCATTTCGTCTCCGACCAGCGCGCCGCGGCGGGCGGCCCCGGCGAGGCGGCGACAGCCGGCGAATTGCTGCTCGCCTCGCTGGGCTCCTGCTCGCTCGGCCTGATCCAGAAGACCGCCGTCGACAACGGCATCGGGCTGACGGCGGCGAGCACAGAGGTCGCTTTCAAGCGTCATGCCAGCGACCCGACGCAATACGAATGGCTTCGCATCGCCGTCAGCCTGTCCGGCGTGACGGCGGCGGAAGCAGAGGCGCTGGTGGGCGGCTTCACCTCCCGGTGCCCAATCTACAACACGCTCAAGCGGGGTGGGCCTGTTGAAATCTCTTGGAAAGTGGATTGAACATGTCAGACAAGAAACTACGCCTCGCAGCCTTCGTCTCCGCTGGCCCGGTATCGGGCAGCCACGGCGGCTGGCGGCATCCGCGCGCCCAGGGCGATCTGCTCTCGGCGAGCTACTACCAGAATGTCGGTCGGCTGCTGGAGGAGGGAAAATTCGACCTCTTCTTCATCCCCGACATCGTCGGCATCCCCGACACGCTGCACAACAGCCTGGACAGCCAATTGCGCCACGGCGCCCTGGGCGCGTTGCGTCTCGACCCGCTGGTGGTGCTGGCCAATGTGGCGGCGGCGACCAAGAATATCGGCCTGGGAGTGACGATCTCGACCACCTACACCGCGCCCTACATCCTCGCCCGCCAGATGGCCACGCTCGACCATATCAGCGGCGGGCGCGCGGCGTGGAACATCGTCACTTCGTTCCAGGACGCCGAGGCGCGCAATTTTGGCCTCGAAGAGCAGCTTTCGCGCGGCGAACGCTATGACCGCGCCGACGAGTTCCTCGATGTGGCGGCGGCGTTGTGGGATTCCTGGTCGGACGACGCTCTGGTGCGCGACCAGGCCGCGCCGCTTTTCGCCGATCCGGCCAAGGTCCGCCGCATCGACCATCGCGGCAAGTATTACAACGTCCAGGGCCCGCTCAATGTCAGCCGTTCGCCGCAGGGCCGCCCGGTGTTCATCCAGGCCGGCGCATCCGACCGAGGCCGGGATTTCGCAGCGCGCTGGGCGGAGGTGGTGTTCGTCACCCCCGGCCTGATTGATGTCTCGGTGGAATTCCGCAAGGATCTGCGGGCGCGCGCGGAGAAGTTCGGCCGCGATCCGGACTCGATCAAGATCCTGCCCGGCATCGCGCCGGTGATCGCGGAGACCGAGGAGCAAGCCGCAGCGCTGCGTGACGAACTCTCCGCCCTCGCCTCGCCCGAGGCTGGGCTGTCCACCCTGTCCTACCATCTCGGCGTCGATCTCTCGCTGTTCCCGCAGGACCGCATTTTGCCGGAGAACCTCGAAATTCCGGGGGTCGAAGGGCATTACAGGGAAGTCTCCGAACTCAGCCGGAGGCAGAATCTGACGCTCGCCGAGATCGGCCAACGTTACGGCGCCGGCCGCACCACCATCGGCTTCACCGGCACGCCGACCAACGTGGCGGATCGGATGCAGGAATGGTTCGAGGCCGGCGCCTGCGACGGCTTCATGCTGCAGATCCCGTATTTTCCCGGCGGCGTGGAAGACGTCGTCCACCTGCTGGTGCCCGAGTTGCAACGTCGCGGCCTGTTCCGCACCGAGTACGACGGCACGACGTTGCGCGACAATCTCGGCCTCGCCCGGCCGGCGGCTTGAGGAGATTTCCATGCTTCGTTCCCTTTTCGCCGCCGCCTTGGCCGCCCTCTTCGCAACGCCCGCGCTGGCGCAAAACAAGCTGGCCGATCCGCCGATCACCCTGCGCATCGGCTATCTGAAAGGAACCACCGATCTCACGCTCGCCAAGGCGCACGGATCGCTGGAGGCCGCATTGGAGCCGCGTGGCGTGCATGTCGCCTGGGCTGGCCCCTTCCCAGCCGCCGCACCAGCGGTGGAGGCGCTCAATGCCGGCGCGGTGGACCTCACCGGCGGCAGTTCGACCTCCTTCATCGCCTCGCGCGCCGGCGGGGTGAAGTTGGTGCTGTTCGCCTATCAACCCCAATCGGCCGGCAATGAGGGCATCGTCGTCCGCGCGGATTCGCCGCTGAAGACGCTCGCCGACCTC
>Ga0302202_10003831_pt1 | contig 16338 bp, 15 predicted proteins | sample II_Bog_N3_3_FD_194579 | JGI IMG/M metagenome (GOLD analysis project Ga0302202, IMG submission 194579) | Peat permafrost microbial communities from Stordalen Mire near Abisko, Sweden - II_Bog_N3_3 | ecosystem: Environmental > Terrestrial > Soil > Wetlands > Peat | place: Sweden: Abisko...
ATCACGGAGTACGCCCAGAAGCCGGGCCTGGGCCATGGAAAGGTCGGCACCGGCCGCCACCCGGGCCACGACCGCCTGGACCGCGGCCGAGAGCTGGACCAGACCGTCGACGAGACCGAGGTTCGGTGGCGGCTGGACGCCACGGGACGTGGTCGGCGACTCCCCTTGCACCCACATGACCCTAGCGGCAGTTAGTACGTGACACCAACTACTTGGACCGGAGGTCGCGACGGGCGTGCTCAGTCGACGAGGTGCGCGACCTCTGCGGCGAAGGCACAGATCCCTTCGACCGGTACCCGGAATGTGGCCGCGATCTCGTCCACCGACAGGCCGTCGATCAGCAGCCCGGCGACCAGGGCCCGCCGGAGGGTGCGCCTCGACTCGAAGAACTCGGTCATCGCCACCTCGGCCCCCGTCCGACGGTCGTCCGGCGGGAGCGCCTCCACCACCTCGCTGATCCGGGCGCCGGTGCGCACGAGGTCGTTGGCGAAGACGAGCACCCGCTCATAGGACTGGAGACGTGAGGTCAGCTCACGGGTCGCCGCCAGGATCCCGGCGATGGCCGCCTCAGGATCGAGGCTGGCCGGGATGTCGTCTGCCGGATCCGGAATGGCGTCCCACAGACTCGAGGGGGCCACGACGGTCTGCTTCGCACGGGAGTCCGGCGTGATCATGCGTTCCATAGTCTCGGGTCTCCGATCGGAACATGGGCCGCACGAGCGTCCACCTGGATCATCGACGGATCGTCGGACCGCCTTTAGCCCGCCGGTTCGCTCGGCGGGGTGGTCTGGGTGCACGAACCGGTGTAGACAGCGGGACGGGTGCCCTGGCTTGTTTTCCCGCAGGCCGGGGCACCCCCTCGTTCGGGTCGATCTCCGCGGGGCATCGGCACCAGGTGTTGCGCAGCACACCTGAACGGCCGGGCGGCCCCACCTAGCATGGGCCACGTGCGGGAGAGGATCGACGGGGTCATTGCCGATCTCGAGGCCTTCGCCGAGGCCGCGGAGGAACTGGCCGAGCGGCTCCATCGGCATGCTGCGTGGAGCTCCGAGGACATCGGGCGCCTCCGGCGGGGCGACACGCTGACCGAGGGCTGCATCGCCACCCACTCCGCGGAACGAAGCCGGGCCCTCACCCACGTCCTGGCCGAGTTCGGGGCGAGCCGGCGGGCCATCCGGGCATCGACCGTGCTCGCCCTCTTGGACGAGGGGATGTCGGTGACGGACATCGGCAAGGTCTTCGGCGTCTCCCGTCAGTTGGCCAACCGGCTCGTGAAGGATGCCCGGGCCACCGACCGGTCGACGTCGGCATCGGTGTAGCCCGGAGCGCACCGGCTTCGTCGCGTGTCCGGCCATCATCCTGGCCGGAGCGGCGCACGGGGAGCCGGTAGCATCTCCGTGTCCGACCTTCCGTGCGGTGGGTGGGGGTCACCTACGGAGGGAACGAGACACGATGCCAGGCCTGGACCGACTGCCCACGCCGTCACCTGACGACGCCGCAGTGGTGGTGCCCGCGCCGGGCGACGGTCCGGGTTTCTGGGCCGGGGGGCCGAGTGCGGTGCGGGACACGGCCGGTGTCTTCTGGCTGGCCTACCGGCTGCGGCGACCCCATGGCGACGGTCGCGGCTACGCCAACGTCATCGCCCGCTCGGACGACGGTGTGGAGTTCGAGACGGTCGACGTGCTCGAGCGTGACACGTTCGACTGCGACTCACTCGAGCGACCCGCACTCGTCGTGCTACCCGACGGGACGTGGCGCGTCTACGTCAGCTGCGCCACCCCGGGCACCTACCACTGGCGGGTGGACGCACTCGACGCCGCCGATCCGTCGGGGTTCTCGGCGGCCACCCGCACCACCGTCCTGCCCGGTGATCCCGCGACCGTGGCCGTCAAGGACCCGGTGGTCAAGGTGGTGGACGGCGTGTGGCACCTGTGGCTGTGCTGCCATCCACTCGATCTGCCGGACGACACGGACCGCATGTTCACCAGGTACGGCACCAGCCCCGACGGCCTCGCCTGGGAACTGCACGACACCACGCTGGCCGGCATACCGGGCCGCTGGGACCAGCGGGGCGCCCGCGTGGCCGACGTTCTGCCGGCGGGTGGTCAGTGGCTCGCCTACTACGACGGCCGTGCTTCCAAGGAGGAGAACGCCGAGGAACTCACGGGGACGGCATCCGGTTCCGACCCCGGCCACCTCGTGGCCGAGGAGGGCGCCTTCGGTGCCGGACCCGACGGGACGTGGTCGCTCCGCTACTGCTCGGCCGTTCCGTTGCCCGACGGCGGACTACGCCTCTACTACGAGACGAGGCGCCTCGACGGCGCCCACGACTTGCGCACGGAGTACGTGCCGCCGACGCGGTAGGAGCGCCACTCGTCGAGGTTCCAGCCCGTTTCCGCCTCGACCACGGTGATGTCCTCGGCGAAGTAGTCGATGAGGGTGGCCCGGTCCCGCTCGGCCAGTTCGGGGCGGTGCTGCGGCGTCCGCTGGATGAGCCATTGCAGCGGCAGGCTGGCCTTGCGCCACACCTGGGGTGGGAAGTGGCTCCCGACGGATGCTCCGAGGCGGAACGTCTCCTGGAGGGCCCGGTTGTAGAGCGACGGAGGGACATAGCCTCCGACGTTGCGGGGTGGTGCCTCCTCCAGGACGCCCTCCTCGACTCCGAGGAACCGGCAGACTCCGTCGAGTGTCGCCGCGGGCTGGTCCACGAGCTCCTTGTAGCGCACGATGTGCAGCTGCTCGCGTGGGAAGAGTGTCCGCAGGTGGCGGATCTGGTGTCCGTAGCGCCCGGTCTCCCGGTAGCGCCAGATCGGGGCCCAGCCGGCCGCCGTGCGCTTGGGCTCCTCGTCACAGGCGGCGAGGAAGTCGCTGATGGGCTCCAACCCATCAGCCCACAGATGTGCCCAGTTCGAGTAGGCCCGGTCCACCGGATCGCGCAGGATCATGATCAGCCGGGCGCCGGGTACAGCTTCGGCGATGCGGCGATGCGACTCGAGGTCCTGGAGGTAGAACGCCGTGCTCTCCCCCCGTAGGACCCCCTCCGGAGCGGCGTCGAACAGTGCCTCGTACTCGTCCGCCCGCCACACCCACTCGCGGTAGCTGTGGGCGTCACCCGGCCCTCCGTGACGGGGTGGCGGCCCGTCGCACAGGAAGAACTTCGGCTCCTTGACCCCGGACAGGTAGAGACCCGGGTGGTCGGACAACGCGGCGTGCAGCGCCGTGGTCCCCGACTTCGGTGCGCCGATGATGAAGAAGTCCGGGAGGGCCACGCGCCCTCTAGCCGACTGCGGACATTTGGCCCGCCGTGGCGGACAGTGAGCGCCGCCGGTCCCGCTCACCGAGCACCACGGTGCCGAGCGCCGTAGCCGCCAGCAGCAGGTCGGTGGTGCCGGCGACGTCGCGCCACACGGAACCCCCCACCACCAACGCCGTGCTCGTGGTCACCGTGACCGCCACCGCGACAACGATAACGACATCCTCGACCGAAACCCAGGCATTCGTCCGACGACCCCGACCCAGATACGCGGTCATCACCGGGGCGAGGACGGCGACGACAGCCAGTCCGGCCGTTCCGAACAGTAGTGAGCCGAGCCCGGTTGTTCCGCCGTGGACGATGCCGAGCCAGCGGTATCCCTCGACCAGGAACAGCGCGGCGAGCACCGCCAGTCCAGGGGCACGCAGCAGCGACCCGAGGTCGGTGGCACCGTCCCCGGGGACAGCCGCCACGGGGCCACCGGACCCCTCCTCCCGGGTCCCCGGAGTCGACCGGCCTCGACCTTCGCTCCGGTGTCGACCGTGGCCGACGGAGGGACGATCCAGGACGAGCGTCGTGTCGGTACCCGGGAGTTCCATGGACTGTGACCTTTCGATATAAACCCTAGCGATTTAGTCAAGATTAGTCACCTCCACCCGACCGGTCAACAACCCTCGCGATCGCGGTTCCGCCGACGGGCCGGCTACTCCCGTTCGGGTCACCTCCGGACGACGGGACCCACTCCCCACCGGGACCCGACGTCCGGGTCCGGCGTGACCCCTGCGGGTCGCGGTCAGCGGGACCGCCAGGCCTCGGGGTCCGAGGTCAGGGCCCGGACCTGGGTGGGCAGGTCGCCGGAGACGATCCCGGCGATGGTCACCTCGTCGAGGACCGAGCGCAGACTGGCGCGCACCGCCACCCAGACCGCCTGCAGGTTCTCCGCCGCTCCCTCGTAGTTGGCCGCCTCGGGCCGCAGGCCACGGATCTCGGCCAGCGGTCCGTCGAGCGGTCGCATCACGTCGGCCACCGTGATCTCCGCAGCCGGTCGAGCCAGTCGGTAGCCACCGTCGGGGCCGCGCTGGCTCGTGAGCAGACCGGCCCGTCGCATGTCGTTGAGGATGCTCTCCAGGAACTTGGCCGGCAGACCCTGGGAGGTGGCGAGCGCCTCCGAGGTGAGTGCCTTGTCCGCATCCGCCAGGGAGCACAGGGCGCGGACGGCGTAGTCGACCTTCGCGGAGATGTACATGGCCCGATTCTTCCAGATGCGGGGGCGTGCGCCCCTGTCCGTCCCCATGGAGCCGACCGGTCGGCGGCCCCGTCTGCACCCCGGAGCCACAGGGCGCCAGGCCCCGACCTCCCACTAACGTCGTCCGGGAGCCGGTCCGGGCCCGTGCCCGGGGCCTTGGTCCGGCGGTCGCGAAGGAGAGCACCTGTGCCCACCACCTCAGCCAACGGTATCGACATCACCTACGAGACCTACGGTGACCCGTCGGCGCCCACCCTGCTCACGATCCACGGCCTCGGGGCCCAGCTGACCGACTGGTCGGACGCCTTCGTCCGGGCCCTCGTCGACCAGGGGTTCCACGTCGTGGCGTTCGACAACCGGGACCAGGGTCGGTCCACGTGGTTCGACGACGCCGGCGAACCGGACCTCGCCACGCTGCTCACGGACGCGTCGGCCCCGGTCCCCTACCTGATCTCCGACCTCGCGGCGGATGCCGCCGGACTGCTCGATGCCCTCGGGATCGCCCGTGTCCACCTCCTCGGTGTGTCCATGGGTGGCATGATCGCCCAGCAGTTCGCCATCGACTACCCGGAGCGGACGATCTCCCTCACGTCGATCATGTCGACCCCGAACCCGGGCGCCGGGCCACCGACCCCCGAGGCCGCGGCGGCGCTCCTCGTGCCGCCGGCCGAGGGCCGCGACGCCGTCATCGAGCAGTCGATCGCCGGCGCCCGCATCATCAGTTCTCCGGGATTCCCTTTCGATGAGGCCGGGTACCGGCAGCGGGCGGCGGTTCACTACGACCGGGGCAACCACCCGGTCGGGACCGCCCGCCAGCTGGCGGCCATCCTGGCCTCCCCGGACCGGACGGACGGCCTCGGTCACGTCACGGTGCCGACGCTCGTCGTCCACGGCGATGCCGACCCCCTCGTCACTCTGCCCGGCGGTCAGGCGACGGCCGCTGCCGTTCCCGGGGCCGAACTCTGGGTGATCCCGGGTATGGGGCACGACCTGCCGGAAGCGATCGTGCCCGAACTGGCGGCCCGCCAGGGGAAGTTCCTCGCCGACGCCTGAGCCGGGGGTTCCGGCCGTGGTCGGATGGTGCCCCCTACGTCCACGCCGTGCACCCGGCGAGCACCTGGGCCCGGAGGGCGGCGTCGGCGGGCCTCGCCCGGTGGGAGCCGACCACGTAGAAGAGATCCTGGGGTTGCGGGGGCACACCGGTGTTCGTCGTGATCACGATCCGGTGGGGGCGCTCCCGGATGAACACCACCGGGGGAACGGACACGACCAGGTCGCCCTGGGCCGATCCGTCACGAGGACCGGACACCGGTGACGGGCTGTCCCCCGCGCCCGAGGGCGACGACTTCGGGTGGGTCGGCCGGGGCAGGACGCAGCGCGGAGGTCGCGCAGGTCGCTTGCTCTCGCTGAGGCTGACGGCAGTGGGCCGGGTGGCCCCGGCCCGGGCGGTCGCGGCTGACGCCGCCACCGTCGACAGGGCGATCACCACCACCACCACCGTTGTCGCGGCCAACCATCGGAGACGCATACACGGTGCATCGACACGGTGGCCCCCGTGCTTGACCACGGTCTCCGCGAGGAGACTCCGATGCCTGGTGCAGCGGCTCAACCCCGTCCGTCATGGCGTCTGCCGGCGGCGGGGTCAACCGCCCTCGAAGATCTTCCGAGGGTTGTCGACCAGCATCATGGTGATCTGCTCGTCGCTCACGCCGTGGTCACGCAGGTAGGGAAGCACCTCCTCCCCGATGTGCAGGTAGTGCCACTGCGGCAGGAACGGCAGCGCTTCGGGTTCGATCCAGTCGATGTAGCAGGCGGCATCGTGGGCCAACACCATGCGACCGGCGAACCCGCGACGGCAGAGCTCGACCACCGTGTCCGCCCGGGCCTCGAACGTGGTCTCGAGATTGATGCCGAACCGGTCCATCCCGAGCCAGAACCCGGCCTCGGCTAGCACGGACAGGTGGTCGACATCGGCCGAATCCCCACTGTGGCCCAGCACGACCGCCGACGCGTCGACGCCCTCCTCCCCCATCACCCGCTGTACCGTCAGGCCCTGGTGCGTCCCGGGGTGGGTGTGGACCGTGATCGGGCAGCCGGTGGCGAGGTGCGTCCTCGCCACGGCCCGCATGACCCGTTCGACGCCCGGGGTCAGACCCGGTTCGTCGATGGCACACTTCAACATGCCGGCGCGGACTCCGGTGTGCGCGATGCCCTCCGTGATGTCCCCGATGAACATCGGCACCATCTCCTCGGGCTCGTCCTTGCCGAGGATGGTCCGGATCGCCGGGGTGCGGTGGTGGAAGAAGAACGGGACGTCGTGGTACGTGTAGCAACCGGTCGCCACCACGATGTGGAGATCGGGGACCAGATCGGCCACCCGTTGGATGCGGGGGATGTACCGACCCAGGCCGATGACCGTCGGATCGACGATGGTCCGCACCCCACTGGCCGCCAGGGCCGAGAGCTTGATGACCGCGTCGGCCACCCGGTCGTCCTCGTCTCCCCACTCGTCGGGATAGTTCTGTTGCACATCGGGCGTGAGCACGAAGATGTGCTCGTGCATGTACGTGCGACCGAGCTCGGAACTGTCGACCGGTCCCCGCACGGTCTCGACCACGGCCATGGCGCTCCCCCTTCGACGGTGCCGTACGTCCGGCGGACGGACCGGCGGCAGTTCCGATCGTACCGTCGGGCATGCGGCGCGCTCAGGGACGGGGTGCGGCAGGACCCGTTCGTCAGTAGACGTTGGGCACGAGACGCATCGCCTCGTTGGAGAGCCCCCAGAGGATCGCCACCAGGACGGGCGCACCGATCAGCCACGTCCGCAGGAGGCCCCAGTAGGCCCACAGGCGCCAGAACAGCACCGAGCCGACTCCGAGGGCGAGCAACCACAGCACGACGAACGGCCAGGCGCCGACTTCGATGTGGCCGGGCAGCTCCGCGGTGGTGACGGCGCGGGGTCGACCATGCGGCGCCGGCACGACCTTGCCCTCCAGTTTCGCGTCCACGTACGTGAGGTGATCGGGCACGACGCCGCTCAGACCCCCGGATCCGGACGACGTCACCAGGACGAGGAGGCTCTGGTCCGACCGGATGCTGGGTGGTACCGCCCCGGGAGCCAACCGTCCCCCCACCACGTAACGGAACGTACCCTGTCCGGTCAGAACGGTGACGACGTCGCCCTTGTGGAGTCGGTTGACGGCGCCGAAGGGGGCTCCGGCGGTGACGCCCTTCCCCATCAGCACCGGCTCACCCGGCTGGCCGGGCAGAGGGGTGTTGCGCAGGTGTCCCGGGCCGTCGAGGAGTGTGCCGGACGAGGTACCCTCGACCACCATCACGTTGTGCATGCCGACCGAGGGCGCATTGACCAGGGCCACCGGGTACCCCGCCGGGATGTCACCCCCGATCTTCGGGGCGATGGTGCTGGCCGGATCCACCAGTCCTCGGAACGTGGCGTACAGCTGGTGCTGGCTGCGCTGTTCCTGGAATCCGCTGAGGCCGAACGCGAACAGGGCGACGAACAGGGCGGCGATGCTCAGGACCATCACGGCGGACAAGGCGATCGGCACCACCCCCGGTAGAGGTGGACCGGACCGGGCCGGCACGCGCTCCGGGTCCGACACGGACGGTCCCGGCGACCCGTCCGGGTTCCCCTCGTCGGACGGTCCCGGCTCCTCGGCCGTAGACGACACGACGCCGATCACCATCTGCCGCGCCGTCGACCCGAGACGATGAGCGCCGGCACGGCGCACACACAGAAGAACGCCAGCGCCAGCACCAGGATGACGAGCGTCTCACCGATCCACGCCGGTCCGCCGAACAGCCGGCCGAGCACCAACTGGGTGGCGATCGCCTTGTCCGCCGTGTTCCGCGGGGACTGCTCCCCGGTCCGTGTCACCCCACCGAGCCCGACCAACGGTAGGGCACTCGTTCCGGTGACCGGGCCCGTCGACTGGAGCGGGATGACCGCCGGTGTCGAGGTGCCGGACGTGTTCGTGGTCGCCGGAGTCGTCTGGGCGACACAGTCGCTGGCCACTCCTGGCACCTGCCCGTTCTGGGCGGCGACATCCTTGGCATCCGCCAGGGTGCACGCGTCGAGTGCGGCGAGACCGTTGGCCGCGGTCAGGGGGAGGTAGCCGGGGGGCAGCTCGCCCACGCCGAACCCGGGGGTCTGGCCCGGCCCGGCGATGAAGTCGAGCAGCGACGCGTAGTTGGCGGCATCGGCGGACGGGAGACCCTTGGTGGGGATGGCCGCGTAGACCACCTGGGTGCCGGGATACGCGGCCGCACCGGCCGGCTGGCTGAACTCGCTGTAGGGCACCGGCCAGGTGCCGGTCGCCGCGTCGGGCTTGAGGAGCGCGGCGGCGGCGGCAAGTGAGGAGTCGGTGGGCGCGACGAAGGTGCCCGGCGTGGTCTCGAGGGAGGCCTCCTGCAACTGGTAGCGCGTACCGTCGGCGAGTGGGGTGACACCGATCACGAACCGGTGGCCCACCGATTGGCGGCCCGCGGTCGTCAGCTTCTCGCCCAGCGACGACCCGTTCTCGGCGACCTGCGTGCACTGGGTGGTCGAGTTCTGGAGGTCGTACTGGACGTTCTGGCTCACGTCCTCCAAGGTGGCGAGCGGAGCCGACACCAGGGGCAGATACGGTACGGGGGCATTGTACAGACAGTCGTTGTTGTCGCTCTGGTAGTACTGCTTCGGCTCGAATGTCGACAGCAACGGCCACTGGTCGACCGGGAGCGTGATCCCCTTGTACGCGGGGTTGACCGCCATGGCCGGGCAGGCACCCGTGGCGCCCGCCTTGTACCTTCCGGCGGCGTCGCACACCGACGGTTCACCCGACGACGTGCCGTTGAGCCACGCCCGGGCCGTCGGATCGGCGTTGATGTACGCGGTCAACGCCTGCATCACGTCCGAGTTGCCGGAGATCGCCACGAGCTCCGCGGCCGCGTCGAGCTCCCCCACATCGGGCACGCCGGGGTTCAGGGCCTCGAACTCGGGGTCCTCGGTGAGGTTCAGCGGATTGTGCGCCAGCGCCGGGTCCTCGACCTGGATGGCGTAGATGTCCGGATACGACTCCGTCAAGAGCTTCGCCAGTAGGAGTGGCGTCAACCGCAAGGTCGTGTACGGCTGGCCGTTCTTGCCGTCGATGGCGTAGGAGATGGCGAATCCCGTCACGGCCACGGGCGCGCTGACGACCGGTTTGCCGTACCCCCCGGGTTGGGCGTCACTCGTGAACGCCGCCTCGGCCGTGCCCTGGGCCACCAGGTTGCGCGACTCGGGCTCCCCCGCCTGCACGTGGATGAACGAGTAGTCGCTGGCCGGATCGAGGCAGATGCTCGGTTGCCACTGACCGGTCGCCTGGACCATGAGCTCCGAGCCGTAGACGTCGATCACGTTCTTGGTCGAGCCGGCCAGGGCGCACGCGTCCGCCGGCGTGGCGAAGGTCAAGGGTACCGTCATCCGGTTCTGCCAGTTCGACGCGCTCCACCAGAGGTTGCCGCTCACGGCCAGATCCCCGGGGGTGCCCGGGTTCTCCGAGCCGGGCGCATACGCACCGGTCGCTTCGCAGTCGGACACATCCGCGGCCAACGCCGCCGGCGTGGTGCCGGCGTGGTCGCTCGTCGGGACGGCCAGTGCCGGATCGCAGCTGATGCCCTCGATCGGCACCGCCACCAGCGAGCAGTCCACGGTCTGCGAGCAGCCGAGCGAGGCGTTCTCCGCCGAGGTCGACACGTCGAAGGCCGCCGAGCCAGTGCCGTCCGCGGTGGTGACCCCGAACGTCTCGTTGCTCGGCAGTCCGGAGGTCGGCACGTCCGTGGACTCGGCGGGCTCACCGGCACACCCTCCGTTCCCGTAGGAGTACACCTGGCCGTTCGACCCGATGAACGGAATCCACCGCTGGGTGAGTTCCCCCTGCTCGTCGATGGTGCACGACGCCGGCAGCGGCTGAGGCTCACCGGCGGTCGGCGTCACGTCACCCGAGGCGGCGTACTGGTCGAGGCGGTACGGGGGGTACACGTCGGAGAAACTGCCCTGGTAGCGCTCCCGCCAGCTCTGGGTCCAACACGTCTCGGGGCTGACCTGGGCCGCTGTACCCCGGCACTCCAGAAGGACGAAGGGGTACTCCTCGTCGGCCGCCTCGTAGGAGTTCTGATCGGCCACGATGCCATTGGTCTGATGGGCCCCGGACCACGACACGGTGATCTCCTGACGTCCACGCAGGTTCTGGGTCTGGCTCACGTTGAGGGTGATGTCGTTGGAGTCGACGGTCACCGACTGACCGTTGACCAGGTCGGTCCGGGTCACCGTCTTCGTCAGAGTCACGGCACTCGAGCTCGGCACATCCGTCGCCGACGGAGCGCCTCCCCCGGCCAGCGCGCTCTCGGTGCCGGGAGCCACGAGGACCGCCAGGAGCACGGACACACAGGCGATGCCCACGAACAGCAGTCGCCTCATGGATCGACCTCGATCGACGGCCGACGGGAGCGCCGGTACCGGAAGAACAGGGGGAGACCGAAGATGAGCAGCAGCAGGACGACCACGATCGGGGCGGCCACGGCGAAACTCGACGAGGTGCTGAACGCGGCCAGGGTGGCCGGCACCGGGTGGGGTGCGGCTGCCGCCGCGGCGGCAACAGCGTTCGCCTTCGCCGCGGAGGTGGACTGCGCCGCCAAGGCGGCGGCTATTCGCGCGGACGCGGCCGGACTGCTCCCCCCCACAGCCGTGGCCGCAGCCGCACTACCCGCCGATCCTGTGGCCGCCGACGAGGAGGATCCGGGCGCTCCCGCATCGGGTGTGACGACGACGACACCGTTGGGGGTGACGCCCGCGGCGCAGGGCCCCGTGCCGGTCCGGTCACACGCCGGTGGTTGCGGTGCGATCTGCGCCAGGTAGTTGGCGTTGGGTTGCCCGGGCACGAACGTCGGGTTGTCGCAGGTCAGGATATTGCGCTGGGTGAGGTCGACCCCGGGATCGGCCTGCTGGAGACGCTGGATCTGGCCGAATCCGGCTTCCACGAGGTTGACCGGTAACGGCGAATACCCGATGGGACCGATCTCCTTCTGGCCCTGACAGATGGAGTAGTACTCGAAGTCGGCGATCGACTGGCGTTTGGCGGTGGTGATCTTCGATTCAGGATTCGGGTATGTGCCCGTCGGTTCGATCATGTACACGTACGACGACAGTGGGTAGGTCCGCGGATCGGGGTCGGTGTAGACGTCGGTCAGGTTCTGCAACAGATAGTCCGGCGAGTTCGGATCGGTGTTGATCTGGGCGTCCTCGAGGGCGACCGCCACGTTGAACTGCGTCGGCAAGGTGTAGAAGCCGGCGCTGTTCAGGACCTTCACCACCGGGTAGTTCACACTGAGCGCGAAGGAGTACTCGACGTAGGTGATCGAACCGTTCGCCGAGCTCGACGACACGTAGTTCATCGCTGCGTTCGATCCGTTCTGGGCGATCTGATCGCCCTGACGGGGGAAGTACTCCGTGTTCCCGACCCCTCCGGAGAACGGCTTCCAGATGCTCGGGAACTCCTGGGCGAAGTAGGACGTCAGCTGATTGGTGGCTCCCGATCCCTCCGACTGCACGACCGGAACGATCGGGATGGACGGCAGTGCGTGGCCATTGTTGTCCGCCGTGATCTCCGGGTCGTTCCAGTTGGTGATCTGGTTGGTGAAGATCTTGGCCAGTGTCTCGCCGGAGAGGCGCAGGTTCTCCACCTGCTGGCCGTCGAACTTGATCTGATAGGGGAAGGCTGTCCCTCCGGCGGCGATCGGGAGGTAGGAGTACGCGCGGCCGTTCGACGTGTCCGACACCCCGGTGACCGGGTCGCGGCCCTGGTACCCGTCGGCCGTCACCGAGAAGTCCGACGTCCGATTGGCGAAGTCCTGTCGGCCCTGGGCGTCACCGTCCGGCGTGTAGACGACCTGGATGCCCTCAGAAGCGACGTCGGCGACCCACTGGTTGACCGCATTCTCGGCCCAGCTCGACCCCGAGCCCTGGATCAGGGAGTGGCTGTCGGCCGCACCGGCGTCCGGCGCAGCCGCGACCAGTACGAGCAGCGCCACCACTGCCGCGCCCAGGGCGCCGAAGAACCGTCTCCGTGGCGTCCTCATCGTCGGACCCCCTTCTGGCGTACGAGGATCCGGATGGCCACGAACAGCAGGAGGACCATCACCATCAGCACACTGGCCGCCCCGAACGCACGGGTGATGGCGAGTGGTTCGTGGGTCGTGTAGGCGGTGTAGATGAAGAGCGGGAGCGAGTTCATCGGCACGTTGAGCGGGTTGAACGTGAGGAAGCTCGACGCGCCCGAAACGATGAGCGGAATCGCCGTCTCGCCGATACCGCGCGCCACGGCCAGGATGGTGGCCGTGGCCAGGCCGGCCCGGGCGCTCGGCAGAACGACACCCCACACCGTCTTCCAGTGGGTGGCGCCGAGGGCGGTGCTGGCCTCACGCAGTCCACTCGGGACCACCCGCAGGGCCACCTCGCCGGCACGGGCGATGATCGGGATCATGGTGATCGTCATGGCCACCGACACCGCCATGCCGGACTTCGAGAAACCGAACTCGACGATCAGGAGGACATAGACGAACAGTCCGGCGAGGATCTCGGGCAAGGCGGTCATCGCCTCGACCACGGTCCGCACCAACGACGACGCCCGTCCGCCCACCTCGGTCAGGTAGACGGCGGTTCCGATACCGAGGGGGACCGAGATCGCCACGGCGATCCCCACCTCTTCGACCGTTCCGACGATGGCGTGCAGGATCCCTCCCTGGTTCAACGGCGCCGTGGGGCTCACCCCCGACATGTCATGGGTGAAGAAGTTCACGTGGACGAGCGCCCGCCAGCCCTGGGCGAAGATGTAGAAGACCGTGCTCCCGAGGGCGAACAGCACCAGTGCCGCCGCCAGGTAGAGCGTCGAGGCCACCAGGCGCTCCAGGACGATGGGGCGGGGGTGGACGACCGACACGACGGCGGCGTAGACGACGAGGAACGCTGCATACCAGCACAGTCCGAAGCCGATGGTCCCGCTGCCGTCGAGGATGTGCTCGTACACGATCGTGACGAACGCCAGGGACGACAGGACCGACCCGATGAGGGAGATCCAGTCCTCGGCGGTGAAGTTGGGCGTGCGCCGCGGCTTCCTGACCTTCGGCTTCGGTGCCACCGGTCGATCGCCACCGTCGTCGGGACCGAGGTCGGCCTCGGCGGGCCGGGTAGGGAGGGATTGGATCGTGGCCACGATCAGATCTCCGTGCCTGCACCACTGCGACTGCGGCGGATGACGACGGCGGCCACGCTGTTGACGATGAGCGTGATCAGGAAGAGCACGAATCCGGCGGTCAGCAGCGCGGACAGCTGGGACTTGGTGGCGTTGCCGAAGTTGGCGGCGATCAGGGCGGACGTGGTCTGGGTTCCCGCCTCGAGAATCCGCGCCTTGATCTCGTAGGCCGGCGAGATGATGATCAGCACCGCCGCCGTCTCGCCGAGGGCCCGACCGAGCGCCAGCATCGTGCCGCCGATGATGCTCCCCTTGGCGAACGGGAGGACGACGGTGCGGGCCACCCCCAACCGGGTGCCCCCGAGCGCCATGGCCGCCTCACGCTCACCCAGCGGCGCCTGGTCGAAGACCGCACGCATGACGGCGCAGGCCAGTGGGATAGCCATCATCGACACGGCGAGTCCGGCGATGAACACCGAACTGGTGTACCGGGACTGTTGCCACACGGCTGCGTTCGGGTCGGTGTTGACGTGGAAGATGGGGATCCAGCCGAGGTGCTGACTGAGCCAACGGGACAGCTTGATGGCGTGGGGCTGCAAGAGGAAGACCGCCCACAAGCCATAGATGATGCTGGGGACCGCCGCCATCAGGTCGACGACGGAGATCAGCCAACCCTTGACCACCTTGGGGGCGTAGTCGGTGATGAACAGGGCCAGCATCAGCGCGAGCGGAAAGGCCACCACCATGGCCACGAGGGCCACTTCCACGGTTCCGATGAGGACGGCGGCGATGCCGATCTTGTCGAGCTCCGGAAGCCACTGGGTCTGCGTGAAGAAGCCCAGTCCGTAGTGACGGAAGGTCGGGATCGACTGGTAGCCCAGAAAGATGCCGATCGAGGCGATGATGACCAGCACGAACAGGCCGATGCCGGTGACGGTCCCGTGGAAGATCCGGTCCGACGGCTCCCGGCTGGGTCGCAGTTGGCGCGGCGCCTTTCCCGACCCACTCACCGGGGCCGGAGGCGTCAGTACGGTGGTCACCCGAACCGGCCGTTGACGTAGTCGGCGGTGCGCGGGTCCGAGGGATGTTCGAAGATGTCCTTCGTCGCGCCGTGCTCGACGATGGCCCCGGGCTCACCCTGGGAAGCGAGGAAGAACGCCGCCTGCTGGGATACCCGCGCCGCCTGCTGCATGTTGTGGGTGACGATCACCACCGTCACCTCGGAACACAACTCGCCGATGGTCTCCTCGATGCGCCGGGTCGACGTCGGGTCGAGCGCAGAGCACGGTTCGTCCATCAGCAGCACGCGGGGTCGCACGGCCAGGGCCCGGGCGATGCAGAGCCTCTGCTGCTGTCCGCCCGACAGTGCGGAACCCGGTGTTCCCAGGCGGTCCCTCACCTCGCTCCAGAGCCCGGCCCGCGTCAGGCAGTGCTCGATGAGGTCTTCGCGGTCCCCCTTGGACACCTTCGTGCCGGTCAGGGCGAGCCCGGCGGTGACGTTGTCGGCGATCGACATGGCCGGGAACGGGTTGGGCTTCTGGAACACCATGCCGATCTGCTTGCGCGTGTCGGTGAGCCGATGCCCGGCGTCGTAGATGTCCGCCCCGTTCAGCAGCACCTCGCCGGCGAGCTTGGCTCCGGCCACCGACTCGTGCATACGGTTGAGGATCCGCAGGAACGTCGACTTCCCGCACCCGGACGGTCCGATGAGTGCCGTCACGGTGGCGGCCGGCATCGACAGCGAGACGTCGTCCAGGACCAGGTTGTCACCGAACCAGGCCGAGACCCCGACCGCATCGAGCCGGGAGGGTCCCGTGGCGTCCGGGGCGGCCCGGAGGCGCGACGAGGCAGAGGCACCCTGTCCCACCTGAAATCGCGCCACGTCGGTCCCCGTCGTCATCGAGTGCCCCTCCCTCTGTCAGGACCCGGCGATTCCGACGATCGTCTGCCCGGAACCGGCGCCTGAGCCGAAGTAGCCGGCGTCACCGAAGGCGAAGATGCCGCCGTCGGAGGCCACCAGCCAGTACCCCTTGCCGTCGGGCGTCGACGTGACTCCGACGATCGGCTTGTTGAGGACGATGTTGCCGGTCGAGCCGTGGAACCCGGCGTCGCCGAAGGCGAAGATGCCGCCGTCGGAGGCCACCAGCCAGTACCCCTTGCCGTCGGGCGTCGACGCGATGCCGACGATCGGCTTGTTGAGGACGATGTTGCCGGTCGAGCCGTGGAACCCGGCGTCGCCGAAGGCGAAGACGCCGCCGTCGGAGGCGACCAGCCAGTACCCCTTGCCGTCGGGTGTCGACGCGATACCGACGATCGGCTTGTTGAGGTGGATATTTCCGGTCGAACCGAAGAAGCCGGCATCTCCGAAGGCGAACACGCCGCCGTCGGAGGCGACCAGCCAGTACCCCTTGCCGTCGGGCGTCGAGGCTGAGCCCACGATCGGCAGGTTCGGGGGCGAGGTCAGCGAGCCGTTGGCCCCGGCGTTACCGAAGTGCGCCACCGTTCCGGTGGAGCTGACGAGCCAGTAGCCCTTGCCCGTGTGGCCGGTGGAGAACGAAACCGGCACCGAGGTGCTGGCGAGGAACCCGTTGCCGGCCGTGGGCACGTAG
>Ga0302202_10003832_pt1 | contig 16335 bp, 14 predicted proteins | sample II_Bog_N3_3_FD_194579 | JGI IMG/M metagenome (GOLD analysis project Ga0302202, IMG submission 194579) | Peat permafrost microbial communities from Stordalen Mire near Abisko, Sweden - II_Bog_N3_3 | ecosystem: Environmental > Terrestrial > Soil > Wetlands > Peat | place: Sweden: Abisko...
CGTGCCGCTGGTGGGCGTGGGCCTGCTCTACCATCAGGGCTATACCACCCAGGTGCTGGACGCCAGCTTCTGGCAGCACGACGTCAGCGAACGGTTCGACACCGCCAATCTGCCCCTGGACCCGGCCCTGGGCCCGGACGGCGTGCAGGTGCGGGTGGGGGTGGAACTCCCCGGCCGCACGGTCTGGGCCAAGGTGCTGGAAACCCGGGTGGGACGGATCCGGCTCATCCTCCTGGACACCCGCGACGAGGCCAACTTGGACGAGGACAAGGCCCTGGCGGCCTCCCTCTACGGCGGCGACCAGCGCATGCGGATCCAGCAGGAACTGCTCCTGGGCGTGGGCGGTTCCCGGGCGCTGCGGGCCCTGGGCATCACCCCCAGCGTCTACCACCTCAACGAGGGCCATTCCTCCTTCGCCATCCTGGAATGGGCCCGCCACCGGGTCGAGCAGGATGACATGGACCCCTGGATGGCCCTCCAGGAGGCCGCGGCCGGCACCGTCTTCACCACCCACACCCCGGTGGAGGCCGGTCACGACCGATTCCCCGCCGACCTGGCCGAGGAGCATCTGCGCCCGCTCGCCAAGGGGCTCAGGCTCTCCATCCAGGAGGTGCTCGGACTGGGGCGGATCAATCCCGACGACCATGGCGCCCCCTTCCTGCCCACCGTGCTCGCCCTGAAGCACTGCCGGCGGGCCAACGCGGTCTCGGCCCTGCACGGCGTCGTTTCCCGCTCCATGTGGCAGTGCCTCTGGCCGGACCGGTCGGTGCACGATGTCCCCATCGGCCACGTGACCAACGGCGTCCATGTGCCGAGCTGGCTGTCCTCGGAACTGAATGTCCTGCTCCAGACCCACCTTGGGGTCAACTGGCAGGAAGGGATCGTGCGGCCCGACCTCTGGACCAAGGTCGCGGCGATCGATCCGGCCGAGATCTGGGAGATCAAGAAGGTGCTCAAGGGCCGGATGCTGAGGCTGGTGCGGGAGCGGGTCGCCGAGATGCGCGACCGGGTTGGCCTGCCGGCCCAGGATCCGCCGCCCCTGGACCCGGACGCCCTCACCATCGGTTTCGCAAGGCGTTTCGTCACCTACAAGCGGCCCGACCTGCTGTTCTCGGACCTGGACCGGCTGGACCGGCTGGTGAACAATCCCAAGTGCCCGGTAAACCTGATCTTCGCCGGCCGTTCCCACCCGGCGGACGGCCCCGGCAAGGCCATCATGCAGCGGGTGGGCCAGCTGGCGGAGGATCCCCGGTTCCACCACCGGATCGTGTTCGTGGAGAACTACAACATCCATGTGGGCCGCAACCTCTACCAGGGGGTGGACGCCTGGCTCAATACCCCGAGGCGGCCCCTGGAGGCCTGCGGCACCAGCGGCATGAAGGTGGTCATGAACGGCGGCCTGCACATTTCAGTGCTGGATGGCTGGTGGGCGGAGGCCTACGATGGCGAGAACGGCTTCGCCATCGGCAATGGCGAGATCCACGTGTCCGACGAGGTCCAGGACAAGCGCGACGCCGAGGCCCTGTTCCGGCTGCTGGAGGAGAAGATCGTGCCGCTCTATTACCGCCAGGACGCCAACGGCGTGCCCAGGCAGTGGGTGCACGCGATCAAGCGTTCCATGCGCACCCTGGCCTGGCGCTTCAACGCCGACCGGATGGTCATGGATTACGTGCGCAATTGCTACCTGCCGGCGGCGGTGGCGTCCTCCTGCCAGATGCCGACTCCGTAGAACCGGCGGATTCCGTCCGGGGGTGAAGGAAACCGGGGGTGCGGACCTGTCCGCATCCCCGGTTTTTTCTTGGCCGGAATTTCTTCGCCGCCCAAGGACAAAGCCGGTTGGCCAGCATCCAAGACGGTGACCCCCTTGGTTCTAAGGTTCCGCCCCATGCCCTATCTGTTTTTCCGGAAATCCCTGATCCCTGAACCCGGGGCCGGAAGCCTCGCCCCGGAACTCACCCTGGAGTTCTGGCGCCCCGGGGGGCTGCGCCTGCGGCCGGTCGGATTTCCGGCCATGCCGTTCCTGGTCTGGGGGCTTTGCCACCGCCTGCGGATCTTCCGAAGCCGCGACTATGCCGTCGTCATCATCCGCCAGGGTGGCGCCGTGGTGCATCGCACCTGCCTGCTGCCGGCCCACTTCCGGTTCCCATTCATGAAACCCGACGACCTCCAGGCCGCAGGCATCTGGACCCGGCCGGATCAAAGGGGGACGGGGCTGGGGCCGATGGCCCTGCAGGCAGTGTTCCAGCGGATGTACGACCCCAAACGGATCCTCTGGTACATGGCGCGCGAAGACAATCTGCCCTCCATCCGGCTGGCGCAAAAGGCCGGCTTCCAGCTCTGGGGCCAGGGCCTGAAGCACGCCGTCCTGGGCATCGGTCTGCTGGGATTCTTCCACGTCACCCAGGGCCCGAACCTGCTGGCCACCCGGCAGCCGGGCCGGGTCAGGCAGATGCTTTCCTCCACCTGCCCCGGCCGCCGCCAGGGATCCCAATCGCCCCAGGAATAGCTCCGTGCTCCGGTCCGGGACCGGCATCCCAAGGCCCAAACCTCGAGCGGGATCCCCAGGAAACGGCCCCCGAGGGTTGTGCGTTCGGCATGCCCTGGCTTCCCTTGACACACGGCCATTTTGATTAATATTTAATTCAGTATTTTCCTGAAGGGACAACCAATGGCGTCTCGGCGCTTACCGTTCTTCCTGCTGGCGGCCGCCGTCACGGCCGCCGCCGGCCCCCTGATGCCGGTGCCCACCGTGAAGCTCAAGGTGGATACCAGCGTCATGAACGATGTGGAAATCAGCTGGGTCCAACCGGGTAAGGGAGGGAATGACGACAATGTATTCATAAAGATCTTCACCGGAAACGAGACGGGGGTTCCGGACATCACCCACACCCTCTCCTACCGAAAGGATGAGTTCAGGAATGGCGAAAGCTTGATCGAAAACGGCGACTGGCGCATGGAATTCAGCGGATTCACAGGTTACTTCCGCCCCGTGCTCCGGATCAAGATCCTGACCGGCGCAAGCAACGCCCCGGCCGAACTGTTCCAGTTCCAGGGCAACTTGACTTCGAGCAAGGTCAAGGTCACTCGGAAGGGCCATGAAGGCATGGGCACCGGGGACAACTTCAAGCTTTCAGAGGATGGAACCATCGTGGTGTCTGCCCCCTGAGCGCCATGGTTCCGGGCCTTGGCGGCGCTGATCCTCCACCTTTCGACAAAACCCGTAAATGATCCGCTCAATTCTGCAATTATGTCGAATGGTAAAGAATGCCTTGCCTCAAAGGACCTTCCCCCGCAGATTCAACGACAACCACCCAGCCGAATCGCCATTTTTGTCGCACTGATCCGAGAACCCCGAACCATAGTCACCGGCCGACGCCGGGCGAGGCTGGCCCAGGAAGCGATTCCGCCCCATTTCGGCAGGTGGCACAGCAATTGCTATTGCAGGAGCCTGATCCGGAAGGCCCATCGCCGTCCGGATCCTGCCCGGGCAGACCGGGCCGGAATGACAAAGGGGGCCTTGTGGGATTCATGACGATCTTCAGCAAAGGTGACACCGGCAGGCCCAACACCCCCCAGCGCGGCCGGGCGGACGCGGGCAGGATCGTCCTCCACCCCAACACCCCCAGCCGGGTCAACGCCTTCGCCGCCCAGGTGCAGACCATCGTCCAGACTCTCCCGGTCAGCGCTTCGCTGGGCAAGAGGGATGTCATCAACCTCCTCCCGGGCTGCGTGGAGCCCGGCGACGCGGTGGAGATCCAGCGGCTCGCCACCTTGATGGGGATCAGGACCCTGCTCTTCCCCGATGGCTCCGGTATCCTGGATTTCGCCATGACTGGAAACGGCTCCTGGGTTTGGACCGGATGGGACGGACTGCGTGCCGCCGGCGGCAACTGCGCCACCCTGGCCCTGGGCCCGATGGCTTCCGCCGCCTCAGCCAGAGCCTTGGACGAAAGGTGCCAGGTGCCCTGCCAGGTCCTGGAACTGCCCATTGGCCTCGCCGCCACGGATCTGGTGGTGGATTCCCTGAGCCGGCTGGCGGGAGTCCCGGTTCCCGAGATCCTGCGGCGGGAACGGGCCCAGCTCAAGGGTTTCATGACCGACATGGCTCCCTACACCACCGGCAGGAAGGTGGCATTGTACGGGGATGCGGATCATCTGGTCGGGCTGGCGGGATTCCTGATGGAGTTGGGCATGCTGCCCATCCACATCGTCTCCGGCGCCCAGGGCCGGAGGACCACTGTCCGGCTGCGTCAGGTGCTGGCCCCGCTGCGGCACCCGATCAATATGAAGGTCCCGGGCGATCCCGCCCAGCTTGGGCCATGGATCCGGCAGGAACCCGTGGATCTGCTCATGGGTGGAGCCTCCTGCGCGGAATTGGCCCGGTCGGAGGGCATGGCCCTGCTCCGCTTCGGTTTTTCCGGGGCCGACCCGGCCCGGTATCCTGGAGCCCAGCACCTGGGCTACCGGGGCGGCCTGCGGTTGCTGGAGCAGATCCTCGACGGGCTCATGCCCGGTCAGGCCTGGACCAGCCCGGAGGGGCTGATCCGGCAGGTCATGTAGGGCAATGAGGGAGGCCATGGCCACCGGCATCGAACCCGCGCGCGAGCAGGACCTTCCGGGCTGTGCGGTCCTGCTGGGGCATCTGTTCGCCCAGGAGGCCGAATTCCAGCCGGACCCGGAGGCCCAGTTGAGGGGCCTGCGGCGGATCCTGGGCGACCCCGGCCAGGGGCAGCTGCTGGTGGCCCGGGACGGCGACCGGATCCTGGGCATGGTCAGCCTGCTCTGGAGCACCAGCACCGCCCTGGGCGGCCCGGTGGCCTGGCTGGAGGACCTGGTGGTGGCGCCGGGATCCCGGGGACTCGGCCTGGGCCGCGCCCTGCTGGAGGCGGCGGCCGCCCGGTGCCGGGCACTCGGCGTGTCCCGGATCACCCTGCTGACCGATGGCGACAATGCCCGGGCCCAAGCCCTCTACCGGTCCTTCGGTTTCCGGACTTCGCCCATGGTGGCCATGAGGCTCGGGCTCGAGTAGCCGCATTTGCCGCACCCGAGCCCCCAGCAACCCCTTATTTCGGGAGCAGCAAAATATCCGTGCCGTTCCTGCGTCTTCAGGGGTAGAAGGAGAAACCCCTGGAAACCGCCCTGATGCCCGAGCTCGACCCTCAGATCACCGCCGTCATCGAGCGCGAGCAGGGGAAGCTGAAGAATTTCATCCGCAAGTGGGTCCCGGATGAATCCGATGTGGAGGATGTCCTCCAGGATGTCTTCTACGAACTGATCGAAGCCCAGCGCCTGGTCATGCCCCTGAGGCAGGCCGGCGCCTGGATGTACCGGGTCGCCCGGAACCGCATCACCGACCTGTTCCGCCGCCGGCGCACCGAAGGCCGGGTCCGGAACCCCTTCGCCGGCCCCCTGGACGACGACGCCCTGGCCCTGGAGGAATGGCTCCCGGCCACCGAGGCCGGACCCGATGCGGCCTTCGCCCGCAGAGTGCTGCTGGAGGAACTGGATGCCGCCCTGGAGGAATTGCCGGCGGAGCAGCGGGCGGTCTTCATCGCCCATGAGCTGGAAGGGCGCAGCTTCAAGCAGCAGGCCGCCGCCACCGGGCTGCCGGTGAACACCCTGATCTCAAGAAAACACTACGCAGTGCTGCACCTGCGTCAACGCCTGCGGGCCATCTACGAGGAGTACGTCCATGTTTGAGCATAGAGGAACCAAAGGCATGTGGATTCGCAAGGGAGTGGGCATCTTCATCCTGGTGGTCGCGGCGTTGGCCGCATTGGGATTCGTCGTCATGCACCTGTGGAACGGGCTCATGCCGGGCATCTTCGGGTTCCGGACCCTCGGTTTCTGCCAGGCGGTGGGACTGCTGGTCCTGTCCCGGATCCTGTTCGGCGGCCTCCACCGCGGCCACGGCCATTCCTTCCGCCACCGCCAGCACATGATCCGGCGCTGGGAGAGCATGACCCCCGAGGAGCGAGAGAAGTTCCGGCAGGGCTTCAAGGGCCGGTTCTGGCACTGCTGCGAACCGCCCAAGGCCTGAAAGGGGGATCCGGTTGCACTTGCGGCCATCGTTGTTTGCGTCAGCAACCGACGGTGGCCTTTCAGTTTGGACATTTCGGCCCATCCCGGCAGTCCCTGCCGGTGGCTCAGGAATCGATCGTTCTTGTCCCAAGGCTTGGCGCCGGCCCTGTCCCCGGCCTTCACTCCCAGCGATGAGAAATTCGAATTTCACAAAATCGTTCTATTTTAGAATAAAAAGAGGTTCTCCGGTTTTATTGGAAACGGTCAGGGTATGAGTGCTTTTTTCTTCACGGGATGCCGATAGCTGCCGAGCCGTCACCTCGTTTTTATTGCCCGTTATTGAAAAGTCCTTGGTAACGCCAGCCTTTCCGTCGGAATCCTTGTCATAGCTAATTCTTAAATTAATATCGATTAATTTCACCGCAGGATGCGGATAAAATTCCAATGTATACTCGCCCGGATTTTTAATCAATCCAATATCCTGGACCCCAAAATCGAGCTTTTTGATTGTACCAATCTCTTCATTTTTATCGTTTTTGACGATTAGCCAGCCACGAGGTCCGTGCGGTGGCATCCATTCGATTGTAATCGGTGCGCTAATTATCATTTTTTTCAGAACCTGAGCGCCGGCAAACCATGCGGACGAGGCAAGCCATGAGGAGAGCCCAATCGCGAGGGAATAGGTTGTAGTTTTCATTTGGCAAGCCCCAGTGAAAATTAAGGTCATGACAAATTTATAAGTATTTATTTTAAAGTCAACAGCTGAGTTTCCCACTGGTTTTCTAGACACCAACCAGGTTGCCCTCCCCCCTCCGGACATCGTCCGGCGTAAAATTCGCCGGCGGTCGGCCATGGAATTGGACTACCTCCACTGGGGATACCGCAACCCGCCCTGACCTCCTGGAACAACCCGGGATTTGAATCATCGAAAGGGTGAATTGAGCCAGAAATTATACCTTTTGAGGACTCTCATGAATTTGAATAACCTTCTGCCCTGGCTCCTGGCCTTGATGAGCTTTGGCTGGCCCATCCAGGCGGCCCCGGCATCCCGATCCGCCCTGGAATCGCCGGCCCTGAACCCCTTCGAACAGGTCGACCTCAGCCGGATGGAGCCGCTGCGCCGGGAACTGACCCTGCACGTCATCGAACAGCTGAGGGATCCGAGCTTCCGAACATTCCTGGAAAGCCGGCTGAGCCCCGACCAGACCCGGGCGTCCCTGAACCAGCTGGTGCGCGACTGGGCCGAGACCTGGCCGGAACCCGAACACACGAAGTTCTCGGCCCTGCTGGACGGCCTGGACCAGGACCTGCGCTGGGAGATGGGGCTGGAGCAGACCGCCCAGGCCATTCTCGGCCTCGATCTCGTCTGGCCCCCGGAGGGGCCGCGCCGGATCGACTGGAGCAAGGCGCTGTTCGCCGTCAGACCCCAGGCCCCGGCACCGGCATGGGTGGATGCCTATGACCTCGATGGCCGGATGGTGCGCCTGGACCCGGAAGCCAGCCCCGGCGTGCCGGTGATCCTGGTCGGCATCGACCGCAGGGAGGTGGTGCGGGCCGGGATCGAAACCGTGAACCGCGGCTTGGCCCGGGCCGGATTCAACAGCCATTGCCAGGGCTCCGACCCGGCCTCGCCCATCCTCTGCGCCAAGCTCACCGCCATCCGCCTGGCCGAAAACCAGGAAGCCTGGTGGAAGGATGGAATGGAGGTCTACGCCCTGGTTTCAGGCATCGATCCGACCCAGGACAAGCCCACCATAAAGCTGGTCAACCTGCCCTATCTGGCCCACGACGGCACCGACTACTTCCCCAATCAGGTGCTGCTATTCTGGAGCGATTTCCGCTTCGGCGCCGCCAATATCCAGCTCTGGGACCATGGCGACGGCACCAATTACCAGAAGATCCTGGCGGCGGTGCTGAAGGGGGTGGCGGCGGCCATGGCGGTGGGCGGGGCGCCGGCCTTCAGTTGGATCCCGGCCCTGGCCGACGCCATCGTCGAGGCCATGCCCGCCAGCTGGTGGACCGACTCGGATACCTGGCTCGACACCTTCTACACCCTGGAGCGGGGCCCGTCCTATCAGAACCTGATGGGCTCCGGCCAGACCGCCCGGATCAGCCTGATGCCCTGGGTGCTGCAGCCCCAGGCCAGGCCGAGGCCATGATTTCCTCAGACGAGCATGGCGGCGTAGAGGTCCAGATACTCCTTGGCGGCGGTCTCCCAGCCGAAGTCCTGGGCCATGGCGTGGCGCTGGATCCCGGCCCAGGCCTTGGGATCCTGGCGATAGAGCGAACAGGCCCGGCCGATGGTTTCGCCCAGGATCCAGGAAGTGGGTTCCCGGAACACGAATCCGGTGGCGGTGCTGTCCATCATCGATTGGGCATCGGCATCCACCACCGTGTCGGCCAGGCCGCCGGTGCGGCGCACCAGGGGCAGGGCGCCGTAGCGCAGGGCGTAGAGCTGGGTCAGGCCGCAGGGCTCCTGCCGGGACGGCACCAGCACGACGTCGGCGCCCGCCAGGATCCGATGGGCCATGCCCTCATCGAAGCCCAGCACGGTGGCCACCCGCCCGGGATGGGACACGGCGGCCGCGGTGAACCCGGCCTCCAGCACCGGGTCTCCGGTGCCCAGCACCAGCAACTGGGCGTTGAGCTGGGTCAGGTAGGCGATGTTCTCCAGCACCAGGTCGAGTCCCTTCTGCTCGGCCAGCCGGCTGATCACGGCGAACAGCGGAGCGTCCGGAGCCTCGTCCAGGCCCACCGCCCGCTGCAGCAGGTTCTTGTTGATCTTCTTGGCGGACAGACGTTTGGCGTCGTAATGGACTTCCAGGTGCCGGGTGGTGGCGGGGTTCCAGATCTGGTAGTCCACTCCGTTGAGGATGCCGGACAGATCCCCGGCCCGCCGGGCCAGAAGCCCGTCCAGACCCGCGCCGCCCTCGGGCAGCTGGATCTCCTTGGCGTAGGTGGGGCTCACGGTGGTGATCCGGTCCGCATAGGAAAGGCCGGCCTTCAGGAAGTTGATCTGGCCGTAGAACTCCACCCCGCCGGGATGGAAGAAGGCCTGGGGGATGCCCAGCTCGGACAGCAGGGCCTTGGGGTAGATCCCCTGATAGGCCATGTTGTGGATGGTCACCACGGTCCTTGGGCGCAGGCTTTCCGCCTGGCCCAGGTAGACCGGAACCAGGCCGGCCTGCCAGTCGTGGGCCTGGACCACCTCCGGACGCCAGAATGGATCCGCCCCCAGGGCCACCAGGGCGGCGCCCTTGGCCAGGGCGGCGAACTTCCGGTGGCTGTCGCCCCATTCGTCGTAGGGGCCTCCGGGCCGATCGAACAGCGCCGGACAGTCCAGCACGTAGATGGGCACCCCGTTGCCGGTCCGGCCGAGCAGGACCCGCGCCCCGCAGCCCATCAGGTCCAACTCGGCGCCCACCGGCTTCAGGTCCGGAATGCCTTTGAGCAGGGCGGGGAACCCGGGCACCAGCACCCTCGCATCCGCGCCCAGGGACCGCTGGGCGGCCGGCAGGGCCCCCAGCACATCGGCCAGCCCCCCCACTTTCACGTAGGGAAAGATCTCAGCGGCAACATGCAACATTCGCATTCAGGTACCCCGTAAGCGGTCCAGCATCGGTCCGGATATCAGAGTTACACCACTATCGGTGCGATGGAAGCGAAGCGCGTCCTGCTCCGGGTTTTCTCCCACCACCAGGCCCGCCGGGACCCTGCAGCCCCGGGCCACCACCACCTTGCGCAGGCGGGCGCTGCGCTCGATCTCGGCTCCGGGCAGCACCACCGCCTCGTCAAGCCGGGCATAGGAATGCACCCGCACCTTGGAGAACAGCATGGAGTTGGTGATGGTGGCGCCGGAGACCACGCACCCTCCCGAAACGACGCTGCTCAGTGCCTCACCGCGCCGCCCGGGGACATCGTGCACGAACTTGGCCGACGGCAGCTGCTCCTGGTGGGTGAACACCGGCCAGTCGTAGTCATACAGGTTGAGCGCCGGATCCACGCTGGTCAGGTCCATGTTGGCCGCCCAGAACGCGTCGATGGTGCCCACGTCCCGCCAGTAGGCGGGCTTGTCCAGGTTCCGGATGTGGCTCTTCTCGAACCGGTGGGCGAACACCCTGGCCCGCGGGATCAACCGCGGGATGAGGTCCCGGCCGAAATCATGGGTGGAGGCGGGGTCGGCGGCGTCCCGGGCCAGTTCGTCGAACAGGAACTTGGCCTTGAACAGGTAGATACCCATGCTGGCCAGGCAGTGGTCCGGCCGGTCCGGAATGGCGGGCGGGTCGGTGGACTTTTCCACGAAGCTGACGATCCGGTCCGAGGCGTCGGTGCCAATCACCCCGAACTCGAAGGCCCCGGACCGGGGCACGTCCAGGCATGCGATGGTCATGTCGGCGTCATGCTCCAGGTGGTCGGCCAGGAAGATCCGGTAATCCATCTTGTAGATGTGGTCACCGGCCAGGATCAGCACGTTCTCCGGGCCATGGCGGCACAATTCCTGGATGTTCTGGAATACCGCGTCGGCGGTGCCGCTGTACCACTGGTCCCCCTCCAGGCTTTGCTGGGCGGGCAGCACGTGGACGAACTCGTTGAGGCGGCCGCTGAGGAAGGTCCAGCCGAACTGCAGGTGCTCCAGCAGCCGGTGCGAGTTGTACTGGGTCAGCACCAGGATCCGCCGGATGTTGGAGTTCAGGCAGTTGGAAAGGGTGAAATCGATGATCCGGTATTTGCCGCCGAAGTCCACTCCGGGCTTGGACGAGGCCCGGGTCAGGTCCAGCAGCCGCTTCCCGCGGCCGCCCGCCAGGACCACCGCCACGGTGCGCTGGGGCGCCCGGAAAATATCCTGCTGCGACATCCCAACCTCCCGCCCGCCGAACCGGCCGGCCAAGGCAATGCCGGAGGACAGGCTACCCCAGGTAGTGTGGGCTCCTTGAGCCGCTTATTCAAGCCTTGGACAAAACCAACTGCACCCAGTCCAAGAGATCCCCCGGGGCGATCGCCTCCATGCAAGGATGGCCGGGCACCGGACACAGGAACAGGCCGCAGCCCAGACAGGGGAGATCCTCCCGGCGCAGGACCCGCACCTGCGGGCCCACCGGGGCGGTGGCGGCCGGCCGGGTGGGACCGAACACCACCACGGCCGGGGTCGCGCAGGCGGCGGCGATGTGGCTCATGGCCGAATCGTTGCCCACCAGGGCCTTGGCCTGGGCGATGACCGCCGCGGAACCGGCCAGGGAGAGCTTGCCGGTGAGGTCCGGCACCCCGGGCACCTGTTCCTGGATGGCGGCGGCCTGGGCCTGGTCCGCTCCGGCTCCCCCCAGCAGCACATGGGCAATCCCTGCCGCCCGGAGCCGCTGGATCAGCCCGGCCCAGACCCCGGTGCCCAGGCGCTTGGTACCGGTCAATGCACCCACGGCCAGCACCACGTAGGAATCGCCCAGGGCCAATTCCCGGATCGCGACCCGGGCGGCGGCCATGGCTTCGGGCCGGGGCCGGAACGGCCGGGCCGGAGCCGGAGGCAAGCCCGGGAAGCAGGACTCGATCAGCCGCCGATAGCGGTCCAACTGATGTCCGGCCGATTTGAAGGGAAGGCTGCGAGTGGCCAGCACCAGGCCGCCGCTCTCCCGCCATCCCACCCGCTTGGGCACCCGGGCCAGCCAGGCCGCCAGCAGCGCCCGGGAGCTCCGGGGCAGGCCGATGACGGCCTGGGCGCCCGCGGCCCGGAGCAGGCGCCTCAGGGCCCATGGCCGGCCGCGTTCGGGGCCGTCCGCCCATACCCCGGCAAAGGCGTCGCTGCCCCGGAACATTTCCGCCACCGCCGGCGGCCCCCAGGCGACCAGGGGTATCCCGGCCGCCCTGAGCGGCTCCAGGGCCTGATGGATCATGATGCTGTCGCCGATGAACCGGGGCATGCGCACCCACACCGCACCGTAAGGAATGCCGTCCAGAACCCTGGCCGCGCCGTCCTCCCATGCTCGCCGTTCCCGGGAGCTGTCCCTATGTCCAAGGCTCAACTCACGCTCCTCCCATGGTTGATCGTACCCCAGCACCCAGGTCCGACTCCGCCGTGGGCGAGAAAACCGCCGACCACGGCCACCTTGCTTTGCAAACGCATGATCGACTCCAAACGCTCCTTCGCTAGTTGTGGACTCCCGGCGCCTCGCGCCCGGTGTCCTGGACGTATTCCAGGTACGACCCGGTGTAGATCATCGGCCCCTGGTGCTCGCTTCCGCCCAGTTCCAGCACCCGGCTGGCGACCCCGCGCAGGAAGGTGCGGTCATGGGAGACGAACAGCATGGTGCCTTCGAAGCCGCTCAGGGCCTCGATCAGCATCTCCTTGGTGGCCAGGTCCAGGTGGTTGGTGGGCTCGTCCAGGATCAGAAAATTGGGCGGATCGAACAGCATCCGCGCCATCACCAGCCGGGACTTCTCGCCGCCGGAAAGGGCCCGGATCCGCTTGTCCACATCGTCTCCCATGAACTGGAACGCGCCCAGCAGATTGCGCAGCACCCCCAGCCCTTCCATGGGGAAATCCTTCTGCACCTGCTCGATCACGGTCAGCTCCGGATCCAGGAGGTCCATGGACTGCTGGGCGAAGTAGCCCACCCGCAGGCTGGCCCCCAGCCGCACGCTGCCCCGGTCGGGCTCGATCACCCCGGCCACCATCTTGAGCAGAGTGGACTTGCCGCTACCGTTCTTGCCCATCACGCACCAACGCTCGCCGCGCCGGATGTGGAAGTCGAAGCCGTCGTAGAGGGTCCGCCGGCCGTAGCTCTTGGCGATGCCCTCGAGCATGGCCACATCGTCGCCGGAGCGCATGGGGATCCGGAAGTCCCACTTCACCGCCTTGCGCTTCCGGGGCAATTCGATTCGCTCGATCTTGTCCAGGGCCTTGACCCGGCTTTGCACCTGGGCGGCCTTGGCCGCGTGGGCCGAGAAGCGTTCGATGAAGCGCTGTTCCTTGGCCAGTTTGGCCTGCTGCCGGGCGTAGGCCGCCTCCTGGTTGGCCTCCCTGGCCTGGCGTTCGCCCAGGTAGAAGTCGTAATTACCGGAATAGGCGACGATGTCGCCACCGTCGATCTCGATCACCTTGGTGACGATCCGGTTCATGAAGTCCCGGTCATGGGAAGTCATCAGCAGGGTCGAAGGGACACTCTTCAGGAACGTTTCCAGCCAGAGGATCGATTCGATGTCCAGGTGGTTGGTGGGTTCGTCCAGCAGCAGGACATCGAACTTGCCGAGCAGGACCTTGGCCATGGAGACGCGCATCTTCCAGCCGCCGGACAGGGCGCCCACGTCGCCTTCGATCTGGTCGTCCTCGAAGCCAAGCCCGCTCAGGCAGGCCTTGGCCCGGGCCTCCAGTTCATAGCCGCCCAGGTGCTGGTATTCCTCCTGGACATGGCCGAACCGCTCCAGGATCGCCTCCAGTTCATCGCCACGGTCAGGGTCCGCCATGCCGTGTTCCAGGGCGGAGAGCTCATGGTGCAAGTCACCCAGCCGGCCGCTCCCGGCGATGGCCTCGTCCAGCACCGAGCGGCCGGCCATCTCATCCACTTCCTGGCGGAAGTAGCCCACGGTGAGTTTCTTGGGCATGCTGACGGTGCCGTCGTCCGGGTGTTCCTCGCCCATGATCATGCGGAACACGGTGGATTTCCCGGCGCCGTTGGGCCCCACCAGGCCGACCTTCTCGCCGGGATTGAGCTGAAAACTGGCGTCGATGAACAGGATCTGCCGACCGTATTGCTTGCTCACATCGGAAAAAGCGATCATGGCTGACCGGCCGCGGTGGCGGGGCGCAGGCGTCCCTGGGTGGCCGGTTTCATTTTATAAGACAAGCATTCCCCCTGTATTCAACTCCCTAAGCCTACCCTAACGGCCAAGGGCCCGGATCACGACTACACCAGCAACCGTTCCAGCACGTCGTAACTGCGGGGGTTCCCCAGTTCCCGCCGGAGCCGGTCGCGCAGGACCCGGGTCACGGCCCGGGCGGCATCGCCGCCTTCGGGGTCGGGGGCCGCGTCGGCCGGGCAGGTCCGCAGCAGGCGCAGGTGCTCCCTCGTCCCGGGCGGGAAGGCTTCGGACGGATCCACCGGGGTGCAGGCGGCGCACAACCAGCCGTGATCGTCGCTGAGCAGCACCAGGGGCGCCGTGTCGTTGCCGCAGCGGCCACAGAGCCTTGGATGGGGCAGCACCCCCAGGCAGTGGAGCACCCAGTGTTCGCCATAGGCGAGGATGGCCATGGCCTGGTCGGGCTGGTTCTTCAGGGCCCGGGAGCAGGCGGACAGCAGCCGGAACAGCCGGTCGTCCTCCACCCCCTCCCGGGCGACCCGGTCGAACACGTCAGCCAGGCACGCCACCACCAGGTTGGATTCCAGATGACCGAGGATCAGCGGGGAATGCACCAGGTCGCAGCGGGTCACCCGCCGCACCTCCACCTGCTCCTTGCCGAACAGGCTCAAGTTCACCAGCCCCAGGGGCTCGAAATTGGAAACCCACTTGGCCGAGGGCCGCTTGGCTCCCTTGGCCAACCCCACCAACCGCTCCCCGTGCTCGGTGAGGAAGGACACCACCAGTCCCCCCTCCTGGAAGGGGGATGGCCGGAGCACGATGGCGGAATGGGAACGGATCATCAACGGGAACTCAAGGAAGGCGCCGTTCCGGGCGGAACGGGATCGCCATGAACAGTTTGCACCAGAAACCCCCAGGGATGGAGCGGCGCCAAATCCCGGCTGCGGCAATGGCTGCTGGCACCGTGGGATCCGGGACGAGCAAAGGTCCGTGCCGGGCACAAGCAGCCGTAACCGAGCAAGCTCGGCAACGGCTGCTAGCACCAATACCGTTCACTTAGCACCAACGATCTGAATCACCGGGTTAGTCTTGGCATTGCACTTCAGGCTGCGGTCCCGCAGGGGATAGTTGCTCATCTTTCGTTTGATGCCCCTGGGGTTGGTTCTGGATCGGCTGGAGGACACCCTTTCGCTCAGGATCTCCCGAATGATGGCGGCGTGTGCTGCGGGTCGCTCCCATGGGGGGAGAGAGCCGCGAAGTGCGGCAGGGTCCGGCGAACTACTCGAACCGCATGTAGGAACGACAACTCGTCGGGATCCACCTCTCCCGCCAGGCCCGCCTCGTGCATCAATCCCCGAACGGCGAAATGGGCCAACATCAGCCCATAAAATTCCTGGCGAATGAGGTCCGGAGTCATGCTGCGCAAGAGGGTCTGTCGACCTCGGAGATGGGTTTTAAGCTCATCGAAGGCTGTCTCGATTTCCCACCGTTCCGGATACAAGGCAGCGAGTTCCTTGGCGGGTGCGACCTTTGGGTCTAAAAGCGTGGTGATGACCCGATAGCTGGGCTCACCGTCTGGAACTGCGGGAAGGCGGAAATCCCGGACCCCATCCAGGGTGTATTCCACCACTCTCACCCTCACGCCACCCTCGAGCCGGCGCTTGCGATGATGGCGGTCGAACACGGTGGAAAGGAAGGAGCCGTCTTCCAGTTCCACCTCCCTGGGAAGTTTGAGGTTGGCTTTCACTCGCCACGCAAGTTCAGCCCCAGTGGCCCTGGCCTTTTCCCAGAATTCAAAGCCATAGAATCCGCGGTCGGCTAAGCAGAGCATCCCCTCGGTCAAGGAACTCAGGACTTCTGCGGCCAGGCTGCGTTCGTCCGTCTCGCACGGGCCCAAGCGGGTTCCGAATAAAACATGGGTTCCGTTTTCCACGAGGGAAACGAATCGAAGTTGGGGAAAGGCAGCTGTTCCTCGCGAGGCAGTTGGACGGCCAAAGGCTGAATCGTTGGCCGGATCGTCGGGAAGGTCCAGGGTGCTACCGTCAAGGCTCACAACTCGCCATCCACGGAACCAGGCGCCTCGAGTCGCCTCCACAGCGATGGGCCGCACCAGTTCGTCATGAAGTCTGCGGATGGGCTCCCAGCCGAGCCGGGTTCGGGCTTGAGAGATGCCTGACTTTCCAGTGATTTTAAGATCGATGCCGGTCCGGCCAAGCCACCGGACGCCTTCAAGAAGACATCGAAGTACTTCCTTGCAGGAGACTTGCGCAAAAAGCGCCAGAGCAATGACGTAGTAGACCACCACATGGGCAGGGAGGTCGCGCTGGCGCTGGCTTGTCTTCCCTGTTTCGCGCAAAGAAGCTTCCACCCGTTCAACGGGGAACATCCGCGCCACGACTCCCAACGTGACGTAATCGGAAATCCTGCTTCCCCCTTCGAGTACTGCTGCAGTTCTAGCCATAGTGTGCCCGCCTATAAAAATAGGCAGTATCTACGCCTTGTCAAGGCTTAAGTGAACCGTATTGG
>Ga0302202_10003840_pt1 | contig 16322 bp, 13 predicted proteins | sample II_Bog_N3_3_FD_194579 | JGI IMG/M metagenome (GOLD analysis project Ga0302202, IMG submission 194579) | Peat permafrost microbial communities from Stordalen Mire near Abisko, Sweden - II_Bog_N3_3 | ecosystem: Environmental > Terrestrial > Soil > Wetlands > Peat | place: Sweden: Abisko...
AAATTTAATACTGGGGGTGAGAACTATTTTCTCAATCTGATCTGGGGGCAGTCGAGTATCTGGAGGATCGTTGTCTCTTACCCGCTCAATGCGGGACTTCTCTCGCTGGCAGTCATTGCTCTGGGCGTCGATGCCTGGAAGCGCCGCCGTCACCTCGGCTCCGTGGAGGTGCTGCTATGGCTCTGGATGCTGGTCCTCGCCACCTTCTTCTGCCTCCCCAATCAGCGGGATGAACGCTATCTCCTCCCTGCCATGCCCGCTCTGGCGCTGCTTTTGGCCTTGCGGCTCGGACACCTACCCCGCTGGATCCTGAGTGTCACGCTGGCTGCCGCTGCCGTCGTGATGATTGGTTTGACGGGACTCGCGCTGCTGCTGCAACACGCCGCCAGGATCGGCGCTCTCTATCCACTCTGGGTTATTCTGATTCCCCTTGGCGGCCTTCTGCTTGTTGGGTGCGGGCTGGTACGACAGGAACTGACGCGCCAGCTTCTAGCTCCCGCGATTCTTTTCGTCTATCTCTGCTACACGGTCTTTCTAATACCGCTGGATCATGGGCCGGGACTCTTCACGGGCGAAGGCGCCGAAGCTGTCAACGGCTGTGAGGTTTCAGTCCCCGCCAATTTCAATGCCCGCGAGGAGAGCTATGGATTCCTGCTGCCGGGCGCCGTGATGAAGCGCTACGACCACTGGAGAAAGCCCCCTCCGTCAGAATTTGTCGTGATCAGTCTGCCACTGGATCAACCCCCTCCGCAGGGTGTCATTCTGGCCAGGAGGCTGAATATGATCGACCGCTTCAGTGCCGCTGAGACACGAGACATGCTGTCAGGCAATGTGACCCATCACCTCTTTCACTGGGATTGGTTGGTGCAGCAACCGGTTCCTTAGAGCGGTTTACATTGACGTGTAGTCGATTGATTTTTACCACAAAGGAAGCAGCCAAGGCCGAAAAGTGGTGACCCTTCAGGCTTCATCCCTCTCATTTTCTGATCTTGAGTCGTAACCACAAGGTTCATGAGAAGAATAGTAAAAGTCTCACGTGGAAAACCGAGCGATGAGAATCGTGGCTTGGCCTACTGCTAGCAGCCTGCAAGGCGAACCAACCACCCGGGAGGGTGTGCGGAAGAGAGCGATGGAATCGCTGCCCGAAGGGTGCCACGGCTTCCCGGGAGGGAAGTGGCATCAAACCATCGGGAGATGGCGAGTCAAACGCGGGGGGCGCGAAGGAAAATACAGTGGAATCTTCTATTTTTTCCCACTCCGTGTTCTCCGCGAGCCCCGCGTGAGAATCTCAGAAAATAATCCAACATTCCCTCCGCTTGGCATCATCGAAATTGGAGCGAAGACAACAGTGTGTCACTCGCCTGGGTATTTCAATCCGATTTGACGCCGTACTTCATCGAGTGTTTCCATGATAGCCACGCTTTCCGCCACCGGAAGAATGGTTCCTGAGAGCTGGCCAATGTTTACCAAGCGCTCCAGTTCATCGGCCTGAAATTCCATCCCACGGGTTTTCAGAGGATATTCAAAACGTTCCGTCACCTCGTTGGAATTAGAATACAGGGTAAAGCTCGTGGCGGCATACCAGATGGGATCAATTTCAAGGCGCCCCCCGGTTCCCATGATGACCGCCTTGTTGGGGCCACGTTCGCCGCTGGAACAGTGCGTGATGGCAGTCCGACCTTTGTCGTAGCCAAGAATGACGGTGGTGGCACGATCCACGCCTGTAGATGTGGGTGTGGAAGTGGCCACGATGCTGATTGGTTTGCCAAAGAGTTGCCATGCAAAGGAGATCGGATAAATGCCGAGATCCAGTAGGGCACCGCCTCCTAGTTCAGGCGCGTTGATGCGGTGCGCCGGGTCATCGGGGAGCTTCTGGGTGTGGTCGGCCAACAGAGCGCGAAGTTCTCCCAAGGCACCGCTCGCGAGAATCTCGCGGATGCGAACCATGTGAGGCAGCCACCGCGTCCACATGGCCTCAAGGGCGACAAGACCTTTTCGCGTAGCAACGGCTTCCAACTCTCGTGCCTCGCTGGCATTGATCGTCAGGGGTTTCTCAACCAAGACATGCTTGCCTGCCTCCAAAGCGAGCAGAGCATTGGACAGGTGAAAGGGATGGGGGGTCGAGACATAGACAACATCGACCTGATCATCATTCACAAGCGCTTCATAGGAAGCATGTGCCCTTGAAATACCGTGTTGTGCGGCGAACTGCTCCGCCGCCTGGCTGGTTCTTGATCCGACAGCCGTCACCTGGTGGCCGGTGGCCTTCAGATCTTTTGCGAAGGAATTCGCAATACCACCAGTTCCCAAGATGCCCCATCGAAGTCGTTTACTCATAAATTTTGTGGCTCAACAAGTGAGGTGACCAATCAACTCTCTGATCCGGCAGGCAGTGTCGGAGCATGTTAATTAAGCATTCCTTCCGAGGCCGATGCGTTTGCGAAGAAAAAGAGGCGTTAGGATTAGGGCGGTCAAGAAGAGCTGGGCAACGGTCGTTGGTTCGGGGACGGGTGAGTAAAGAAAATTAATCTGTCCGTTGGTCAAGCTAAGCGAAAAATCACTCGCTACATAACCCGCTGGAACGGTGCCAATCTGAAGGCCATTGTTCGTCACGGGTCCCGTATAATTGAAGAGCACATAGGGCGCGTTGGTATTGAACCCGCCGGAGTCCGTGATGTTCAGAATGCCGGCGAGTGTGAGTCCGCCGCTGGTGGTGATGACGACCTTGTCGCTTGTCGTGCCGAGCTCGAAGTCCAGAATGGAAGTGTTCGTGAGAATGAGACTCCTCATCGTGATGGTCCCGGGACTGTTGCCCGGCGAGATTGTCCCGCCCGCATCCACTGTCACTGTGCCATAAATCGTTCCTGCTCCCTTCAAGGTACCACCATTTTTTACTTCAACTGGACCTTGAATGGAGCCGTTGATGGCTAGGGCGCCCGCCGTGATGGTTGTACCTCCCGTGTAGGTATCGTTGTTAAGGAGATTCAAGGTGCCTGAACCTATCTTTTCGAGGGAGCCGCCGGTTTGACCGCCAAGGCCGGCATCCGAGATGAGCCCGGAAATCGAGGTGGATGTGTTGAGGCTTCCAATCTGAATTTTCCGGCCACCGAGATCAATTGTTCCGGCTCCTTCCACAGAGCCGAAGCCGACCGTATTTGTATAGTCCACCTGGCTGATATCCAGAGTGGCATGACTATTCACCACGAATTTAGAAGTTCCTCCAGAGGATGTGTTGTAGAAAGAAGCATAGGCTCCCGCCCCACCGTTTGTTCCCCCATTCAACGTTACCGTCGCGCTCCCTGCTGAGGAGTTGTATTGAAATGCTATTCCGCCTGCTAGTGCATTGGAGCCGCTTCCCCCATTCACGGTGATCGTTGCATTGGCTCCGGTGCCCCCCTGAAAGTCGATGACCCCGCCAGATTGATTTGTCGAGGCTCCTCCATTTGCGATGAGTGTAGCATTTCCGGCGCTGCCGTTAATGGTGATATAGCCATTCTGGCCAACGCCGCCGTTATTGATCACCGTGGCATTGGAAAGGGTGGTGGTGTTCCCGATGATGGTGAACCCCCCACCGCCACCAGCAATCGTACCGGCATTGTTGATGATCGTCGAGTTACCGGCACTCGTGGTTCCAAAAAGATAGAGTGCCCCATAGTTGTTATTCGAGGTCGAGCCGTTGACCGCAATCGTGGCACCCGTAAGGGTGGGGCTGTTGTTAAATGTGACATTTCCCGCATCAATGGAGAGAGTCTGGGTGACGCCCGAGTTGTTGACGATGCCGCCGCCATCGATTGTGAAGCCCTGTGCGTAGGGAACATGAAAGGTGTAGGAGGGGGCGTTTGCATTAAAGGTAAGAGATGAAACATAAATTATCGGCAGGATCCCGGTCAGGTTAGTGTTTGTACTGGAGCTAAAAATCAGATCGCTGTCGGACGGGGGGGTATAGGGATTGGTGATCGGTGACCAGTTGTTGGAATTTCCAAGATCCCCATCAACCGCCCCCGTCCAGAATGTCGTTGTGGAGGCTGACAATAAATTTGGTGAAAGTATTGAACAAAGGGCAACCAGCAATAGGGGAAGCGAAGTTTTTTTCATCACAAAGAGGGTGTGGCTTTTTCTATATCCGTCGGGAGGTTGATATCAACCTCGCAGTAGGGTGGAGTGCACCAGATGGTTTCCAAACAGCATGATAGGAAGCAATTACAAGGCCATCATTTCTGTCAATGCTGTCCCTCGAGGAGATTTTATCTTGATCCCTGTGACAGCCATCGTAATATATACACCCCAATTGCTCGGGTGGTGAAATGGCAGACACGTGCGTTTAAGGGGCGCATGCCGAAAGGCATGAGGGTTCGAGTCCCTCCCCGAGCACCATCAAAGCAACTCAAAAACCGCCCCAGAGGCAGTGTTTGTCGGCTTACTGTCATTGATCGGCATATCGTCGAGATGACCTAACGGGTGATCGTCGAGAAATATTCACGTGATCGTCGAGTTACTCTGTAGGGCCTATAAACAGGACTCGACGATACTCCGAAAAACCCAGAGTAATTACGACCATGGGGACGAATGAGCGAAATGCAATTTCTACTGATTCCATGAGTACATAATCAGATAGCCATTGAAGGCTATCGTGCCCCTCCAGGAGCACTTCATGTGATCCCTACCGATTATGACTATCGTGAAATAAAGAGCCTACACGGCTCTTTAAGGGGCAGGTAAAAGCAAACAACTACCGCCAAGCGTCGGCCGCCATACCACAGATTAGCGAAAGAGCATGGATCTCCTTGATGGCATCGACTTCGGAAACGCCTGCGTGAAGCAGGGCACAAAATTGATCATGAAGAAACGTCTGGGCTTCGAGAGCAGGCAGGCTGACAGCGATCGCTCCATCATGGTGGGCAACTCGAATGTTGGGGAGATTGGCCAAGAAGATTTCCCGAGCGATATCGGATTGGCCTCCAAGAACAGATAGCCAGATATTCACCTGGTGCGCTCTATCAAGGCAGAACAGGCAATGATGGAGATCTGCAAAAACGCAGCATCGGCCAAAAAGGGGGCCATCGTCGAGTTCACTGAGACTCTCAAACAAACCAGCTTGGCATCGGCGGAGCACCACAGCCCTTATGCGGCTGAATCATTGAAGCAGCAATCAATGGGTGGGGCACAAGCCATGCCAAATCCCCCGGTATCCGACAGCGAGAAGAAACCCGTGAAAATCGAAATTCAATCAGTCAGCAAATACCCATCCAAGTAACCACCAACCCAACCAAACTAAGTCCTATGAACCACGACATCGTCATCCTGCAAAAACACAACGCACTCACCGAGGGAGCGCTCGGGAATATCAAAAACGGCCTCGCCGCCTCCATCGTTGGCATGGAGGGAAGCGGAGTAACAGTCACCTGCGAACATATCGTAAGAACCTGGCGGCAAAACAATCCCGAGCGTCCAGTGTATGAATTCACCGTAGGCCCTGGTGAAGACAACCATCTTCGCTTCATGCAATTTCTTGCAGGGAACATCCTCGGTTCAGAAATGCCAACAACATGGGGGCTGCACTCACCGAGCGAGTTGACACTTCTTATCGGTGAGAAGATCAAAAAAGCCGATGTGGGGTTGATTTTTATGGATCGTGCTGATCTTGCCCCAGACGGGTTAATTGACTCGTTGCTCACGATGGTTTCCAAGTGTCACACGAAAGAGAAACCCATCGGGATGCTCTTGGGTGCCCGTCGAGTGGAGTATCAAAAGTCACTCTTCAAGAGGTTCAGTGCAAGCCGTGTCGGTTTTGCGGAAAACCTGCAACCACTGGATGCAAGTGAACTGACGACCGTCATAACCAATCTGTGCCCCAAATTCGCGCAGATCGAACATCTGCTCAAAAACAACGATAAAGCGGCAATCGATGCGATAATGGAACTCGGAAGGCTTACGAGTGGTTTGTTCTGCCGCCTGAGCCTTTTCATCATGCATCTCAATGACAGCGATTGCGAAGTTGAATTCAATGCGGCGGCTATGCGCAAACTATGGAACAAGCTTATCAGGCTTGGTGGCATAGCTGATGCGGCATAAGGCATCGATTGCCTCAATAGAAAACCCGCCTTGTTGATTCAGGGCGGGTTTTTCGTTTCTTCGTCGAGTCGCTAAGGGCTTAAGGGCTCCTTTATTCAGGAGGAGCTACACTGTAATATTCGGGACTCGACGATTCCATGAACAGAAACTCGAAAATGTGGCGGTTAGAAAAATCGCTAATTCAGGGTTCAATTACAGGCAGTGTTTGTCGGCTTGCAGTGAATTCTGGAGAAACCTTTGCATAGAACCCCGGAGTTTTTTCGGCGCAACCACCGGAGTTCTGAAATTCCAAAGGAATATGGCTTTCAAGCTTATCTACAGCGACTCCTATAGCATGGTAGGGATTGGAGTTCCCATCTATGGCTCCCAGAACAAGCAACTCAGTGAACGGGCACCCATGAAAGAACAACGAAAGATCTTACTTTGGAATGCAGTAGGAGGGAGCGTCTTCGCTTGGAGTCACTCGGCAAGTCGGAAGGTGATTGGCACGAGAACCTCTGATGAGACGGGAATTCCGGCGGTTGTAGAAGGATGAAATTTCCAGAGCGTTCTAACGGTGTGAAGGGCGCTTTGATCCAGTTCAGGATTGCCGCTGGTCTTCACAAGGTGAACAGCGATGACGTTTCCGGTTTCATTGACGCTAACCATTAGTTCAACCCTTCCCTCAATCTGCGCGTCACGGGCCGCTTCGGGATAGGGAGGTTCGGGATTTGCCAGGTAAGAGGCTTTCCCGTTACCGGCTCCACCGCTTCTTTCTCCGGAGGTTGAGTCATGAGGTTGTGCGGTGTGAATTTTGGAATGTTTTTGATGGGGAGTATTTGAGGGGTGACTCATTGTCGATTGGATTGCAGGCCTGGTCATTATCGGAGGAGTTGGTGTCCCCTGGGGAATGGGTATGGCCTTGGGTAGAACGATGTCATCCGGTTTTGGGAGAACTGGTTGTTCCACCGGAAGAGGCGCTGGAGTCGGCTGACTTACGGGAAGAGGAATGGGGATAGCAGAAGGTGTGGCGGGTGGTGAGGGAGGTTCCTCGGATGCTTCCAGGGAGACATCCTGGGCATTTTCCCCACTTGAGACATCGAACTGTGCCGGTTGAACGAGTTTTGAATTCAACCCAAGAAAGAGCGCCGCATGGAACAGCAGTGCCACCAGCAGCCACCACCAATAGGGTGAAATCTTCAGCCTCTTTTCCCTTGCGACAGACATCACAAGCTAAGGCGTGGCGGCAGTTCCGCTTTTGGTCTGGATGGCAATCTTGGTGATGCCGGTCTTTCGGATGCTGTCGATGACTGCGGTGAAATCACCGAGGTTGGCCTTGGCATCGCCATGAATGAAAACCTTGGGATCATTTTCCTGGGCTTTCAGGCGGTTGAGATCCTGCTGGAGGGTTTCAGAATCCACCTTTTCCTTGTTGAAGTAGATCTCCCCCTTGTCGGTGAGACTGATGGTCACGGGGTTTTCCTGTTTCTGGGGCAGCGCTGATGAGGCCACCGGAAGGTTTACCGTGATGCCCTTGTTCTGGATCATGGAAAGGGAGACCATGACAAAGGTCGCCAGCAGAAAGAAGATGACATCAATCAGCGGGACGATCTCGATACGCGCCCGGCGTTGCGATCTCGGCGATGGGATGATCATGATTCCGACGTTTCTCTGGTTGTGACTTCCATCTTGGGATGCAGCAGGAGTTCGAGGCGGGTTCCGGCATCCTCAATCTCGTGACGCGCCTGCTCCGCCTGCGAATTCAGGAAGTTGAACGGGATGAGGGAGAGGATGGCAATTCCAAGGCCGAAAGCCGTTGCGATCAGAGCCTCGGCAATCCCTCCCGTGATGGCCACAGGTGCATTCAACTCCTGTGTGCCAAGAAGGCCGAATGCGTGGATCATGCCTGTAACGGTGCCCAGCAGGCCAAGCAGAGGGGCCAGCGTGATGCTTGTATCCAGAATGGAAAGCCCCCGATTGAACCGCTTCAACTCCACCTCGGCGGCATAGAGAAGAGCGGAGCTAAAGGCTTTGTCCCGATGATCGAGAGCATAGATCAGAGTCCGGCTGACATAATCCGTAGAGTCCCGTCCTATCTCAAGCGCCCGGGTGATTTTCCCCGACTCCACAGCCGTGAGGATCGCTTCCACGGAGGCGGTTTGGCGTTTGAGCGTCACGGAAATCATGAAGGCAATCCGTTCCAACACGACGGTCATGGAGACAACGGAAAGGATCAGGAGCGGCCACATGATGGGGCCTCCTTTGAGGAATAGGTGGGTCATTGGTATTAGAAGGAATAGCTTACGGTGCCAAAGAGTCCCCGTGGCATCCCGTAGGAGGGGGCCGCCACGCCGATGCCCGTGCCATTGCGGAGTTCGTAAGGGGTATTCAGTACGTTGACGACATCGAGTCGGAGTTTCAGTTCCTGATTTCCCGTGATGTGGATCGTTTGCTGAATGCCCAGGTTCACCGTGGCGTAGGCTGGCATAGACTGAGTGTTGGCGAAGCCAGTTCTCAGGCCGGTGCCTCCTGTGAGGTCGGCTAGAAAGAGAGTTTTGTACCACTGATAGGAAGCCCCGGTTGAGAAGGTCACCCGCTGGTCATGATCGAGATAGACCCAGTGATTTTGGATGTAGTTAAGTTCCTGTTGGCCAAAGAGAAATTGAGCTGAGTCGATGTTCTCACCCTGGGCTCGGCTCACGGCCACGTTGCCATAGGTGCGGAAGCCCCCGTTCTGGTAATCCGTGGTCAGTTCCAGTCCGTAGATTCTCCCATGCTGATAATTGAAAGGGGAATAAATCACTGCGTTGCCGAACTGCCCTTCGTCGAGTTGCTGGTCGGCAAGCTTGAGATAGGCGTCGAGTCCCGAGTTCCACCCCTTCGCGATTTTCTGGGTGACGCCGGCATCGAAATAATGAGACCTTTCCGCCTGCACCGGACTGCTCTGACTGACCTCGGGTGCTGCGGTCGTACCCGCGAACGCGGTCACTGTGCTCTGTTGGATGGTTTCAAGCGGAGGAGGGGTGAAGTAGCGTGCATAACCCGCGTGGATGACGGTATTGCTTGTGAGTTCGTAGGAAGCATTGAGTCGCGGGCTGACCTGATTCTCATTGAGCCATCCGGTCACAGCGTCGAACCGCGCTCCGAAGTTCACAGTCAGGTGACGGATTGGCTTCCATTCGTCCTGTAGGTAGAACCCCCAGAGGGCGCCACTGAGGGTGCTGTTATTGGGGATGGAGATGGGACTGGTGCCGATGGTGCCATCGGGAGCTATGGGAAAAGACTGATTCTGGGTATTGATGGAGGCATTTTCAAAGGTGAGAGTCATCCCCGCGCGGAGGGTGTGCTGGTCGTTGAGATGGTAGCTGCTATCCTCATTGATTCCCTCTGCGGTGAGTTGTCGCTGTATGGCGCTTGTGACTCCGTTGAAGATGAGATCCCCCTGCTGGTCGGGCATGAAATTGATGCCGCTTTGCTGAAAGACGCCCGAAAGTTGGAAGCTCAGATCCCCATCGGTTTTCTTGTAGCTCAGGATGCCAGTGTAGTTCTGCTCAACCTGGTTGTCGGCGACATTGGACGAGTCATAGGCGGACTGAGGGGCGGCATTCAGGGTGTACTGGGAGGGTTGGCCCGGGTTGACCGGAATCTGGAAGTAGCTGTTGTTCCCGCCCAGCAGCAGGTTTACCTTGCTGGTTTCGTCGATCAGGAAGTAGATGTCGGCAAATCCCTTGAACTGCCAGGTGTTGTCATGGATCGCGTTTCGGCTGGATGTGGTGTTGTTGATGCCGAGGGAGTCGAAGAGATAGCCGCCTTGCAGGTAGACGCTCCATTTGCCGGCGTTCTCTCCGAACTCGAAGCTCGGATTGACCGTGTTGAACGCGCCACCGTACATGGTGAGGTCGCCTCCGCCCGTGCTCTGGACGCTCTTGGTATGGATGTCGATGATACCCGCCGTGGCAAAGCCGAACTGGGCGGCCAATGTGCCGTCGATCACCGAAATGCTTTTGATGAAGCGCGGACTGAATTCCTCGCCGAATCCTTGAAGGTTTTCAGGCAGGAGCACGTCGTCGATTCGGTACTGCAAAAAAGCATGCTCTCCGCGCAGGTGGAGTTGGCCGTACTGATCCTCTGCCATGCCCGGGGCTCTTAACAGGGTCTGGGAGAGCGGGGCATTCTCCCCCTCGGACTGGTCGTTAATCTGTTGTTCGTTAATGGTGTATTTGGTCGCCCCAAGGCTCGGAACGACCTTGTCCATTGCCTGGTCGATCTGTTGGCCATAGACAACGACTTCGGGAAGGCTAAGAGCATTGGTGATTGCAGATGAGGGCGCGATACTGTTGGAGACGCTCGTCTGCTGGGCAGGGCTGTTTGGTGTCATGAGGAGGCATCCGCAAAGAGCCGTGAGACTGATGGGTGCAAGAGAGGAGGGACGGCGGGACGAATCGGAGACTGAAAGACGAGTTTTCATTGAGCGAGGTTGTTGAGAATCAAAAATCAATAGCAGCGCGCGGCACCAGTCAATAATAATAACTCATTATCAATACGGCGCCCGAGCTTTCTGCCAAAGAGTCAGGTTTCGTGCATGGAGGAACGGCGCATCAAGGCGTCAGCATCTCACCACTCCATACCGGGCCGCTGGGATCGTTGTTTATGACATGCTTGACCAGACGCAGATGGACTACCGGAACGAATCCCCTATCTCTCGGATGTGATCAGTTCAGTGTGATGGCTGTCGGGATTCAGATCTTTGGAAACCGAATCCGAAAATCACCGCAAAAAAACTCCGACATACAGTGCAAATCTAACTCCGTAAATCACTGCAAGCCGACAGGCAGTGTTTATAAGGGGGTGCTTGTTTCGCCTCACAAGAGGGCTTTTCAAAGGAACCCCATATTGGCGGCTTTTTTGTATATTCTTGTATATTGCGGGGTATGGCAAAATCAGCCAAAAGCAAGAAGATGAAGTTTCTCCTGAAGGTGGAAATCTCTGGACGGGTTGCCAAAATTTACAAGCTTGGAAACTGAACCTACAAAACCCATTTTTCTTTTGCCCAGAAAGCGTATCAAAACACGCACGCCACCCCTGAATCAGCTCTCCCTTCTCATGGGCGAGCGTAAGCCCGTTCTTGTCGCTGTTGTCGCCCCCAGGTAAAGGCAGAACTCTCAAACGCTGTTTGAGAAGCCTGTTGCTGATGGGATTTGTATTGAGTAAATTGTAGGATTCTCCAAAAGCCTTCCATCGGAACTTTACGTTTGATGTGGCGCACTTTTAGGGTTAGGTCACCCTTGACGTCTTAACGCTGAGTGATATTTACTGCTGTTGATTGACAAGTAAGGGATATGAAGGTATCCCTTGTGTCGAATATATAGACATAAAAGATATGGGTATATCTCTAAAGACTGATCAGGAAATATTGAAAGGACTCGCTGCGCGCGTTCGACGGATCAGGTTGCAGCAGAACCTGACCCAAGCTCAGGTTTCCGCGCGTTCCTTGGTTCCACTCCCCACTTACAAGGTCTTTGAAAAGGAAGGACGCCTTTCTCTCGTGCAGTTCGTGTCAGTGGCTAATGTGCTTGGCTTCAAGGATCAATTGGACGAGATAATCCAACCTCCTCCCGCAGAAAATCTTGATGACTTTATTCGAGTCAAAAAAACAAGGCAAAGGGCCAGGCCATGAGGGTTCATGTAAAATATGGGGATCGTCTTATCGGGGCACTCGATGATGGGTCTAGCGATGGGCGGATCTATTTTCAGTACGACAGGTTGTTTGTGCCATCTGGTATCGAACTCTCTCCTATCCATTTGCCTCTTCACGATCGTTTGCAGTTTCACAATAATGAGGCGTTTGAACGGTTGCCTGGACTCTTTTATGACTCGCTACCCGATAAATGGGGTCGGGGAGTTCTGAAGGCGCGCTTGGAGAAACAAGGGATCAATGCTGACAACCTTAGTCCTTTGGAAAAATTGTGCTGGGTTGGTTCCCACGGAATGGGAGCGTTGACCTACGAGCCCGACCGCTCCGAAAGTGAACTCGGAACAATCAAGACGCTGGATTTGCTTAGGATTGCCCGCGATGCGCGTGAGATACTCGTCGGTCACTATCAGAATATTCTACCTGAACTTCTGGAGTCTGGCACCTCTGCTGGAGGTGCCAGGCCGAAAATGCTCATTGGCATCAATCGGGAAAAGCCGGATCTCGTCATTGCTCGCGCTCAGGATCTCCCCGTTGACTACGATGCATGGTTACTGAAAATTGAGACCGACACATTGAAGGAGTATTGCAAACTTGAATACGCCTACTTTCGGATGGCTGCGGCTGCCGGGATTGATGTTCCGGAAGTACGCCTGATTTCCCAAGGGGGAACTTCCCATTTTGCCATTAAGCGTTTCGATCGGGAGGGCGGCAGAAAAATCCATGTTCATTCGATGGCAGGGTTGTTACACCATGATTTCAATGTCTATGGTTCTGATTACCGCGACCTCTTTCGCTTGGGAAGTGCTCTTACTAGGGATAAAAATACTGAGTTGGAGCTCTTCCGTCGCATGGCCTTTAATTTCTACGCTGGTGTGCGGGACGATCATGCCAAAAATCACGCCTTCCTCTTTGATGAGAAAGGATGGCGCCTTTCTCCCGCTTACGACCTGATCTACGCGAGGGGAAGAGGAGGAGCTGGGCAGTTTCTGCACGAGCTGGCGCTGGGAGGAAAACAAAACGGAATTGGTCGCCAGGATTTGGTATCTTTTGCTGCCGAGGTAGGGTTGCCATCGGGAAAGGTGGTGGCCATCCTTGCCGAGGTTGTGGCCGCATGTGAGCGCTGGAAGATTTTTGCGCAGGAGGCGAAATTAACGGAGGCTCATGCCGACGAAGTGGAATCTCTTTTTGAACCATTTGCTCTATGAGCCAAATTCTTCCATTACCCAAAAGGATTTATAATGCCCGCACTTTAAGCGGAGTTTCCAGCATGGACAAAACCGATCTACAACGCCCTGAAATGAGTGATTTTTTGTATATGAATTGTATCTTGGGGCACTTTTAGGGGTTTCTACACTGTTAAAAGCGGAGGCTCGAGTCACGCCCCGAGCACCACTTCCTTGATCAGGAAATCCGAAGTGAAAATTACCAATCAGATTGTCGGCAAGATTTCTGCTGGGTGGTCGTTTATCCCGGAGAGATCAATCAGTTTTCTCAGCAGCAGTAGCGAAGCGAGGGAATCCGAGAGCGCTTCATGCCATCGGAAATCCGGCAAGAGTCCCCGGGCCTCATCGATCATTCCCAAATCGGTGACGAGATCAGAGAGGGCGTACGAAGAGCGACCAGGCAGAATTTTCCTACTGAGCGTCAGCGTATCTACCCAGGGGCCGAACCCATGCAACGGGAAGGCTCGCAGGAAGCGTTTTTCCGTGCCGCTGCCATGAGCCACAATCCATCGGTTGCCGAGTCTTGTTTTCAATCCCGGCCAAAGAGAGTGCAATTCCGGCGCATTCTTAAGATCGTCGCTGCTGATGCCATGAACCTGTTGTGCCGCCCAGGTGACCGGACGCTCTGCCCGAAGGTAGCTTCGGAAAAAGGAGGTCGGATCCGGTGTTAGGTCCTGCATCCAGGCTATGCCGATCTGGATCGGGACACCGGCTTCATTGGGGCGTTCTCCGGCCGATTCGAAATCGAGCGCGGCAAAGGGAAGATCCCGGATGAGAATGCTCACGGGATGACAGCGGTAAAAACCTACAACTGGCGGAGCAAGTCGGCGGTCGTCTCCCAATCGAGGCAGCCGTCGGTGATCGAGACGCCGTAACGGAGCTTGGAGGGGTCCCCCTCGAGTGCCTGGCTGCCACGTTCGATATGGCTCTCCAGCATGGCTCCAACGATGTCGGTGCGGCCTGCGGCACGCTGCTCCAGAATGCTTTTCCAGACCTCGGGTTGACGGGCCGGATCCTTGCCACTGTTGGCATGGCTGCAATCAACCATGATGGCAGGGGAGACCTTGGCCGCCTTGAGCTTGGCGGCAGCATCGGCTGTCTGATGCGGATGATAGTTCACGCCGTCACGACCGCCACGCAGAACGAGGTGGCCGTCGGGATTGCCCGCCGTCTTGATGATGCTGGTGATGCCATCCTGATCGATGCCGAGAAAACTGTGCCCATTGCAGGAGGAGCGCATGGCATCCACGGCCGTCTGGACGCTGCCATCCGTACCGTTTTTGAATCCGACAGGCATGGAGAGACCGCTGGCCATTTCGCGGTGGGTCTGGGATTCGGTAGTGCGTGCACCGATGGCCGACCAGCTGATCAGATCAGCGATATATTGGGGAATGATCGGATCGAGCGTTTCGGTCGCCGCTGGAAGTCCCATGGCGGCCACATCCAGCAGAAGCTGGCGAGCCACTTCGATACCGTGGGCAAGATCACCGGAATCATTGAGATACGGGTCGTTGATGAGGCCTTTCCAACCGACAGTCGTGCGGGGCTTCTCAAAATAGACTCGCATCACGATGAAGAGGCGGTCTTCCACCTCCTTGGCGAGAGCGCTCAGGCGCCCGGCATAATCAAGGGCGGAAACGGTGTCGTGAATGGAACAGGGGCCGACGATGACGAGAAGGCGGGGGTCCTCACCGCGCAGAATCCGGCGGCAGGTTTCGCGATACTCGGCCACTTTGGCCAGAATCTCCAGGCTGGCGGCGAGGCGCTGCTTGATCTCGCGCGGAGAAACCAGACGCGTCACGCCGCACACATGAGTGTCCTCTGTGCGGGGTGCTTTCTGAACTGGAAGTAATGCTTCTGTGGTTGCGCTCATGCTGCTCTTGGTAGGTGACTTTTGCCTTTGGAGAAGGCTGGGGGAGCTGTTTACCATCGACGCAGAAGGCTCATTTTGCAATCCGCAAGTCACAGGGCAGCGGATGAAAGCTTAAGGCTGGGATTTGAAATCTGAAAAGGGAGGAAGTCTTTACCTTCTACTTTTCACTCTTAGTCTACTTGGCTGTTATCTTTTCGGCCCTTGGTGGTGAATCCTGAATTTTTACCACAGAGGAGGGGCAAAGTGGGATCAATGGAAGAGGTCAGCAGTCGGAGGGCTCACTTTTCAGCTTTCAGCTTTCAGACTTTCAGGTTTTTCTCACCTTATGCCCACTTTTGATGTTGTTTCTGAAATCGAACGGATGGAGATCGAAAACGCGGTCAATCAGGCGGTCAAGGAACTGGCCACCCGTTTTGATTTCAAGGGGAGTAATGCCAAGATCGAGCTGACCAAGCCGGAACTCATCACCCTGACCGCCAACGATGGCATCAAGCTCAAGGCGCTCCGAGAGATGATGGTCGGCAAGCTCGCCAAGCGAGGCGTCGATCTCCGCAATGTCGATCAGAAGGAGCCCGCCATTTCACCACTGGGCCATGCACGGCAGGAATTTGTCATCACCCAGGGGCTTGATGGCGATCGGGCGAAGGAGATCATCACCGCGATCAAGGGGGAGAAATTCAAAGTGCAGGCCTCGCTTCAAGATCGGCAGGTGCGCGTCAATGGCACCAAGCGCGACGAGCTCCAGTCGGTGATTGCATTCCTGCGGAGCCGGGACTTTGGCGTTTTCCTGAACTTTAAGAATTTTCGGGATTAACCAGGGCGGGCGTTTCGGGCTGCTGGGTTTCCGTCCAGCCAAAGAATTTCCGGGACTTAATGATCTCAGCGACTTTTTCCGGCACCATCTTTTCCCAGTCGGGGTTGCCTGCCTGGATGTCGTTCAGGACATTGGTGGCGACGATGCCGAGATAGTCGAGTTTGCATCCAGCCATCGGCACGAGGAAACGGTTCTCCAAGAGATACGAGTAGAGGGCACGAAGGCTCGATTCCACACGGTAGGATGCGGCCTCCACGATATGCCCCTTTTCGTCCTTGGTGGGATAGACATAAAGCCGCACCCCTTTTTTGAAGAGCCGTCCCAGACCTTCCAGAATGCCGCCGTCCAGATTGGCATAGTATTTTTCGTCAAAAATTTCCTGAAGCGTCGGCACGCCGAGCGGCAGACCGATGGCGCGATCCGTATAGCGGCGCAGATACTGGATCAGCCGGTAATACTCGCCGTAGTTCGAGATGAGGACCGTGCGTCCCAGGGCTCCGAGCATATCGACCCGGTCGAGGAAGTCCTGCAGGTCGAGCTGTCCGCTGCGCATCAGATGTTTCATCGTGATTTCCAACAGGATTTCAGGCTGTTCCCCGCCGAGATCCTCCTCCATCAGAAACATCGTTTTGCCGCATTCGAGCATGTCGTTGGCGACATTGGTGA
>Ga0302202_10003844_pt1 | contig 16311 bp, 18 predicted proteins | sample II_Bog_N3_3_FD_194579 | JGI IMG/M metagenome (GOLD analysis project Ga0302202, IMG submission 194579) | Peat permafrost microbial communities from Stordalen Mire near Abisko, Sweden - II_Bog_N3_3 | ecosystem: Environmental > Terrestrial > Soil > Wetlands > Peat | place: Sweden: Abisko...
CTTCACCATGATCGGCACCAATACCATCCTCTTTCTCACGGGACTCGCCACGTTGGATCCAACCCTGGAGGAAGCCGCGCGCATCGACGGCGCCGGCCGGTGGCGGATATTTCGCTCCATCACCCTCCCCCACCTCAGCCGTTTCATCCAACTGGCCTTCGTGGTCACCGTCATCGCCCTCTTCTCGGCCCTCTTTAGCCTGATCTTCGTCATGACCGGCGGCGGCCCGGGCTATTCGACCACGACGATGGAGTTCCTCATCTACCAGACCGGCTTTAACCAGGGCGATTTCGGCACGGCGGCCCTCTACGGGCTCATCCTCTTCGTCTTGACCGCCATCGTCGGCATCGTGCAGCTGCGACTCATTGGATCGAACGAGTGACCACCCTCGCCACTCCCCCCGACACCGCACCGCTCGACGACACGCCCGCGGTGCCCGATCGAGCACCGCGGCGCAAGGTCGGACGTTGGATCCTCTTTGCGGTCATGTTGGCCATCGCCGCGGTGATGCTCTACCCCTTCTGGGTGATGATCTTCACGAGCCTCAAATCCGAACAGCAGTTCCTCTCGGGCGGCGGGTTCTCCTGGCTGAGTTGGCGAGATCTCACCTCGGTCATCCCTATCGGACAAGAGATCTTGAGCTCCACGATCGTGTGCTCGGCCTCGATCCTGGTGATCCTCGTGGTCGGACTGCCCGCGGGCTTCGCCTTCTCCAAACTGCGCTTTCGCGCATCGACGGCCGTCTTTTTGATCATGGTGAGTGCGATGATGGTGCCCCTCCAGGCGATCTTGATGCCGGAGTTCGTCAACGTCACCAGGTTGCATCTCACGGGTGGGTACCTCGGGGCCATCCTCGTCTACGCCGCGCTCGGCACTCCCTTTTCGGTCTTCCTCTTCACGACGTACTTCCGCGGCGTGCCCGATGAACTCATCGAGGCCGGCATCGTCGACGGGCTGGGGTACTTCGGCGCGCTGTGGCGCCTCGTCGTGCCAATCGCCATCCCGGCGATCGCCACCGTGACCGTCTTGCAGTTCATCCAGATCTGGGACGACCTCTTGGTGGGCCTCTTGTTCATTCAAAACACCAACGAGCGCCCCATTACGGTCGGACTCGCGGTGTTGGCCGCCGGTCGCACGACGTCAATTCCTGAGTTGATGGCCGGCTCGCTCATCAGCGCCGTCCCGGCGATGGTGGTCTATTTGATCTTCCAGCGCTACCTCGTCAAGGGTCTCACGATGGGCATCGACCGATGAGACAGCGCTACCCGCGTAAAGGAGAACGACCCCGTGGCTGAGATTGATTTCGAAGGGGTGACCAAGGTCTTCGGCGCGGGACCCCCCGCCGTCGACGGCCTGACCCTGCACGTCAACGAGGGCGAGTTCATGGTCTTGGTGGGTCCCTCGGGCTGCGGCAAGACAACGGCACTGCGCATGCTCGCGGGACTCGAGGAGATCTCCTCGGGCACGCTGCGCATCGGTGGGGTCGTCGTGAACAACACGTTGCCCAAGGACCGCGACGTCGCGATGGTCTTTCAGAACTACGCGCTGTATCCGAACATGTCGGTGGAGAAGAACATCGGCTTCGCCCTCAAGATTCGCGGGGACTCCAAGAGCGAGATCAAGCGCAAGGTCGACGAAGCGGCCGCCATCTTGCACCTGGAGGACTACCTCGAGCGCCGACCCAAGGCGCTCTCCGGCGGTCAACGTCAGCGCGTCGCGATGGGTCGGGCCATCGTGCGCAGCCCCCGGGCCTTTTTGATGGACGAGCCGCTCTCCAACCTCGACGCCAAGCTCCGCGTGGAGATGCGCCTCGAGATCGCCCGGATCCAACGCCTCTTGGGCGTGGCGACCGTCTACGTCACCCACGACCAGGTCGAGGCGATGACCATGGGTGACCGCGTGGCGGTCATGCGCGACGGGAAACTCCAACAGGTCGATACCCCCCAGGACCTCTACGACCGACCGGCCAATGAGTTCGTCGCCGGGTTCATGGGTTCGCCCCCGATGAACTTGATTCGTTGTCGCGTGCGTTCGGGCGAGGACCGCGTCGAGGTGGTCTTCGGCGACCAGGTCGTCGAACTGCCCTGGCACTACACGTCCTCGCACACCTTGCCGCCGAGCGGCGTCGACGTGGTGGTCGGGGTGCGACCCGAGGACGTACTCGTCGCCGACGCGTCGAGCACCAACACCATCAAGGCCCGGGTCGAACGCCGCGAAGCACTCGGCTCGGAGATCCTCGTGCACCTCTCGCACCTCGACGTGACCGTCGGCACCGAGGTCGCCACCCGGGACGACGCGCGAGTCTCGACGCTGGTGGCGAAGATGGGACCGCGCTCGAGCGTCTCGGTGGGCGACGTTTTGTCGGTGCAGATCTCACCCGAACACGCACACTTCTTCGACGCCGTGACTGGCGCGACTTTGAGGGAGAACTAGATGACGAGTCCGATACCCGAGTCCTTTGATCGCCGCGTCATCGCGAGCGGTCTCGACCACGTCGAGGGTCTGTGCTGGGACGCCAAACGTCGCTGCCTGTGGGCGGGCGGCGAGGCCGGTCAGCTCTATCGCATCGGGCTCTTCGGCACCAAGCGGGTGATGGCCACCATCGAAGGTGGCGCGCTGTTGGGCATGGCGCTCGACCGGGAGCACTTTCTCTACGTCTGTGACCCGGGGAACCATCGAGTCTGGCGCGTCGACGGGCACGGGGTCGCCGAACCCTTCGGCGACCCGATCGACTACCCCAACTACCCCGCCTTCGGTCCCGACGGTCGCCTCTACGTCTCGGATTCGGGTTCGTTCGACGAGCCCACCGGCCAGCTCTTCGTCATCGACCCGGACGGCACCACGACCAACATCACGCCGAGGCCCATCGCCTTCGCCAACGGGCTCTGCGTGGACGCCACCACGCTCTACGTCATCGAGTCCAGTGCGCCGTCGGTGAGTGCGATGGCCCTCGCCGGCGGTCCCTTAGAGACGTTGGTCGAGATGGAGCGCTGTGTGCCCGACGGACTCGCGAGCGACGCGGAAGGGGGCCTCCTCATCTCGTGTTACCAGCCCAACCAACTCTGGCGTTGGACGAAGGAAACGGGCCTTACGTTGCTCTTCGAGGACTGGACCGGTGAGTACGTGCTCTCGCCGACCAACATCGCCTTTTACGGCGAGCGCTTCGACCGTCTGGCCCTCGCGTCGCTCTGCGGGACGAACCTCGTGTCGGTGAAACTGCCCTACGCCGGTACGCCGGTCTACTACCCCTACCAAGTCGGGGCACCCTCGTGACCCAGGTCATCAGCATCAATCCGGCGTCGGGCGTCGAGCGGGAACTCGACGAGGAAGAGACGACGCCCGCCGAGGTGAACGTCGCGACCCAACGAGCGGCTCTCGCCGCGCGCGAGGTCGCGTCGCGACCACTCCCCTGGCGAGCCGGCCTGCTCCGCGCGATGGCCGACAACTTAGAAGAAGACGATCAACGCCTCGTCGACGTGGCGATGGACGAGACCGCCCTCTCGCGAGTTCGACTGGAAGGTGAGCTCCGTCGCACCGCGTTCCAACTGCGGTTCTTCGCCGACGTCGTGCTCGACGGCGCGTTCCTCGACGCCTCGATCGACCACGCGGGTGACTCGCCCATGGGTCCGCTGCCCGACCTGCGTCGCCTGCGTGTCCCGCTCGGTCCCGTCGCGGTCTTTGGCAGCTCGAACTTCCCCTTCGCCTTCTCGGTCCCCGGCGGCGATACCGCCTCCGCCCTCGCCGCCGGCTGTCCCGTCCTGATCAAAGCGCACCCCGCCCATCCCGCGACCAGTCGGGCGACCTTTGACGCGTTGGCCCGTGCCGCGCGCGTCTTTGACGCGCCCGAGGGTCTCCTCGCCCTCGTCTACGGCTTCGACGCCGGTGTCGCGCTCGTCGACGCACCGGGCGTTGCCGCCGTGGGTTTCACCGGTTCAGTGCCCGCGGGGCGGGCCCTATGGACCCGGGCGAACACGCGCGCGACTCCCATCCCGTTCTTCGGCGAACTCGGTTCGGCGAATCCCCTCGTCGTCACCGCGGCCGCCGCGAAGGAACGCGCTGGGGAACTCGGTGCCGGAATCGCGGGATCGATGACCCTCGGCGTCGGACAGTTCTGCACCAAACCCGGTCTCCTCTTCGTTCCTCGAGGCGAATCCGGCGACGAGCTCGTAGCGGCATTGGTCGCCGCCCTCGAGCAGGTCGCGACGATGACGATGTTGAGTGCGGGTATCGCCGAACACTTCAACCTCGAAACGGTCGCCATCGCCGGCGTCGCTGGGAACAACCGACTCGTGGGCGACGAAGCGACAAAGGGCACCGAGGTTGCGGCGCAACTCTTCGAGGTCCCCGCGTCGCGCTTCGCGGACGCGTCCTCGGCGCCACTTCGCGAGGAGTGCTTCGGCCCGCTCGCGGTCGTCGTTCGCTACGCAACTCGTGAGGAACTCCGTGACGCGCTCCATGCGGTCGAGCCCGCACTGACCTTCAGCGTGTTCTGTGCCGACAGTGACCGTGACGCCGCGTGGTTGCTCGAGTTCGGACAGACCAAGGCCGGTCGAGTGATCGTCAACGGCTACCCGACGGGTGTCGGGGTGAGCTGGTCGATGCACCACGGCGGTCCGTGGCCCGCGACGACCGCGCCGGCCGCGACGTCGGTGGGCGCGGCGAGCATCGAGCGCTGGTTACGACCGGTCACGTATCAGAACGTCCCCGCGGCGCTGCTGCCTGAGGCGCTGCGCGATGAGAACCCCCTCGGCGTCCCCCAACGAGTTGACGGTATCAGCCGCGTCGACTCAATGCGTGGGTTGGGGTAGCGAGGCGCGCACCTCGTCCGCCCGCGAGGAGAGTTCCTTCGCGCGCGCCACGGCGCCACTCGCGCCACAACGCTCCAGCCAGTTGGCGAGCATGAGGTATCCGTCCTGGGTGAGGACGGATTCAGGATGGAACTGCACGCCCTCGAGGTCGAGGTCACGATGACGGATCCCCATGATGAGGCCGTTCGAACGCGCCGACACCGCAAAGACGCCGGGCAGGTCCTCGTCGGCGACCACCAGCGAGTGGTAACGCCCGACCATGAGCGGGTTCGCCACCCCGATGAACACGCCGCGTCCATCGTGTTCAACGATGCTCGCTCGCCCGTGCAGGAGCTCAGGCGCTGGCACCACCCGCGCGCCGAAGGCTTCGCCGAGGGCCTGGTGACCGAGACACACCCCGAGCAGCGGGACGCCCGACTCGCCACAGCGGCGAACGATGGCCAAGCAGCTCCCGGCCGTACTCGGATAGCCCGGACCGGGCGAGATCAGAACACCATCGACCCCGAGGGTCGCGACCTCGTCGGCCGTCACCTCGTCGTTGCGTCGCACGAGGACGTTGGCCCCGAGTTCTCCGAGGTACTGGACCAGGTTGTAGACGAACGAGTCGTAGTTGTCAACGACGAGGATCGACGGAACCGGTGACATTGACCCTCATCCTACGGCCCAGTCGGTAACCTTTCGCCATGGAAACCCTCGAACGCGACGGCTTTGTCGACCTCGTCGCGCAGGGCTTTAACGTCGTGCCGATCTGCGCGACGCTGCAGCTCGACCGTGAGACCCCCGTCTCGCTCTACCAGCGCTTCCGTGATCGCGCGATCTTCCTCCTCGAGAGTGCCGCGCTCGGCGAGGAGACCGGTCGCTACTCGTTCATCGGACTCGACCGGCGCTGGCGGCTGACGAGTGAGGGTGCGACGACGGTCGTGACCGGCAAGGCCGCGCGCCGTAGCGACCACGCTCCCTTGGAGGAGTTGCGGGCCCTGATGTCGGCGTACCGGACCCCCTCGATCAACGAGTTACCCGACTTCATCGGCGGGGCGGTTGGCTTTGTGGCCTACGACTACGTGCGACGACTCGAACGACTACCGGGCCGCGCGAGTGAACCACTCTGGCCCGACGTCGACTTCTCCTTCCCGGGCGCGGTGCTCATCTGCGACCACCTGCGCCACTCGACGACGGTCGTGGTGCTCGCCATGACCGGCGACGGCGACGCCCGCGAGGTCTACGACGGCGCGCGCGATCGCTTAGAGGAGATCGTGAACACGCTCTTGAGCCCGGGGCCCGCGGGTGAGGCGAGTGTGGAGCGCCTGGTGGCGACCGCGCCGCAGGCCAGTCGAGGCGTCGACGTGCGAGCCGTCGCGAGAGAGCTCTCGAACTTCCGTCCCGCGGAGTACGCGGCGGTCGTCGAGCGCGCGAAGGAGTACATCGTCGCCGGTGACGTCTTCCAAGTCGTTCCCAGCCAGCAGTTCCAGCGCACGAGCGACGTCGATCCGCTGACCTTGTACCGCGTGCTGCGCGCGCTCAATCCCTCCCCCTACATGTACCTCCTGGATTCGGGATCGCACCAACTCGTCGGCGCGTCACCGGAGATGCTCATGCGCGTCCACTCGCGCGTGGTCAGCACCCGCCCCATCGCGGGCACGCGACGTCGCGGCGAGAACGACGCCGAAGATCAGACCCTCGAAGCGGAGATGCTCGTCGACGAAAAGGAGATCGCCGAACACGTGATGTTGGTCGATCTCGGGCGCAACGATGTGGGACGCGTCGCGACCCCCGGCACCGTGCGCGTGGAACGCTTGGCGCACGTGGAGCGCTTCTCCCACCTCATGCACCTCGTCAGCCACGTCGACGGCGAACTCCGAGAAGGTCTCGACGCCTTTGACGCGTTCGACGCACTCTTCCCCGCGGGCACCTTGACCGGCGCACCGAAGGTTCGCGCGATGGAGTTGATCGACGAGTTCGAGCCCGTCTACCGCGGACCGTACGGGGGCGCCGTGGGCTACTTCTCGCTTTCGGGCGACGCGGACTTCGCCATCACGATCCGCACCGTTTCGTTACGCGACGGGCTCGCGACGGTGCAGGCCGGCGGTGGTGTCGTCGCCGACAGCCAGGGCGACTTCGAGTACCAAGAGTCCATCAATAAAGCGTCGGCGCCCCTGTTGGCGTTGATGATCGCTGATCCCTGAGCAGCGAGCCTCGCTAGGCTGGTCCTAGGAAGTTTGAGTGCTGTCACTCACCGTTCTGCGTCGCGATGGTCCTTCATCTTGGCCCGTGACCACAATCGCCACCCCTTGGAGGCACCATGGAACATTCGACTTCAACACAACGCGTCTCTCGAGTGCTCCACTGGGTGGGCGAACTCACCTCGCGGGCCAGTTCCACCGTCGTCGTGGCGGTCGTGGTCGTGGTCTACGCCGTGGTCCTCGCGGTGAACGGCTTTCCCGGACGCTGGCAGACTGGTTTTTCTACCGCCGCCGAGGCCGTGACGTTGATCATGCTGTTCGTCATCCAACACACCCAAAACCGCCAACAACTGGTCACCCAGCTCAAACTCGATGAACTCATCCGGGCCTCGCCGCACGCCGATGACCTTCTCGTGCACTTAGAGGTCGCCAAGGACGAAGAACTCATCGAACGTGAACAGGCCCAACTGGCGCATCACGACGCGCTGCGCGACGCCGATGGTAATCCCGTCAATGACACGAACGCTGACGAGTCGTAGTTATTCGAAGTACGTCGGTTCCTGGGGTGCGACGACGCTGCGCGCCCGGTCGCCCAAGTGAACGGCGATCTCATTGAGCGAATCGTGGAGGCTCACGGCGGTGCGTATGAGTTGCTCTTTGAATACCGTTTGGTGACTCGTGGCGACGCCGCTGCTATGGGAGTAGTTGAGGTCTTGCTCGATGTGGTGGATCTGGCGCTCTATTGCTCCAAAGAGTTGCGCCGCGATCTCGATGAGCCGTTCGACGTCGTCTTGAATTGGGGTGCTGAGTTCGCGGAAACCCGCGAGTTTCGCGGCGTGCTCCGACGCGAGCATCCGCTCGGGCGCGTCCGGTGCGTCGGGTGCGTCAGGGCTCTCTAAAAGCATCCTTCACCTTTTCACCGGCCTGTTTCATGTTGCCCGCTTGCACGTCGGCGCGTCCCTCCGCGGTGAGGTCGGCGTCGCCCGTGGCGTGTCCCGCGGCTCGCTTGGTCTTGCCGCGAGAGACCTGCAGCATGTTCTTGATCTTGTCCTTCATGGCCATGGTGTCCTCCACCTTTCTTAGCGAGACGGGCGTCGCAGTGCAGCCCTGGTGCAATTCATTCGACAAAGGGGGGGCCATCATCGAACATTCCAAAGGCCGGTCTCGATCTGCACTTCCACTGCGACAACCCCATCTCGGACGTACGAGGACGTCACTCACGACACTGCGTCGCGGTAACGCGAACTCGATAGTGCCCCAAAATTAAGAGTGATGGCGTGTGCCCTCGATCGGGGCTCACAGGGGCACACGCCATCAATCAACTGTTGGTCTCTTCATGCACCGAACTTGCGTGGCCCTGCGGGTCCACGACTTCACGAACCATTGTGTGGTGTCGGCTTCCCGGCGATCGCCGAGAGACACCGAAGACGACTGAGGAGGCGATAAAGCCGAGCACGCCAGCAATCATGAGAATGACGCCCACCGTAGAGAGGCGAAAGCCCGTTCCCTGGTAGGTAACGGCCCAGTACATGATTGCCCCAGCCGCCGTAGCGATTGCGCTGAGGACCATCCCAGGTAGACCCATGTCGCTCCTCCGTTTCGACTCAACGAATGTCGAGTGCGAAGGAAGCGAGGTCTTGACGTCCTGGGTGAAGAGTACCACGTCACCGGGCGATGGTCCAGTTGGCCGCAGAGAACTTTCCGCAGCGGCGGCGACTACAGCGGTGCCCCAACGACGGGGTTTCGTTCCTGGTCAGGGGACCGAGGTATGCGCTCGGCCCTCGGGGGATGCCCCTAGTGCTTTTTTGGCTTCAGTACGTCAAGGGCGACGGGATCGATGGAGTTCGACACCACGGCGATCGCTACCTCGGTCAGCCCCTCATTGTGGTTTCGAGCGTGCGCTCGCATTCGATCGAACGCCTCATCCATTCCGCTGTCGGTGGCTTGGCGAATCATGCCCTTGGCCTGCTCGATGATGATGCGACTATTGAGCGCGTTGCTCAGTTGATCATTGAGCGTGTTGGCGTTCTGAGAGGACTGATGTTGCAATATCGCAATGGTGGCCACGTCCGCGAATCCTCTCGCGACAACAACGTCCTCCACGGTAAGAAGTCCCTCATGGGAACTGAAGAAGTTCAGCGCCCCAATGGTGCGTCCGCGCAGGCGCAGTGGCACGCAGTTCACGGAGGTGAATCCCAACTCGATGGCCCGAGGAGTGAATCGGGGCCAGCGATCGTTGTCGGAGCCCAACATGTGGTTGACAATGGGTTGGCCGTCTCGGTAGCAGTCGACGCAAGGCCCCTCATCCACTTGGATCTGGAACAGCTCGAGGACGCGCATCGAATCACTCGACGAAGCGACGAACTGTAGTTCGCCGCCGGGCCAAGCCAACATCACGCCGGCGGCGTCCACGTCCACCGTTTCCACGCACCGGTCGCTCAGGACCGTCAGCACATCAATGACGTCATAGTCGTCGACGAGGTTGTCGGCGAGTTCGACCAGCGTGCTAATTACCAATGATTCTCTAGCCATCGTTTCCTCTGTCAATCGACTGCGAGATGGCGGTCCGCGGCGCCAAAGCAATTCCTCCGCCCGATAACGCCAATCCTACTCATGTGGAACCCTTTGAGCCCGTTCCCGCGACCCAGGAGTCGGTGTCGTGATCAAAGCGCGTCGAACGGGAGATGATTTGTTCGGCCAAAAGCGATATTTCCATGGCTTCGGCGAAGGCGTGCGTGCGAATCAATACCAGCGCGGTTCTCACGGACATGGAACCCTGGACCGCGACCATGCCGGCCGCTTGGTGCACGCGAAAGTCCAGCCCCGACTGTCCGTGAAGTTCTTCGGCTAATTCACCAATCGGCGAGCCCGCCTGCATCGTCAACACGGCTCGCGCGATAACCGACGCCATCAGGTACGCGTCGGACATTTGAGCGTCGCTCAACTGTCCAGGGTCTTCGCGGTAGAGACTGAGGGCCCCAAAACTCGCCGCGCCGATACGAACGGGAAACCCGAAGACCGCGCCGGCGCCGGCCGCCGCCGCTTGAGATGCGTACATCATCCACTGCGGCGCGCTCGGCGACGAGAGGTCGACGTCTTGCACCACTACCCCGCCCGCACTCGCCTCGAAGGCGGGCCCTTCGCGCAGGGTGATCTCCAGATCCATGAGCGTGCGCGCGAAGTCGTTACTAATGCAGAGGGTCGTCATCTCATTGCCTTCAGAAGCCAAGGAGATGGCGGCGCCGTCGAGTTCCGTGATCTCCGCCGCCACGCTGCACAACGAGCGAGCGACGTCGCCACGAGCGCCATGCTCGGCCATCAGCGAAAATATGTCGAGGAGTCGGTCAACAGCCACGGCACTGTCGCTTCTTCTCGATGCGACGTGAACTAGTGCGGGTCGCCATATGCCACCATGATCGTCCTCCTTACACTGCGACGACGCTCAACGGGCTTCTAGATCTTGCGCGGTGACCCCAAGGGAGTCACTTCCAACCCTAGCGGTTCAGAGTTCGGCGTCACGGGGTTTTTGCAGCGAGGAGTTCGTACGAACAGCAAACGACGTCGCCGGAGTCGACGAAGCACGAGAGGGCGAACGATTAGGGTCGAATAGCAAACGAGCGATAGCCCACTGCGACCGGCGCAGCAACCGTCCCTCGAACATAAAGGTGAACACGTGGGTCAAGTCATAGTGCGTGCGGGCGTTGTTCACCCCTGCTCCTTCACCGACGAGTTGACGAGAAGGCGACGTGTCTAGTCGCCGTGACGTGCAGGCGTCACGCGCAACCCCGAACGACTTCTCGCGCACGCTCTTCGCACCGTTGCCATCGCGCTACAACCTGCTCGCTTACATCCTCTCCTTCGGACAGGATCGACGCTGGCGCCACGCGATGTTGGACCACGTGGTGGGTTCGAAACCACGACTCGTGTTGGACGTGGCGTGTGGGCCGGGAGCTGTCACCAAGGCACTCACCGACAAGACCGACGCCCACGTGGTCGGCTTGGACCTCAGCGAGGACATGCTGCGCGAGGGTCAACGTAACGTCACGCGCGGTCACTTAGAACGACGGGTCTCGCTCGTTTTGGGGCGCGGGGAACGGCTGCCGTTCGCCGATGACACCTTCGACGCACTCACCTTCACCTATCTCTTGCGCTACGTCGATGACCCGAAGGCCACGATGGCCGAACTCGCGCGCGTCGTCAAGCCGGGTGGACCTATCGCCAATCTCGAGTTCGCGGTGCCTCGCCGAACCGCCACACGAGCGGCGTGGTGGTTCTACACGCGCGTGGTGCTGCCGGCGGCGGGTTACGTAACCGGAGGCAAGGGCTGGTGGGACGTCGGACGATTCCTCGGACCGAGTATCTCCGCGCACTATAAGAAATATTCGGTGGACTGGACCGTGAGCGCGTGGGAACACGCCGGTATCGAGCACGTGGAGTCTCGCGCGATGAGCCTGGGCGGCGGCCTCGTGATGTGGGGGTACCGCGCGACGTGACGATCTTTCGGCCGACCTCAAAAAAGAGTGCGCCGCAGGGCGCGGCTTTTTACGCCGAACCGAAGTTTCTCGTTCGACCTCGAATGAAGGAGTGGTGGACCTTGCTCCACCCTCCCTACACGATGCTCCACCTCTCCTTCGTCGCTATTGGAGCCTGCCTCGTCGGTCCCGTCAACGCCGTCTACCTCTGGGTGACGCTGTCGGCGTTCTTTCTCGGCGTGGGTGTGGGCGCCCACGCGCTCGATGAACTTATGGGCCGACCACTGGCGACCACGATTCCAAAGTGGCAGCTCGTAGCGGCGTCGGTAGCGGGTCTTGGCGGTGCCACCGCGCTCGGCATTGTTGGCGTGGTCGTGGTGAGTCCCTACCTCGCCATCTTCATCGTGGTGGGTATCGTCATCGCCCTCGGATATAACCTCGAGCTCTTTGGCGCTCGCCTTCATACTGACGCCGTCTTCGCCCTCGGGTGGGGTACATTTCCCCTGCTCACGGCGTACTTCGCCGAACACGCCGCGCTCAGTGTCACCGCCCTCCTCGGTGGCGCCTTCGCCGCACTCATCTCGCACACCCAGCGGTTGCTCTCGGGGCCCGCGCGCGATATCCGCCGACGCACCGATTCGATCGAGGGCAGTCAGGTACTTCGCGACGGGACGGTGCTTCCCCTCACGTCGACGTCGCTACTGCGGCCACTCGAGGGCGCACTGCGAGCGCTGTGTTGGGCGTCAACGGCCCTCGCGCTGGCCCTCATCTGGGCTCGATTTCACCTTCACTAAGTCGAAGGCAACGAGCGCGCAGAACGCTCTTTCTCCTCGACCCTATGCTGACGTCGACGGCGTCGAAAGGTGTGAAGGATGGCCGAAGAGAGCGCGTTGGAGGAGTGGCGAGCGCGCTACGAGCGCGCCGCGATTCGCGACGAGCGCTTCGCGACAATGTCGGGCGTCGCGTTGGCGCCGGTCTACGGTCCCGCGGACGCGGAGTTTCCAGGCGTCTACCCCTACACCCGGGGCGTGCACGCCTCGATGTACCGGTCGCGGCTCTGGACGATGCGCATGTTCGCGGGCTTCGGTACGGCCGTTGACACCAACGAACGCTTCCGCGAGATCATCCGCTCAGGCGGTACCGGTCTCTCGACCGCCTTCGACATGCCCACGTTGCTCGGTCTCGACTCGGACGATCCGATGTCCCTCGGCGAGGTGGGGCGCTGCGGCGTCGCCATTGACACGTTGGCCGACGTCCACGATCTCTTCGCGAACATCGACCTCGCCTCGATCACGACGTCGATGACCATCAACTCTCCGGCCGCCGTCATGCTGGCGCTCTTCGTCGCGCACGCCGAATCGGTGGGGGTCGCCCGCGCCGAACTCGGCGGCACGCTCCAGAACGACATCTTGAAGGAGTACCAAGCACAAAAAGAGTTCGTCTTCCCGCCGCGTCAATCGATGCGACTCGTGCGCGACACCATTGCCTTCACCGCCGCCGAGATGCCCAAGTGGAACTCCATTTCGGTCTCGGGTTATCACATCCGTGAAGCCGGATCCACGGCCGCCGAGGAGTTGGCCTTCACCCTCGCCAACGGTTTCGCCTACGTCGAACTCGCCAGACAGGCCGGTCTCGGCGTTGACGACGTGGCCCCGCGGCTCTCGTTCTTCTTCAACGCACACATCGACTTCTTTGAAGAGATCGCCAAGTACCGAGCGGCGCGGCGGCTCTGGGCGAAGTGGATGCGTGGGCACTACGGCGCGAGCGACGAGCGGTCCTGGCAGTTGCGTTTCCACACCCAAACCGCGGGCGTATCGCTCACCGCGCAACAGCCCGAGATCAACATTGCGCGCACCGCCATCGAGGCGTTGGCCGGGGTGCTCGGGGGCACCCAGTCGCTCCACACCAACTCGATGGATGAGGCACTGGCGTTGCCCTCGGAGAAGGCGGCTCGGATCGCCCTTCGCACGCAACAGATCATCGCGCACGAAACCAACGTCGCGAACGTGGCGGACCCCCTCGGGGGATCGTGGTTCGTCGAGCAGCTCACCGATGAGATGGAGCTCGAAGCGGAAGTGCTCTTCGCCCAGATCGCCAAAATGGGCGAAGGCTCCATGCTCGAAGGGTGCATCCGCGGCATCGAGGAGAACTGGTTCCAGGGCCGCATCGCCGACTCGGCGTACGAACTCGAACGATCCTTCAACGCCGGTCAACGCATCGTCGTTGGGGTCAACGACTTCACCGAAGGCAATGACGAAGACGAGCTCGCCACGTTGCGCATCACCAACGAGGACGAGCGCAAACAACTCCACCGACTCGAAAAGGTGCGTCACGATCGAGACAGCGACGCGGTGCGCGCGGCGCTGACTCGCCTGGCGAGCGAGGCCGCCGATCCGACGATCAACCTGATGCCGGCCCTTATCGCCGCGGCGTCGGCCTTCGCCACCATCGGGGAGATGATGTCGGCGCTGGAGGGGGTCTTCGGCCGTTACGTCGAAGTCCCGACGCTGTGAGCGTGCGGGTTCTCGTCGCCAAGGTTGGTTTGGACGGACACGATCGCGGCATCAAGGTGGTGGCGCGGCTCCTACGTGACGCGGGCATGGAGGTCGTCTACACCGGTCTCTTCCAAACACCCGAAACGGTCGCCGCCGCCGCGGTCCAAGAGGACGTCGACGTGGTGGGCCTGTCCATGCTTTCGGGGGCGCATATGACCCTGGCGCCACTCGTCGTCCAGGCGCTGCGCGAGCGCGGTTCCGACGTGCCGGTGGTCGTGGGCGGCATTGTGCCCCCCGGGGACCTCGAGGAGTTACGTTCACTCGGCGTCGCCGCGGTCTTTCGCCCCGGCACGAGTGGCGAGGAGATCGTCAACGTGATCAACGCGCTCGCCGCCGTCGCGAGGTAACTCCTCCCCTCACCAGAGTCGATATCGTCGAGGCAAACGACGCTGAGGAGACAGCATGGTACAGGGATTCAAGAACTTCCTCCTACGAGGAGACCTCATCATCATCGCGGTGGGTCTGGTGGTGGCGTTGGCGTTCAACAGCCTCGTCATGGCCTTCACCGGTTACATCGTGACGCCGATAATTGACTCCCTGGCCGGTAGTGGGTTCAACCATCAAGGCGTCGGATTCTCCATCAATGGACAGTTCATCAACATCGGTGAGTTCATCTCGGCGGTCATCTACTTCGTGATCTATATGGCCGTGATCTACTACGCGCTCGTCGTGCCCTATCGCAACTACATGGCCCGTACCGGAACGACGGTCTTCGGCCCACCGGCGCCGGCGCCCGACACCAAGAGTTGCCCCGAGTGCCTTTCATCCGACTTGCCGGCCGCCGCGACGAAGTGTCTGCACTGCGCGAGCGTCGTGGCGTGATGAGTCTCGCGACTGGTCATCGGGCGAGAACTCGAATAACCGCGGCATTGACTTCGGGCTAGTTTGGACCCGCTATGGGGGACACGGAATCGCGCGCAGTGACCTTGGCGTTCGACCACGTGTCGGTGCGCTTCGGTGGTCTCCTCGCACTCAACGACGTGTCCTTCAACGTCCTCGAACACCAGATTGTGGGTTTGATTGGACCCAACGGCGCGGGCAAGACGACGGCGTTCAACGTCGCTTGCGGCTTCCAAAAGCCCACCTCGGGCACCATCTCGTTCCCCCAACTCGGGCGCGGTCGACTGCGACCGCCGCAACTCGCCGGGGCCGGCGTCGCGCGCACGCTGCAGGGCGTCGGGCTCTTTAGCCACATGAGTGTGCTCGAAAACGTCATGGCCGGTGCCCAGAGTCGGCCCGGCAGCGGGACCTGGCGCGCGATCGCGGGACTGCCGAGCGGCGTTCGACAAGAACGACTCCTACGGGCCGAGGCGCTCGATCAACTGGAGCGACTCGGTATCGCACACTTCGCCGCCGCTCTGCCGAGCGGTATCCCCTACGGCGTGGCGAAGAAAGTGTCGATCGCCCGAGCGCTGATGGAACGACCGTCGCTCTTGATGCTCGATGAACCCGCGTCGGGTCTTGACGAATCTGAGTTGGAGGTCTTCACACAACTCATCGTCGAACTACACGCGTCAATGAGCGTGCTCTTGGTCGAACACAACATGGACTTCGTGATGCAACTCGTCGATCACCTCGTGGTGTTGAACTTCGGCCAAGTCATCGCCCAAGGCTCACCGACGGACATCAGTACGAATCCCGACGTGCTCGCGGCCTATCTGGGTATCGACGAGTGATCAAGGTCGAGGATCTCTCGGTCAACTACGGAGCGGTCCGCGCACTGCGCGAGGTCGACTTTGACGCACCTACTGGACAGATCACCGCGGTCCTCGGGGCGAACGGTGCCGGTAAGACCACGCTCCTGCGCACGATCTCGGGTCTGGTGAAGCCGCAACGTGGTGGCGTCCACCTCGACGAGACCAACCTCGTGGGTATGGCGACGGAGAACATTGCGCGACTCGGCGTGGGCCACGTGCCCGAAGGTCGCGGCGTCATCGAAGAGCTCACGGTCGAAGAGAATCTGCGCCTCGGCGCGCTCTCGGCCAAGGTGAATCTCGCCGATGGTCTGAACGAGCAGTACGAGCGTTTCCCCATCTTGGGCGAGCGTCGCAAGCGACACTGCTCGACGCTTTCGGGCGGCGAACGTCAGATGTTGGCGATGGCTCGAGCCCTCATTGCCCGGCCCCGCGTGTTACTACTGGATGAGCCCTCCCTCGGTCTCGCGCCGCAGGTGACCGCGCAGTTGATGAGGACGATTCGCGAACTCTGTGAGACCGACGACCTAACCGTGCTCCTCGTGGAGCAGAACGCGAAGTCCGCGCTGCGCATCGCGCACCGCGCGGTGGTCCTACACCTC
>Ga0302202_10003845_pt1 | contig 16311 bp, 15 predicted proteins | sample II_Bog_N3_3_FD_194579 | JGI IMG/M metagenome (GOLD analysis project Ga0302202, IMG submission 194579) | Peat permafrost microbial communities from Stordalen Mire near Abisko, Sweden - II_Bog_N3_3 | ecosystem: Environmental > Terrestrial > Soil > Wetlands > Peat | place: Sweden: Abisko...
GCTCCACTGGCACGCGTGGCAGATGATCACACAGCGCCACAACCTGCAATTTCCCGAAGACCGATTTTATTCGCTCGGCGGCGTGCCGTCGCGCGACATTTTGAAGATGCTCGCGGAGGAACAAGGCCGTCCGCTCGACCACATCGCGGTGGCGCACGAAAAGGAAGACGCCTATCTGCCGCTGATGGCGCAGGTCGAGCCGATTCATGCCGTGGTGGAAATTGCCAAGGCCAATTTCGGAAAAATCCCGATGGCGGTCGCGTCCGGCGGCACGCAGCCCATCATCTGCGACGTGCTGGAACACTTGAAAATACGGCATCTTTTTGCCGCCGTCGTGACCAGCGAGATGGTGAAAAACCAGAAGCCCGCGCCGGACATTTTTCTCGAAGCCGCGCGGCGCATCGGCGTGGAGCCGCAATTTTGTCGCGGTTACGAGGACACCGATTTGGGGTTGCAGGCCATCCGTTCCGCCGGGATGGATGCGGTAGATGTGCGCAAACTGCGCTGATAATTTTTGCTGGGACGTTCACCAAAATTGCCACGCGCCACGCGTGACGACCCAGATTCCCAGCAGAAAATTGGTGATGGCGTGCGCGGTCATGGCGTCGCCGAGCTGATTTTTACGCAGCACCAGCCATTGATACGCCGCGCCGCAAAAGATGCCGGCCAGCCATTCGTTGTGGGAAAATCCGAAGACGAACGCCGTGGCAAAAAATGGAATCGGCAAAAACTTGTTCAGCGGCACGGATAAAAAATTCTGGCTGGCGAGGTAGCGATACAAAAACGAGCGGTAAAAAACTTCTTCCAGCGGCGGGACGATAAAAGTTGATCCAAAAATTCGCACGGCAATGAACAGCCACGCGAGCGCGGAGCCGTTGCCAAATTGGGCGTTGGGGTTCCAGGCGGCGGCAAATTTTTCCGGCGGATGCGAAAAACCGAGTTTCACCCACAGCGAATTTTGCGTGGTCCATTCGCCGCTGACACCAATCCACAGAAAAAAAATTCCACCGCCGACCAGCACCGCCTCCCATGAAATGGCCCAGCGCATTTCTGTGACGAATGGCCGTATTTCCCAAATCAGCCACGCGCCGACCAAAGTTTTGGCAAGGTAAAACCAGTAGGCCGAGGCCGCGCCAAACTTTCCCTGGGCGGCCGTGAGCAGGACGAAAATGACGAACGGCGCAACGCGGACGGCGGTGGGTTGGCCGTGAATTTTTTCGCGGAGCCCCATGGGTCAGTCACTCATGCCGAGCTTGATGGCCTTCCCGTCGGGGTCCACCAGCGTGACGGTGTATTTGGTGATTTCGGTCACGCGGTATTGAAGATAATGGCTGCCGACCGAAACCGTCTTGCCGTCCACGATGGCGGCGGGCGCGGTGGGTGAGTAAAAAATCCCCTGCAACCGGGGCGCGTCCGGCGGGTTGAGCGGCGCGGGCGGCGGCGGTGGGACGACCGGCAGCACCGCTTCGGCGGCCTGCTGCCGGGCCACCACCGGGTCGGGCGGCGCGGTGACGATGGCCTGGACCGAATGATGCGCCACGGCCCAGGCGATGAAAAAAATCGCGGCGACAATCAGGAAAATCACGAGCGCCGGGGCCAGCCATACGCCGACCGGCGTGGGTTCCTTGGCGGGCGGCAGCGGCGGCAGCGGGGTTTGCGGGCGGCGCGGCGTGTGATCCTGCCGGGCGCGCTTCAGGGCGTCGTTGATGAGGCTCATGAGTGGATGTGTCCTTCCAGTTCCCGGATGGCGCGGCCGACCATCCGAAAATTAATGCGGTTGCTGCGCTCGACAAAGCCGGCCAGCAGCGCCTTGTCGCAGACGGCGTTGACCAGCCGGGGAATGCCGCCGCTGTAACGGAACACCCGCCACACCGCCGGCGTGGTGAATCCCGGCATCCCGCGCGAACCGGCCAGCGCGAGCCGGTGATGAATATATTGCCCGACCTCCGCGCACGTCAATGCGTTCAGATGGTAGCGGACCGTGATGCGCTGGCGCAGCTGCTTCAGACGCGGGCTGTTCAGGCGGTCGCGCAGTTCCGGCTGGCCCATCAGGACGATTTGCAGCAGCTTACGGTCGTCGGTTTCGATGTTGGAAATCAGCCTCACCTGTTCCAGCAAATCTTCCGTCAAATTCTGCGCCTCGTCCACGATTAAAACGGTTTCTTTGCCCGCCAAGGTCTGTTTCAAAAGGAAATCGCTGATGGTGGCGATGGTTTCCAGCCGGTCGCGCCCCTTGACCTCCAGGCCGAATTCCGTCGCGATGGCCTTCATCATTTCGTCGCCGCTCAACACCGGGTTCAGGATCAGCGCCGTGGAATAGCGCCCGTCGAGGTGTTCCAGCAGTGCGCGGCAGAGCGTCGTCTTGCCCGCGCCGACCTCGCCGGTGAGCTGCACGAAGCCCTTGCGTTCGCGGATGCCGTAGAGCAGATGGTTGAACGCCTCGCGGTGCTTGTTGCTGTGGAAAAGAAAGCGCGGGTTCGGCGTGATGTCGAACGGCGCCAGCTTCAATCCATAAAACTCCAAATACACGCGTGCTTTCTAGCAAAAAGCCCCGGCGCGCGCAAAGCAAAGGTTTTGCCGAGGATGCGGCGACCTTATCCTGCCGGATCGCATCCGCCAGCGCGCGCGGAAAAATCTTCCTTCGCCGCGCGCATTCGCGCAAATTTTGCGGCACGCATGAAGCTGCTCGTCTTTGCCCACACGCCGCCGCCGCACCACGGCCAGAGCTACATGGTGCAACTCATGCTCGAAGGCTTCGGTGGCGACGCGCGCAAAAAAAAGCCCGGCGCGGTCAATCCGCACAGCATCGAGTGCTACCACGTCAACGCCCGCTTCTCGCGCGGCCTGTCGGACATTGGCGAATTTCAGGGGACAAAGATTTTCCTGATCTTCTGGTTCTGCCTGCAGGCGCTCTGGCTCCGCTGCCGCTACGGCGTGAAGAATTTTTATTACGTCCCCGCGCCCGGCAAGCGCGTCGCGCTCTACCGCGACTGGCTGGTGATGTTTTTGTGCCGGCCGTTTTTCAAGAACGTGATTTTGCACTGGCACGCCGCCGGCCTCGCCAAGTGGCTCGAGACCGAGGCGATCATTAGTTTCCGCGCCGCGACCTACCGGTTGTTCAAGCCGGTGGACCTGAGCCTCGTCCTCTCGCGCTACAATTTTGCCGACGCGGAAAAGCTCCTCTCTCGCCGCGTCTGCATCGTCAACAACGGCATTCCCGACCCGTGCCCGGATTTTGAGACCGCCATCCGCCCGCACCGCCGCGAACGGTTCGCGCGGCGGCAACAAATTTTCGGGCGCGAATATTCCGGGACGCCGGTCACGGTGAACGTCCTCTTCCTCGCGCACTGCACGCGGGAAAAAGGCCTGTTCGTCGCGATTGACGGTGTGCTGGCCGCCAACCGGGAACTCGCGCGGCGCAAGCTGCCCATGCAGTTGAAACTCACCGCCGCCGGCAATTTTGTCACCGACGACGAGCAGGCCGCATTTAACGAACTGTTGAAAAATCCCGCCGTCGCCGCCGTGATCAGTCACGCGGGTTTCGTCTCCGGCGAACGCAAGGAGCAGCTTTACCGCGAGGCCGACCTGTTCCTGTTTCCGACGCAATACCTTGGTGAAAACCAGCCGGTAAATTTGATTGAGGCGATGGCGTTCGGCCTGCCCCTCGTGACCACGCGCTGGCGGTCGCTGCCCGAAATGCTGCCGCCAAATTATCCCGGCCTCGTCAGCGGCCAGAACGCGGACGAGATTGCCGCCGCGCTCCTGAACGTGCTCGCCGTCAAAAGCGGCGAGCTGGCGCGTGGACATTTCACCGCCAACTTCACCATCGAGCGCCACCTCGCCCGCCTCGCCGAGGCGCTGCACGGCGGGGAATAGATTTACGATTTATGATTTACGATTTACGATGGTCGCGTGGCTTTGAATTCGGCAATCGAAAATCATAAATCATAAATGCGCCTCGGCCTGCTCCAACTTAATCCGACCATCGGCGCGTTCGCGGCTAACCGCGAAAAGCTTCTGGCCGCCTACGTGCGGGCCGTTTCGCGCGGCGCGGAATTTGTCCTCGCGCCGGAACTTTTTCTGTGCGGCTACCCGCCGCGCGATTTGCTGCTGCGCGAGGATTTTATCGCGGCGAACCTCGCCGCGCTGCACGAAACCGCCGCCAACATTGGCGAAATCCCGCTGTGCGTCGGCTACGTCGAAAAAAATTCCGAGCGCCCCGGCCGCGCTCTCAAAAATGCCGCCGCTGTCTTGCAGCATGGAAGAATCATCTGGCGCACGGCCAAAAGTTTGCTGCCCACTTACGACGTGTTTGACGAGGACCGCTATTTTGAGCCGGCCAAAAAAGTGGAGCCGTTTGTTTTCAACGGCAAAAAACTTGGCATCACCATTTGCGAGGACATCTGGAACGACGAGGATTTCTGGCCGGAGCGGCTGTATCGCCGTGACCCGGTGCGCGAACTGATTGCGCAGGGCGCGGAAATGATTTTGAACATCTCCGCGTCGCCGTGGCACGACGGCAAGGAAAAGACGCGGCTAGAAATGTTGCGCCGCGTGGCGCGCGACGAAAAGATTCCGCTGGCGCAAGTTAACGCCGTCGGCGCGAACGACGAGCTGATTTTTGACGGCCACAGCGTGGCGCTCGACGCGCGCGGTGAAGTCATCGCGCTCGGCAAAGGGTTTGCGGAAGATGTTTTGGTCGTGGATTTGGCGAAAACATTCAACAATCAACATTCAACACCCAACATTCAATTCCCGCCGCGTGAGGAACTTTTATTTTCCGCGCTTTCGCTGGGCATCCGCGATTACGTCCACAAGTGCGGATTCAAGTCGGTCATCCTCGGCCTGTCCGGCGGGATTGATTCGGCGCTCATCGCGGTCATCGCCGCCGATGCGCTCGGCGCGGAGAATGTCTGGGGCGTCTCGCTGCCGGCTCGATATTCGAGCAGTGGCAGTTTGACCGACGCGGAAAAGCTCGCGAAAAATCTTGGCATCCGCTACGACGTATTGCCGATTGAGCCGGTGTTCAACTTGGTGGAGGCGCAGTTGAAAAATGTTTTTGCCGGCACCCAGCCGAACGAGGCGGAGGAAAATATCCAGTCGCGGCTGCGCGGCGTGACGCTGATGGCGCTCTCAAACAAATTCGGCGCGCTGGTGCTGACCACCGGCAATAAGTCGGAGATGGCCGTGGGCTATTGCACGCTTTATGGCGACATGAACGGCGCGCTGGCGCCCATCGCGGATGTGCTGAAAACGGACGTTTACAAAATCGCGCGCTGGGTGAACCGCGAGCGCGAAATTATCCCGACGGATTCCATCGCGAAGCCGCCGAGCGCGGAATTGCGGCCGGGGCAGACGGATCAGGATTCGCTGCCGCCGTATGAGATTCTGGACGCGATTTTGGATTTATATGTCGTCAAGAATTTGAGCAAGGCGGAAATTATCACGCGCGGCCTGGACGCGGCGGTGGTGAACGACGTGGTGAACAAAATCAATTTCAGCGAATACAAACGGCGGCAGGCCGCGCCGGGGCTGAAGGTGTCGCCGCGCGCGTTCGGGATGGGCCGACGGATTCCGGTGGCGCAGAAATTTCGGACGCCGGCTTAAATGGCGAAATCGTTCAAGTGAGTTTTCGCCGCCTGCAGGATGGCCTGATAGCAGTCGTCCACGTTTTGCACCGCCGTGTCAATGAAGTTGCCAGACTCCTGCGGCCGCGGCGGCTCGAAGGGATAGTCAATCAGCAGTTTGATTTGCCCTTCCTGCGCGCGGCGGTAGATGCCCTTGGGGTCGCGCTCGATGCAGACGGCCAGCGGCGCGTGGATGTAAAACCACACGAGCTTGCGCCCCAAAATCTGGCCGACGAGGTCGCGGTGGTTGTGTTCGGGCGCCATGGTGGAGACGACGACGTTCAGCCCCTGCTCGGCCAGCAGCCGGGCGATCTCGGCGATGCGCCGGTGGTTTTCCAGCCGCGCCTCGGACTTGAAGCCGAGGTCGGAGCAGAGCGCCGCGCGCAGTTCGTCGCCGTCGAGATAGATTACGGGAATATTTCGGTCGGCGAGACCGTTACGGAGGCGCTGCGCGAGCGTGGTCTTGCCCGCGCCGGAGCGGCCGAAAAGCCAGAAGACTTTGGTGACGGTTTTCATGGGAAAATCATGGGGAATTAAGCTGCCAGCCTAGAGGCTGGATTTCCGCTGGCAAGAAATTTTTATTCCGTGAACCCGCGCCGGAAACGCGGGTTCCGGGGGGACGCGGCCATTTCGCGTGACGCGTTGAAGCGGCCTGGCTTTCGGAGAAATTTCTCCGGCGTGAAATCAGCCGCGGCTGGCCGGCGGCCGGCGGTGGTTGCGGGAGGAAAACAGGATGTTTCCCCTGCGGATGCGGTCGAGCAGCAAAACGACGAACAGGTAAATGGCAAAGTGCATCAGCAAGTTCCACCCGAAGACTTGCGGCGCCTTGTAATTGAGGTTGGTGAAATATTGCACCAGCGTGGTGGAGACCGCCGCGACCAGCGCCGCCGCAATGCCCCAGCGGAGATTGAACACCAGTGTGAGAACCATGCAAGGCAGCAGATACAGCGGCAGAAAGGACATCTGCGGCGGGGTGACATAGTCCAGCGCCGCCACGATGGTGAACAGCAGTCCGCTCGCCAGCACCACCGCCCAGTTCTCGGTGAATTTTCCGGGCTGGTGGTCCGGCAAGGCACCGTGCAATGGCCGGTTTTTGTGCCTGTGAATTTGTTCCACGAACAGGACGCACAATTGCAGGGTGAGAAAGCGCATGACCATGTTCCACATCATCACGTCCAATTTGAGGTATCCGGGCTGCTTCAGGTTTGCAATCAGCGGTCCGGCCACCGCCGCCGCGATGGCGGCCAGCATGGCCCAGCGCCGGCCAATTTTCCAGGCCAGCAGCGAGCAGGGAACCAGATAGAGCGGCAGAAACGTCAGATGGGGCCGGGAGCAATACTGCGCCGCGACCACGCCGGCCAAAATCAGGCCGGCCAGCAGGACGACCGGCCGATGGCTGGAAAATTGTGCGCGCAGCGAAGTCGGGGATTTGGCCGCCAGGCTCGGTTCCCAAAACAGGTTGCCCAACTGGGACGCCGCCGATTTCAGTTGCTGCGCGACTCCGGCCAGCAGGCCGGGGCTGGCCGATTCCTCCGGCGCAGCCGCAGAAGCGCCTGCGGATGGCGGCGGCATCACCTGCCAGCGGACGGAAAGCAGTTTGAACAATTCCTCCGTTTTCTTCCCGCCTTCGAGCGGTTTGACGACCCATTTATGATGGAGCAAATACGCCAGCAACAGCGGCCGGGCGAGGTCGCTGATGCCGGCGGCGGCGGCGAAGTTTTTGAAGCGGTCCGAATACAGCAGTTGTTCCACCTCGGCGGCGGCGCGCTCCACGGAATGCCGTCGGGCGAGGATGGCGGTCTGCACGACGAAATGGAACCAGTCCCAGCCGGGTATGCCCGCGAGGCCGCCGCGTTCCCAGTCGAAGGCCTGCAGGTTGCGCGAGTTGACGACGCGGACGTTCCACGGCGCAAAATCGCCGTGGTAGAGCGTGCTGCGGATTTTTTTGCCGGCGAGCGCGGATTGGATCTGCGGCCACGCGGCCATCCCGGTTCCGGTCATGGCGGCGGCGAGGTCGCGCCAGGCCGGCAGGGATTCGAGCGGGACGGTTTCATCCCGGTTGAGCCAGTCGTGGAATAAATGTTCCAGGCCGGCGTCGTCGTAGGGGCTGGTGCCGGGAAAATAATCCGTGGCAAAAGCCGAAACCGCCGGCGTGGACAGCCGTCCCGTCATACGGATGCAGCCGAGCTTGTTGGCCGGCAGTTGCTCGAGAAAATCGGCCTCCTGGTCGGTGGCGCGCCGGCCGGCCTCGTTCAGTCCCGCCTTGATGACGCGGGCGGGACGGCCGCCCTCGTCGCAGAGCAGCAGCACCAGCCGGGAGCGGGCGCCGACGTCGCTCAACTTGATGGCGGGGGCATGGATCCGTTCCGCCGGGATGCCGGCCTGCTGCGCCATGAACTGCAAAATTTCCGCCGAGGCGTCCGCCTGAAAATGGATGCGCTCAAAAAACCGGGACAGCGGCGACTGCAACAGCGCCGGCAAAATTTTGCGCCAGATTTTTGCGCGCCGGCGCTGGGCCGAATAGAGCGCCAGGCCGGTGCGCGTCGCCGCCAGGCCGCACGGCAGCAGCAGGAACGGCCGGCCGTGCCGGGAAATCAGCCGCCACTCGAATGCCACCGGCTGCGACCGGCCCGGCCCGGTGAAGAGCGCGGCGATGATGGGGGGAATGCGCATGCTCATGTCTTAAACAGCCAGACTTGCTCCAATGAGAGTCGTGGCAGGTTCATGGCGGGTTACAATTTTCAGCGCGGGCGGCATACAAACAACAGGTCAATAGAACAGTTTCGCAAAAAGTCTTCACCGGCAAACGTCCGGTCCACGGCGGCGGCCACGCGCCGCAACGGCGTGCGGTAAAGCGTGGGCGGCAGAATGCCAAAACCAAACTGGCGCACAACTTCAAAACCGCTTTCCGCCAGCAGCCGCCGGGCTGCGGCGGGTGACATTTCGTTCAGCATCGTGTCGGTTTTGCCGCCACGCTCGCGCCAGCGCCGCCAGGCAATCGCCGGATGCCGCAGCGAATGCGAGTTCCCATGCACGTTCACCAGCAGCATTCCGTCCGGCGTCCGCAGCGCCTGCCGCAGCCGCCGCAGCACGCGCCCGCGCAGCTCCGGTTCCGCGTTCAGCACGAAACGGAAACAACTGATCAAATCGTATTCGGGTTGGAGCAAATCCGGCTCGGCCAGCACATCGCCGACGAGCAGCCGCGCTTTGCCGCATTTGCCGCGCGCGACCGCGACCATGTTTTCGGAGATGTCCACGCCGTCGGCGGCGGCCACGAGCGGTTCCAGCGCGGACAGCACGCGGCCCGTGCCGCAGGCGAAATCCAGCAGCCGCACCGGGCCGGCCTGCGCCGCGCAAAAATCTTTCACCAAATTTTCCAGCACCGGCCGCTGCCACTGCCAGATGCGGGCGGAGTAGCTTTCCGCGCCATATTCGGCGGCGTCGTAAAAGGCCACCGCATCCTTTTGCTGGAACCGGTCGGCGTAGCGGGTGGTCATGGGTGGCGGTTCAATGGAAACCAATGGCCGGGTGCGGGGACATTCGTTTCAATAACAATTAATAGAAGCCCGCCAGCGGCGAGTCAAACCTTTGTCGGCATTAAACCGATAACTTTTATTGCCAGCGCCGCGGCCAGCGGTTAAAAATTCGCACCGTGAAATTTTCCATCATCACGCCGAGCTTCCGCAATTCCGCGTGGCTCAAGCTGTGCATCGCCTCGGTGGCCGACCAGACCGGCGTCGAGCTGGAGCACATCGTGCAGGATTCCTGCTCCGACGACGGCACGCAGGACTGGCTCCCGCACGACCCGCGCGTCAAGGCGTTCATCGAAAAGGACGCCGGGATGTATGACGCCGTGAACCGCGGCTACCGCCGCGCCACCGGCGACATCCTCGCGTATCTCAACTGCGACGAGCAATACCTGCCCGGCGCGCTGGCGTCGGTGAAGGTTTTTTTCACCGAGAACCCGGCGGTGGAAGTGCTGCTCGCCGGCAGCATCGTGACCGACGGCGACGGCAAATACGTCTGCCACCGGCACGGCATGGTGCCCAGCCCGCGCCACATCTGGTATCGCTTTCCCGCGCTGACCAGCTCCATTTTCATCCGCCGGAGCGTCATCCAGACGCGCGGCATTTTCTTTGACACGAAATGGCGCGACCTCGGCGATTTTCACTGGGTGCTGGAAATGCTGAAACAGCGCGTGCCGATGGCGGACGACCCGGTGTTCACCTCCGTCTTCGCCGACACCGGCGACAACATGAACCTCAAGCCGAACGCCGTCCGCGAAAAGGCCGAGACCAACGCGATGATTCCCGCCCGGGTGCGGCTGGGCAGGCCGCTGTGGATTTTGAACCACCGCCTGCGCCGGCTGGCGCACGGCCATTTTTCGCTGGCGAAAACCAGCTACGCCATCTACACCAAGGCCAGCCCCGAACGCCGCGCGATCATTGACGTGCCGCATCCGACGCCCATCTGGTGGAGCCGGCTGTGACGCGGAGCGGGAGAACGCCGGCAACGACGAACGAACAGCGGATTAAAATCTGCCGCAACCGCTCTGAAATGCTAGTTGCCACGAATCACCGGAGCTTTCAAAGAATCCTCTTTTAAAATCACAATTCTCCCGGCGTAGGGCGGCAGCCAATGATAATAGGCATATTCCTTGATGACCGTGTAGCCGGGCATGTTTCCGAAGCCGATCCGATAGGTGTCATTCTGCACCCACCACCAACTTTTGGGTGGGCTTGGCTGGTATTGTGAGTCATATAAATACATTCCGTTGAATTCAAAGCCGCCGTCAATGTCCTTGGGTTGGATCTTTTGGCTGTCCATCAGATAATGCAATGCCTCCCATCGGCTTCGGTTCCACGTCAAAAAATCCCGGGTGCCGCAAACCGCATAAATGCCATAAGCCAACAGGAGGGTTATGACCGCGAAGCGGCAGGCCTTGGGAGTGGCACGGAGTTGGGGGGAAATGCCGACCAGGCCGACCGCCAGCAGCGGGATGGGGGGCACCAGGTAACGGTCATAAAAACCGCTCACCAAAAACGGCAGCAGATAAATAAGTGACGCCAGCACAAGAAACGCACCGGCCACCTCGGTGTTGTTCAGCCCGGCCGAACGCGCTTTCGGGATAATTCTGCCCGCGCCTAACCCGATGGCGGCGATTAGCAATATGGCACCCACCATGCTGAAGGCGGTCACCATGAGCCAAAAACTTGGCGGGAGCGGGATTTTATTGAGGTTGCAGGCGGCATCATGCAAAAGGTTCGGGAAGATCACCTCCCGGGTGATGACGTTGACACCGTTGGGCATGAGCAGGAAATGCCAGCCATACATCCGGGCATTAAAAAGCGCGGCGATGGCCAGCGCCACCGTCGAACAAATAAGCAGTGCGGCGGTTTGCTCTCGTTGGAATTTCCACCAGTCCCATAAGACACAAATCAGGACAGGCAGCAAAAACCAGCCCAGATAAAGCGCCATCACATACGAATTCCTGGCAACGGCAAAGACGGTCCACAAGTTCGTCAACGCGTGGCGCAAAACGACGTTTTTCATGAAATAAAGCGCCGGGATCCGGCCGGTGGTTGCCAGCCAGCGTTGAAAAACCACCAAGATCACTGCGCACAGCACCAGCGGAAGAACGGCCCGGAAAAGGTTCCTCACCGCCAACCCGTTTTTCAGGATAAAAGCGACCGCAAAAGCTAGGGAAATACAAAGTGCCGTCTGCCGGGTGAGCGTCGCGGCCACCGCGCAGAGACTGCCGATGAGATAGGCCGGGTTGGATCCAGTTCGCAAGTGCCGGACCCAGCAAACCACTGTGACCATGGTAATCGCCGTGTAAGTCACGTCCGTCATGAAAGTAAAAGACAGCAGATTAAAGATGGGTGAAAAGGCCAGAGTGAGAGCCACCACAATCCCCAACCACCTTGGCTGGCGCAGTTCGCGCATCAGGAAATAGGTTGCTAGGATGCCCAGCAATGCCATGGTCAGCGTAGATAACCGGAGGGCATTGAATGAAAATCCCACCGGCAGGCAAAAGAGGGCTCCCCAAAACGTCTGGGTGATCAGCGTCATGCCCGTCCAGCCCGTCGGACGGAAGTCGCCTGTGGCGAGCAGGCGCTGGACGGCTTGGGCAAAAGACCAGTCATCATTGATGGGAAAATTCCCGAGCGGATTTATCACCACCACGCAGAGGCAGCAAATCAAGGCGATACCTAAGGCATCCCCAGCCGCCGTCCTCAAGGAAATATGATGTTCGGATTGTGGTTCCATCGCCATGTTTTCGGGTCGGGCCAATGTCCTTCCTACAAGTCAAGCCGGTGGTCGGCCGGGTTGATTTCAATCTTGCTGAATTTCGACAATCCTGTTGCAAGGTTTCCGGCCAGTCAAGAAATGTTCGGGCAAGCCGTCCGGCCAGGGCCAAAAACCAATGACAACCCGATTAACTTGACTGCGCGCCGGCGAACTCTAGTTTGTGCGCTACCAGCCAAAAATCCGGCATGAAAATCCTGCTCTCCACCTACTCGTGTTTTCCGTGCCAGACCTCGGAGCCGGGCAACGCCTGGCGCGCCATCAACGAGGCTTTGCGCGAGCACGAGGTCTGGGCCGTCATCGCCGACGCCCACCAATACCGCGAACTCACCGAGCCGGTGCTGGCCCAGAATCCGCTGCCGAATTTTCATCCCATTTTTTTCAAGCTGCCATTCACGCATCAATGGATGAGCCGGCACAAGGCCACCGGCGCGATTTATTACCACCTCTGGCAGGAAAATCTACGCGGCCTCGTCCATGACCTGCACGCAAAAATAAAATTCGACCTCGTCCACCACGTCACCTACGGCCGCTACTGGTCGCCGAGCGGACTGCGTGAATTAAATCTGCCGTTCATCTGGGGGCCGGTCGGCGCGGCGGAAACGCCCCCGCGAGAATTTGTCCGCGAACTGCCCTTCAAGTATCGCCTGATCGAGGCCGCGCGCGACGGCGCGAGAAATTTCTGCGAGCAGACTTCCGCCCTGCGCGACACCGCGCGCGCCGCGACCATCGCCATCGGCGTCACGCGCGAAACCTGCGCCGCGCTCACGCGCCTCGGCGCCGCGCGTGTGGAACGGCTGCCGCAGCTCGCGCTGACGGACGCGGATCTCGCGCAGTTCGCCGCGCTGCCCGCGCCGCCGCCGGGGCCGCTGCGCGCCATCTGCATCGGGCGGCACGTCCACTGGAAAGGTTTTCACCTCGCCATCCGCGCCTTTGCGCAGTTCGCCAAAAAAAATGCGGACGCGGAGCTGTGGCTGGTGAACGACGGCCCGTTCCGCCGCGAGCTGGAAAAGACCGCCGCGCAGGCGGGCGTGGCCGCGCGCGTGAAATTTCTCGGCACGTTGCCGAAATACTCCGACGTGTTGGAACGGCTCGGCCGGTCGCACGTCCTGCTGCACCCGGCGCTGCACGAGGGTTTTGGCAACGTCTGCCTGGAGGCGATGGCGGCCGGCCGGCCGGTCGCGTGCCTGGACATCGGCGGGCCGGCGTCGCAGATCACGCCGGAGACCGGCTTCGCCGCGCCAGCAACCAACCCGGCGGAAGCCGTCGCCGCGCTCGCGGATTTTCTGGGAAAAATTGACCGCAACCGCGCGCTGCTCGCCGCGATGTCCGCCGCCGCGCGGGCGCATGTGCAGAAAAACTTCACCATGCACGGGGTCAACGAGCGGATGCGGCGGTTTTATGCGGAGGCGGTGGAGGAACACCGGGGAAAATCTAAAAAGCTGAAAACAGAAAGTTGAAATGGCCCGGCACGACGCCAAGGCAACCAAGAAAAGGAAGCCTGAAACTTGAAAAGCTGAAATTCCAAAATTAGAAATTGGAAAATAAAACCGGTCGCTTTCTGGTCGGTTTCCGGTCCCGGCGGCGGACCGACTTTCAATTGAGGGTTCAAGCGCCATAATTTTCACGAAACCATTGGCGATGGACTTTCATTTGTTCAGGCGGAAGGTCATAGCGTTCTGACCAGACCGACGGCGGTGGTGGGGCGCCGGACGGATCGGGACCGTAAATTTTGTCCAGGGCGGCAGCCACCACCTTTTGCTGGTCGGCCAGCCTGAGGGTGTCGCGATAGTAAGCGCCGGCGTGCGGGCCGAAGAGATGGGGTTCGGCCTTGGCCGATTTCCGGCGCAGGCGGATATATTTCCCCAGCAGCGCGCAGGCCTCGGCTAAATAATTGGTCCGGCGGACGGAGCGGCCATCCAGCCGGCGGTCGAGGAACCGAGCCACCGGGCGGAACAGCGGACGGTTCAATGAGCGGGTGAGGGGCATAACAAATCAAAAACCAGAAAATTGAAATGCTGAAAAGCCGAAATCGGAGACTGGAGGCCGGAGACCTGGAAAGCAAAAAACTGAAATTCTAAAAAACTTAAAATCTGAAATCTGAAAGCTGAAAACGGAAACCGGAATAAAAATCCGGCCGGTAAAAGGGCAACCAAAAGAAGACCGGATTGACGGCCACAGATGCCCACAGATGAAACACAGATTTTCCGCATAAGAAAATGGCGGCAGGCGGAAAAGGGAACTCAAGGTTTCCATTCCTGGACCTGCTCGATGTATTCCGCATCGGGGATGTCCTTGATGGGCACCGCGAAGCCGGCGTCGCCCAGGTTTTTTTCCAGTTCGCGGCGCAGGGCGAGCGACAGATCGAACAGGCTGCGGGTGGAGACGCCGGTGAGATCGCGCTTACGCAGCTCCTCCTCGACACGGCCGAGCCTTTCGGCGAGCACCGCAGCCCGCGACTGGGAGGTGCCCAGCAGGCGGTTGCGGAGATCGTCCAGCTCGATGGCGCGCTGGTTCTGGATCTCGAAGCGGAGCTGGCGGCTCCACTCGATGAGGGTGCTGCGGGCGACGCCCAGTTCGCTGGCGAGGCGGACGAGGCTCCAGCCCTGCGCCCGGCGCTCGACGAATTTCTGACGGGTTTCCGGGGTGTGCATATCAATTGTTTCCAAGGTTCAACGAGAGGAAGGCGAAACCTCACCCTCGCTCCCTCGCCCCGACCGAGGCGGAGAGGGAAGTCTATTTTGGCAACGCGCCGCCCGATTCCGGGCGGTGACACGCGTGGCGGTCAGGAATAGTTATAGCACAGGTTTTGGCTGCGGAGCCGGGCGGTAAATACGACACATGCATTTACCTGACAGGAGATGTCGTTTAGATGACAGGAGCTGCCAGCAGACGATAAAAAAAATCTTAAAATAAATTTGACAGCAGTGGCGCCAGGCGAGCAAGGGAGAAAAGCGGGCCGTTTTCTGGCCACAGATTCACACAGATGAAACACGGATTGGGGAGAGCAGACGTCAAAAGCAGAAAGCAGAAACTGAAGAGAAAAGCTGAAATTCAAAAACGATTAAAAACCAAAATATAAAAAAGCGGAAATGAATCCTCGCGGTTCAAACCTCGCGGAAGCGGGCACGCAGGCCGAGCAGCGGTTTCTCCAAAAGATAATACGAGGCGTGCGCCGCCAGCAGGGCGGTTAGGATCCAGACCGGAAAGTTGGTCCAGCAGGCGTCCTTGACGCCGAAGATGGTCTCACCCGTGCCGCAAAACACCGAGCCAAGGCAAATAATGATTGAGTTGCCTGCGACAAGTTTAGAAACTGCGGGACAATTTGGAACACAAACCAGCCATGAATCAATCCGCCCCCCTGTCACTTCGCGATTTTGGTTTTTACCTGACTGTGGATGGCCAGGCCGCCACCACCGGGGCGATTGAGCTTATCTTGGACCGGTTGCCAGAAACAAACCGCTGGTGTGTTGAATTTGGTGCATGGGACGGCCTGGTCGGTTCCACCTCGCGACACCTGATTATGAACCGTGATTATTCGGCGGTGCTTATTGAGGGCAACCGCGAACGCTTCGCCGACCTGAAAAAAAACTATACCAGCAATTCACGCGTCTTCCCGCGCAACCAGCTTGTCGGCTTCACCCCGGCGGATGGTCTGGACATGATTCTGGCCGGCATCCCCGTGCCACCGGATTTTGATTTTTTGACCGTGGACATTGATGGCAACGATTATCATGTCTGGAACGCCGTGGTGAAATACCGGCCCAAGGTGGTGATGATCGAATTCAATCCCACCATTCCACCAGAGGTCAGCTTCATCCAGCCGGCAGATCCCTCGGTGAACCAAGGCAACAGCCTCACCGCACTGGTGGAGCTTGGGAAAAAGAAAAGTTATGAACTTATCGCCGTGCTGGGCGTGAACGCTTTTTTCGTGACTGCGGAACTGTTCCCATTGTTCGGCCTCGCGGACAACCGTGTGGAAGCGCTTTGGACGGCGCGCGATTGTGTGACGTATTTTTTTACCGGCTACGACGGCCAAGTTTTTTTGCGCGGCTGCCGCAAACTGCCGTGGCACGAAAGCACCCCGTTTTACGAAACCCAAGTGCAAGTGCTGCCCAGTTTCCTGCGGCGATATCCATGGGCCAAAAAACACCGCCGCTGGCACATGGCGTTAAACCACCCCGGCACTCTTCTAAAAAAAATCCTGCGCCGGCTGACTGGCCGTTAAGTCTGGCGCTACCCCGGCACAAAGGACAGATTTTGAAATGAAACGCGCGCTCATCGCCACCCTGTTCAACGAGGCCAACAACATCGCAAAGTGGTGGGGTTGTATCGGCAGCCAAACTGTTTTGCCGGATGAGCTGGTCATCGTGGA